>SDBT01000463.1_pt1 | contig 64171 bp, 108 predicted proteins | sample 2277101 | NCBI WGS metagenome assembly SDBT01 (sample SAMN10404973, study PRJNA504765) | marine sediment metagenome | isolation source: marine sediment core GS10_PC15, 103 cmbsf | place: Arctic Ocean: Southern Knipovich Ridge | collected 2010 | reverse complement strand
CCCTTTCATTCTTGAGCCTGTCATGGGTGAACGCAGGATGATCGGCGGCGGTTCCGACAGGGGCGTCGCAAGGCCCAAGTAGTCAAATTCAGCAAGGCCGCTAGAAGGGCTCTGGGGGCCACAGACAGGGAAGCGAGGAAGCTAACATGACGTGGATTGAATGGGTGTTTGCTGCTTGGGCGGTCTATGTGGCCGGGTTTGTGGCCCTGGTTGCTATCAATCGCCGCAGACAACGGAATCGCCTACGGGTTAAATACAATCGCATCATTGCAGGTCTTGATGCCATGGCTGACTGTAGCTACTTTCCTGTCCCGGCCGACCCCGGATCGGTTCTCTTTCCCGACAAGCCAGACCTTGAGGCAGATCGAGCCGACGCCGAAATCGAGGCCGCAAGCCTCGTGGGTGGTGCTGCTACCGTCACGTGCGGTGTGAGCGCCGCGACGAGCGGAACCGGTGGAGCGGCTACGGACCTGTTCTCGTTCCAGTTCCAGTCTGAGGTGACGCCGGACGCGAAAGAAGAGCCATGAATGGATATGGAGTAATTCTCGTCTCAGACGATGGAATCATGGTCCAGCACCAGCAGCAGGATGGCACGACAGGGACGGGGTACGCCGAGCCAACAATCGAGAACCTAAATGATGCCGCCCGCGTGTTGGCAGGATGGATGGACTTGTCGTTCGAGGACACGGCCAGCGAATGTCGCCGCGTCCACAACAATGACCAGTTTGACGCGTTTCTTCGCGAGGCCATTCAGGACTGGCCGATAGACCCGGGAGAGGTGAAATGAGCATACCCGCGAGGATAGAAATACCGGGCTTGGTGAAACTTGACGATGAGTGTAGCGACTCCCTGAAGCTGAATCTTGATCTGACGCAGGCTCATGATGTCGCCGTACAACTCGAAGAGCAAGGCTTTGGTTACGGGGCGTTCTGGTGCAAGCCGCCGACTGTACGCGAAGCCCTGGAAATATTGTGGCACGCTATACGAGGCACTGCGATGAGGACCAAGAAAACGCCATCGATGGCACCGTGGGCGGAGGGAAGGGATTGGGGCCAGTACGTCGGAATTGACAATAGCGGCGCCTAATTGGCGACGCGCAACAGCCAAGCGGCTAGGAAATTGCCCAGATGAAAATCCGCGACCGCATAAAAGAACTCCGCCGGGTGAAGGCTTCGGACTTGCGGGCCGAAGACGCCGGCTTAACTCCGATACCCGAAGACAGGTAGCATGTGCCCAGTGCAGCAGACCTCCAAGCCGTCGAAAAGAAACTCGCGGGCGACCTACGCAAGCTCCGCGCGGCGATGGGCAAGGCCGGTACGCCAACAGACAAAGGAGCCCAGGCAGCGGCCCACAGCGCCCGGGTGGCCAGCCGGTCCCGCGAGCAATACGCCACGTTGGCCGAGGTTGGTCCACCGGGCGAACCCGTCAACCCACAACGACGCGAGGCGGCTGGCAAGAGCCTATGTAAATTTCTGACGACCTACTTTCCCGCGTCAACGGGGCTCAAGCCGTTTAGCGATGACCATAAAGTGATGATCTCAGAACTAGAGCGGGGTATCCGCCACGGTGGCCGAAATGTCTTCGCTGTCTACCGCGGCTTTGCCAAGACAACAATTAGTGAGAATGCGGCGATTTGGGCAATCCTCTATGGCCTCCGCCAGTTCGTTTTGATTGTTGGTATTAACAAGACGGCATCTAGTGGCAACATCGACAGCATTAAGGCGGAGTTGGCAGAAAACGACCTACTAGCCGAGGACTTTCCGGAAGTCTGCAAGTACATCCAAGCGCTGGAGAATAAGCCACAGAAGGCACCGCACCAGACCTGTGATGGCCGGCATACTTACATCGTTTGGCGAGCGGACACCATTGTACTGCCGACCATAGAGGGCTTTGCTGCGAGTGGTGGAATCATCGTGGCTCGCCCCTATGGCAAGGCTCGTGGAGTCAAGTACAAGCGACGTGATGGAATTCAGGCCCGCCCCGACCTGGCGATCATTGACGACCCGCAGGACGATGAGAGTGCAGCCACGCAACTCCAGGTCAACAAGAACCTGAAAATTCTCCAGAAGGGGATTCTTCAGACAGCCGGGCACCGCAAGGGCCTGGCTGTCGTGGTCAACGCCACGATCATCGCCCATAACGATATGATCGAGAGGCTATTGGTTGACCCAGCGTGGCAGGGGCAACGGGTGCCAATGGTCCGCAAGTGGGCTGATGAGCACAAGACGCTTTGGTTGACCGATTACGCGGATCTCCGGCGGACATTTGACCGCTCGGTACCGGGCGACCAGCAACGGGCACACAAGGAGGCTACGGCGTTCTACGGCGAGCATCGCGAAGTGATGGATGCCGGGTGTCAAGTGTCGTGGAAGCACTGTTATCGCGAACCGGACGAATTATCGGCTATTCAGCACGCCTACAATATCCTGATCGACGACGGGGACGAGGTCTTCGCCAGTGAGTATCAGCAAGAGCCGGTTGAGCCGGGCGACCATGGGCCGCTACGGCTAACGGCCGAGCAGATTGCCGCGAAGGTGAATGGTCTTGACCGCAGGGTGGTGCCCAAGATTGCCCAGTACGTCACGGCCTATATTGATGTTCACGATCGGCTATTGTACTTTGTAACATTCGCTTGCTCGCAGGACTTTGACGGCGCGGTGATCGATTACGGCACATACCCGCCGCAACCCAGCTTGTACTTCGCTCAACGCTCCGCGCCGGTGTCGATGAGTGAGGCCCACCCCGGGCTGACGGAGGACGCATGGATCTTGGCCGGCCTCAATAACCTGACTTCGCAACTACTGGCCACGACGTTCATCCGCGAGGACAAGGTGACCATGCGAATCGGCCGGCTATTGATCGATGCGAAGTGGGGGCAGAAGACGGAGTTAGTCAAGCAGTTCTGTCGCCGGCATCCCCAGGGTGGATCGATCGTACTGCCGGCAATGGGCATTGGGATTGGGCCGACGCGCAAAAGTTTTTCCGATTACAGGCCCGAACCGGGCGCGGTGATCGGCCTCAATTGGCGGCTGGCCACGCAGCGGGGCGGTGACCGCGTGCTTTCGATTGACGTGAACTGGTGGAAGACATTTGTAGCCACGCGGCTCGGAATGCCGCCGGGCACACCTGGCGGCTGGGATCTATTCGGCCGCGATCCTAAAGAACACGCCCTATTTACTGACCACTGTGTCTCCGAAGATCCCAAGACGGTGATTCACAAAGAGAGCAACCGTGAGCGGGTGGTGTGGGAATGGAAGCCGGGCCGGCCGGATAACCACTACTGGGATTCATTGGTCGGCGCGGCGGCGGCGGCCTCGATGCTGGGGGCGACACCGCCGGGTATGGAGGCAAATAAGCGGACTAAGAAACCCATGAGTCTTGCGGAAATGGCAGCACAATAACAAAGGAGAATGAAAAATGAAATCACGAACTCGCGAGATAGTGGCGGCTGGAGCTATAGTAGGCATCGTCATAACGGAAATCGTGGCGGCGTGGTTCGCGCTGAGGTAGACGCCGACTGGTATATGGTAAACGAATTGGCGGTCGCACTTGTTGGCGGCATTCCAGAGGGGTGCGAAAAATATACATAGGGAGAAAATTGTGATAAGCGGACACGTTACGATACTCTGGCCATCGCTGCCGGATAGTCAGATTCCAATCCTTGCCAGCCTAAAGGGCAGAATTGGATATGCCGACGTCAAACGCGAACAGCCAATCAGCTACACGCTGACACTGGAGCCGGGCCAGCTCAGCCCCCTTGAGGCCAATCGTCTCAATGCCTGGCTGGCGCCCCTGGGCGCCATCGGGTGTTGCCGTTGTAGTGAAGAAAAAACGAAACCGGCAGACACGATTGAACTGATTCAAGTCGGCTCGCCGGTCACGGTGGGCGAAGACATCCCGGCGACGATAACCGGAATTGCAATAGATGCAAAGAGCCGCGTTACCTATCGGTGCGCGTGGTGGAATGGACGCACGCGAGAGGACGAATGGCTCGAACAGTTTGAGGTTACCCGTACCGATGAAACGCAAGACATGACCGTCGGATTTCAACAGTAAAAAGGGAGGAATAATCGCCCATGAGTAGGTACGGAAACTCGCATCCCGACTGGCTATTTGGTGACAGCCCAAACCTGAATTGCCCGGCAAATAAATTGTTAGTCGGCTTTGTCAAGCGGAACATTAGATTGAATGTGTGTGTGATGATCGAGACCGAGAGTCAAGACGGCGGCTCTAGTCTAGGGTCGCTGTTCCGGCATAACGCACGAGTATGGGGCACCCTGTCACTTGGCGACCAGGACGCAATGAGGGAAACGTTGCATCGCATAATTCTGCTCGGCAGGGAGTAATCGCCGATGAGCGAAGCAAATCAACCCAGATCCCTCCAGGAGATGGCGGCCGAAGCGGGGCCTCGCCCGAGCGACGGGAGAGTGCGGATGTGCCCCAGGATGGAGTGCGGAAAAAGACTATTTCTGGTAGCACAAACGTGGTACCTAAAGGATGGAACGAAGCGCAGGGGCTACAAGTGCGCGGCCTGCGGGTACGTTGATTCTTCCACGGTAACCGAGGTATTTGACGGTGACGAACAAGAATAAACCGCCGGGCACTAACAGCCCTGTTAGTTTTCCTTCGCTGCCCCCATTCTGCTCTTGAGTCGTTGCCACTGCGTGATATCGTACACACATGGCAACGCCCACAACCATCGCCGACGCAATCGAGCGAACCGCACTCAACCCAAAGGCCGCCAGTACGGACAAAGGGAAGGTTGAGGCCCAACCCCTCAGCGATTTACTCGACGCCCAGGGCCGCGAATCTGCCAATACCGCCGCGTCAAGGAATCACTTCGGTCTCCGTTTCGCCAAGATCGAAGCCCCGGGGGCCGGCTAATGGACACCCATACCATCATTGTCTCGTCGCTCGGCGTTTCGGAAGACGTCGGCCCCCGCAGTTCGCGCGAGCCTACCACGGTTGATATGGACACGGCCAGGCCGATCCGTGGCAGCTACGATGCCGCCTCGTCTGGCGGTATGAATACCAATCACTGGGCGGCTTCCGATGCGCTCGATGCTGACTCTGCCAACAGTAAGACCGTTCGTGAACGAATCTCGCGACGAGCCCGGTACGAAATAGGTAGCAACGGGCAAGGCAAAGGCGTTCAGCTCACTCACGCAAACTACGTGGTCGGTCGAGGGCCTAAGTTGCGGATGCAAACCGGCAGCACGGGCCTTAACTCGATGATCGAATTCGAGTGGAAGAAGTGGGCCAAGGAAGTGAAACTGGCCAAGAAGCTTCGCACGGCCATTAAGACAAAGGTCTCAGACGGCGAAGCGTTCATCATCATTACGCAGAATCCGAAGATGCGCCACCGTGTCAAGCTCGGGTTGAAAATGGTCGAAGCCGAACAGGTCACGACACCGTTCCTTGGGGCCAATGAGGCGAACAGGATTGACGGCATTGAATTCGACGACTTCGACAACCCGCTTTTCTACGACGTACTCAAGCAGCATCCAGGCGGCCAGTTCAGTGTAGACCAAAAAGTAGAACGGATACCCGCCCGGTTCATGCTTCATCTTTTCCGCGAAGACCGAGCGGGCCAGCATCGCGGCGTATCGGAGCTATCTTCGTCGCTGAATGTCTACGCGGTCGCCCGGCGGTTTCGTGAGGCGGTCGTCGTGGGAGCCGAGAATATCGCCAACATGTCGGTATTTCTCAAAACGCAGGCGGACCCCAACATTGAACCCGACATCGTTAAGCCCCTCTCCACGCTTCCGTGGGAGAAGGGAATGATGACGGCCGCACCGCGTGGGTACGACCTATTCCAGCCGAAGCCAGAACAGCCGTCGGCGACCTACAAAGAGTTCACACGCGAGCAATCAGGCGAGCAGGCGCGGCCGCTCAACATGCCGAACAACATCGCACGGGCTGACTCCAGCGGCTATTCGTTCTCCGGCGGCAAGCTCGACCATCTAACCTATTTCGTTTCGATCGATGTTGAGCAACAGGACATTGACGAGGACGGGCTTGATCCGCTTTTTGAGGTATGGTTTGCCGAAGCTGTCCTCCGGTTTGGCTGGGGCGTGCCGGCCGACCCGCCACCGAATCACGGCTGGGACTGGCCCGAGAAGCCGATAATCGACGAGAAAAAACACGCCGATGCCAATAAGACCAACCTCTCGACCGGCGTTGCGGTTCTCCGCCGCGTCTACGCGAAGGCTGGGCTGGACTTCGAGGAAGAGCTGCCGAACATGGCCGAGGACTACGGCGTCACAACCGACGAGATGAGGGCCGCGCTTTTCAGGACCCACTTTGGTGACAGCGTACCTGAGCCCGACGAACCGTTGACATCACCGCCACTGCCAACGCAAGGTAGGAACCGGCTGGCGAATGCCGGGACTGCCGGCCGCACTGCCGGCCGCAACGGAAACGGGAGATAGCGACTCGACATTGACAATTTGACGGGCAACTCATCGACCGGCCGGCCAGCCGCCGGTGAGCATGCAAACAAAAAAGGCAGTTCGGTGCCGAACCATCGAACTGCCTTTTTGTTTGCGCCAAATCGGAGATAGCGAATATGAGCAAGCACACAAAACAGCGGGCCAAACGTCGAAAGCGACAGACGGCTCACATGATCCAAGCAGCAGACAAACAGGGCCCCATCCTCCTGGAGTCTGTTGGCGTCGACTGGATTAAGGCCGCCGATGGTGATGGCGACGCGAAGCCCAAGCGGTTCTCGATGACCGCCTACAAAGGCGGCTTGATTCAGGTCGACAGATATCCCCTGCCATTAGTCATCGATCTGGCTGGTCTCAAAGCAAGGGCCCCGGTCGCCATTCTGCGCGATCACGGGCTTTCGCGCGTGGTAGGTCACGCGGATGACATCGCCATTGGTGGATCCGACGTTAAGCTCGCCGGGCTCATATCAGGGGCAGGCCCCGACGCGGTTGAAGTACAAGCCGCCGCTGGTAACGGCTTCCCGTGGAAAGCATCGGTTGGAGTGCAACCAGACGAGGAACCGGAGTTTGTTGCTCGGGGCGAACGGGTCACTGTCAACGGAAAAACTTTTACTGGCCCGTTGCTCGTCGCGCGTAAGTCGACGCTGCATGAGGTCAGCATCTTGGCGATCGCCGCCGATCGAACATCGAAAGTCTCAATAGCGGCGACTGCCGCGCAATACGAGGAGCACGATATGGACAAGTTTGAGCAATGGGTCATCAATGCTATGGGGCATCCTTCCGAGGAACTCCGCGAAGACCAGATCAAACATCTTCGCGTCAAGTACGACGCGGAAGTGAAAGCCGCTGCGGACCTCACGAAGGCTGCGGAAATCAAGGCAGCGGAATCGAATGACCCGAAGAAGATCGAGGCTGCCGCCAAGCCGCCTCTTGTCGAGGTTCCCACGTTCGACCTCGACGGCGTGAGCTTCGCCCACGAAAGCCACTTGGCAGCGATCGAGGCCACGGCGGAAGAGTATCGCGAGAAGGTTCCGGATGGCAAGTTTGGTGAGTTGACGACCGCCGCCCGCAAGGGGGCGATCGAAGCAAAGGCGAAAGCTCTCAAGGACAAGTGGCCAGCCGTCAAGCTCGAATCCGAACACATTCTCGCCGCGGCAACGTATAAGGCTGATCTCATGATTGCGGAACGTCCCAAGGGTCCGGCAATTCACTCCAGCAGCCAAGACGTGTCAATGCCGGCAATCGAAGCGGCCTTCTGTCAATCGGCCGGACTAAAGGAACCGGAAAAGCATTTCAAGCCGGAAGTGCTGGAAGCCGCCGACAACTACCGCAACATCGGCATTCAGGAACTGTTGCTAATCTGCGCTTCGCAGAACGGCTACACCGGCCGGCCGCGGATCGGACCCGACAACCTCCGCGAGGTAATTAAGGCCGCGTTCTCGACTCACACCATTACGACGATGTTGACGACCTCCGGCAACAAGCTGCTGTTGGACGGATTCAATCGTCTTCCGCAGTCGTGGCGGCAAGTTGCCGAGGTGCGAAATGTCTCGGACTTCAAGGCCGTGACGCTGTACCGCATGACTGCCGACCTCGAATACGAAGAGGTTGGACCGGGCGGGCTTATCAAACACGGGACGCTCGGGCAGGAGGATTACAGTATTCAGGCGAAAACTTACGCGCGCATGCTTGGGCTAACTAGGCAGGATATTATTAATGACGATTTAGGTGCGTTCAACGATTTGCGTAACCGACTCGGCATGGGGGCTGCTATCAAGATGAACAAGGTGTTCTGGACTGCCTGGCTTGCTGCCGTGAATGCAGGCACGTTCTGGACGGCTGTCCGTGGTAACTACCAGACGGGAGCCGGAACGGTTCTTGGGGAGGATGGCCTTAACGCGGCCGTCAAACTCTTCCGTGATGCGTCCGGACCCGACAACAACCTGCTCGGGCTGGAGCCTGAAATCTTGCTCTCAGGTTCCGATCTGGAGGCGACGAACCGCAAGCTCTATACATCGCAGGAAGTCCGGAACACGACTACCTCGACCAAGACGCTTGTCAACAACATCTATTTCAACCGTTTCCGGCCGGTAATCATTCCGGAATTAAGCAACAGTGCTTACACCGGATACTCGACCACCCAGTGGTTCCTGTTGGCCAACCCGGCGGTTCTGGCGTCTGCCGTGATGTGCTTCCTGAATGGGATGCAAGCTCCGACGATCGAGTCAACTGACGCCGATTTCAACACGCTCGGAATCCAGTCGAGAGGCTACCACGATTGGGGTGTGACGATGTCCGAGTACCGCGCTTCGGTTCATTCGGTCGGTGCGTAACTGTTTCTTTCAATCAATTCACGGCTGCCGGTGAAGGTGGCGTAAAACTCAAAATAGGAGCAAACTGAAATGGCTCAAACACCTGCATTATTCGACTCTGAGCCCGGGGTTATCGACTACACGCCCTCTGGTGCTGTCATCGCTGGGCAAGTGGTGCTCATTGGCACTGTTCCTCATGTCGCTCCGCACGCGATCGCCGATGGCATTAAGGGCGCATTGGCTTACGAGGGGCTCTGGAAAGTTCCGCAAGTGGCCGCGATCCTCACGGCCGGGGACGCCGTCTACTGGGACGAAAACGGAAGCCCGGTTACAGGCACGGCCCTTTCCGGTTGTGCAACCGGGACGACGAGCGGCAACAACCTGATGGGATTTGCCGCCTATACTACGGCTGCCACTGACTCGTACGCCTACGTTGTCCTGACGGCTGCCAAGAGAACAACCACGATCGCCGGAAGCGTGACGGCCGACAGCATCACGGGCAGCGATTCCACATTGACTATCGTCGGCCTGAGTGCTGCTCAGGGCGGTCTAGTGAGTATGACCGGTGCATTGTCCACGACCTCCGGAAATGCTGGCGGTGCGTCCAGTGTGGTCGGTGGCGTCGGTGGTGCCACGGGTGCCGGCGGTGCGGCCGTTGTCACTGGCGGAGCCAGTGGAGCTACCAGCGGGACCGGTGGAGCGGCTACCATTACTGGTGGTGCTGCTGGTTCGGCTGCCGGCAATGCTGTCGGTGGGGCTGCGTCCGTTACCGGTGGAGCCGGCAAGGGAAACCTGGCCGGTGGGGCCGGGAGTCTCGTTGGCGGCGAAGGCGGCGCAACGGGTAGTGGTGGTGCCGTAGCCGTTACCGGTGGTGCAACCATAGCAGGCGCGGGTGGCACGGGTGGAGCCGTGACCGTTACGGGCGGAGCCAACGCCAATACAACCAATGGTGCCGGCGGTCCTGTTACCACGACGGGCGGTGCAGGCAAAGGTACTGGCGACGGTGGCGAGGTCGGGATTGCCGGTGGTGCCGCTGCCGGGTCGGGCGATGGCGGTGCTGTTGTTGTGACGACTGGGACGTCTGGTTCTGGCATTGCTGGCAATGTTCACATTCGCGCCAAGATGCTTGGCTTCCAGGACACGCCCGAAACGGCAACCGCTACTGCGTCGTTGTCTGACGCCCAGGTACTTAGCGGCATCTTGGTCGGAACGCCAAGCGCTGTGGCGACGTATACGCTGCGAACGGGTACGGAGATAGAAGCTGCTCTTGGCGGCACACTGGCAACTGGTGATTTCTTCGACTTGACGATTATCAACCTCGGTGGCGCTGGGGACATCATCACATTGGCTGGTGCGGCCGGAATGACGATTGTTGGTGCGGAGGAAATTGACGACGATGGAGCCGACGTTGACAGCTCTGGCACGTTCCGATTTGTTCGCGGGGCTGCCAATGTCTTCGTCGCCTACCGTCTGGGCTAAGTCGCGAGAGCCACACGCCGGGGCCGTCGATCGTGGCGGCCCCGGCTTTCCACACACAAAGGAAACACCGTGGACGACTTGATGAAAGAGTTGAACGCAATCCAGAACGCTTCCACTCTCAGTTGCGACTACCAAAAAACCCTCGCCCTATTGTGTGCGCTGAAGGCCGGCACAGTGTCGCTCGACAACGTGACCATGGCTGGCGATGGGTGGAATGTGGCGGAAGTCGAGACTCCGGCAGAACCCGCCGAAGACACTGCCGACCCCATGGACAATGCTATCGCAGCACCGGAAGACGCCGAATGAGTTGGTTCTCCGATGGATTAGCATGGATGACCGATTCGCTGGCTGACGCAGCGGGAGAGACGGTCACGTTGTCGCGGGCGGCCTTCACGACGGAGATAACGGCCATCGCGGTGGACAGTGGCGATGAGGCCAGCGGCGACAAGGTGGCGACGTCGAATTACTGGGATCGTGAATGGCTGATAAAGAAAGCCGACTACGAGATCAACTCGACCGTTGTTACACCGCAATCCGCTGACAGAATCACCGACAGTGGCGGCGACGTCTGGGAACTGATGCTTGGCGGGAAGCGCCCGGAGTTGGTGCAACATGCGGCTGGCTACGCGTGGGTTGTCAAGACAAAACGAATTGTGAGTGGGTGATATGTTTGGTGTGCAAACCCGATTACAAGCGACGCCGAAGCCGGTGCAAAAGGCAACCGACAAGGGGGCCTTCAACAGCTTCTTTCATGCGGCGGCGACTATCCGAACATTCGCGCGCCAGAGTATCGTACGGTCCAACAAGCCGGGGCCACCAGGCGGGCCCGTTCGCACGAAGAAGGGACGCGGCGGCGGACAGGCAAAGCACAAAAGTTCGCTCCTTTTTCGCGCCAGTAAAGAAGGTGCGGATATCGGTTTCGTGGCGAGCAAGATGGACCAATCGATGGAAGCACACGAGCATGGCAAAGTTCGAGGCGGCGTGCGATTCCCCAAGCGGCCCACCATGCAACCAGCATTAGAACGCAACCTAGCCCGATTCCACCGCGAGTGGCAAGGGGCGATTTAGTGACCGCTCCGCTCTATAAAGAAAGCGGCTTCTGAATCAATGTCAGGTAACCTCAACATTACCGATCCCTGGCTCAGCCCGAGCCAGTATATTCAACGCGGCATTCACGTCGCGATCGAGAACTAACCCACAATCACAACGATGAACACGAACAGCCAACGATTTGCGAACCATCTCGCCACAACGGGAACATTCTTGTGTTGTGTTCTTTGGGTCAACCTTAATCACCTGACCGCCAGCACTTTCAGCCTTGCTGGTCAAGAGTTCGATAAACTGGGCCCAGCCAGCATCACCAATACGACGCGCCAACCTGTTGTTCCTGAGCAGCCCTTTGATGTTCAGACTTTCAACAGCGATGGTGTCGTATCGGTTGACCAAAGTTCGGGCGACCTTGTGGTGCATATCCTTTCGGGTGTTGCGTACCTTCGCGTGCAAGGTCGTGACACGCTTCTTGACTTGCTTGCGGGTGGAACTCCCGCGCTGGCAGCGAGACAGGGCACGCTGGCGGCGGCGAAGTTCCTTGAGGTTGCGCTCCAGGGTTCGACTGTCTCCGAGGGTCTCGCCGTCCGAGGTGGTAGCGAACGCCTTGAGCCCAACGTCGACTCCGACGGACCCGAAGCCACAGGATGGCGATGGCTGCGGCACGTCGACAGAGAAGCAGACGAACCACTTGTCGTTCTCGCGAATGATGGTGGCCTGTTTGATTTGGGCATCGGCGGCAATCTCCCGATGCCAGCGGACGCGGATGGTGCCGATGTCCTGGAGGCGGAGCTTTCGGTTGGTGATCTTGCATCCGCTGCCGTGCCCGCCCATGTCGAAGGTGAACGAATTGAATCGGTCTTTCGACTTGAAGCGCGGATAGCCCGGTTTCTCGCCTGTCTTCACGCGGCGGAAGAACGCCTTGAATGCCTTGTCGAGATTGCGGAGCGTGTTCCGGGCAGACCAGGAATTCAAGCGGGCGTAGTATGGATTGAGTCTGCGCTGAACGGTGAACCATGCCGATTGCTCGTAGAACGACCAGGCCGCACCTGCCGTCTCCCAGCAAAGCTGCTTGCCGTCCAGTGCAGCGTTGTAGAGGCGGCGGTGGGTCTCAAGAGTCTGGGCCAGTTCCCGCCCTTGGTTAGCGTTGGTGAACACTCGATATTTGAATGCTTTGCGCACCTAAGCGTCCTTTCGGTGGCGTTTCAAATATTCGTCGATTGCCCGCCGAATCAACTCGGAATAGCTCAGACCCGTCTTTCGGGAAAGAGCCTTGAGGGTAGCAATCTGTTTGTCGGTCAGAAAGAGATTGGTTCGCTTCATACACATATTATACACACGTTAGTCAGTGAGTCAAGTAGTGGGAATAGCAATTCCGCTGCCGACTTTACCCGGCAGTCCCCTTACTGAACAAAAAAATAGGAGATTTATGATGGCGAAGAAACGCAAAGGCCATGAAATGATCGTGCTGTACGGCACGGCCGGGACCACCGCTGCTACGCACATCGACGCAAACGTGGTGGACGCCGATCCGGGCGGGGCCGATTTCGATTTTGTTGACCTGCCAGAACGTGGCGACGGAACGACCGTTCCGCAGATGGACGAGTACCCTGTCAAGAAGAATGTGCAACCGACGTTTTCGATGATCTATCACGATAGTGATTCCAATATGACGGCGCTGCTTGCCACGGCCGACGCCCAACCGCCCGTCGGGAAGGCGTTTAAGTTCTTGCGAGTCGTGTCCGGCGAAGTGGCGTTCGATGGCGATTGCTGGATCAAGTACAGCAGCCCCGGTGCAATCGCCGACGGGCAGACGGTGGAATTCGAGTTACACCCGACATCGGCTTATGCCCGCTCTTTCATCACGACGTAATCGTGGCATTGATGGCATTGACCGGACGCCGGAGAAAACACACATAGGAGAAATACAAGATGCCAAGCGCACAAGAACAGCACTCGTTTGAGTTTCCGGGTTATGTGTTCAACGACCAATCGGCGGCCGTCAGTTTTGAGTCGGCGCTGGCGTACACCAAAGTGGTGCCCGCGCTCGTGGCTGCGCAGACCGGGACGCTGACGACGAGGACAGACGACGATACCGGCGTCGCAACGCTATCGACTGGCCATGGAATTGAGTCGGCCGACGTGGTGGATGTATATTTCGCGGAGGGCGTTCGCTACGGCATGGATGCGACTGTTGCCACTAACGCCGTGACTCTTGACGGCGGGACTGGTACCGCTTTTCCGACCCAGGATGATGCCGTGACCGTCGTGTTGCAACTCGACTGGGAAATCGACTTCGACGGAGACGATGCCCAAATTATCGGCGTATTCTACCGCAACCCGAGCGACACCGGGGCCTTGGCTCACGTCGACTTCCAGGACATCGGGAATGCGTCGATCAACGAAGTCGATCTGGTCCACGAGACCGCGAATGGCGGATGCGACCAGATTACCAACATTTCGGCCGGTGACACCAATCCATACACGGGCAATGCAATCGCGCTTGCGAAGGTCACGCACGATTCACTGGAGGCGGCAACGGCGTACTGCCTCGTCGGAATAGTGGCCTTGTAACATCCTGCCGGGCCTGTGTCTGGCAGTACACGGCGCCCTGTCGGTGCCCGACCCGGCGGGGCGTGTTTCCTATCGGGGAGAACTCGAATGTGTAATGTGCAACCGTTTGTCGAATACAAGCCGGGGCATAAAGTTCACGGTTGTCATTCAAAAGAGATTATTGACAAGGCCATTGGAATTCCCGTCGAGTTGCGCAGTGATGACGGGAGGATGTTTCACGTTCGCAGATGGGTAGCAGACGTGTCAGTCGCCAATGGAGTCGAGGTGACCGGGACTTTTTTAGTTTCAATACCAGAGGACAAATAAGATGAGTAAGTTTACTGATGCGTTGGGGCAGGAGTGGACGGTTGAATTCGACGGCTTTCTGTTGGATCGAATCTACAAGGAGGCCGATGTCGATCTAGCGGATCTATCCGCCACTGGCCTTTTCGCCGTCGAGCGTGACGTGAAGGCATTGGTTCGCGTGCTGTCAGTTGCGTGCGATGAGCAGTTGAAAGCGAATCGCAAACCGGCGGAATTCCAGAAGCAGATTCGGAAGGACGCTATCACGCGAGCACGGAAGGCGCTAATGGAAGCCCTCGCGGATTTTTTCCCGGAGAGCGAATGGTCCGCGATGCAATCGAGTTTGGCGAAGCGGAAGGCCAATCCGGAGATGACGTCGGAGCAACTGGTGCTCGCAGCGGGCTTTCTGAAGATGGACCCGGACGTGCAGCGGGACGTGATGGGAATGATCCAAGAAGAGAACGCGAGGGCTGGGAGTTCGCCGTCATCGCCGGACGAAGGGTCTGCACCCGACCCGGATGCCATGCCACCGACGCCTGCCGACGACTTGCCGGAGAATGCCACGTTAGCCCCCGAGGGCTCACCCTCCGAGACCTCTGGCTGATGGCAGTTGGCGCCCGCGAATCGCGTCGGGCGCTGGCCGTGGATGTCCGGGCGCTGGTGTGGCAGGAAAAGCGACTCGACGCCGAGCGATTCATCCGCACGGGGCAACTGGTCGAGTGGGGGCAGTACGGCGTACCCGATACGCCAGGGATGGCGGAGGCCAAGGCGGCGGTAGAACGAGAGCGGGAAATGCACAAGCAGGCCGGGAGGGGCTGAAATGGCAAGCAAGAAGGATTTGGAAGCCGGCCGCGCTTTTGTCAGATTATTCTTGAAGAACGATATGACCAAGCAGCTTGTGCGAGTGTTACGATCCGCGCAGAACAAACTGCGCAACTTCGGCCGGTCTGCCATGGCAGCAGGGCGGCAACTTGCGGTAGTGGGAGTGGCGATGGCAGCCCCGTTTGCATTTGCCACGCGGACGTTTGCCAACTTTGAAGACCAAATGTTGACCGTCAAGGCCGTCACTGGCGCGGTCGGCGACGAGTTCGACAAGCTGAATGCGAAAGCCAAGCTTCTCGGCCGCTCAACTTCCTTTATGGCTGCCGAAGTCGCCGGCGGAATGGTCGAGCTTGGCCGGGCCGGCTTCAAGCCCGCCGAGATCGACGCCAGTATCGCCAGTGTTCTCAGCCTAGCACGCGCCACCGGAACCGAACTTCCAAAGGCTGCCGAGATTGCGGCCGGCACGCTTCGGGCGTTCAGCCTTGAAGCCGACCAGATGGGCCGCGTGTCGGACGTGATGGTTGCCACGGCCAACAATTCCGCCCAAACGCTGGAAGAGTTGGGTGACTCGATGAAGTTCGTCGCGCCAATCGCCGAAGAGTATGGCCTGGTATTGGAGGATACCACTAAGGCGCTGGGCGTCATGGCCAACATGCAGATCAAGGGAAGCATGGCCGGCACCAGTATGCGGATGATGTTGCTCCAGCTTTCAGACCCGGCTATCCGCAAGCAGCTCCAGGGGATGGGCGTCGACCTGGACAACTTTGGCGACACAATGCTGGGCGTCGGCAAAGCCATGGAGGCTATGTCTGGCCCGGAGCGGCTGAACTTCGCCAAGCAGATATTCGGCCAACGCGCGGCCGGCGGAGCGCTCAAGTTGACAAGGGGCGGCTTTGACGATCTAAGCAACGCCATCGACAACGCCGCCGGCTCGGCCGCCAAAGCTGCGGCGGAAATGGATAGTGGGCTCGGCGGGGCGTTCCGTATTCTCAAGTCGGCAATTGAGGGCGTACAAATCGCAGTCGGTGAAGCGTTGGCCCCGACGTTGAGAAAGATCGCGGAATTCATAACCAAGACGGCACAATCGAGCATCGAGTGGATCAAGGCCAATCAGGGATTGATAGTCGCCCTGGCGGCTACTGCGGTCGGGGTCACGGTTCTAGGCGTCGCGTTGATGGGTGTAGGTGCTGCAGCAATGCTGGCTTCGTTCGCCGTCGGCGGGCTGGCGACGATTGTGTCCGTGATAACGTCGCCGCTGGGAGCCCTGGTAGCGGTCGTGACGGCCGGGGCTGTCGCGTGGGTAAAGTTCAGCGAGAGCGGCCAGCAGGCGTGGGGGACGCTCAGGGCGGCAATCCTGCCGATCATCGAAACGATCAAGATGGCACTCGGCGGCGTGAAAGATGCCTTGATGTCCGGCGACTGGGAGTTGGCCGGCAAGATTGCGATGGCTGGCCTCAAGCTGGCCGTGCTCCAGGGGCTCGGCGCGATCCGCGAGGCATTCCCCGAAACGTTCGGCGCGATTCTTCGGGTGGTCGGTAAGATCGGGGACGGCCTCGTCGCCGTGTGGAGCAAGGTAACGGACTTCTTGATCACGCAATGGATCAACTGGGGCAAGGTGACGCTCGATATCGTGATGGGCGTTGCTACCGGCATTCGGCAAATCTGGCAACAGATGGTCGAGGGTATGGCCAAGGCTATGCCCGAGGAGTTCCGCGTAGCCTTGGCCATACGGTTCGGCAAGGCTATGCCCAATCAGTTCCGGCAAGCCGACGTTTTTGCTGACGCATTCAAAGCGATCGGCGGCGAGCCGGGAACGGGCAAGGTGTCAGCGTCACTCGAAGCGTTCTTGACCAAGCTGGAATCGGGAACGGGCATTCAGGACGCGGCGAAAGAACTGGCGGCCTTACGGGAAGAGGCCGCGAAAGAGCGCAAAAAAGGCGCTGGCCCACTCGCGGCCCCTGGTGCCGGAGGAGGTGGTGGCGGTGCCGGCGGGGTAGGTAGGGTAATTGCAGCAGCAGTGCCTACCGGCGTGGCCCTTACCGCGACGTATTCGGCGGCGGCGGCCAGTATCTCCGGCTTCCAGCCAGCGGGAGCCGGCCCGCAAGAGAAAATGGCCATCGGCCTCGCGGGCATCGACGAAAACACGAAACAGATGGCTTTCAAGTTTGGTGAAATGTTGACGCAGAATGGAGTCATTATGGGTCTGGTTCAGCGATTTCTTGCGGGATGGACGGTGAAGTAATGGCATTGACACTTGAGCCTATCACGGGATCGGACCAAACGCTTGACAGCGAAAATCTGAGTGTGGTGCAAAAATTCCGCGTCAAGGGTACGCTGCCGTTCACGGAGGGCGGCGATGCTTTTGACGTGGCGTCCTCGCTGGTGATGAATGCGGTCAAAGTATCCTACCCGAGCGTCTCGACACCGATGGGGACGGTGTTCTGGAATTCCATCCAGTTGCACGAGTCGCACTACGCTCAACTGTACGAAATCAGCGTAAACTACACGCCGTTTGAGCGGGTGACGGGAACGTATATCATCCGCATCGAACATGCGGCCGGAACTGCCAAGGCAACGGCCGGGGAGCGAATCGCGGGATACCCGGCGGCCGATGCCGTCGACCACGGCGGCGTGATCTGGAATGGCCAGGAAGTGGTCGGCGTCGACGTGCCGTACAATCAGACGCGAATCGTCATTTCGTACCGGCATCCGGAAGCGTTTCTTGACCACGCATACCTGCGCGCCGTGGGGGAGCTTGTCGGGCATCCGAATAAGGACACTTTCCTCGGCTACGAGCCGGGCGAAATTGCCTACGCCGGCGGCAACGCTACGGAATCGGAAGCTGAAGCGTCGGCGGAATACTCGTTTGAGGTATCTCGCAACGAAGTCGGTTTAGTGGTTGGCGGCATCACGATCGACGAAAAGGCGGGCTTTGACATTGTTAGCCCCATTTACAAGTGGGATACTGCCGACGATGAAGGCGGCAATACTAAAGTGATTCGGCCGATCGACTATATCGAGATCATCCGGCCGCGTGGGCGCGAGTGGGAAAACTACGTCAACGTCTTCGGCTGGGGCGGTGCGTAATGTACCGGTAAATCGTACTGATTCAGCATATACAACGAAAGGGATATCATGGCAAGCTTTGGCGCGGACGGCGGCGGACGATTCACGGGGCCGATCCAGCATACGGGTGTGTTTAAGCCGAATATTTCAGCGGACAGTCTGTTGATACGTAGTGGACAAGAGTTTGCTCTCGACTTCACAAACTTTCGAGTCCACGACGCTTACAACACCAACTTGCCGGGGGCGGGTGCAACTGACGATCTCGGCCTAGTCGGCGGCACGTTCGGCACGGCCTCCCCGTCGCTTCAGACGGAAGATCTCAAGGCAGCGGCGGCCACAAATAACTACGCCCGTTTCGCCGTGGTGTTGCCGCCAAACTACGTGGCCGGGCAAACGGTCAAGCTGCGGTTTTCTGCCGGAATGCTCACGACTATCGCAGACACCACGGCTACGCTCGATCTTGTGTGCCATCAACTGGACGAGGACACGACGGTCCAGGCGGACATTTGTGCAACGGCCGCACAGAGCATCAACAGCATTGCGTTTGCCGATTTCGATTTCACGATTACGGCGACAGCTCTTTCGCCTGGCGACTGGCTCGATTGTCGGATTCAGACGGCGGTCAACGATGGCGCTACCGGGACGGCCGTGATTGCGTGCGTGGCTACTGTCAAGCGGGTATGCGACACTCAAGGGTAAGTTATGTGGCGACCTCGCAAAGATTCAATATACCGACCACCGACAGCGGCGGAATCAGCCGCAAGCGCGGATGCTCTTGAAGGCTTCCGGCGGCAGGCTTCTCAGCCGCAAGACAAGGCGCCGATCGGCCAGACTGTCCTCGTCAAAACTCCCGAGGATGGGATTCCCGCGCGGGACGAGAACACGATTTTCTGGGTGAAGTGCCAGCGGTGCATCGAACGCTACACCGCAGACGAAAAGGAGATTGTCGAAACCGACGAAGAGATCATCGTCCACAATCTGTTCTTAGAGGCCGTGGCGGGCGATACCTATGTCCCGACATCGTTGACGGAAGGCGGGACGCGATACGCCAGCCAGGCGGACGGGGTCATCGCCTTCACGCTCACCGAAGATATGGACAACACGACCGATGGCGAGGCGTCGGTCACGATGCACAAGACGTGGGACGCCACCACGGAAGCCTACACGGGCAGCGAGGCTGGTGTAGTGCTAAGTATTGGTGGAGCCTTCGACGACGCGCTGAGTGGTGCGTACGGCGAGGGGCGGATACGTCCCGGAAATGACCGCCTTGTCATCGACCCGATCTGGATAGCCTGCTGATGATAATACGCCCGCCACATCCCGACCGATTCTCCCCGTTGGCAAGCGGGCTGCTCGTGCGAAAACCACCGGCACCGTTGCGCTCGGCGGGTATTTCGCGGCACGGCATGGGGCGGCTGCCGTGCTGGTGTTGCTTTATCTGCCCCTGCCAGGGTCCGCCCGACGGTCAAGCCCCTAAGGATGGCACTGCCGAATGGTTTACACATGAGGTTGACGAGGATGGGCTTATCACCCGCGTTGACCACGAAGGGCCATGCTTTACCTGTTACGTCAATTCGACCAGTGGTGACGTAGACGAGACAGGTAATGGAACTGAGACCCGACCATTTGTAAACCTCCATTCAGTATTTACTAGCAATATAACCAAGAGCGGCCTGGCTGGTACTCTGAGCGCGGGTGTGTTTACCCCGGCTTCTGGACCTTCCGAATGGGCAGCCGGAAGGTTAATCGGGGCGAAGCTGACGCTGGACGGTACCGATTATGAGATAACGGCAAACACCACGACTACCGCGACTATTGATGACCCGCCAGCCGACGACGACTACGACTGGACGTTGAAGATTTTTGATAGTACGTGCATCTACAACATTTGCACAACGGATAGATGCCCAAAAGTCAAGGTACTAGTCAAGGGCACGATTGATTATGTGATAGGTGGTGAAGTAGGTAGGGTCTATCAGCAAAACTTGATAATTGAACCATGGGGCGTCGCGACGATCGCGATTGATATTACCGCGAGTGGTTCATTGGGTTCCAATGGGGTTGTCCGGTGTCGTGGTTGCGTCTGGAAGAATACGGCAGTCTCAGTCACCAATGTTAGCGGCGGCTTCAGTACGCTGACCTTCCGGGCATTTGTCGATTGCCCTTCATCGGCTTTTGATAATTGCACTGCGACTTGCGAGAACACTGGTTTCACCAATGGTATTAGTACCCTCACTGGCTTCTGGGACTGCCCTTCATCGGCTTTTGATAATTGCACTGCGACTTGTACGGAAAACGGCGTCGTACGTCGCAGTAACAGTTACGCTTTTGATTTCTGCCCTTCCTCGACCTTTCTTGCCTGTGCGGGTACCGGGAATGCTGACACTGGGAGCACCACGAATCAGGCCCATGGCACTGGATTTAACACCTGTTCTACTTCCGCTTTCGATACCTGCACTGGCATCGGGAATGCCGAAAGCGCGTCGTTTGCCCAGTCTCATGGCCATGGATTTAACACCTGTTCTTCTTCCACTATTGTCAATTGTGCGGGTACCGGGACGGGAGAGAACTTCTCTTCCGGCACCGCCTTTGGTTATGGATTTCGCGGTTGCTTATCCTCGACGTTTGATACTTGCATTGGTACTGGCGTAGCAGTAGGGACACTGTGCAAGAGAGCTTGTGGTTTTCATGGTAATACTGCCGCATCTTTTATTAACTGCACAACATCCGCCCGTATCTGCACCGATTGCAGCGGAGCACAATGTGCTGCGTGGGTATGCGATATCTAGTGCGAACAAACCTGTCCAACACGACGCCGGAAGAATTCGCCAAGCGAGTAGCGGAACTTCGCCGGCAGCATCGAAACCACAAGGTGCATACTCATCGGCCACGCCGGATAATACTCGCTGATATGATCTCCGAATTTGATTGGCTTGTGGGAGCCGGACCAGTTGATTTAGACATCCATCCGGCCGACGTACTGGGCAGGCAAATCATGCAGCATGGACTGAGGCGACCGAGCAAGCCGTGCGGGAAGAAGTGACTATTCCCCCTGAATCACTTGCGTGTAGACGCCCACCACTTCCTCGCAGATGACAGCCTGGAGTTCACTGGCAGTTCCGTTGTCATCTAGGTCGAGTTTGTCGCCCATCCAGTCCGGCCCGGCCAGTGTGACCAGCCGCTTATCATTGGTCAGTTCGCGTGCCACTGTCACGACCCGATACCAGGCTGCCCGGGTGCCATTAGTGAGCATCAGCCAATCGTTTTCACGGATACTGAGATAGTCGCCCAAGCCGGTTCCCAGCCGGGTCGCACTCGGTTCTTCCGGCATGGATAGTTCCACGTCGCCGCCGGCGTACCCACTGCCGATAAACGTGGCCACGGCTACTCGCTCGCTCGGCTTGGGGTTATCCGGGCCGATATCGTTCAGAGTCAATGTGGGCTCGAACTTCCGCTTGTAGAACACGACGACGGAAACTGTCGACAGCCCCGGATCTCCGGGCGACGGTGTGACCATTACCATCCACGAATAGTCTCCCTTGATCGGCCGCACGCCCGTTCCGTCCGCCAGCATCGTTGGCCGCTCGTCGTCATTCTCCGGCCTCGTGAATACCAAGTCATCCCGCCAAGTGAAGATTCGATCGGCTACAGCCCGCGACATAACCACTGGGAGCCCGGCAGCGGTCAGGTCACTATCGGTGCGGGGTTGGCTCCGAAGCGTCAGGCGGGGCATCTGGCGGACTGTGCTGCCGTCCTGGAACCGTGCGTAATCGCAGTACGGGAACTGTGGCGAATCGGCAACCAGCGGATCGATCATTGCGGCCGGAACGTCGTCGGGTGCGATCGTGGCCGGGTCAAACGCCGGGTTGCCATCCTGGAGCCAGAGATTGACTGTCGCGGTTGGATCGTCTACGGCAGTCGCCGTGCGATTGAGCATCCCCCTAATCTGAATGTCGCGAATAGAGGCCCGGCCACAAGCGGCCGAGCGATCGGCTTTGTTTGCCTCCGCGATATTGAACCCGCCGGCCGGAAGCAGGGCCGCCACGCCCATCATGCCGATCGACAGGCAGAAGATGGAAATGAGCACTTCAAGCAAGCTAACGGCGCGTCGCATGGGTCACCTCGTGGGTTAGGGTCTATCTCGACTATATCCACCCGAATCTTGAAGTCAAGCGAATTTTCCCGAACCCGGCGTGGAAGCCGCCCGAGCCCGCCTGTCGTGCCCGCATGGACAACCTGGGTTGCGAGACCCTTGAGGTGGCTCCGTGCGATCTGGGGTCAATCTCAGGGCTTGCCCCACTCAAACGCCGCCCACACCGGACGCCCCAGGACCAGCGAGTGGTCGACCGTCACCTGGGCCGGATGCCGGGGACTGCCAGTTGATCCGCCGTCGCTGGTGATGTCGACACAATCTGTTTCGTCGGCATACCCCCCGGTAGCGACTATTTCCACAATCTTTCCGGATTCCCTGTTCCCGCTATTGACGTATTGCCGAATTCGTATATACTAAGGGCATGGGAAACAACAACGCCACCTGCGAAACGAGGGATGAAACGATGAACAACAGAACGACCTACACACGCGGAACGCGAGTTGCCCACGTCGACAAGGTAGCGGGGTGGGCTGAGTGGGTTGTTTCGGTATGGAACGATAACGGAAACGTAGCTGCCCGCTGGTTCAAGCGATTCTCAACATGCTCGCAAGAGTACAGCAGTTTCGAGCGAGCCGAGAAGGCCGCCCAAAAATTCCTGGCCCACTAGATCGCCCGGCCCCGACCGCCTCGCCGTGAGACGGGAGGGCCGGGCCGACCCGCAACTCGCCGGCTGAGTGAGCCGGAATAATAGGAGACGTATCGTGAAGAAAGAGACGAAAGGGACGTTCATCGTCTGGCTTATTGTATTGGTCTTTACTGCCGCCATTGCCGCCCTGGTAATCGCCATACAAAACCCAGTCTAGCGACCCGGCCCCGAGAGTCCTGCACGGGGACTCGACGGAGCGGGCCGACCGGCGCGCAATAATCTAAACCCCCCAGGTGAACCATGAGAGAACGAGCCATTCCCTGTATTGTCCTGTTTCTAGCCGCCCTAATCTGCTGCCTGGTGTGGCAGGCGGGAGTAGGGCTGTAATGGACACACCCGAGGAAACCGTCGGCGATCGGCTGCGTCGTGCTCGGCGTAGTCACGGCTGGAGCCAAAAAACCCTATCGCAAAGGCTGGAGCTCCGCGACTCGACAATTACGCGATACGAAAATAACCAGCGGAAACTCACCCTGGATGTTGCTTCCAAGCTCGCCACGGAACTGGGCATTGACCTCTATTGGCTGGCGACTGGCAAACTAAGGGCATCCGACGAAAGTACCCTGACGCTAGACCGCCTTACCGCGGCACAAAGCCTTTCGGTCAAAGTCGAAGAGAAGGCGCAAACCTTGCGAATACTGCTGAGCCGGGAACTCGGCCGGCTGAAACGGTTGGCAACTACCTCGTAACAAAAGGAAAACCATGAAGTACCTATGGCTCACAATCAAGCATAAGTGGTTTGTCTTCCTGGCAGGGAAGAAAACTGGATGCTCGCTCTGGAGGCGGATCACGCACGATCTATCAAAGTTAAGTCCAGCCGAGTTGCCACATTACCAACGGCAGTTCTTCGGCAAGGCAGATGATCCACGCGGATTTATTCGCTGCTGGATACACCACCAAAACCACAACGACCACCACTGGGAATACTGGATTCCACGCACTGGCCACAACCGATGTGTGCCACCATATCCAGACGGAAAGCCAGTGCCGATGAGCCTCGCCTGCATACGGGAAATGGTAGCAGACTGGCTCGGCGCAAGTCGCGCTTATGGCGGTAAATGGCCAACAAAGGAGGAATATCCGTGGTTCGATGAGAACTGGGATCAAATCGCAAAACAACTCCACCCAGCCACTAAGCAGGCAGTAATGGGAGTATTGGAAGAAATCGGCATAAGGACGTTCTGCTGTCAAAGTGAAGCCCACTTGCCGTAACCACTCAGATTCGATCCTAAGAGCCTCGGGCTTGGCTGGTCGTGTTGGTCGGCAACTGCGCCGGAAGCGATCCTGGGGTGATACGGGGACGATTTACCGCTATTTAACCGATAATGGAGAGAAACCGTGGGAAATGAGACAAAACACACGCCGCTACCGTGGAGGCTTGACTGGCGGGCTACTACTAGGATTGTGAGCGAATCTGGTCGCGGCATCGCGTCAGCCGGTGGTCCATTCAATAACCAAGAAGAAGACGGTGGAGTCGCCGAAAACAATGCCAACGCCAAATTCATCGAACTGGCCTGCAACTGCCACAATGAGTTGCTGGAGGCATGCAAAAAAGCAATGACTTGTCAGTCCAGCATGAACAGCGATGTGGTGGCTCTGATTCGCGACGCCATCGCCAAAGCCACTCCGGGTTGCCAAGAGGACAGCCGCCAGGCCCGAGTCGTTTCCAGTCCCGAAGCCACCACTTGACACCAGCCTCAAACCGTAGTGCAGACCACCATCCCTCGGCAGATTAGCCGTAGAGCCTTTCGTTGTCCCTAAAACCTTCAACTCACCGCTTGGCTGATCGACTGGCGAGGCCGACCCCCTTATGATTACATCTGCCATAGGACCGGGACGTTGGTGTAACATCGCATCGACTAGCGATCCGTTGCCCGGATTTCAGGTGCCAAACGGTTACGGTGGAGATAAACACCGCTCGTTTTGTTTTTCGTTCGCTTTTTGGTTTGGGAGAAAGGAACGACACAGCATAACCCTGGTTTCGAGGAACTACTCCGTGGGCCTCACGGCTCACTACCAGAATACTATGAAGGCCCGTATAATTTGTCAACCCCGGTTCTGGTCGGCAGCGTACCTAACTACTCCGCTGTTAAGCTGCCCGGTGGAAGTAACCCTCCATCCGGCGGTCACGGCCAGACCGGGGCCTTTGCAACACCTATTCACCCGTGAACCGAGGAAATGACCCGTAACGAAGCCCAATCCAAAGTGGACGCTGTGGCCATTGACGTAAACGGAATGTTGGGCGTGCCCCGTTCCGTGGTGCAGTGTCTTCTCGGGCAGGGACGGTACGACCGCTTACAGGAGGATCGGATACGCAACCTTGGTCCAGACCCACGGCACGTGTATCCGTGGAATGTGGTTGATTACCTGTCAGAAGAGAGGGGGTGATGCTTAATGTGTCCGCCAGCGAAATATCCTCGTGAATCGGATACGTAGCTCCGCCCGCCAGGTGCGGGCATAACAGACTGGTCCGTGGCGGAATTGGCAGACGCATACCCTTCCCTGGGTAGTCTGAAAACGGCGTGCAGGGTTCGAGTCCCTGCCGGGACCACTATTCGTGAATCACAAACGGACGTACAGCACCAACTAACCACTAGAGGGAATGATGGTAACTTGCTGTGAATGTGGAGAGCCAAGCGACCGGGGGTGCATTCAGCGATGCCGGCGGTGTTCTCCGTTGCCGTTTCCAGAATATCTAGGGACCGGGGCAACCGGATTAGTGATACGGGACTACAGGGTGTCGCTTTCCGACCAGGCTCTATGGAGCCTATACGAACTAGATCAGGCAAGACACAAGACCCGACCGAACGATGACGGAAGTACAGCACACTAACGCCCGACTGGAGAAATGATGCGTGAACACAAGCTACAAGCCGAACCCGGCGACACGTTCGCCGACTGGTACAAACAGCACGGCGAGGAGTTGGACTTTCTGGAACGGGCAGGCCTCGGATATGCGGCGTTCGCGGCGCACGACGGCGAGATCGAACAGCAGGCCGAAGAAATCAAGGGGCTGAATACCTGGACCGGGCTGATCTCATTACTCGACAAACACTACCCACCCGACATTTTCGATGGCAGGAGTTGCGATCCGGGTCCGAGGATCGTTGCGCTTACTCGGGAGGTTGCGTGGTTGCGGGCCATTGTCGCCAAACTACCCGGATGGGCTGACGAGTTGCGTGATATTAGAAACGACATAGACAGCGCTCTCTCGGTAAGCCGATGTCGCGACCTGGAAGAGAAAATCCGCGAAGCCACTAAACGCCGCCAGTGAGGGAGGAGAAGCGATGATGAACCCTGAAACACAAAAAGCTTTCGACTGGGCACGCAACGCGCCATATCAATCAGTTGCCGCTCGGTATGCGAAGGCCTTGGCTCTTGAAGTTGAGCGACTAGAAGGTGAACTAGCCAAAGCTGACGATCACCCACTTGTGATACAGCAGGGCGGCACAAGTGGCGTAGATCGGTGCCACCGGGTCATCAATAAGCAGCAAGGCAAGATCGAGCGGTTGCAAACCACCGTCGCCAAAATGAGCCACCGTCGCTGCCATGATTGTGGAAACGTGGCATATCACCTACTGGCGGTTATTCCTTACGTGTGCTGCGAGGAGTGCGGGAGCCAGGACACGCGACTGATTCGCGAAGCAGCAGTAGCCGCCGAAACCACCGATGGGAGTACGGGCCATGCCTGAACACCAACTCTACACACTCCGACCGCTCAAATGGCGGGACGGCACGACAAATGCGAGGCGATTATGGTACGCCGAAACTCCATTCGGTTGTTACGAAGTAGAACAGACGCGAGAGGATTACGGCTTCTGGTATGAGCAAGCCGTTGGACCGTGGAAGAAAGAGTGGGAGGTTGGCTTCTCCCGTCCAAGCATTGGAACGCTGCATATTTACAGCTATATCTCCGTGGATGCAGCCAAGCAGCAAGCCGAGCAGGATTGGCTGGAGCGAATCGGGCCGGTGCTCGGGGCTATAAATCCGCAGGAAGAGATTGAGCGGCTACAAGAGATTATCAGCGGAGCCTTGGCACACTCGCTCGGCCCTTACTCCGACAAGAATCTACTCCGTCGCGTTGTTCTGATCCTACGCAAAGCCGCCGAGCCGAGGAAAGTCACAATCGTTACTGCTCCACTGGGTTTATTCAAAGCGGGGCATGAAGCAATGAAGAAAGCCGCCGAGGCGGAATAACCCCATGCTCACCCTACTAACCCGCGACGACCGCGCACACCCCTGGCGCGCCATTGCCTTTGACGACAGCGTGTTCCAGGGCGAGAACGTCGACCGCGCGCGCCGCAAGCAGTTGGCCACCGGAACCTTTGCCGCCAACCTCTACACGCTCGCGCTGCCCGATCGAATCGCTACCGTGGCGACGATTCAGAGAATGAATCAACTGAACCCCGAACCGGGAGAATGATATGAAGGATGACATTACAAGCCGGCTGAACTTCCACGAGGCGTTGAGGCCGACGGGCGAACCGAACGCGCCACACACGCCAGCCGTCGTGCTCCGGCAGCGGGATGATTTGCTGGCGGCGTGCAAGTTGCAAACGGAACTAATCGAAACCGTCTGCGAAAACCTCGGGCTTGCCGGGCTGATCGACGCCGCCAAGGGGACGGGCCTCTCGCAACTTGGGTACGCGACAGCAATGCTACAAGTCAAGGCACTCATCGCCAACGTGGAGAAACCATGACCAATCAAACCCCATCCGACCGACTCCGCGAAGCCCGCGAAGTCGCCGGCCTCACGCAACAGCAACTTGCCGACAAGATCGGCATCCAAGTCTCATCGATCTGCCGCTACGAGAAGGGCCAGACGCCCCGTCTAGGGCGTGTAGCGGAACTTGCCAGTGCTCTCGGCGTATCGGTAAACTGGCTCGCGACCGGCAAGGACTGACGCAGCCCCGCCCGAACCAACTCGACCGGCCCCGCGGATCTCCGTGGGTGCCGGTTTTCTATTGGACTCGGCTAAGCCGCCCGGAAACTTTAGCCTAAGTTCTGATTTCCGCGAAACGTCTATTGACACCCGCCGGCGGAAACGCTAAACTTGCGGGCATGATGATTATTCGGCAGCCACGATCACCCCTGAACCTAACGCCCGCCCGGCTCTTGAGTGAGCCACGCCAATAGGCAAGCCCGCGATTTTCAGTCTTCGTGCCTTCCGAGCATACTACTGGCAGCCACAAGGAGCCGCGCACTGCGGTGACAGGGATGCTCCATGTTTTCGCATTGCAAAGACACATCAAATCTCGTCTCTGGCGTGGCTGCCGGGACTTGGGCACCGTCGCACTTGTGGCGGTGCCCTTTTTGTTACTTGCTCCCCGCTGGATTGCCGAGTCGCCAAGCGTCACGGTCCCGGTGGGGTTATCGCGGCGGCGGTGTGGCAGCACCGGGCTCAAGGCTGATGGCCTACGGGCTCTACGTAAGTCCGAAAGTTTGCTGGAGTTTCCCGTTGACGACTGCCATCCAGAGGGCGGGAGATTCTGACCCGTCGCGATTTTCTTCAACCTAAAGGAACCTAACGATGATTGTTCGTTCACCGCGGTTGGTTATGGGCGATTATGGCGTTTGGCTTGACACCGGGCGTTGCTACTACTTCTGCGTTGATGATTTGAAGCGTCACGTTGAGGTGCCCACTTCCCGGGGCTATCAGGTTGAAGCTTCCAACCGCCAATGGGCCGACAAGAGCGGGACCCGCGTTCGCGTAAAGATGATTCGCGTCGGGACTGTCAAATACTGCTCGGACTTCTCGCATGGTTGGCAACCATTACTTCCCGAACTCGGCCGTTATTTGCGCAAGCTCGGCTGCAAACCCGGCGGGCCGGCCAAGGTGGTCTACTTCCGCCTGCTGTACGAGGAGTGACGGAAACTAACCCTAGCCCCGATGCGGCCGTACTCAAACGTCGCGGACAATTACGAGACCAATAAACAAACCCTTTCACACGGAGAAGACTTATGTCTGACAAGATGCGATGGCGTTACGGCGACACGAACCCGGTAGTTGCGGCAGTTGACGCGGCAACTGAAATCGAGATCGGCGACTTGGTCTGGCAGGATACCGACGATGCCAAGCCGGCTAGCGATCTGCGGCCCAAGGGGTCTTGCACGACCAACGGGCCGCCCCTATTCGCCGATCTCTTCCTCGGCGTAGCCATGCAGCGCAGCCGCCCCGATGACACGAGCCCGATCCGCGTGGCCACCACCGGCGTGTTTGAGTTCGAGTGTCCCGAACACACTTTCGAGTTGGGCGACCTGATCGGTGTCGGTGGGGCAGGAAACGATGTGCAAAAGTGGAAGGACGCTGTGTTTCTAAGCCAGCAGGTGGCTCTCGTAACGTCACATGGGTACGCCATCGGCCGAGTGGCCAAACGGGTGGCGACCGCTACAACCAGCGTATTGGTTGACATCCACTCGATGGTAATGACGAACGGGGTAATCTAACGAACCACCCGCCCGCCACGGACGCAGCATGGAGGCCGGGCGGGATTGAATGATAGCCGGGGGAGGCCGGCATTTAATCAACCTTTGAAACGGAAAGGATAGTGGCCGAAGCGGTACAGGCCCCGATGAGTGAGGTCCCGTGGCGGAATTGGCAGACGCATACCCTTCCCTGGGTAGTCTGAAAACGGCGTGCAGGGTTCGAGTCCCTGCCGGGACCACTGAGTACGAAGCGTATCGCACCATATCGCATGAGACCTCGAACCGTGAAGGAGCAAGCCATGTACCCCAGACGGTAAATCGTCTTGGCAGCGGCGACGATAGTCGAAGGCACACCACGGCCACGCTTGGCGTTCAGGCCGGCTCGCCTTGCCGGTGGAAACCCGGCCCGCTGCTTTAACACTTCACCCCGAGGACAAAATGAAAACGGACGAGTTGAGAATTCAGATTATCGAGGCCCTATGGGAGGCCTGGCTCAAATGGGAGCACAAGACCTCAGACGGAACGCCCGGCGAGTTCTTTGGGTACCTATTTGGGCATCGCCATCGTCCATACATGAACGGCCAGCGACTCACCAAGGAAGCACTCACCCCCATCCTCGAAGCCCACGACGCCCAGGTAATCGCCGAGCACGCCGACGAAGCGATCGTCACGCGTAAGACGCTGGGGCTGCTGGAGCAGCTCTGCGAACGGACGAGATACGGCCTGGTCCGCATTGTAATTTACAAACATGGAGCCGGTGAAATCAGCAGCAACGGCAACGGCGACTGGGTTAATATAGCCTCATTCGGGCTCCACGAAATCCACCACACCCCCGAAGCCGCCCTCCAATCGCTGCTGGAGCCGGAAGAGCCCGAATCGGTTACCTACACGCTGCCAAGTTGCTGCGAGGGTGCCCCTGATAACTTCACTGTCGTAGCTGGCAGTAAAGTGTTCACGGTGACACGGAAGGAATCCCATGCTGGTCTTTAGTAGAAAACTCGGCGAGCAAATCATCATCGGCGACGACATCGTGGTCACGATTCTTGATATTCGCGGTGACAACGTGCGGCTTGCATTTTCTGCGCCACGTGATATAATCATACACAGAAAGGAAGTGTATGATGCAATCAATAAACAGAAACCCGCCCCATAATTTCATCGACCTAACTGGAAAGCGGTTTGGCCGACTGGTAGTACAATGCCGCGTTCCATCGAGAAAGAAAAAAGATAGGCCCCGATGGAAGTGCCTTTGCAATTGCGGAAATATGATTGAAACTCAAGCAAGTCAGTTGCAACGGGGGCAAACGAAAAGTTGCGGTTGCCTAATGGCGGAGAGGACGAGAGAGGCAAACACTACTCACGGGAAAAAGGGAACTCGCATCTACAGGATTTGGAGTGGTATGCTCAATAGGTGTCGGAATCCGAACTCAAAAGATTATGCTCGATATGGCAAGCGTGGTATTCATGTTTGCCAGGCATGGTATCGTTTTGAATCCTTTTACGCGGATATGGGAGAGCCCCCGACAGGCTTCCACGAACTCGAAAGGCTGAATAACTCCAGGGGCTACAAGCCAAGCAATTGTGTTTGGACAACCGACACCCAGCAGGCTCGCAATCGCCGATCCAATGTTCTCATTACCTGGAACGGCAAAACTCAATGTGTTTCGGCGTGGGACGAAGAGCTTGGATTTTCTCGGGGCAGACTTGGTCGGCGACTCCAATCAGGATGGTCCTTGAAGCGGGCGATTGAAACTCCCGTCAATCACAACTTGTCGAGATACTGACATGCCTGATTAAGGCCCTGGCTTACTTGGCTCACCAACAGAAAAGGAGAGATCTGACATGAGACTAAATCGCGTAACAATGACGGGTGCAGACGACTCGGTTAAGCAACGGGACTTGGCCGATCTGTCGGAAGAATTTCCGTTTGTCGAATGGGGAATTCTTCTTTCCGCATCCAGTGCCGGCGGTGCAAGATTTCCGTCCTTGGGCTGGTTGATGGACCTGGCCCGCGCCCCTCGCATGAATTTGTCGTTCCACGTGTGCGGTCGTTGGGTGCGTGAAATTTGCGGCGGTAACTGGACGCCGCTGTTTACAAACATTGGCCCGGGCCTGGACCTCGGTAGGCGTATCCAGCTTAATTTTCACTCATACGAACACCTACTAGCCCCCGGGTTTATAGAGGCCGCAAAGAAGCGATGCCAAAAACATGATTGGCAGGTGATTTTTCAGTGTGACGGTGTGAATGATCACCTTGTCTCTAGCGCCTACGACGCCGGCTTAGATGCGGTTCCGCTGTACGATAAATCGGGAGGGGTGGGCGTCGTTCCATGTAAATGGCCATCAGCGATGAGAGGAATCTATTCTGGCTACGCTGGCGGGCTTGGACCAAATAACCTTGCGACCGAATTACCAGCAATCGCAAAAGCAGCAGGCGAGGGGCAATTTTGGATAGACATGGAGACCAAGGTGAGGTCCCAAGACAACCGAGCGTTCGACTTAGCTGCCGTCCGACGGTGCCTTGAGATTACTGCGGCCAATGTCACGAAAGGGCGGTGACCCAAGTATATCAACGCCCTAATTAAAATCGAAGCGCCGCCGGAAATCCCCGTGCATCGTCGCGAGGTCTACGAGGCAATCCAGGCCGAACTCGAAAGGAACCGTGATGACTGAGAAACCGAATGGCGACCTCGACCGGCCAGCGTATCCGCAAGTTGGGTCGGCGTCGTGTGAGTCTGGCATGACCCTCCGCGAGGATGCCGCGATCCGACTCCGCGTGCCGACGAGTGGGAACCCCAAACTCGACGCGATGATCCGGCGATCGCTGCGGAATGAGTTCGCGGGGAGGGCCATGGCAGTGTGGATTGACTTGATGGTACGGGAAGGACTTAGTGACGAATCGAAAGCCTCGCTCAACCTGAATACCAAATCAACCGTATGGGACACTGCTGCCCGGGTAGCATGCAAGCACGCCGACTCCATGCTAGCCGAACTCGAAAGGAACCGTGATGTCACAACTAGAAGTCAGTTATAGCTCCACGGGACTGTATCCAAGCGTCGACAGAAAGTTTTCGGTTATTCGTGGGCTCCGGATATTGCGACTAATTCCGCGGGTGCGTGACGCCATCGTGCTTTACGGAGGTTTGGAGGTAGGGTCGCGTTGCGGGCCACTCGGAACAGTTCATAACCTGAGACTCAACAGGGGTGGCCTTCTCGGGGATTTACATTACATTCCGACGCACGTTCTGGCCGAGCAACTGATGTGGGACGCGGAGCATCGGCCTGGGAATGTGGTATTCGAGTCTGACCTTGAAATCGACCGCGAGTCTAGTGCCATCTTGCGGGTAAATATGGTCCGCTTAGGGAACACTGACGACAATAAGCGTGGAGACTACGGCACACTCGGCGCCGTGCTCGACCAGGTACGTGAGATGCGAAGGAGGCTCGACGAGGGCACGGAACCGTTCGCTGAACGGTTCGCCAGCTTGTCGACCAGCCTGGCGGGAATTGAGGCAACGCTGGAGCGGGTGATTGGAGGTGGATCGTGACGGAAGTAATGCTCACCGTAACCGTCCTGACGCCGCCCGTACCGGACCACCTGACGCTCTCCGACGGCGGCGAGGTACCGCTGAGTGCCCTGCCTGACAGTGAGTTGCGGAAGGTGGGCCAAGCCTACATGGAGGGCGTGCTCGAACTGGCATCGCAACAGCGGCGATGTATCCGGGAAAGCGAGGCCGCCGATGCCGACGACTGAATGGACCCGCGAAGACGACCCCTTGCGTATCGAGTGTGAGGTTGACTTTACGACTACGCCAGATGGCAGGCTTCTCGATGTCTGGCGGATCATACCAGTCGAGGTGTTTGTGGTAATGGTCGACGTCGCATACGAAGCGTTCCTTGGTCGCATCCCCGCCAGGCTCTCGGCTATCTTGTCGACGGATGCGTGGGAGAATCATATCACGGAAATCCGCAAACAGATCGAAGACGAGATCGAAGGGGCCAAGGAAGCGGATGGCGAACGGCGGCGGAAGGAGAAGGACGATGAGCGACGGGCGGAATAACTCGACGGTGCCAGACAGGCTGACCGAGCGGCATATCCAGGCTGCTCTGGTGGGTTACCTGCGAGGTGATACCAACTTGGTGATGGGCAATGTCTACGTGAAGGGTAGCTCGTGGGAATCGGATGTTATCGCCGTCACCAAGGCCTTCTATTGGCACGAGTACGAGATCAAGCTAAGCGTGGCGGATTACCGCAATGACTTTCAAAAGCGAATCTCTGGATTTAGCCCCAAGAGCCAGCGTAAACATGATGTCTATGCCTCACGCGGCGAGCTTGCCAAGCGGTACGGTCGCCTGCTCCCTCGCCCCAAGTCCTTCTCGTTTGTCGTGCCGGAAGGGCTCTTGGACGACATTGACGTACCCAAGCATTGTGGCATCATAATCTGCCGACCAACAAAACATGATGGCTTGGCTGCGTGGACACAACGCCCAGCCCCGACGCTGTGGAAGCCGACGAAACTGAGCCCCTCGCAGATTTTCAACCTAGCGGCGAAGGTGGCCGGGCGGTTGGAATTCGAGGTGGAACGATGAGCGAACAAGTGGAAACGAACGGCGCACTGCAACGCGAGAGGAAGGTGTGATGGGATTTTGCGACGACGAAAGCATGGTGCGGGTAGATTTCTTTAAGTCGACTGGTAAGTGGTATGCGACTGAAGCCGTGAGGTGGACCGGCAGTTACAAGGGCAGCCTCATTCACGACGCTTTTGTGAAGTCGCTTCGCGATCATTTTGGCGACAAGCCGAGACTCAGCGACTTAGATGCCGTGTGCTTGGAGCCGTACCACGAACACTCCCACCCCATACAGATTAAGTGTGGTGGATGGGTTGTGAACCCCAGGGAAGAACAATGAGCGAAACCACCGCACTGCAAGCCGCCCTGGCAACCATCCCGACCAGCGCACCCGAGAAGCTCTACGGCTGGGCATGGGGTTTGCTGCACGGCTACAACGCAACCTACGCCAACGAACCGCTGGAAATTATCTCAGTCGAAGATGAGTTCCTTGTGCCGGTTCACAACTTCGACGGCAAGAGGCTGTCGACTAGCAGGACGTGGCAACTGGCGGGGAAAATGGACGCTCAAGTTAAGGACGACCGAAGCCAGTTGTTTGTTATGGACCACAAGACTTGCAGCGAAGACCTAAGCCCGGAGTCGGATTACTGGCCGAGCCTAGTGGTCGAGGGGCAGGGAAGCCTGTATTCTCTCGTTTCTCATTTGCAAGGCGTGGCCGTGGCCGGTGCTATCTGGGATGTACTTCGCAAGCCGGGTATTAAACCCAAGGTAATCCCCAAGAAGGATCGGGCGGGAATTGCGTCGGCACCACATACGTATTTCGCGCGAACGGTTAGCGAAGCTGGTATTCACTACGTAATTGACGGTGGCAAGGGTGTGCGGGAAACGGCAGAAATATTCAGTTACCGCGTTGCCGCTGAGTGTCTAGAAAAGCCCGAGCGGTACTTCGCTCGTCGCCGAATACCAAAGCTCCAACAAGACCTACTGGACTTTTCTACGGAACTGTGGGACGTATCCCAGGAAATGCTGCGGGCACGATCCAGCGGCAAGCACTTCCGAAACAGCGGCGCGTGCCGCATGTACAACCGGGCGTGCGCCTACCTGGGCTTGTGCTCTGGGTACGACAACCCGGAGTCAAACAACTGGCAGCGGCGGAAGTGTGTTCACGCGGAGCTAAGCACATCGGAAGGCGACGGTCGAGACGTGCTCACGCACAGCCGCATGAGGTGCTTTCAGACCTGTCGTCGTAAGCACTACTACCGCTACGAATTGGGTATTGAGCGGGCGGGGGAAGATGAGGCGGAGGCGTTGTATTTTGGAAACATGATTCACACCGCGCTAGAAGCGTGGTGGAACTTTCACAAACTGGAGGACTAGATGGCTACAGCAGCTAGGGCGGGGCCGAGCGCCGCCGCCAAAAAAATGTTTGAGATTGCGACCACTGGGCGAAACCTACCCGGCCGGTACTTCATCTATGGAGTAGAAAAGATTGGCAAGACTTCTCTGGCTGCCTACTTGCCCAGTCCTGTGTTCATTCAGGCCAAGGGCGAAACGGGACTGGAAACCCTGATCGACGCTGGGCAACTGCCACCCATCCCACACATTCCAGGTGAGGTTGAATCGTGGACGGACTTACTGGCCGCCATCGACTTTATTGGAAGTTCAGAACACAACCACAAGACCTTGGTTATCGACGGTGTGGATAGCGGACAAAGGCTCTGTTTTGAGCACGTTCGCATGACATCATTCGGGGGCGAAGAAGAGAAGTTCATGGCGTACCATAAGGGATACGACATGTCCCCAAACACCTGGAGGGAGTTGTTGGTTGCCCTGGATAATCTGCGACTCAATCGCAAGATGGCCATTGTGATGATTGCGCACGCACGGGTAAGCAAGAAGAAAAATCCCCACGGCGAGGATTGGACACACTACACACCCAATATCCACGAAAAGATTTGGGAGCCTACCGCTGCCTGGTCTGACGCCATTTTATTCTTGGACCACGAGACAATCGTGAAAGATGGTAAGGCCACCGATGCCAGGTCGCGGGTCATCCGCACCGAACAAGATGCAACCTATGTTGCCGGCAACCGGTTTGGATTGCATGGTGATATCGAGTGCGGTGAGTCAGGCGAGGAAGCCTGTAAAAACCTAATGGCTGCCCTGAAGGCAGCCCGGAACACCAACAAGAAGGAAGCATAATGACGATATACTACCAACCCGGAGAATACTGGGGCGACGTGGTCGACCATGGACTGACTGAGGCTGGAACCGGAACACCGCAACTCTACGTGCGGTTTCTAGTGCTCGGCAAAGTGAGTGTCGCCAACCCAGGAGAGTACGAAGAATCTGGCGAACAAAAGGAGCGCACGGTCTATCGGGCAATCACCGACAAAACCATTGAGTTTGTCACGGAGGATATGGAGCGACTCGGATTCCATGGCACAATGTTCGATGAGTTCAAGGCGGATGGGCCAGGTGACTTCGACATTCGCGGCACACAGTTCAAGTTCTTCTGTAAGCACGAGGCGCATTACAAAACGGGCTCACCTACAGAAAAGTGGGGCCTTGCTCGCGAGCGGGCCACAACTCCAGTGGCCGACGACGCCATGAAGCGGCTCCAGGCGACGTTTGGAAAGTATCTGAAGCCGCTGGCCAAAACGACATCGCCATCCACTCCCGCGACTGGATCGTTAGCACCGCCGAAAGAGTCGCCGTCGGTATCAAAGCCAGCGGAAGCCGACGCCGCACTGGACGGTGCAGCGGATCAAGATATCCCCTTCTGATGGGGTATTTCAAGTCGCAGAAACTGCCATTGCCTAGATGCACGAAAGCCTTCATAATGCTCCTGGACAACCAAATACAGAATACACCGCCCCCCAGGGAAACTCATGCGGATTCTTCCGCGTTCGGTTGTCCAACCCCTGGGCGGGCGGCTTTGAGGAGCGAACTCATGAAGATCTGTTTCAAGTGCAGCATCGAGAAACCTCTGTCGGAATTCTACAAACACTCGGAAATGGCTGACGGGCACCTTGGCAAGTGCAAGGAGTGTGCAAAGGTGGATGTGACAGTCAATCGCCGCAAGCGAATCTACCAATACGCTGAATACGAAAAGAAGCGGTGTAAAAGACCGGCTCGTAAGGTTCAGATACTCGATTCGCAACGCAAGCGGCGTAAGCTGCATCCAGAAAAGAAGCGGGCACACGGCATTGTCCGGAGGGCACTAGCATCTGGAAAGTTGGTCAAGCAGCCATGTGAGATATGTAAAGCCATGGACGACATTCAGGCCCACCACGATGACTACAGTAAGCCACTGGACGTTCACTGGGCTTGTTTTGCGTGTTATAGGACCCATTTTCATGGCCAAATAGTCCAGTCCGTTCACAGCGGCCCGTAACCGAAAACCTAAATCGCCGCTTGGTACAAGGCACGGGCGGCGGAAATTAAGAAGAAGGCAGCGACTCCGTAGCGAGTCACGACACCCGGTACGCGGCCCGCCGGCACAGGGGCCGCACAACTAACCCCAACCAAAGAGAAGACCATGCATGTAACTATGACCGCGTTAGTCAAGACCGTCACCGACCTGAAGCAACTCAGGAAGGCTGCCGAACTGCTCAGCAACGCATCCAAGATGACGAGCAACATCGGAGACCTGAAGGCTTTGCACGTACTGGCCAATGATGCCAGCGACGCCATGGCCGCCTTCATGAAGGTGATCGATCTACCCGACGCAACCGGCGGCCATGAACCCGTAGCGAACTTGGCGGCGGAAGAGTTGGCGGCCGGGCCGGGGCCGGGGGAGTAGCCATGCCGTGCCAACGAATAACCGAAACGTCTCGCAGCGGCAAGCCCCATTGCGTCGGATTCCTTTGCATCGGCAACGGCCCGGTTGCCGTGGAGTACCGGAGACGTACGTACCTATTGGAGTGGACATCGGCGAGCGGCTACTGTGCGATCAATAGGGATGGTAGCGGGCGACTGTCGAGGGTTCCGAAGGCCGTCCGGGATTTGGTGGATAAGTTGCCGAGGGGAAACGCATGAACCTGCCCAACTGCTACCGCTGCGGATGCCAACCGTGTGAGTGCAAGGATGGGATTACCTTGTACCATGCCGATTGCCGGGACGTGCTGCCGTTGCTGGAGCCGGGGAGCGTGGACTTGGTACTGACGGATCCGCCGTATGATATTCACGCTGGATTTGGGGGCGGCGCGTTTGGGAAGCGACACGCGCTAGTAGAAACGGGCGGGTTCACCGACGGGGGCGTTGACTACGGTTTCCTGGAACCGTTCCCGTCTTGGTTCTGCTTCTGCTCGTTGAAACAACTACACCTCCTGCTCGGCATCGCAGCTACACGGCAGCGAATGAATCTACTGACATGGTGCAAGACAAATCCGCTTCCGACCTGCTGTAATAAGTATCTACCAGACGTTGAATACATTGTTCACGGCTTCGGAAAGGGCCGACTGTTTGGCGACTACGGCGACAAGTCCACCTTTCATGTCTATCCCTGCGGCGGCAAGGAAAGCTCGCACCCGAACGAGAAGCCAATACCCGTCGTCTCGCGACTTGTCCGGCTCGGTACTCAGGAACGCGACACCATTCTCGACCCCTTCGCCGGCTCCGGGACCACCCTCCGCGCAGCGAAAGACCTCGGCCGGAAAGCCATTGGGATAGAGATCAAAGAGAAGTATTGCCGCATTGCCGCCAACCGCCTCCGCCAAGAGGTGCTGTTTTGATAACCGAAGGCCCGCCCCGCATATTCGTGCCCGTCGTCAAACACCCGCGCGACTACCAGATCACGACCGGCCCGTTGGGCTGGGTGGAAGTTGACGAGGTGGGCGAGTGCCCGCTGCTGGTCGAGCCACTGGAGGAAGAGGAAAGTCAATGACCGCCAAGCTAACAGTCGGCGCACTTTTCGCGGGTATCGGTGGCCTTGAACTTGGCCTTGAAAGAACCGGCGGATTCAAAACCGTATGGCAGGTAGAAAACGATGAGTACGCAACGCGAGTCCTCGAAAGCCACTGCCTCACTGTCAAGCGATGGAATGACGTCCGAACCTTCCCGCCAAATCCCGCAGCGACATGGAAATGTGACGTCCTCACCGGTGGCTTCCCGTGTCAGGATATCAGCGCATGCAACTACCGAGCACGAGGACTCGATGGAGAACGCTCAGGGCTCTGGCATGACTTTGCGAGGATCATTCGCTCATTGCGACCTAGATACGTTATCGCTGAAAACGTGCCAGCACTCACTTTTCGGGGGCTTGACCGAGTTCTCTGTGACCTTGCCGCGTGCGGGTTCGATGCGGAGTGGAATACTCTATCGGCGAAAATGTTTGGCGCTCCCCATCAACGAGATAGACTTTTCATTGTGGCCTACCCCGCAAGCAAGCGACTCAAGGCGGATGCAATTTTCGGTGGCTGCGCACCGCAAACAGCAAGCCAGGAACAAACGGCTAGGGTTCGGATGTGGCCCGGCCGGCGGGAACCTTGTGGCACATTGTCAAATCGAATTCGGTGGTGTCCCGACAGTGAACTTTGTCGAGTGGTTGATGGGGTTCCGGGCGAACTGGACCGATATAGATGCCTCGGAAACGCCGTAGTGCCGCAAGTTGCACAGTGGATTGGCCAGCGGATATTGGCAGCGGAGGAGACGAACCCATGACCATCACCGTCACTGAACTGCCCGACCGCACGCCCATGCGCGAGATTGTACCCGGCATGGTGCTTGTCGGCTGGCGGTGCATGGATTGTCGGAGTTGCGACCGCAGGGGCGTGTGCCACGTCTGCCGCATGTACACGGGACTGTGGAGCCCACGGTGTGGCCGCTTCCGCTTGCGAAACAACAAGAGCCAATAGGTGAGAACGTGATGACGCACACAATACTTGTTGGCGACTGCCTGGAGGTGATGCCCACGATGGAACCTCAGTCGGTAGACCTCGTGTTCGGCTCGCCGCCCTATGAGGACGCTCGCACCTACGATATCGACTTCAAGCTCAAGGGGCAGGATTGGGTGGACTGGATGGTCAAGGTAGTGCAAGAGTCGTTGCGAGTCAGTCGGGGTCTGGTCGCGTTCGTCGTCGAGGGCAAGACGCGGAAGTTTCGCTGGTCGGCCACACCCATTCTACTAATGGCGGACCTTCACCGGGCTGGCGTTCACCTTCGTAATCCGCCGGCATTTCAGCGGGTTGGCATTCCAGGTAGCGGCGGACCCGACTGGCTCCGTAACGATTACGAGTTCATCGTGTGCTGTACAAACGGCGGCAAGTTGCCGTGGAGTGAGAATACAGCGATGGGACATCCGCCGAAGTGGGCGCCAGGCGGGGCGATGAGTAACCGGAACGCCGATGGTCGCCGAAAGGCAAAGGGTGTCAATCAGTGGGGGCACGCCTACACGAGTGGCAAGACGGGAGTTAGTAAGGATGGCGTTACCGAAAAAGCTGGGGCCCGGCCATCACACGTCCGCGCCGACAAGCTGCACACAAAGACTAAGGCCGATGGCTCGCGCGAGACGCAAGGATACGCCGTGCCCGTGAAGGCCAACCCCGGCAACGTGACTCAGCAGACATACACCGCCAGCGAAGTGGCTGCCTTGCTCGAACATGCGGGCGACGTGACCCGCCATAAAGTCGGTGGCGGCCAAATGGGCGACAAGCTGGCACACGAAAACGAAGCCCCGTTCCCTGAATCGCTGGCCGAGTTCTTTATCCGATCGTTTTGCCCGCCGGATGGCATTGTGTTGGATCCGTTCAGCGGCAGTGGCACAACCGTAGCCGTGGCTCGCAAGCAGGGCCGGCAGAGCATTGGAATCGACTTGAGGCAATCGCAGGTGGACTTGGCGGCGAAGCGGCTCGGGCAGGGGGTGCTGTTCTAATGACCCTCACCGCCCGCCAATCCGTCGCCCGCGTCATGTACCGCTCAGGCGAGCCAGCAACGGCCGACTACCTGGAATGGGTGATGGCGGGCATATGTAGACCGTCAACGGTACGAGGGGCACTGGCGAAGCTCAAGCGGTGTGGGGTGATCGTTCGGGCGGGCTGGGGGATGACGCGGCGGGGACATTGGGCGGGGCTTTGGAGGTGTAGAAGATGAGCAACGAACACGAAGACCCGTACCGATTCGCCTGCCCAAAATGTGGCGGTGAGTTTGCTGTCGAGCCGGGCGATGACCTCTGTCATGCGGACGACTGGGCAGATGGTTGCACCACGTCCTGCCCTGGTTGCGGTACGGCGCTGAAAATGGAGACCCGGACCGAGGTGTTTTTCACGGTAACGCTGGCGCCCAAGTGGGCAGGGGCTAGGTGGGAGGGAGGAGGCACTTCGTAACGCGGCAAGGAAAACCACGAAAGGGAAAGATGATGAGTCAATGGACGCACGTTAATGCGAGTATTAGATTTGATGGAATGAAGGGCATGACGCCCGACCCGGACCCGGGGCATACCGTCTCGTTCGACAGCCCTGGGCAGGCATGGGATGAGTGTGATGTCCCCTGCGGCAGTGAAGGGTCGTTGCAATATCAGATGACGGAAGTCGGGGACGGTCTCACGCGATTCACGGCAGCCATTTGGGGCGACCTTCGCGACTACTCTGACGTCGCGGAAATTGAAGCGTACCTAGCTCGCATTACGACTGGGCAGATGATTCGCAGTGGGGTAGCGGAGATCCGAGTCGAGTACGGGGAGACAAAGGTATTGTGGTTTGATGCCGAAAAGCAACTTGACGACAAGGCCGATGCCGCGTCTTGCTGGCGATCAGTCGTAGTCACCCCAGCCGTAGAGAAATGACTGACCGACCAGCAGGACTTTGGAGGTGGGTGGATGACTAAGCAAACCAGAAAACCATGCCACGGCTGCGGTGAATCGCCAGGGCCGTTCTTTCGGGCGGCCGATTCAGTGTGCGGCAGTTGCAAGGAGCTAATGGAGGATGGCCGGAAGTATCGCACACGCCTGGATGCCGAAGCCGACGTGGTGCATAAGTCGCTTCCTCATGCACCGCACAGCTTCCCGTACATCCATAATGGCTACGTCGACTACAAAGACAACCACCCCGGGGTGTTTCAGGGAGCATTCTACGAACTTGCAATTCGCTTGAGTGTCCCTGGAGAATGCGCCAAGGGGCGCAAGCGGCTCGTATCCATGCGGGATAGCGCCTTTGATGGCGGCAACACTGTCGTGGCCCTGCCCTCCGACGTGGCCAACCTACTAGACACGCTCTACTGCTCGGCAAACGATATGGTGCAGGCCGGCTACGCCAATGGGCACAAGGATGGGCACCGCTTTGTCGTTGGTCTAGCCGATGGGTCGGTATCCATTGATGACTTCAACAAGGTGACTCTCGGCGAGGATGAAGAAGAGTAGGCGTCCGCACAAAACTACACGAAGCCGCGACCCAAGCGGGGCGGGGAGGAAGGACACGATGATGCCTAGCTATGAAGAACGTAAGGCCCGGCAGGCAGGCGAGAAAGCATGTCAACGGGGCCGGCCATCCTACGCGAACCCGCATGACCGGTTTGCGACGGACTACGACACTGAACGCCTCCACGGTGAATGGCAGCGCGGACATCGAGCCGAGGAGTGCCGCGAGGAAGATCGCCGGGAGGAAGGGGAGGCTGAGCAGCGGTGCCAGGCTCGACTTGAAGAGGAGCGACACCAAGCCCACATGGAAGAACTTAGACGGGAGGACGAGGAGCGGCGGTTTTGGGACGACCAGGGGGAAGAGGAAACTCAGGAAGGATAGCGATGGATTCAGACTACATCAAGATGTGTGTAGCCAATTACTTCCGGTATGCCCGGCAGTGCCCGGTGGTTGCCGTGGAATATTGGGCACGCGAAGACGGTGGCGTGCAACCCGACGTGCTAGTTCTCGACAAGGCGAATAGACCGATTGAAATCGAGGTCAAGGTGTCAGTGTCGGACTTCCGCGCCGATGCAAAGAAGCACATTTGGCGGTTGCGTGACAGCGGGCACCGTTGGCCGTGGCAGTTCTGGTACGCCGTACCCGTCGAGATCGAGGACAAGGTGAAGCCGCTGTTGCGCGATGGCTGCGGGTTGCTCCGCGTAAGCGATTCGGGGTGCTATGCAATGCAGCCACAACGGGCCGTCAGCGTGTCGGTAACGGCCCCAAAGCACAAGGAACACGAACAGGTGGATGAGCATCGCATGAAGCGGATTATCGCGGCACAGTCGGCAACCGTGTGCAGGTTGCTTAGGCTGCTGGAGTGCCGGAAGGCGAGGGCTGAATGATGGCTGGCGACTGGGCTTGACAACCGTGCGCGACTTGGTAGATTTATCAGTATGACACAATACCACAATGACTCCCTCGCCCCGGTACTCTTGCGGCCTTCTGCCGCGATTGTGTCATAGCCGGGGCGAGGATTTTATAGGTGGCAGTATGGGCTATTACCACGTAGTCAACTGGGCGACACATCACGAAAATAGTCGCTCCCGGCAAATCAGAAACATAACATGGGTGCCGGTTCCGAACAAACATGACGGCGAGGGCTTCTTGCGTATCATGGAACAGCCGGACGGCATGATCATCTACGCAGCGTGGCACCTCATCCTCCAGGTGGCATCCAAGTGTCACCCGCGTGGTACCCTGGTGCGAGATGACGGCACTCCACTGACACCTGTCGCGATTGCACTCAAGGCTAGGGCAAGTGAAGCGGACATTGTTCGCGCGATTGAAGTGCTTGTGTCGCCGGAAGTCAATTGGCTTAAAGAGGTTACGGAGATCGTTGACGATGATGACGATGACGATTCTGGCGATGGGTGTCAGGAGGGTGACGGACAGGTAATACCCGGGTGTCAGGAGGGTGACGGCTGCCCGTCACAGAAGGGAAGGGAAGGGAAGGGGACTGAAGGGAAGGAAACAAGGGAAGGATCATCTGGCGATGATCACATCCAACCCACCTCACCTTACCCAAAGTCGTTTGAGGACTGGTGGGCACACTACCCGCGCAAGGTTGGCAAGGACAAGGCCCTGCCCGCTTGGAAGCGAGCCGGTAAACGGCTCAAAGATTCCCGCGATATCGCAAGCAAACAGGCGGCAGTAGTCCTTTTGGAAGCCGTCCAGGCGTACTCTAAGAGCCCCAAGGGGCTAGGGGACTTTTGCCCACACCCGGCGACGTGGCTCAACGAGGGCCGGTACAGCGACGACCGGGCTGAATGGAACCGTGAAGGTGGTTCTAAATCGCCCCCCTCTGAGGAGACGCCGCCGATATGAACACACCACCCGAAGCTACCGACCGCGTGCCACCCTCTGATATAGAGGCTGAGAAGTTTCTGCTGGGATCACTGCTTCTCGACCCAGCCAGACTGACGGCTATTGCCGGGACGGTCCGGGCGGAAGACTTCTACAGCCCGGCCAACGGCATCCTATTTTCGACCATGTTGGAATTGCAGGCCGACGGCGTATTTGACTTTGAGTTATTGTTGCGCAAGCTCAAGGCAGACAGCAACCTGGCGACTATCGGTGGGCACGCATATTTGGCTGAGGTTGCCAAATCAACACCCACCGTGGCCCATGCCGGGCAGTACGCAGCCATCGTGGCAGAGAAGGCTAAGCGTAGGGCAGTAGTGGAGGCTGGGCGAGAACTTGTACGGAGCGGTTCTGATGAAGACACCGAAGTCAGCACACTCTTAGATGCAGCCGGCGGCACGCTGGCGAGTGTCGAGATGGTTTCATACACCGGAACGCCCACGACAGCCCTGGAGGCGGCCCAGGTGGCGATGCTGCGTGTATACGAGGCGAAGAATACCGGCAAACCAATGGGGCTGCCGACGGGCCTCGTGACGTTCGACCATCCGTTTGGTGGGCTATTCAACGGCGAGTTGATAATCTTGGCCGCGCGTACCTCGGTAGGGAAGACGGCCCTGGCCTGTCAGATTGCTTATCACAACGCTCGGCGGGGCAATCCGGTTTACTTTGCCAGCCTAGAGATGGCCGACTATGAACTGGCCACGCGGATCATGTGCGGCGAATCAGGTGTTGATTCTCGCCGAGTACGTGCAGCCAATGTGAACCAACAGGATGTGGACCGCCTATCGAAAGCCGCGAGCAACTGGGTTGACTTGTCTCTCTGGATACACGATCGGCCAGGCATCACGGTTCCGGAGATATGCCGATGGGCACGACGGTACAGCAGGGAAGGGCTTCGCTTAGTGGTAGTGGACTATCTGCAACTACTGAGCCCAGTTGACGGTACGGTTCAGCGACACCTACAGATAGCCGAGATGACCAAGGCGCTCAAGGCGTTGGCCAGAGAACTTGAGATACCCGTGCTAGTGTTGGCTCAGTTGAGTCGCGCGGCCGACCACGACGACAAGGCTGAGCCGCGACTGTCACACTTTCGAGAGTCGGGTGCCATTGAGCAGGACGCAGATATGGCGTTGATACTCTGGAAGCGTCCTGCCGACCAGGGCGATGGCGAGACGCAAACAGTGCGCCTTGTTTGCAAAAAGAACCGCAACGGCCCAGTGGGTTTCGTGTCACTAAACTGGACGCCGACTAGGACGCGGTTTGATTGCGGTGAGATTGAGCCACCGGATAATTACGATGAGAGTTTGGGTGAGTACGGAGGGGGCGAATTCTAATGGGAGTCAGTGCAGAATACGAAACCTATCTACAATCCAGGGTATGGCGGCAGAAGTCAACGCTCAAGATTGTGCTCGATGGTGGGCTCAACGCACTCGAAATGCTGTACTGGCATGACACTGGCCGCTTTATGCCGTCGACTAGGATTCGGTGTGAGCAGTGTGAGTATCGGTACAAGCGAAGGCTAATCAACGTCCACCACCTACACTACCGGAATATCTTTCACGAGAAACGGGAAGACCTGGCCGTGTTATGCGAAGGCTGCCATTCAATCTGCCACGGAAAGGCCGCGCCGATGTGGTGGCACCTTGTACAAGCAGGACAGTTGGACCCGGAGCAACTGGCGAACAACGTCGTGCCGATTGCAGTGGCCGTTGAGGAAGCGTTTGCAGTCTACGAACTAACCGGCCCCGACCGGAGGATGAGCGGATGAAACGACTAACTCAACCCGAGCGGGAATAACCTAAAGGAGAAATCATGGCGCTAACATGGGACAGCCCGGAATTCTGGGCAGCGATGAAGTGGGACCACGCGGTGGTGGATAAAAATGGTTGGGTGTTTTCCTACCTCACCGAACCAACCAAAGGTAGTGATGACTGGAATGTTGCGAGCAACTCATATTATGACCTTGGTGCCCTTGACCTCGTCGGCGTCCCGAAGGACTGGGAAGAGTCGCGGATCTCTCGGCCGATTTTTTGGCAGGTGCAAACCGCCGACACGGAAATCGATACGTCGTGTTTCGTGAGGCAATCCACGAAACAGCCCTGGGAGTTAGCACACACCGCGGGCGGCATCGCAGCTTGGCCAGATGGACGCACGAGCCATACAGCAAACGACGCAAAGGCGTACCACCAAATCGTCCTTGCCGACCCGAACGCTCCCCAGACGCCTCCGCCGCTGGACTTCGTGCCGGGGTTGGAAACGTGAGCGACGGCACCCTGTTCGATATGACCGACGAGCCCCCACCCGACGAACCCGCAACCGACGCCGAGAAGGCTCTCGCCGGTGCATCGCTGACAAGCGGAATGATCGGAGCGATTATCGAGTGGGAAGACGTGAAGCAAGTGGGCTGGAAAGAGGTGAGCGTACCAAATGTGTTGCGGAAGCTGGCGGACAAATGGGAGGCCGACAGAGGTGACCCCGAGCTAGAGCAGCTGATTTGGAACCTGGACAAAAACGAGAGGGTCGTGGACGAACTACTAGCGGAACTTAAAGCCACTAAGGCGAAGAAAGGGAGGAAGTCAGATGTTTAAGGATAAAGAATTTAGTGAGTTGATAGCCAACGGACCGGAAATACGATTGTATTTTGTGATTGATGAGTTAGGAGCGTTTCTTTGGAGGATAAGGCACGATATGGCCGATGGGCGAATTGCCACGAATGACACCGCTGGTATAAATCGGAGTCTTGACGAAGCCCGCGAACAGCAACGCCAGACTATTGAGCAGTGTGTTAGGTTTAGTGTTGAGACACCGACAGACAGCGACGGGTTAGCCAGTGAAGATTATTGGAGGTGGTATCGGTGGTGGGATAATTGGAAACAAGGATTGTCTGATGATGAATGGAATGTGTTGGATGTCGTGTTGAGTCAAGAGGGCGGGCTAACTGACGAAGATATACAAAAATATCGCCCGTCGGGTAGCTGGCTTGAACCAACATCCGCCCCAAGCGGCGGAAGGAGCGTGACGTGAGCGTAACAGCGAAGCCCTGGGATCTCGTGACGCTGAAGGACCACACCAGCGTCTATCGTGTCTACACTTTGCCTAATGGGGCTCTGGTGTACTGCTGCCTCTATGCAGACGTGTTGCGATGGGCCACCTCTCCAGGTGTGGAGGTGTCCGAGATCGTCGAAGACGCGCCCGATGCTTTAACCATCCGGCGGCTGACGGCGGAGAACGAATATCTGAAGTCACACTTGCAAATGCACTCGCCAAACATGGGCGGGCAGCACAGTTGGAGATTCCGAGCCGGGTGGCCAATCACATCAGCACGTGGCGCAACACCCGACGACGCAGTTGTCCATGCGATGCAATTGGTCGCGCAATCAAAAGCCGACGCGGCGAAAGGAGCGTGAAGGATGAAAGAAGTAGCGTTCGACATAAACGGTCGCGAGATAAAACAAGGCGATATCGTCCGGACGTTCCATTATATGGACGGGCGGACCGGGTGCAAGGTCTACATGCACAAGCTCGTATTCGCGGTCAACGACAACCTTGAACTTGACGCGAAAGGCAAGTATTTGTACGCGGTGAGTATCGTGGACATTTGGCGTCACGGAAGCATTCGCGAGGCGCACAAGTGCCCCCTGGGATGTGACCCCGAAGGCTGGGAGATCATCGACGGACATGACGATAAGGGAAATGATGGGGAAATCGTGACGTGGTACGAAAGACCTAAACGTAAGGCCGCCGACGCGGCGAAAGGAGCGAACAAGTGAGCGATAGTCCACGAGTCATGCCCGATCGTATTCGCGAGATTTGTGACCTAACGGGTCTTGAGTACTGCGGTCCAGAGTGTGGCTGCCGCGACGGAGCCGAAGAGTGTGACGACCCTGGGCAGCTTGTCTTTCCCTATCCGGGCGAACGCGAAGTTCAGGAATGGGTGCCAGATTGGATGAATTGCGTGTCGATTGAAGAAGTCGATGCGTGGCTCGTGGAACACAAATACCTAGAAGCCGAGGCAGCGGAGGAAAAGACGCCATGAACACGACAGCCAAACCCGCCGGCCGCTGGATACCAGGCGGCGACATCAAGGCCACGCAGCGGACACTGGAATGGCTCCGCAAGGAAGGCTTCACGGCCGGCGTGACTGAGCGGTGGATACCGAGGATCGATCGGCGGCCGGATCAAGACGCATTGCGCATAGTCGACGCTCTACGGGCCACTAATACAGACAGTATCTCACTTGCCGCCGCCGAGAAGTTAGACGCATTGGCCCAAGGTCCTTTCACGCTCCCCGGCGGCAACCGCCAAGACCTGTTCGGCTTCATCGACATTCTGGCATTTCAGGGAGACCGCACGCTGGCGGTGCAATGTACCAGCCGGGCGATGATGACGGACCACCTCCGCGAGTACCGGCGAAAGCCGGAGGTGCGAGAGGCGATTCTCGACTGGATCTCGTTTACTCGGCAGTTCATTATCTTCGGCTGGGGGCGACGCGAGATTCCAAACAAGACCGGGCCCGGTACGCATAATCGATGGGACCATGAACAGCGGGTGATTACGCCCGCCGACTTAACCGAACTCGGCCCACGGCCGAAGGGGACGTGAGAATGGGACAAGGACTCTACCGATGTCTTGGGTGGGGATGCGTGAATCCTCCACAGTTTGATTGGGACGCCGACAAAATCCCGTCGCTGTTCGGCGTAGTAGAAACGTCTTATGAGGCCAAGCCAGATTATATTATGATCCCGCTTGCGGTTGACGACGAATGCCTTCAGGACGAGTGGAATCTTCCGCCCTTACCGAAAGGATTACCACACGTCACACCGCGAACGGCCGTGCCCGTGGCCCGCTGCGAGTGGTGGCCCGATGTCGGAAAGAGGGGTGTCTGGGTGGCGTACCGAATCGTGGAGACGTGGGAGATATTACGGCTCATTGCGAGGGAACGCGGGCTAGAACTTCCAGTGGGTGAGCCGATTTTCGTGTGTGATTGGGACTAATGCTCGCAAATAAGAGTGGGCGTAACGAAAGGCAAAACCGATGGCGAACAAAACCAAGCCCCGCCAAGTCCCGATCAACTTCCAGACCATTGCGGAAGAGACTAGTCTGCGACGCGGCAAGCTCGGCCGGTCGCCAATCTTCGGCTGGGGAGTCCAGAACGTGCATGGCGAGGCCGGCGCGAACTTTTGCTGTATCGATCCGCCACAAATGAGTGACGGCGAAACGCGGCTGTGGATTGAATGCGGGCACTGGTGTTTTGCGTGAAGCGGCTGCCGAGGCCGAGTAAACCGAAACCGAAACGAGGTGAATGATGAACCAAGAACTCAGAGTTGGCTGGGGAGTGCTATTGAAGCACGGCTTAGCGATGTCCGGCGGTAGCGCGGTCTTTATCACGTACCACCGGGTCAAGGCAGTCACATTTGCCGAGGAGCTTCGGGAACAGGGATGCAAGTCGGCAAAGGTGGTCGCTGTTTCCGCGTACCTGACCGCGTGTCCAACCATGAAGTCACTGAAGGCCAACCGACTGCATGTGTGGGACAACTAACCAACCAACCGGAGGTGAAGATGATGCCTGAATTGCGATGTGAGAAATGCGGAACGAAGTGGCAGGACGTGGACGATCCGGCCCAGCAGTCGCCGTGCCCGAATTGTGAACTTGAGCGGCTGCAAGCCATCGTCGCCAAGCTACTTGACACGCTAGAGTACAGTGAGGGGGCAATTCTCGACGCTATCGCCAGTGAAGATTCGCTCGACGGTTGGTCCGGATACACGATCCTCGGAATGATCTGGAAGCAGTTCTCAGAGCATGGCGTGACATCTTGCGTTACCTCGGAAACGCGAGAGTGGTTGCTGAAAACCTACGGCGAAAATGGCCGCCAAATGGGTAACAAGCCCATCTCCATGGAACTCGCCAAAGTGCAAGCCATCGTCGCCAAGTTGCCTGATTGGGTTGTTCAATTAGAGCGACTTGGGAGTGCTATATTTCACGAGGGCGGTGGATCATTTAGTAGGATACATTGTTCCGATCTCAAAAAGGAAATCCGCGAAGCCGCCGAGGCGGGAGGGAAGTGATGAAGCATGGAATTCTTGATCAGCCTGAACACATCGCCCAGTGTCTCTACTGGTGGTCGTCGATTTGGGAGGTCAGGGAAATTGAAGAAGCATGCGATTCGGCTCAACGGGAGACTGAACGCAAGCCGGGTCTGTCGTTTACTGAACGGGAGCCGGAGTTGGCGGCGTTACTGAGGGCCGAGCAATTGGCGATCCATTGGGTAGTGGCATCACGACGGGGGATTCCGCTGTACGTGCTGGCAAGGGAATAGCCCCTAAACAGCCATTGACAGCCCTGGGCGAATGTGCATAATCCCGGAATGGGCACGACTCGCACACTGGACGAAGCCCGCCGCCTACTTCGGCCGGGCTGGCACTTGGTCTCGGGGAAGTGGGGCAGCCTGTAGCCATCAGAGCTATCAATTCCAGGGAATCTACTCGGTCACATGACGAAGTTCACTCCCATCCCGATGCTCTACGCGAATGCCCGCCGGCTGATCCGCAACGGGGACTACGCGCTGTGCCGCCCCACGTCGTGCATGGGCCGTTTGATAGCTCGCAAGAGCGGCTATAGCCACGCTGGGATGTTCTTCTGGGACCACGTAGCTGGCCGCGACCGCCTCTATCTGGCCGAGCAAATCCAGTGGATCGGTGGGCGGAGGGTTCCGTTCAGCGGTCAGGTCAAGGCGTACTCCGGGCTGTATGACGTCTGGCGACCACCTAAACCCTACGATGATGAGGCGGCCGTCTCTGAAATGCTGACCATCGTCGGGAGACGTTACGGTCGGGCCGCCTTGATCCGTGCCGCCATTCAGCACACGATCCTCCAGCGATTCTTTCCGCCGTTGAGCGATGCCGAGGTCTTGCGGCGTGGCCTACCCCAGGTATGCTCCCAGGCGACGGCTGAAGCGTCAAGGGCTGGCGGATTCGATCCGAGCCCCAAGCCGGACAGCGTGACGGAGCCGGGCGACCTGGCGGAGTTGACCAAGTACATTTGCACGCCACATTGGAAACAGATCGTGGAGATAGCATGAAGAAATATCCTAACCACCCACCTTTAATTGTGGTGGTGTTTATTGTGCTGGTCATCGGTCTGGCGAGTATTGCCGAGAGTCAGTGCGAGATACTGTCTGGACTGACCATTGTCATTGTGATGGCACTGGCATTGTCAGCGGCGGTAATCGCGGTTATTGAGCTATCCTCAAGGCTCGAATTACTACAAAAGCAAATTACGTGGTTGTCTGTCGATGTAAAAAAGGGAATAAAACGATTTCCCGTGGTTGTGGCCTTGTCGCTCGTTTCCGTGGCCGGCTGCGAGTTGCGGATTGAGTCGGAGGCTTGCCCGGCCCCTTGCGACGTGAAGCAGCGAAAGAAGGCAAAGTGTCCCTTCGGTAACTGCCCGCCAGCGAATATCCCACGAGCTTTCCGAGAGGACAACTACGGCGGCGGATCGTGCAATCACGCCGCGATGGTAACGATCCTGCGATACCACGGCCTGCATGGATGGGCCTCCAAGTGGCGTCGTAGTCGAGGCGGTGGGATCGGTACTGGCGGCTTGGCCGACCTAGCGGAACGCGATGGCTTGCGGTTCGCGTACACTATTAGCGGCGACGCAAAGTTTCTCGACTGGTGCTCACGGACCCGGAGACCGGCCGCGATTCACTACTACGATGACCATGCGATTACGTTTTGTGGCTACGTGAATGGCAACGCTATCCTGATCGACAACAACAACACGCAGCGATTGATTCGCGTTCGTAAGGCGACGTTTATCCGAAACTGGCGGGGCTACGGCGGTAAGGCAATTGCAGTGCTGTACGAACCCCCGATTCCAAAACCGTGGATTTAGTGAAAGGGTATTGCGATGAGTGATGTAGAAAAGCTGAAGCTAGCGGGAGTGTTGATCGTTGGGCTGGCCGTGCTTGTCGGGGCAATGGGGCTGCTGGGACAACAGACGGTTGCGGAGCCGGTTGACCAGACGAACGTGGTCGTCAAGACGGAAGGCACGCTATTCGCCCTCAGTAGCGGCGGCAAGGAGATTCTCTTGCCCGAAGATGGCGGCTCGACTTTCGTGAGTGTGTTCGTGCATTCCAACTGGCGCGACCGCCCCGAGGAAGCCCGATTGGTCCGCTGGTTTGCTCGCGTACCATCGCTGGTGCAAATCAGAGTCAGGACAATTTGGCATCTCTACACGCCGGACGATCACACGTTCAAACAGACGTACTCCGACGCGGCATTGCCGAGCATCCTGGTTCAGCAGCCGGACGGCGAGGTTGTGTACAAAGGCAGCGGCGAGAACATTCCCAATACGGCAGTGGGTTTGGCCCGTGAGATTGAAGCCGTTTGTGATTTACCGCGATTGTTCAACCGGCGGCCGTGGTTGCGAGTGCGACCGTGGAAGCGGCCAAGGCCATGCCCTGATTGTACGCCTGAACCCGAGCCGGATCCGGATGATGAAGAAGAGGTTGACGAACCGGACGGGATGCCTGATCTGGCAACCATCCCGGACACGCAACCGCCCGAGAAGAAGCAGGGAGATGCGGGTTTCTGGCTGCTGCTGAGTCTGGTGGGTGTGGGTTCGGCCGTGGGCGCAGGTGCGTATAAGTTCAAGACAGATAGAGGGTAGTGCGGCCGAAGCCGAGCCTCTTAGCGTAACCGTATTTCATTTACAAAGGAAGCAGAATTATGTTCAGTCTTTCTCCCGAACAGAGTGTGATTATTGTGCTGGTCGGTCTCGTTGCCGCTCTTAGCGCGTGCTTGTGGTTCCGCCGCGACACCGATCAGGAAAACCGACGGCGTGGTTACATCGCGCTGATGGGTGTCCTGAAAGAGCTTGGGTTAGTTCGGATGGCTGATGTAGCCCTGGACGCAGGGGTTGGTGATATCTCTGGGCTATGTCGTGAAGGTCTGGCGATTGCAAAAGAGTTTGACAATCCGGAAAAGATGATGGCCCTCCTTAGTGAGAGCTTCTACAAGCAATTGCCCAACCGCCTGAAGCGCCCCGAAGATCAAGTGAAGATTTTCGCGGCTGTCGACGAGACGAAACAGGCTCTCTCAAAGCCACGACCCGTGGTGTGACTGACCGTGAGATACTAGGCGACGAACCCGAGCGAGGGACTGCCATGACCAGCGGAGAAGCCACTGCGATCAATAATCGCCTCGACAGGCAAGAAGCGAAGATGGACACGTTGCTAGAGAAGGTCAGCGCCCAGTCTGTCGTCCTCGGAGCACGGCTAGTGAAGCTGGAAACAATTAGCGGCTTGCGTAGCAAGGGCTTCTGGGTCATGGTTGGGCTCGTTTCCACCATCACCTCTGGCTGCGTGGTGTCGGGGGTTCTGTTTCTATTGAAGGGTTAGGGCAGCGATGGCCGACTTCAGTGCATGGGAAGCCTATAAGCCGATTACCGTACTGGACCCCGAGGTCGATGGTAACCTGACGGACTTCCCATGCCTTGTCGTGCTCGATGGCGATGCTGATGTTGGCGGCCGTTCCCAGTCGGCAGGTCAAGATTTGCGGTTCACTCTCTCGGATGGCACCACGCAACTGCCGCATGAGATTGAGAACTTCGCCATTGACGGCACACCGGAGGCCAGCGGAAATATCTGGGTGAAGGTGCCGAGCATTGCGGCGAGCGGCGGCGCGTCAATTCGCATGTACTACGGAAACGACGGAGCAAGCGACGGGCAGGACATAGTGAACGTCTGGGATGCCAACTACGTGGGCGTCTATCACTTATCGGAAACCACAGGCACCCACTTCGATTCGACCAGCAAGAGCAACGATGGCACTTGGGTTACGGACGGTGGGACTGGCACCCAGGATGCCGCAGGCAAAGTTGACGGGGCTGTATTCGTCGACGGCAGCGGCGACCATGTGAATATCACCGACAATACGGACATGGAGTTCGGAACGGGGAACTTCACGATTTCAGCCTGGCTCAACGCGCCGGCTGGCACTGCACTGCGGGGACTTGTGACAAAGTGGGTCAGCGGCGATGGCTGGTATTTACAGGTAGACCCCAGCGAAAAGATGCGGTTTGGGACAGGTAACAATGACCGTGTTATTGGGACCGTTACTGTCGCTGACAATACATGGCATCAGGTTACAGGCGTAAGATATGGGACCGGCACGAATGAGGTAGAGCTTTTTACCGATGGAGCGTCCGAGGGAACTGGCACGTCCAATGACAACATTACGGGCGGTACGTCAGATGTTCAGATTGGCGACTTTGACAACCTGGCTCGACCGAACACGGGCACGATTGATGAGGTGCGAATCTCAGACAGTGGCCGCTCGGCCGAATGGGTTAAGTTCGAGCATGCCAATATCGACTCGGCCGGCAACGAGTTGACGATAGGGGCGGAGGTGGTTCAGGCGGTTGACATTCCTCATTACTACTACGCACAAGAACAGGCGGCGGCATTATGTGGATAGACGTAGACATTGCGCTTGCCGAGGTTCCTGTCAACCTGATACCCCTCGTTGATGCCGCGACGGGCAAGGTGATCGACGAGGGCGTTACCTACGACGAAGCAGGCATGGACCTGATCTGGCACTTCGAGACTACAGGGGGAGTGAACACCGCAACTGCCGTTACACCCACGACTAGTGGCGTGCATGACTGGGCGCATACAGACGGGGGAATGTACACGATTGAGATACCTGATACTGGTGGAACAGTCAATAACGATACGGAAGGCTTCGGATATTTCACAGGCAATACGACGGCAAACCTACCCTGGCGTGGGCCGACGATTGGGTTCAGAGCAGCATCATTAAACAACACCCTCATTGACGGAGACGGTATCGGTACGGCTATCTCACTCGACGGCGGAGCGGCGACCATCGCCGGCATGCTTACCAAGATGGCCGACGACAACGGCGGGGCGGACTTCGACGCCACAACTGATTCGCTGGAGAAGATCATCACCCAGATCATCGCCGGTGCCCCTTCTGCTGAGATTGCAGACGACAGCACGATCACGACGGGAACGGACACCTCCGGAAGCATCACCGACACATATACGGCGAACGATACGGGCTGGCAGGTCGCCGGTGCTGCCGCAGTAAATGGGTTCGGAATCAACCACGAGTTCGGGTTCACTCTCGGCACGGAGATCAAAGTTAACACTCTCACGGTCAGGGCCAAGGAGAATCAGGCTGGCGCAATGCAAGTGTGGGCTTCCGGAGATAACGGGGCTAGTTGGTATCAAATCTCTGATGGGTCCAATGAGATCAGCGGCAACACCTACACTACTCACGAGTACACGCTCGTGGATTCGATCCATAGGAGAATTAGCGACGGTCGGTGCGTGATCCGAATTACGTCGACTGCTACGGTCACCAATAAGTACCTATGGACCGACGCGGTCCAAGTCAATGTTGTGCCTAGCAGTTCACTGACGGCGTCGGAAATCGCCGAGGCGGTTGTTGTGCACAATGTAGCGGAGCACACGGATCACGACAGCTTCGGGTTCCGTGCGGCCCTCTCAATGATTGCCGAGTATGCAATAACGACGAGCGATACGGCCAGTTCATTCACCTGCTCCAGCCTGCCGGGAACCGCGAACTACTACCAGGGCCAGCACGTCAGAATCCACGACGTGACCAGCGATCGCCATGCCGATTCGTGGATACTATCCATGGACAATGCGGGTGTTGTGATTCTCGGCCGGGCATTGCCGTTTACGCCTGATACGTTGAGCGAGCTGTACGTGATGGGCTCGGTTGTGATGCCGGCCGCCGTGGTGGACGAATGGGAGACGCAAAGCCAAGCTGACCCGACTGGCTTCCACGTAAATGTGATGGAAAAGGTCGGGGCCAAGTACAAGATCGCCGACACCACAGGCAACTGGGCAACCGCTGGAACGTGGTCCGATGGGGTTGTTCCAAGTGCTGGCGACAACATTATCATCCGCAACGGCGTGGACGTAGACATTGCTGCGAATCTGGACCTCGGGACGTTCGGCACGCTGGAAGTGCAAGGCAATGGCACGCTGGATATTGACGCCGATAAGACCGTGGCGACGGTTCCGAGAGGGTGGGTGATCAGCGAAAACAGAGGCACGGTCACAAACAACTACGGCACGATTACACTCAACTACGAAGGCACGGTTACAACCAACCACTACGGCGGCACGATCACGAACAACTACTACGGCACGATCACGAACAACTACGGCACGGTCAGGGACAACAGCGGCACGGTCGCAACCAACTACTACGGCATAGTTGTAACCAACTACAGCATGGTTACAAGCAACAACGGCGTGGTCGAAATCAACAGCGGCACGGTCGCAACCAACAACGTCAACGGGATAGTGTTCAATGCAGGCGGAACAATCGGCACGAACAACGGGACTGCCAGAGAGTACCAATCCGGCGACTCCTATCCCATCGTTAGCCACGTCACGTATGGCAACTCTGCTATTCTCACCCAGGGCAACTTGGCCTGGATAACGGCCACTGGGTTTAATACGACCACGCCACCCACGGCCATTCAGAACCGCCAGGAAATGGATTCCAACAGCACACAGCTTAATGCCATCGTAACGGATACGAATGATTTGCAGACCAACCAGGGCAACTGGCTGACGGCTGTGGGATTCAGCACTCACACCGCGGCCAATGTCTGGTCCGTCGCAACTCGGGCACTCACCGACAAGGCGGGCTTCTCGATCAGCGGAACGATCACCACGCTCGATGCACTCGCTACGCAAGGCGACAGCAATTGGGCGACGGCCACGGGTTTCTCGGTGCCCGGCGACTTGATGGGCCTCGCCAACGACGCCATCACGTCCGCTAAGTTCGACGAGTCTACAGCCTTCCCGCTCAAGTCTATTGACACCGGGGCCACGCAGGTGGCTCGCACGGGGGCGGACAGTGACACGCTGGAGACGCTCAGCGACCAGATCGACGCCATCATGGGCAGTACGGGGACCGGCGCCCGGACCGTTGCGGTGACCGTGAACGACGGGGCCGCCGTGCTAGAGAACGCTGTTGTGAGGTTTACCGAGGGCGCTAACACCTACAACGGACAGACGGACGCGAGCGGTGAGATATCCTTCTCACTCGACGACGCGACATATGCCGTGGCCATCTCCAAGGTTGGCTATACCTTCACGCCAACTACTCTGGTGGTGGACGGAAACAAGACTCCGACCTATTCCATGACCGCCGTGACGATCAGTGCTCCCCCCAACGCTTCTACAACTACGGGCGTGATGACCGTCTACGACGAAGAGGGTAGCGTGGAAGCGGGCGTTACGATAACCGTGCAGGTCATCGTCGGTCCGGGTACTGCCGGCATCGGTTACGACTCTACGGAGTGGGCCGAGACGTCATCCGCCCTGGGGGTGGTCGAGTTCGCCGGGATCATATTGGGGGCACGGTACAAGATTTGGCGGGGAACGTCGAAGGCCGACGTGGAGACGTTTACGGCCCCAACTACGGGTGATTCGTTTGACTTGGCAGAGGTAATCGGGCGTTCATAGAATGATTGGCGACTAGGGTAGCTCCCGAAAAGACAAGCCTTCTCCTTGTCCTGTCGCTTTTAATTGAACGAGAAGAGGATGATTGAGGAGATCATGCAATGGGGTATAAACGCAAAAACGAGACTGGTAACATCTACGGGGATCTGACCGTGACCGGGTTCTCGCATGTTGCTGGCGGATCGGCTTATTGGTTCTGTAGATGCAAGTGTGGCGTTATCACTATCGTCTGGGGTAGCAGTTTACGGAACGGGCACACTAAAAGTTGTGGATGTTCGCGAGGAGAGAAGCATGGACACAACCGGTGCAATAAGAGAAGTCCAGAATACCAAAGTTGGGTTTTGATGACCAGCCGGTGCCGAAATCCGAATGGCCCCGACTATCATCGGTACGGCGGGCGAGGGATTAGAGTATGCCTAGAATGGCAGAGGTCATTCAAGCAGTTTTACGCGGACATGGGTCCGCGCCCCGGGGCTGATTACTCAATAGACAGGATTGACAACGACGGGAATTACGAAAAAGGGAATTGTCGCTGGGCGACACTGATGGAACAGGCGGCGAATAAGGGGACGAACGTTATGCTGACATTTTCGGGCCGGACACAGCATTTGGCGGCGTGGCTCCGAGAATTTGGAGTACATCCAGCAACGTACAAGCACCGACGCAGACGCGGTTGGACTCCAGAGCAATCACTGAATCAGGCTCCAAGGTAAGTTTTAATCTACTTAACGTGACCGATTACTAATTGATTCACGGAGTGAATAATGGGCATGTTGATAACTGGTGGCGTCGGTGGATCACTTGGACACGGCGGAGCCGTGTCCAAAACTGGTGGTTCGGGTGGCCGCGCTGTCGGGGCCACGTCCTCACAGGAAGCAGCGGAGGCAATGCACGTTTTCACCAAAACAGTGGCAGAGAGTCTGTTTCCAGAGGGTCAGGAATTACGGGCTGTTCTGCTGCGCAAGGCTACCTGACAGGCCAGTGAATGACCCATTTGCAGACGTTACACCCGAAGGATCAACACGACTGGAGAGCATAATGCCTACCGAGCTATTCGTTGAATTCAAGAGGAAGCATAGCTGGCCATATCCCCTGGGAGCCGAGGTTGGTGAAGGTTGCGTACATGAAGAGAGGGTGATCGAGGAGTCCGACACGTACACAAGGGACGGCGTCCAGTATTATCGCCTAGCGGTTGGGCACGGGAGCGCGTTAGAGATCAAGGTCCAGGTGAGGGAAAGGTCGATCGACCCTCCAGGCACTGGCGAGCAGAGGGTACCGTACGAGGTATTTGATGGAACATACAGGTTCAGCATGGAGAAGTGCGGCCTAAAGAAGGGCGACACGCTCGTGCTGAAGATTATGACCGATGCCCCGGATCTAGAAATCTCTACCCTGACGGGATCGGACGCTTCGCAAGCGTACCTCAAAGCCAGAAAACAGGAAGCCAGGGCATGAGCGTAACCGCACAAGCAGGCCGAGTACAGCAAATATGCGAGGCGTTGGTCCTGTTGTTGGACGCCGCGGACCTCGCAAACGAATTCTTAGAGACTATTGGGGCGACGCGCGTCTATACGACACTCAGCGACATAACTAATATAGGTGAGTCGGTCGCAGCCGTCGTCGCCCCACAAATGACCACGCGCGCCAGGAATTCCAATGGCACCTACGGACGTTACGTGGTGGTCGACATCCTCGTGCGGGCTCATCTTACCAGCGACGCTACGCAAGACTTGTCGACGATGGATAATCGGCTGTATCTGGCCGAACTGATTGACAACTACCTGGCAGCCGACGCGAATTCCGATCTGACGCTGACAGGCGGCGTAACAGCCGAGTATATCGAGCCGACGGACAAGACGGTCGATTCCGATATCCGGGAAGGCCTGGGAGTGCTCTGGGACAGCGGCGACCTGACTGAGAAACGGCAACAGACAGTGCTTGTGCGGGTGGCGTATTGGGTGGATGAGAGCTATTGAGTCCACGAGGAAACCATGAGTAAATCGCAACTCGCCTTGTGTCGACGCCTTTTCGCGAACTGGGTAGAGACTACGGATGTCGCCGAGCAGTGCGGCCTCACCCGCAAGGAGATGATTGATTCGGCCGAATTCAACGATTCGGAGGAATTCAACAATCTTCACCTGTTGCATCGAGGATGTATCGTCAGTGACAATGACATAGACATATCAAAACTTCCGTCGATCATGACGGGAAGCTCCCGGGAGTGACGGCGATATGAGCGACAAAGGAAAGAAAATAAGGACGGGAAGGACATTTATGGTCTGCGACGATCCAATGAGTAACGAGCAAGCCGTCGCTATTCAAAAGCTACCAGGGGGTGTCGATGCCTTATTGAAAGCCATGGCAGAAGACGCTGTCACCACGAAAGCCACCAACGCACAACTGGCCGGCTACCTCCGGGAACACCTAACAACACTGCTGGAGTTCAAGGATACCGCCGACTTCGACACTTACGGTTTTGGAGTCGGCGGCCCCCATAACTGGTGGCTGACAGACCTTCAGATGAGACGAGCGGGTTGCGGCGTGTCATCGCGACTAAAAGGCGTGGCCACCAAGCTAGAGCAGTTGGGGCTGCAATACAGTGCTCGGCGAGGCAGGGAGTCTGACTACACGCGGCAGGCGGTTTGCAGCATTCGACAAGCACTGGGATAGGAACCATAATAGCTAGACTAACTGGGGTAGCCGGCCTGCTTGTGTTGTCATGGCTGATTGGCGCCGAGCTATCCGCCGGACCGCGAGTTCTGCCCCGACGGTACACCAAACCCGAACTATGACCCAAGCCAGCAAGAGCCACCACCACCTCCACCTCCACCACCGAAGAGGTGAATAATACCCATGACTAAGCGGATTGACGAATTGTCCGAAGAGGAAATTTCCGAACGGCTACAATTACACCGGCCAATGCCTGCCTACATTCCGGGTACATGTGTGGATTGCGTCTTCTTTGAAGCAGAGTTTGCGAGTCCTTTTGAGGCCTATGATTTCGCAGAGGACGTGGCTTTCGTTGCAGGCTGCGCCCGGTATCCGCCCATTCACCGAAAGGGGGCGGAGGTTTGTCACGACGACTGGTGCGGTGAATTCCGCTCCATTCCCCTTGGTGCCGATCGTGAAGATCGCCTTGCGGGACTCGCCAGGTGCGTGACGCGACATTTTCCTCCACGCCAAGCGACCCCTAGGGCTCCGTAAATCGAGGCAAGACCAATGACAATACCAACGGCAACGTGGCTCTGTTTCATCGGTATCGCCCTTCTACTGGGCGTGGGCATCGGGGGAGTGATTGAAGCGATAGCTCAACGGCGTAGGCGTCGGGTTGTGCGGACCTGGGATGCGGAGTGTAGATGCTGGTCCAGATTTGCGGACGGCGACACGGGCTCCGTGCCACAAAAGCCGTCCTGGCCGACTCTCAATTTTGCCTGCGAGTGGACGGATGTGGTTAGATGTGGAGTGTGCGGCAAGCGCAAGACCCGGCCGATTGCTGAGATGAGGGGTTTCCTAAAAAAGTGGCGGTCTGGCCCGACAATTTTCCGCGTGTGTGCCGACACGCCACGCAAGGCATTGCGCTTACAAGGTATTCCGCAGGTAGGGAAGAAACACACTAATGGACTGGTGCCTCTCACTGTACAAGCCACGGAGGTAGGCCTCGGGCTATTTGATGTTGAGGTGACCTGGGCACCCCAGCCACCCCCGAGCCGCGGCCCTCAGTGTGCGGCACCTGTCTCAACGCTCACGGAAGCGGCAATACAGCTATGCAGACACGTGGGTGTGCCGCTCACGCCAGATAACATCGTGATAGCCCTTGACGATCTCGGGGCCTTGAGCACACAAAGGATAGCAGGATGATGAACATTCAGATCACGGAGATATCAACAGATCCACCATCGTTACCGGTCAGGCGTTTCCGTGTAATAATTGACCAGCCGAATGATCCGGTAGACTCGCGCAAGATTATACGCATGGTCACGGAGACTTGCTTCAATGGCCAGGCGAGTGTCTGTACCCGCAAGGCCGTGGAGTTAATCCCGGGGGTATGGGAAGTGGTCTACGATTGGGGCCCTGGCCGAATGGATGACCTCGGGGTGCGTGCGGGCGTGGCCTACGTCCCCCCGTCTAAGCCGCGCATCACAGGCATGGCCGACGCGGCAAAAGTGCTATGCGAAATGCGCGGTCTAAGAAAGACTCCTCGCAATATCGTAAAGGCCCTCGACCTCCTGAGTTACCTAAAGGAGACGTGATGCGCGTGACCGCTGAGGCAGAAATACCACCGCCGCCGAAACCATGAAGGAAAGGGGGTGATGCTTAATACCCGATGGATGTCAGATCATACGTGATGGATTCCACCGGATGTAGCTCCGCCCGCCAAGTGCGGGCATGACAAAAAGAGAGAACATGGGGAGTCTCTGGTCGGTGCTTCTTGCGGACCCGTAATTAGCATGGAAACGCGAAAGTAGCAGTCATTCTGCATGAACACGCTGGTTCAAATCCCCGCTCCCCTCTTTACTTTGGTCCCGTAGTTCAATTGGGAGAGCACCACTCGGAAGAGTAGGAAATTCAGGTTCAAATCCTGCCGGGGCCACTAAATGAGACGAATGAAGCAAAGCAGAAAGAAGTCGAGGCGGGCAGGAAAGAAGAAGAACTTGTCCCGCAAGATGCTGGGAAAGAAGCGAAAGCAAAAACACACAAGATATGACTCAAAAGCTCACTCGCCGAAAGACTGACGGCCAGTTATTCCGACCATCGTTTGCTGAAGGCTATACTCTAGGGTGTGCCCTAGTTGGAATGCTTTCCAGCGTCAGACTGCGATTCTACTTTCGGTCGATCGAATGGCTACCACGTCGCTGGTGGTTTGGTGGTCAGTGGGTTGATACCGGAGAGATTTGGGAACCTGAGTCTGGCGAGTTCGACGTAATTGACGAGCAGGACGCCATTGTAAGTTCAGCGTTAAGATAGGCAAGGAGCAGGATTCTGATGTTCATCCCAACCGCGATTGTTGTACGATAGCCCCATGAACATCCCCGGTCTAACCGACAAAGACCACCAGACCCTGACCCAGATGCAACAGCAGCCCGGCCCGACCGACATCGCCACGCTGGCCCGGATCCTTCAGCGGCTCGTGGAGCATTGCGATGTCAGGGAAGAGTCGGAACTTCAAGCACGGAAACGAGGAGCGTAAACAATGGACATCTATCACAAGATTCAGACCGTGTTCAAGCGCGACCCGGGGACGAACCACAAGACCCTTCTGGAAGGCGAGTTCTCACAACCGGAGTTCGACTACCTCCAGAATGACGAATGGGTGTTTACCGAGAAGGTAGACGGCACGAACATCCGGGTTATCTGGCGGGATGGGGCAGTCGAGTTCGGCGGCAAGACCGACAATGTGCAAATGCCGCCCAGGTTGCTGGATAAACTGACCGCAACCTTTACCGCCCAACTGATGTCCGCCGTGTTCGAGACTAACCCCGACTCTGTCTGTCTGTACGGCGAGGGCTTCGGGGCCAAGATACAAAAGGGAGGCGGCAACTACCGGCCAGACCAAGGGTTTGTGTTGTTCGATGTCAAGATTGGCGACTGGTGGCTCCGTAGAAACGACGTTGTGTTGATAGCCAATCGACTTGGCATTGAGTGCGTCCCGGCCATTGGGGTTGGCACGCTGGCGCAGATGGTTGAGCTAGCCAGAGCGGGCTTCAATTCTACTTGGGGCGACTTCACGGCCGAGGGTATCGTCGCAAGGCCGAAAGTGGAACTGGTGGACCGTGGTGGCCGGCGGATTATCACCAAAATCAAGCACCGGGACTTTGTAAAGCCCAGAGTCGCCGGCCCGAGAGTAAGCGACCAGGAGTGGCGTGATAACCTGCAGCACCACATGGGATAAGGGGGAGCTATACTCAGGGGCGTGACAAAGAAACAAGGTAACAGACAAGGAGAATCCAATGGACAGGCGTAGTTTTGGGGCAACGGTTGGGGTGGGGTTGGCTGCTATGTGTGGCCTACGGAAAGCGAAAGCTGAGGGCGGGATAACGGTGCATGGGCCGGAATTGATAGTTGTAAAACGCTGGTGGCCTGCGATCGAGAAGGGCACGTTGATTACCTTACCGGATGGCTACGATGCTGTTCAGTTAAGTGGCACTGATGGGCGTACTTTCTCGCTGCGGTTTGAGAATGTGCCTTTGCGGGGAGGGTATTGGCCTTTGCGGGAGTTAATTACCCGGATCAGGTCGGCCTCTGGCACTGTCAATAGGGCACATTGGTCTTGGCGCGGAGGTACTGAGCGTGCAGGGACACTGATGTTTACTGATTACGGCATATCGAATCCGAAAAACGGAGTGTGCAGTGCCATATGCGCATTCACCTGTGCATCCGGTCGCAAACCATGGCCTGGTTCGCATCGACCCGTGGACTTCGAGACGGAGATATTGAGAGCACTAATGGCGTGAAGAGCGGAGAACAGCGATGTTACCAGCCTCAAGAGGCGACGGCATATGCGCGTGCGAAGGCTGTGAGAAGCCCAAGGCCAATAAACATCAATCGCGCTAAGGG
>SDBT01000462.1_pt1 | contig 64234 bp, 44 predicted proteins | sample 2277101 | NCBI WGS metagenome assembly SDBT01 (sample SAMN10404973, study PRJNA504765) | marine sediment metagenome | isolation source: marine sediment core GS10_PC15, 103 cmbsf | place: Arctic Ocean: Southern Knipovich Ridge | collected 2010 | reverse complement strand
CCTCTTCCTCTAAAATTTCTACTAGATGGTGTGTTAATAGCGATGAATGGATAAGTATCGGTAGTGATTCTCTTGTTAACTTTCTTCTTATGAAGAGAATGAGAATCGTCAGCATAAGGAGAAAATAGATTTTTCAGTTGAGCCATGGTTATCCAGCTTGGAACACGATTACAAAAAATAACATGTTGTTGAATCTCTATCTTCTTTTTAGGGATATGGGCAGTTCCTACAACAAATGCGCCGTGTTCGGGATGATCATCTATATATGCAAAATTAATATGTTTTTCTTGCTCTTCATGATATTCGTATTTAGGTAACTTATAGTCTGCATTTATGGAAACTTCCATCATCCTAGGGTTATAACTTTCTCTTATATCATCTAAATCGCTTTCATGTTCAGCACAGTCACCCCAACTGTCCGGATCATATATATCTTCTTGTTCAAATTTCGCAAGGGCTTCTTCAACAGGAATCCTTGGTTTATACCATGTAGGATCAGGAATTAATTTTACCTTTTTGTTTCCATCCATATCTACACCTGTCAATCTAGCAAAAACATTTTTACTTTCTATCCAGACATAGGCGTATCCGCAAGTTTCTCCTTTCTTTTTAACGACACTAACTTTGAATCTAGTCTTGGCGTCATGTCGAATAAATGTTTCCGTTAAGGCTTGTATAACTTGTTCATCATAGGCATAACCAGTATTGATATAAAGATAATTTTGGTTTATCTGTTTCTTTGGCCTTCTAGTTATATCACAATTGTTAGATTTACGTGCTCCATACATTTTGGTTAGTTTCACCGAATTGCACGATGAATAATTCTTGTGAACTATAGAATTGTTTTAATATTAAAATCAATATTTTGATCGGAGATTGACCTTAATTTGGACTTTTTGTGTCTATTGGGCATCATTTAATTAATTATTGGTGGACTTATCCTCTTCTCGAGAAGTTTTCTTGATTAGAATGGGGAGAAAATCTTGAAAGATATTTTTTTGAGATTCTTAGTTAAATTTTTTTCGAGTAAAGGCCTAATAAACACATTTAAAACTCTTTCGACTTGGGATATACAGCCATTTTTTTTGCTCGAAAATAGATATTTTGTTAATTTTGGATTAGCTAAATCTATCTTGTTATTACAAAAATAACTAATTTTATCTAGAGTAAACCTCAATTGAAAAATCGTCCAGCTTGAATCTGGGTGATTTTAATTTGTCGCTATATAGAAGATATTTATAATGGAAGCATTGCGGCATAAATTCCCTCCGAGTATTCTAGGATTATTAAAGGATTTGGTGAATCATTAGATTTATCGTCTTTCAAAAATAATATTTTCGAAACGGATATTGAATATAGTTTGTATGGAGGGAAAGGTTTCCTAATATCTATCATTTGAGCATAATAACCAAGATTAATCTTTCTAGTTTTCCAAGTTTGGGCTATATTTAGTGCTCTTGGTAGACTACCCTTTGGTATCTCTGGTTTTAATGGTTCTATGGGCCTTGAAGGAGTAGGGATTATTAATATTTGACTTGCGGGAGTAGATATTATGAGTTGATCGGATGATCCGGATGATTCGGATGATTCGGGTGTAAGTATAAATTGGGTAGCACGTCGAAAAACAGGAGGAAGCGTCGGGATTGTCGAGCTTCCTACAGGAGCCCCAACAATTATCGTCTGTGCAGATTTCTTTCTTAGTGGTGTTACTTTGATCTTTTCGGGGTAAGCGTTCTGAATTAAATAGAAGCTATCCTTCGAGACCATAAGAATATACGGATGTATTCGTGAAACTAAACTTCGGTCAATAGTTTTCACAATATTATCACTATTTCGTTGATCCCTATCTAATGAATCCAGCCAATTTATAAGTTCGTTCTGGGTCATGAAAATCAGATTATCCTGATTTGCTATAAAGTCGTCGACATCCATCAGTCGACCAGGTATCACCACGGGAATCTCAATATCCAAACCTTCAGTGTTCTTTTCATAATTCTTTAGAAAGTATGATATAGAATCAAAATATTTTCGGCTATAGAGATAAACTTTATTTTCACGTATCAATCCTTTGGCGATCCTAGATAAATATTGAATAGCTTGATTTATATTAGAAATATTGGGAAACCTGTGAGGAACATGACTTAGATTATATTTACTGAAACTCTTTCCTCCAACTGGGGGACCAGATATTAGTAAAGACTGAATAAATTGATCCGCAGTCATATTCAAAGTTTTACGGGAGATAACAAATAACCATTTTATTATATTTAAAATCATATTGTTCATTTTCCTCAAACCTCTAATTCTAACCACTCTCGAGAGGGGATTACGCACTAGAGAGCAGACTGTGTTTTGAACCCGACACATCATAACGTTTCTTCGAAACATTGATAAATTTAAGGGTATATCTGGACCGACTGGATATTGATCGGATGGTGTAACTGGTTTGATAGGGAAATATATTCCAAAAATACGATCATGAATTTGATACCATAACCCATCTATCGATCTATTTTGAATGTCAATATAACTTGCCCCTGTAACTTTATTTTTAGAGAAAAAGGATATTACCATTCCGAGAGTGGGAATTTCTCCACCAGTCCAATTTGGAAGGTTTAAGGGTTGTGCTGGCGGAGTAATCATAATTATAGTTTGGGGATTTGATCCTGTGGATGATTGAGGATAAGCAAATACTAATCCTCTAAATTTTCCGTAATCATCTAAAATTTGATGTGTTATGTATTGTTTGGGACTAAAAGATACAAAATTGGTCTGATTCAACCCATCTCTTTGAATTACTTGTCTCTGATTAAAAGATATCAGACCCGTGTCAATGATCCATTCCATAATGGATGTTGTCCGATAAAAGAGATTAAACAAGACTGAAATAGTTTGACTATTATCAACTGGATGATATTGGTAAAATTGGTTATTGTTCTTTTTTCTCAAAATTAATTCACATTGTGCTGTGGTTTTCACTCCACCCCGATCTATAGAAACCGGATGTTTATAAATTAGAACTGTTGGTCTATCTGAACGTTTGGTTCTGACATAGAAATCTCGATGCCTTGGAATTTCCAATTGATTTATAGTATTGCCCTGTTTAGAAACAAAAACAAAGATATTAATTCCATATATTTCTTCCAGAACTCGATAATACAAGGCAGGATCCATGAATAGGTCCTGATTAGTCAATCCATTTATTATTTGTTCAGATGATTGATCATAGAGTTCTTGTTTTAACAATTCTGTCCTAATTTGTCCTGACTCGAAACGTAGTCTTAACAATCGTCTATAGTTTCTAACATATTGTATCTTATCTTTGACAGATATTATTCTCCTATATTCCGGTTCTTTGAGTGAGATTGCAGTCAAAATACAATCTAAAAATGAATTTGGATTATTGGGCATTCCCATCACCTGATATGTTGTTCCAGATTCATCATTTATTGCTAATAATTTACTGATGGATTTAGGTGCCACTCCGAAATTTCCGGCTGGGATAATTTTTGATGTTTTATTTATATACTGCTGTGTTTTCGTTTGTATTTGTTTGGTGGGAATTCCTCGATAGTATTCGTTATAATCTGAATTAGCAGCCTCATCCATATGATCTTTAGTATAACAACATGGTACGTATTGATATTTATCTTTATTTTGTTGTTTATTTTTCTTCATCCCAGGGAACGGAAATTTATCGTCAGGACAAATAAATTTCCATTGTTTATCTATCGATGGATTTTCCCTCACTACTCTCATCGGCGGATAGTGCAATATTTGTCTGTCTCTGAGTTGGCCACCATGAATGAACTTCTTTTTAACCCAACTTGGTATATCATCTTTGATAGGTATAGGTTGTTCGGATTTTTGACAATCTGTAGCATAATTGGATACAAATACTTCAGGTGCCACTCTTTTGAGAAGGGTAATCTTACTGACATCTTTGGCCGTTTGAACCGCTGGCTGTTTGGGTCTAATGGTCGATGATGTTGCCGCTAGTCTATTTTCCTTTCCTAATTCTGGGACGTAATAATTATATTTTTCTATTTCCCTATTCCTAAGGGATTTATCCTGAGGGAAATTCATATAATATTGGAAAAGTTTCGAGACAGTATTAATGACTCTTTCTGCTTCTTGTTGATTAGGTGCCTTCAAAAGGCTAAATTCAACATATGGGGTCCCGGTCGGAAATTCTTTCATTTCTGTTAAACCCTCAGAAAGCTGGATTTTGTATTTTTGACCAGGCTGAGTAACATATTGCAAGTACGACATTTTGATTTTAGCTTGTTTTCTAGAAGGTTCTATATCTACTATTTCTAAAACTGACCTGAAATGTAAATACAATTTACGTTTGGCTGCCCCAGGTGCATTCCTTTCATTTACATAGAAATATGCTCGAAATAGTTTATTCAACAAAATCAAATCCAACAACCCAATTTCCTCTATATCTAATCCGAAAATTTTGAAGTGCCCGTTAACTTCTGTTTCTTCCCATTCATCGATTTGGATGGAAGGTAAAGCTGATAAAATACGTTTTTGAACTATTCTAGATGTTTGTATTTTACTGGCGACTAAGTTACTTCCTTGACCTTCAGGTTGGCGAATCATTAAACGAATACCACCAGAGACACCAGAGACGAGTGTTCTCTCGGGCTCCACAGAGGCTTGCCATTTACTTGAAATTGCAGAAACGGTTAATTCAAGACTGTTTGTATCGAGATTATAAATAACTGGCAAAAATGAATCTTTAGGCGCTGATGCTACATCTCCTACTCCGCTCCAAACAGTCATTTTTATCCTGTTTGGTCGTTTCTTTTTGGTTAACCGTTTCTTTTTGGCTAGCTTACCTTCTGAACTATCTCTAATCATTCTTGAAAAATCCGCGGTCATTCGGGTCAATCCCGAATAGTAAATTTTATAGATCGACTTTTGGGTTTCTTTTTCAATTAATTCATGTTCAAGTAACCGTCTATGTCTTCCTCTGAACTGTTCAGGCTGGATTTGTCCGACAGTGTAATCCAATTCAATAAAAGGAAGCCCACATGAAACTTTACTTCTATTAAATATATCAAGTCCATCCTGGCCACTGATTTTTCCTTTATCTATTTCAGGGACATGAACCATTGAAGACCAAACAGGATAACCACTGATGGATACTTTTGAGACACTGAAGGATGACCTTGGAAGAAATGGAACAGAAACAGAAGCGATAACATTTCTTATTTCCTCTAATCTCATCATATTGGCCAAATGATTTGCAACATCTTTACGAAATTTTATCCACCAGCTATTATATGTAAAGTGAAGCGTGTGTATTTTAGTTCGAACCGGTGCAAAAGCATTAATCACAGCTAATTCAGTTTCATCTGGTTTTGTCAGTCGTGGTAACCCACGACTACTTCTACCTAGGTTTCTTCTTTTCAATGACATCAAGGCATAGATCATAGAAGAATCTGTCATTGAGAGATCCAACCGCCTAGTTATTTCTTCTAATGTAACTCCTTCTGAAAGTAAAGATTGAAAGATATTTAATTTCGATTGGATTTCTCTGGCAGTTAAGTCTCTAATAGGAAGATCAGTGGGGTTAATTATTATCAAAAATTTATACGGTATTCCATATCTGGTAGCCCAATGATGAAGAATATAAGCATCTCCATCAAATGATGTTACCTTTGATGGTACGTTCATCAAGAATTGACGAATATACTCAAAAGTTCTTTGAGTGGATCAAATAAATACAAATCACCTAAATAATTAAGAATATTATTTTCAAATCTATCTAATTTCTAAGTAATGCCTGAGAAAAAGATTATCCAGATTTTCTTAAATTGACTATCTAGTTGGATTTTTTTCTTTCGATCAAAGAAAGAAGTCTCACTTCTTTTGTCTTTCTGTTGAAATGTCAATTTTCGTAAGTGGAATCCCTCAGGGACAAGTTATCTTACAAGCTCCTACTATACCGGCTACCACTGTGACGACAGTTCAAGGCACGAAGAAACCGTCATATTGGAGCACACCACCAACTTGCCATCCAGGCAGGGAATTATTTAAATGTCCCATCATACTGTATATAATTATTATAATAATAGGTCTAATTATAAATTGTTGGGCGTTGTTCAGAGCCCCTCGAATTGATAACTCAGGAAAAGAAATTACAACTAGCCAATTATGGATAGCCGGAATAATTGGAATTTCCTTTTTTCTTATTGTCGGTTTAGTGGTTGGATGGTGGGTATATGAAAGATGTCGGTCATGCAATCCATCTTCATATTGGTGGACATTTATTATTTCTATTTTGATAGCTATCATCTTAGCCCCAATTACTGGTGTAATTATGGGTGCAATTTTGGGAATTGAATTCTTATGGACAGCCAATCATCAGCCTAATCTTATTTAACCAGATTCAAACTTATCCTTGATGTCAAGAATAAATTACACTTTATTTTATTTTAGATTTCCCCTCGTTTCACGTTTTTCCTCCTTCTTCGAGAATTTCGATTTCTTCTAGGATTTCTTCTAGGATTCTCCTTGGTCTCTGATGGGGAAATTTTGACTTCCCCTTTGGTGGGTTTACTGATTATGACAAGTTTTCCATCCATAAATTTAGGTATCGGTAAATCTGATGGTGATGGTGTATTGATGTAACTGGCAAAAAATGTGCTATTGTTCTGGCACTTATGTTCTGACATTTTGTACTGCTTTTATTTCAATAGCCAGAAAATCAAATTTTTCAATATCTTTTAAAAAATAAACTTATCCTTGTTATCAAGAGTAAGTTAAAAATGGACATTAAGTGCAAGTTAAAAATGGACATTAAGTGCAAGCAATATAAATAATGCCACCTACAGTGTCCGGTACATTATAAAAAGTAATTTTCGGTGATCCAATATTAGAAAATATACCTGGTATTGAAATATATTGAGTGCTAGTTACAAAGGAGAAAGCCGACTGGCTTATGGCAGTCTTCCCTGAAGCTCCAAAATTAAGCTTAATTATTATATCCCTATCTCGGCCAGCTTCGGCACCTTGGATAATCTGATTAAATGCGTGAATCCTTTGAACTACCACTATATTGTGTTGTTTTCCTAATCTCGCCGGATGACTTCCGAGATTAAGAGAGGCTGATTCTTGGATTGGTGTCATTGGTCCTGGTATTCCTCGTGGGCCTGTTGGACCCTGTATCCCAGTAGGTCCTATATTCCCACTTTGTCCTGTAGGGCCAACGGAACCAGTCGGTCCAATTTGACCAATACCAACAGGACCGGAGGTTCCGGGTATTCCTTGGTTACCCATCGGTCCCGCTGGACCTACAGGACCTATTTGTCCCATTACTCCAGGTATTCCTTGTTGCCCTGATAATCCAGGTGGTCCATTTGGTCCTACCATTCCTTGCATTCCAGGTGGACCACTTGGTCCTGATAAACCTGTTGGACCTGGGACTCCTCGTTTTCCTTTAGGACCTGTTGGACCAAGTCTTCCAGTAAATCCTCGTTCTCCTCTTTTTCCTGTTGGACCTGATGGTCCGGTCGATCCAGTTGGACCTGTAGGTCCACCTCGGGGACCAATAGGCCCCGTACAACCTAGTGGACCAGGGTTTCCTCTACGACCCTCATTACCTCTCGGACCATCTAAACCGCGATGACCCTGATCTCCACACGGACCTGGTGGACCAGGTGGCCCATGACAATTATTTTGTGGACCTGGTGGACCATGTGGCCCTGGGGGTCCATCGTTTCCTCTAGGTCCTTGTAAACCACCTGGTCCTCGTTCTCCTCGTTCTCCCTTTAAATATTGATGGTACATCTTATAGAGGGAAAGTTTCTCTTTTTGATCTAATCTATTTTATCCAGACTATTTTATCTTTTAAAATAATATCTCTTATTATTCTTTAAGAATGTCAACGGTAGTAAGTTTAATTATTTGATTTAAATAGTTAACTGCTATCTCTCCATTAGCTGAATCTTGATATGCATCTTTCAATATATCAACAGTTTCGATTAATCCGTTCGGTCCAATTTTTGTTTCTATGTCAATATCATCGTTAATTATAGCCTGACCCCAAGAAGATAGAAACCAACCCTGTTTCCATAACCAATCCGTGACATTTTCTATTTGTTTGGTGAAGTCTTTTTCTGATTTAGATAGTTCTTCTCCCTTCGTCTGAAAGTTTTCAGCTTTCTCCAATGAATAATCTACGGTTACAATTTTGCCATTTGGATCAACTTTTATTCTGTTATAAGATAAATCAAACAACGGGATAATATTAAATGATTTATCACGGTCAACCAATTTGACATTAACTGTCATTACCCATTCATTCTGGTAAGTATCAGACGGTAAAAAACCCTCTACTGTAACGTGTCCGAAATCAATTGGGATCAATTTCTTAAATGGCGGATTTTTATAAAGACCTTTCAGTCTTAATAATGAACTGTCAATCTTGATCTGACCTGAATAAATTAATTTATTCAGAAGTTTTCCAACTGGCAAATTAACATCGAATAATCCCATCAATCCTTCAGGATAAAATGTCACCCGAGATAATGATAATGGAGTGATGGGATTTATTAACTCATCGGTATCTTGGACCCGATCGACCACACTATCATAAGATCTCAGGAATTGGTCTCTGTTAATATATTTCTTGGATGAACTACCCGATTCATTCAGACTAACAACTGGGACATTTTTCAGGTAATAATTGAGTTCAGAACTAGATTCCTGAAGATATTTTGTAACATTTTCATCCAGATCAGTCAAAAAATTCGGGTCTATTCTTTGGTTAGCAACTACATATAATATCTCCTTGATCCTAACGCCGAAAGTGGAGAGATGAGGAAATTTCTCCTGAAGAATTAATCTAGTCGCAACCATCTTCAATTGGGTAGTCACCGAAAATATTGACCATCTGAGATAGTTGCCATGGGACGAAATTCTCTCAATTTCTTCCCTTAATTCATCCATTTCTTCTTGACTGGTCAATGGAGCCACAATTGATAAATCATCTAAAACGTCAACTAAGAGAATACTCGAAGATAGATATGGACGATTTATTACTAAATCATGATAAGCTAAATATGCAACATATTTTAATCTAGCCATAACTTTCATTTTTGATCCGTTCTCTATCTCTTGCCAGGTCCCCCTAAACGTCACTAGTGGTAAATTTCCACGAATAATATTATTAACTGAATCGTCTAACCAAGAAGCTAAAAACCCGATTTGATCTGCCCGACAACTAGCTTGAATAACTGGTGGTCCATACAAAACAACTCGAATGGATAAATTCTCGGGTGGAGAATCATTGTGAGGATTTTCGTTGAGACAAGTATCCTTAAGTTCGCACCATCTAAATAGAGCTTGGTTGTCTCGATTGATTTCGAAAGAATAATCAGTTCTAGTAGTGATCATTTTATGTCCAAATCTAGATATTAGATTAGAATAAATATCCATTTTGTGATCCATAAAATCAGTCAAATCCGACGAATGATCTAAAATTCGAAAATTAGGTACTTCTAGATTTAAGGTCAAATATTCTCTTACTATTAAATTTGCTATTTCCAAGCTGGCTTGATTGAAAGCAGCATTATACTTCTTCATAGTTGGAATAATATAAATCCCCTCAATTTTCCTGATCGGTGGATTAAATGGCATTTTGTCAATAACGTATAAAGTCAATGGGCTGTCCGACAAATATCTCCAACCATAGTATAATTCCAGTGGGTGAAAAACTTGATAATCCCTTTCTTCTTCTGGTGATACATAAATCATCCTATTGTCCTGATCATAAGGAATAAATATGGACGTCATCTGTAAACTTGAACTCGGAGAAATGTGATTAGGGAGAGTGTCCTGAATCACATTTCTAATAGGAAGATGCTCTTTCTTTCCAACTAAGGCCTTAATGACTGTTCTTAATCCGGCTATAGCCTGAAGTCTTATATATTCGGCTTCTCCTGCAGTAGTATTTTTATCCTGCTCTCCCGGAAGAATGGCATATTTAGATTCATCAACAGATAAAATTAATGGTGGATAATTAATCAAATTAATCCAATTACCTATTTTTTGATATTGATCTGAAAGACTGGGATGATATTCAAGATGATATAGATATTTCTTGAGTCCTTTTGATGGATCAGTGTCTGATCCAAGATTTCTTGGAAGATTGACAGAGATCAATCCACCTCGAACGGACTGCAAAGCGTCCTTTCTTATAAGATTGACAGAGATCAATCCACCTCCTTGGTTGGACATTAAAAAAATCTCACTAATTTGTTCCAGAATCAAATCAAGCACATCTTGAAAATGGATAATTAATTTTACCTTACTACTACCGCTTTCAAGATTATTGTTCTTAATCACCAAAAGATTTCGGTTCTTAAAATTATCTCTTCCTAATAGACTAGTTAAAAGAGAATTCGGAATGAGTGAACGATCAACCTTTTTGATCAGATTTGGATCAGTTACCCATTGATATTTTATATGTGTGATTTCTCCCTGGGTGCCAATATTTTTGAAAAAAGTTTGGTTTGAGGAAATCATCTTTTTGTTGTTATTCTAAATTCTTATTTTCTTAGTCAGTTTGTACAAATTCCGTAACTGAGAGAGAAAAATAGATCAGCCTTCCTTTGAATAAACTTCCAAATATCTTCCTAAAAGGCAAGAGATTGATATTGATCTTAAAATGGAAAGATTCTAAAACAAATTAATCTGAAAATATTTAATGAATTTTTTTAGAACTATTAATCAACCTTCAAGTATATTTAGATTTAACTAAAATAGATGGATTGTCCGTATATCCTCTTACCTTTGGCTCAGGTTTTTGGATATGATTTGAACCGAGGATGTGCATCTGGACCCAAAAAATATCAACCTAAACCTATCCGAACGAAATCCAGAAGAAATAAGAACCCAAGGTCAGATTTAACCGCAATAAAATCCGAAAAACAGGGAAAAAATGCTAGTTCCGGCAAACTTTTTGAGAAGCTACCATCGCTTTGTGATGGCGTGCTCTCGAATTCGAAGAATTTCGTAGAGCTACCATCGGCAAGATACAACAATGTTCTATCTGACAACGGACGAGGTTTCCCACAGGAAACCTTACCATCGCTTTGTGATGGCGTGCTCTCGAATTCGAAGAATTTCGTAGAGCTACCAACCAGTGGAAATAATTCACAAAATATATCAGGGGGTCGTCCATTCCGTCCAGGTGAATCCCTTCAGGGAAAAGTTTACCAAAATTCCTCACCCATACCATCAGGGGAGAAATCAAAGTCGAATGAACCGTCATCTTATGTCACTAGGATAACCGTCGCCCAAACTCCACCTAAGATTAGTTATCCAGTAATATCTAATTCTAATCATATTAAATCGAAGAATTTCGAGGAGCTACCATCGGCGGGGAAGAACAAAACAAAACCTACTCCAAGAAGGGACGCTCAGCCGTCTGTTCGAGATGGATTGATCTCTGTCAATCTTCCAAATATTTCAAGAAAAAAAGACACTAGCTCCTCGAAATTCTTCGAGAGCACGCCATCGCGAAGCGATGGTAGCCTTGAGATTTTAAATCTTGTCCCTAAACCTATTGATGGCCGATCAGAAATTACTGGACTTTTTCCATATATACTTAATTCTATTAGAGATTCACCATCCGAGGATGATAGTTTTACCAATTGTATCCCTATACCTCGAAGGAGTGCAAACAGAATTATAGACATATTAAATCTTCCCGAAAATCAAATCCCCCAAACTTCCAGCGGTGAACCAAATCCGGTATCTTCAATTCCTTCAATAAACCCATCTATGATATTTGGTCGAAAAAATATCCCTAAATCAAAGTTGACAAGATCAGAGAATAAATCTCACTCTAAAGAAGGAACTATTGAAGATAAAGTTTTTCATTCTGAAGAATCCAAAAATGATCAACCTAGACAACTAACACCTATTTCAAAAATGCTTCGGGAAAAATCGGGTCTTGGTCCAGATGTTATAGATTTAGATCAATCTTTACACGGGTCAAGAATTAGAGAATATGGAAGTGTCAGATCAGATCGATCTATGTGGTCGGCTAGAAATAGTGTCAGGCAATTGTTAGGAGAAGTGATCGATTCGTACCAAATTTCACCAAAAATTCCAATTAGTTCTTCCACCAAAAAACCAAAAATCAAACACAGTCGGATAATTGATCATCACTCAGATACAAAAACTCCTAGAAAATTAAAGGGGATTTTGAGACAACCAACTCCGCGTTTTTATTCTGATAGAGTAAAAGATAATTCGAAGAATCAAATAGAGGACTACCATCGGCAAGATACAACAAAGTTGTATCTGACAACGGACGAGGTTTCCCACAGGAAACCTTACCATTCCTTCAAAGGAATGGCGGGTGTGATGGATTCCTCAAAGAATACATCACACTACCGGGTTGATCGTTCAAGACTATCTGATAATTCACTCTCGGAAAGAAGAGTCAAGGTTGGTAAATTAATTGAAAATATTACGGTCAAGGATTAATCAGACAGTATTTCATCGTCGTCGACAATTGGACAATGATGATTTAAAACAGATATTATACATATGATAATTTAGAAGTGATAATGCTTCGGAGATTATCAAAACGGTGATCTTTCGAAGCTAGATTATCTAAAGATTCGAGCACCTCGATTAAATCCTGTTTGGTTAATCCGTCTAGATCAGGATTAACTAGGGTTAATATAATTTGTGTTCCGGATTTAAGAGTAAGAGGTACACCCTCTGATCGGTTGGATTTAACTAAAACTGTAACGGGTACAGTATAATCTCCCCCCACCAATTGTAAATTAGGAACGGATAATCCCAGACTGTTTCCAATATCATTTAATGGTCTAATTAGGTCATTTATTGATAATATAGGTGTAGTGCTTGTTCCAACCTGATTAGAAAGATGTTTAATTTCTTCTCTCAGAGACATGAATGCTCCAATCATTAGTTTACTATCTGTTGGTTGGTGACCATTCTTTTTGATCAAAAGCAATTTACTTTTATCTATCACCGGATAATGTCTCTTACAATCTAGAAAAATAGAGTGTTTTTCGGAAATGTTCTGTTTGGTTTGATCAATCTTGACTAAACAAGATATGATTTTGGAATAAGAAATTTCACCCGATCCAATCCATGAAGTTACCATCTCAACTAGATAATCAGAATCTGAAGATAAATCTGAAAGATCCTGTTTATAAGAGTCTTTTCCGTCAGAATCAATTAAGCGTGATTGATTGAATCCTGCTAGGAGGCTTTCATAAAAACCTTGATCATGAATCAACATTTTAGTGAATGTCGCTACTGATCTGGCCATATAATCCGAATTAAGAATATATGTTGCTTCTTGTTCCCTTCTGACTCGGTTAAGATCCCTATCTGGTAGACTTATCCTCATCATTTCACCAAACACACCATTATCAACAATGTAGGATTGAATTAATTTGTTAGCTACAGTTGGGTCACAGACTTCCTGTTGGTTAAAATTTGCAGTTAGAATTTGAATCATTTTGGTTTTGGATTCAATTCCGCATCCAAGAAAAGTTGGTGCCCTCAATAATTTAAGGGCTTCGGCACTTAAACTACCGTCTTGCGGGACATCGTTCCATTTTCCCATAGCCATAATTACCCTGTTCACCATTTCTACAGCTGTTACACCTTTAGTAGGATATTTAACTTTATAACCGAAAAGCTGGGATATAGTCTCTTCATATGATTTTTCTGTTCCATGACCGATTACATTTCCTATGGCTTGCCTGAAGACAGAATGTAAATTTTGTGTTTCGGTCTGATCAATCTTTCCATTTTTATCTAAGACTGGATTCAATCCCTTGATTCCAATAGAACTAACCAATGGATTCTTAATAATATCTTCGATGCTGGCTCCTGCTTCTAACCAAGTAGGTTGTATAAATCGATGAACATCCACTAGGATAACATTAATTCTTTCTTCCCCTGAAACACTAGTTTTATAAAAGAATCCAATGGTAGAATAAGGTTGTTTAGTGATGGAAACACAAACTAAAGACAAAACATCTTCACTTCTAACAAAAATAATTCCAGAATCCGGAAAATCTGAAGGATTGATTATCATTTCCAAACTTGATTCATCAGAAGGTACATTTTGGTGAGAATAGTTTAAGTGATCCATTATTTTAAATTAATCTCTTCTTTTTTATTTAACTAAAGTTTTCTCTTCAAAGATTGGATAAATAACAATTATCTGATCACTAAAGAGTTTCCTTTAATTTACAAAAAGATATTACCTAATGGATTCACCCAATCAATTTAATCATACTAGCTCTAAGACTGATCAGGTCACAAAAAATAAGGCCAGTACGAATCCATCCGGTCAATTTAATTCGACCACCCCGTCACCAGTTGAACGCTTTAAAGCTAATCTAGACGCAATTTCAGATTTAATTCACGATTTAGTTGTTAAAGCCAACCAACAAGGTTGCACTGTTGTCAGTTCTCTGATGGTAAGTATTGGAACTGTATATCTAAAAGCTCAAAACCCTGACCAATTGATAATTTCATTCATTGACCGTTCATATATATATTGGGACAAAATTCACGTTAAAGATGAAAAATTTTTCGACGAGAATATGGGAACAGTTTTTAGTGGAATTTCCAAAGCAAGTAGTGATGCTTTTGTTCTTCTTGCAACCGCCAAGGATAAAACAGGTAATTCAATTATAACGAATGATGATAGAGAAGATATTTGGGAATATATGAGGAGTTTTGTGAAAATTTCCATTCATTACATTCACGAAAAAAGAATGCCAGATGTTATGGAGAGAGAAGGTAAGCCTACAGCTGTCTACCGACAAAACTTTAAACCCAAAATTAAATTGGAGGATCATGGTGAAAAGTGGGAAATTAAATTTGTTTTCAAGCCTCGAAAATAGACTTATTTCTATTCTTAGAGTTTTACTCTGAGAATCTACAAAATTATAAAATTATCTCTTATTAAAACATCGAAAAGAAATTAGATGTTCCTATTATGAGTGAAACTATACCCTTGATCGGTTCAGGGATTGCCTTGGGGATTTCTGCATTTTTCATGGCCAAATCTGCGGTTGAAATAACAGAAGTTAAAGAGTGGGAAAAAGACAAAGATTTACGAGAAGGACATAAATGGATGTCCTGGGCGGCAGTGGTTGGATGGGTTAGTGTTGGACTAGTTATATTATTGGTCATTATTTATATAATTTTGATCTTCGCTCTTGGTGGTGGTACTGCCGGCTGGGTAGTGAAAGGGTCTTTATTGATCATATTGACAGCTATGGCCATAGCTGGTGTTTTGTCAGCTTTGGGTGCGACTCGAATTAGAAATAGTCCCCTTTTCAAGGAAGCTGACAAAAAAGGGGCTTTCAGGGATGCTATTATTGCAGCAATATTGGTATTTGTTGGTTTCGTGATCATCGGGGGACTTTTCCTCTGGGCCCTTTTATATCACCCCGTCACTTTGGATGAAGAAACTAAGAAATTAGAAGAATCCTTAGAAAAACAAGAGGTTGAAACCAAGGAGGCTGGATTGGAAACCAAAGAAGCCGCATTCAAAGCAAAAACTTCTAGTGCTTAATCAACTTGATTCTTGACAGACGCCATAATGATCGACATCTAATAGATGTTGATTAAATTTATTTTAGGTGAATCTCAAAGTATAATTATTGTTCAGATTGTGGTTGTATGTATTTTTCTATCCCATCGATTTCGGACATTTTAATTTCGAAGATTTCTCCTATCTGAAACATGCTGTCCATGGCACTTTCTTTTTCTTGTTCAGTTAGACTATCGAACTTTTTATCAGAAGTCTCTTCCCACGTTTCAGTCATATAATAATGTTTCCCCAAAATCATATGTCTCGCTTTTTGGAGAGAATTCGCGATCACAACATGATCATAACTTATAATGACATTTTTGATATTACCGTAATCATCGCCCGTGCCAACCATATCGATGATGAATATATATAATTTAGGCATTATCAATTTGTGTTTAATATCAATTTGTATATTTAACATCAATTTGTGTTTAATTATCAATTTGTCAGAAAACTTCACCTTCAATAAAGGGTGAAACAATCTTTCAGATTCGTTTGATTATCTTGAGTAATAAAAAATCATCTCTAATAAAAATCGTCGTCGACTTTCTCTTCATTTTGAAGAAGAAGTCAGGAGTTGATCTTATTTTCGGCGACGATTTTTATTATCGGTAATCCTCATCATATAGGCCATTAATATTTCTTGTAATTTAGAAGGCATTCTATTGAGATCATATTTTGCTCCTCTATCTCTGCTTAATAAATTACCGTCATATGGTAAGGCTTCACTTCCTCCTTCTAAATGGCGATGATGTATAATTAACCCTTGAACTATTGTAGCATGATCGACCGATAATCTGGACAATCTGATAGTCAGCCAATTTAAATCGATCTCAGTCTCATCAGAACCAACTAATTCAGTAGATAACTCACTATAAAGTTGATTTTTGGTGGTCATATCTTGCTGATTCTTTTTGAATTATATCCAACTGTAATTATATTAAATTCATTTCTATTGAAATTTTACTGAATAATGATCATTCATGAATGATCATTCACATTTTTTTAATATATTTGGAGGATTTACTACACTGTTAATTTTCCCTTGAAGAAAACAATTACGCTACCATCGGCAGGGTACCTCTGTTGGGGGTTCCCGACAACGGACGACTTGTTCTTTAAACAAGTTACCATCACGAAGTGATGGCGTGCTCTCGAAGAATTTCGAGGAGCTACCAAGATCTATCTCCTGTGTATTCTTCAGAGATTGGAGCTCCAAATTTAATTTTACTGATAGGTTTGGAATATGATCCTAGATTTCCACTATATTGTGGAACTGGTAGAACTTGAAGTCTGCCAGTTGAGGAATCTGACATAATTGGCATCAAACGCGAGCTTGGATTAATGCTTGTGGATCCTTGAGATATAATAGTATTCTCCAAAAACAAACTATTTTGTGTAATAGAATTCTTAATCCATCCCATAATATGAGACTGATCAGTTGATGTTGGCGATTTTGATAACTCCCACCTTCCGTTCCGATTTACTCCATTATATACCAATCCTTCCAATTTTATATCCTTATTTTTCCATCTTTTGTCACTGAATAATAGAAAAGTCGGAAACCACCCCACATAAGATTTCAAATCAGGATGATATCGATCTAAAATGCTAGAACTAGGCGATCGAGTACTTTCTAAACTGATATTAATAACATCAATTCCTCCGACTCCCCGAGATTTTCGGTTATTTGAATATAATTTTATTGCTGAGTGGAGATTAGCCTCGGTTTTTCTCTTGTAATATGCGCAGCCACCACAATTTTGGGCAGTTACGATAACTAAAGTTGCTATTGATAAATTTGACATATAAGAACTTTTAGATTTCCGCTTTTAAATTAGTTTGGTGACTTTTAGGCTTCAGGATTTTTATCTGAATGTCTTTCGGCTTCTCTCACTTTGTCAAGATATCAAATCTATTATAGTCAAATATTTCTAACTAGATCTATTTAATATCTTAACAAAGTGAGAGAATTTTTTAGTGATAAAAATAGATCTACCTTGATTGGAGATTTAAGAAAATGGACGATCATTCGAAATATATTCTTAACCATCCCAACCAAACTGGAATCACTGATCCCCGTGGGGTGGTCAAGATAACTAGTCACGATCTAGAAGAAATCATTTTGTTCTTGGCAAATAACCACCATTTCTATCCGGAAAAGTTACCCGAAGATCATCCTGTTCTTCTGAAATTAAATATGTTTAAAACTACTATTTCATATCTCCGAGGAAAAGAGGACTATGATCTACTATATGAAATAATTAACAGACAATTCAGACCGAGTGTAATCAAAGATGAAACTATCGGTGCCTTCTTGTTCGGATGTATGCAACAAGATTATGGTGATATAGATAGAGGTTGTACAATCTCTTGTTTGAATAGTTTCAACCCAGACCATCAGCCGTTAACATGTTCCTACCAACTATGGATTCAGAAAATTAAAGGGAACGATAATCGAGATGATGAAAACGTTAGGTTTAAATTATTTCATGACGGTATAAATAGTAATGTAAGTCAATCTAATTTTTTGGGCATTGGTTATGTTTCACCTGATAAACCAAGTCGAGCTATAATTTACATAAATTTAGACTTTGACGGTTTCAGGGAAGAAGAGCTACGACTTTTTGTAACTAATGGTGTAACTATGGCGGAATTAATGATCAAAGATGGATCTCGGTACAAAAGAGTTCACCCTTTAACTCTTTTAGAAAAGCTGCCTCAAATTAATGAAGATGGTAAACGGGAACCTTTTCAATATAAATCAGGAAAAGACTTTATACAAAACAAATTTGGAAGAGTGACGTCTTCTATTTTGCTGGAAGATGGTGTTTATGTTCCCTTCGTTACTGCATATAAAGGTCATTCTGATCGAACGTTCGATAAAACCTCTGGACAGTCAGATTTTCATGATACTAAAGAAGATCAATTCAAGGAATCTAATAACCTAAATCCATTCAAATCTGATAGCATAATTAATTTGAATCAGATTGGTTTTATTGTTTTGATTATCGTGTTAATCATTATTTTCATTGCCGGATATCTGATCTACTCTGGTGGGTATAACAAAAGAGTGACATATAATCAGAATATGGCCAAGAATTAGTTATTTCTTTTAAGTCAAATCCTTAAAGATAGTCGTTATTTTAACGATTATTTTGTATTCTAGGTTTCGGATTGAACGAATAAATTATTTTTTTTTATATTAATCTCGGGATAAATTACATCAAGGGTTTCTGTTGATTCCAGGCTTTGATCTGTCTCGCTTGCCCCCTTCTAGGCCTATATCGCCGGCGTTGAGTTCCTGGTTGGGAAACTCTTGGCGGAATTGAAGTACTAACAGGTTGAGGAGCCTGTTGATGATAGGAGGTCAGCCTTCTTTCGGCTCTGGTTCTAGTTGGTTGATTTAAAATAGCTAAGTTAGGCGCAGATATAAATGTAATATCTGGGGGTTTAGGACTAGGAGTAAATGGGGCGGGAACTCTACCACTGCCCCGTAATGGAGCTCTCTGAGAGACGTCCGTATTAGTCTGAAATTGTGGCCTGAGGGGAGTTGTGGCTGGTAAATCTTCCATAGCGCTGGCGAACGATCTAAACGAGACATGTTCTCCAACTAAACCTAATCTACTGGTCGACATTTTAGTCGGTTGAGGAACCATACCTTGTGCTGAAGAAATCGGAGCCGGACTAATAATGGGTGGCGTATATTGTGAAGCCAATCCTTGCACCGCCGTTGGTGGTCTTCGGAATCCAGAATCGTCTCGACTGCTAACTCTTCCTCTTTCATAACCTCTCCCTCTTCCGCGACCTCTTCCGAGACCTCTTCCGCGACCTCTTCCTCTTCCGAGACCTCTTCCGAGACCTCTTCCGCGACCTCTTCCTCTTCCGCGACCCCTTCTGAATTGTTCGAATATATTTTTGCTTCTGATTAAAGCAGCCAATCCTTCACTTTTCACATACTCACGTGATTCCGCTGATTGAAATTGTCGCAATCTCGATGTGGAGAATCTTACCTTATCGTTAACGGTTTTAATTACTCGCTCGGGCTGAAATGGTGGCAAAATGGCAATTCCTTGCCATTCTGCATTTTTCCCATTTATTTCAACTAGAAAAGTAGATGGATAGAGATCGCTAATTGGTGAATTGTTATTCATCAACCATCTTACTTCGATTGGAAGTAGATTTTGAGAGGCTCTAGGAAAAATAGACAAAAGTTGATAAATCGAAGGTCCGATCGGAGGTGGCGGGATAATTTGAGGAGTACCGATTGGGTGTTGTGCGGTAACAATAGACTGTGAAACTTCGGAGGTAGGTCTTACTAGCTGACTGACATATGGTGGTATAGCAGATGCTAGTCTGCCTTTAGTTTGTATTCCTTCGATCATTGCCCCAATATCAGAAAACAGCGGTGAATATTCCCAGGGATAGAACCATCCTAAACTTACACGATTCGTTCCTTGATTATAATAAGTATTGATCCAACCAATTCCTTGAAGATAAGATAAAGTCATTTGCTCGATCTCTCGGACTGAAACCGCAGGGGGGCCAAGCAATTGTCGATCAATTGGACTCATAATTTCATATGGAGTCTTTGGTAAAAGAGCATTTGAATACCAAAGATTTCTAAATATATCGGGTTTGATACTTTTGATAACTTTGGGTCTCACACCATATACAGGTGCCTCATTGACAGTTTCAGTCGCTTTTGTTATCATGGCTGATGGAAATTTTGGTTGTCTTGGACGGTTAACGAGCTGGTTTAAAAGTTGATTTTCTACCAGTCCTATCATTTTCAAGAAAACTGACATACTATCCCAGTTAATGGTATGGTGTTGATCCTGATTGGTCAGAGGGTAAATAACATCTACCGGCTCGTTGCCTAAGGAAATATCAGTAATACCATTTATTTTATGATAAATCTGAATTAAACTATCAATAGATTGTGTCATATCACCATCCATGGACGGTGGTCGAGGGAGAAAATCGTTCCCTACTAAGAAAAATATCACTACGAAATCGTTCAGAGCGGTTTTAGTTTTCATTACATCAAAAATAGCCTCTCTGAAGCGGTTAATATTAATTACATCTGTTAGATCGTCTCTAGCAATATATAAATTGTTAAGTGGGGCAATCAGAGCTAACATGGCAAGATCAGAGTCACTACCATATATAACATGAGCCCCTTCAAAACGGTCAGCAGATTTTACTGTCCCGTTTCTGATATCATCCATGATTCTATGTTCTCCCTCTCCTGGGACCATATGCGAATAGTAGATTACTTTGGATGGTAAATCCAGAGTTTGTTCATCAAACCATTGTTGTAAGTATGCATCAAGGCGGAACATGAAATCTGTCCCAGGAGTGATGGAATTGGAATCAAATAGGGGCCATGGGTATCCCCCCTGATTCTTTAAAGTTGAAATTTCTTGTCTTTGTCCCGAACGAAATCTCCGGGACCTTTGTTGATTCATCTTAGCTGTTGGTGCTGGACCATCGATCGATACAATTAGTAAATCTATCGGGGATCCACGTGTTTCTTGAAATCCTCTAAGTAAATTAATTAATTCTAAAGTGATGGCTCTGAAATGTTTGTTCTCTAGTTCAAGCAACCAAGCATCGAATGCAGTCGCCCCTTCGATCCAAGCTCTGGCAGCATTCTTTCGTAATTTTAACATCCGTTTCTTCATCTTCTCCTTTTTCCTTGCATCTTCAGCAGAATTGCGAAAATGGCGAGGACCACGGCGTTCGGCTTTCTTACCACGTTTCTCCTTTTCTTCTTCCTCGATAGCATCGGTAGCGTAGACAATATGAGATGTCCGATGAATGATACCGTTCATATCAATTAACAATGAAGAAACTTCTCCTGGGAGATATCTTTGTAAAACTCCAGGGAGACGTCGGCTTTTCAACCATTTAAAATAGAAACCATGAATTCCCATTTTATTTACGAATGGGATTTATGGTTCAGTATAATGAAATATTTTGATTGATTGAATCTTTTAATAATAAAAAGATCAGTTTTTAACGGATTAGAAATATTTTCGAACTCAAGATAAAACAATTATTTCTCAGCAAACACATCTTTGGGAATTATTAATTGAGAAGTTTTTTCTGTCACCCAAAGGTTCCCAAAATCTTGTTAATCAAATTCCAAATTATTACTCACTATGACTTCCTCTACTCTGGTAACTGAGGAACTATTTGGTCGAGACGCAGTTAAAAATTTAAACTCCGACGATTTTTTATTGGAAACAACTACCCCAATTCAATTGAAATGGACAGATTGTATTGTAATTTTATTCTATGGTGACAATAATGAATCAAAATCACTAGCTCAAATTTGGGCTACAGCCGCAAAATCCGTAATAGGAACAATTTTTGCCGCGGCAAATCTGAAAAGTAATCAAAAACTGGCACAAGCATTTGTTAAAATTGGCGAATCTCCTACCCCTTACCGTAATTTTAGAATGCAAGGATATCCTTTTATTTTAGCCTATCAGCGAGGATTTCCTGTCGGATTTTATAATGGAGAAAGAGACGTTCAAGCTATCGTTGATTGGTCATTAACATTAGCTTGCAAACCGGATTATTATGAAAGTAGACAATTGGCTGCCTCTGCCCATGTTGATATAAGTTTCGAAATGGGTGGTATTAATGAGTACCAACGGAGAACTGACTCTTTACAATATACTGCTGGGAATCCGGTCAGGAGATATGATCCTCGGACCGGAATTGTAATAACCGGATCTCGCGGTGCTTCAGTGGCTGCCCGTCAACAACAAGCAGGAGAAAGGGCAGCTGGTGTTAGGATTACCGCTCCCCCTGAATCCGGAGAAACATCAGCTGGTGTTATACCAACTCTTGGACAGGGGGTTACACCTCCATTGCCCACGGTAGTTCAACCCGCTGTACCCACTTCAGGAACAACACCTCCAACGATTGTACGAACACGTCCGATATCTACGGCACCCCTTCCTACTTTACCTGTCGGACAAGTACCTGTCGGACAAGTATCTTAAATGGTGGTATTTTCTTAGAAATGCCGTCCGTTGTCGAGAAACGCCCAGCGGGGAGTTTTCCGCCGATGGTAGCGTAATAAATCCTTCAGATTTATGAAGCACGCCATCACAAAGTGATGGTAGCGTTTCCTGTTTAATTAACATATGCTTTTAAATAAAGTATATGTTCCTTTCCTTGATCTTAATAAATCGAGACTTTCCTTGATCTTAATAAATCGAGATACCATTTTTGTTCCTTTCCTTGATCTTAATAAATCGAGACTTTCCTTGATCTTAATAAATCGAGATACCATTTTTGTTCATTTCCTTGATCTTAATAAATCGAGACACTATTTTTGTTTCTCGTTGATAGAAAATATCAAATTTAAATACTTTCAGAAGAAAAAAGTTAAATCAAGATGAGAAAAGGAAACTCTACGGACTTAAAATGAACCCCCTTAATCAGATTCGAGGTTTCCAGCTCTCTCCACAGAGATCATTAACAACCACACAAACAAAATTGGAACCGACCAATGAATTCAAAGGAGAATCGCCTAAATCTCATGGTCTGAATAAAGGATGGATATTACTTATTGTGGCGATTCTTATCATAGTTATAATCATACTTTCTTGGATTGTATCGAGAAGAACTAAATCCGAAAATTCTGTCCATTCACCAAATAAATATGTTTTAGTTTGGGCTGACGATTTTTTAAAGGGGACACCGTCGGTTCGAAATGTGGAAAATAGACATAAATGTGATCACCATCGAGGATATCCACCAAATACCCGCTGCAAGAAAAATCAAAAATGTAGGCCTAATGTTGAAAAATGGACCGCCGTAACATTGGAAGGTAAAGATGATCTCCATTTGGGCGACCAAATATATACCAGTCATCCAAGAAATGCTACGGTTCACGGTGGCAAGTTGATTCTAAGAGCCATTCCAGAGATGACCACTATAACAGATAGAGAAGGAACCAGAACCTATAATTATACTTCAGCCAAACTTGTTAGCAGGGCTGCGTTTTCTGGTGGGTTTTTTGTTATCAAAACTAAAATAAACAAAGGAAGAAAATTAACAGCCAGAATTGGACTGCTACCATATTTTAATGTTTGTATGAATCAGGTCGGATCCAAATATGGAAGATGGCCAGCTTGCGGTGAAATTGAATTGCTCCGAACCACAAATTTAGACCCGCACTGGTTTGGTTCACTTACTTTTGGTGGAGAAGATCAGATAGATAAAGCTCCAGAAAATGACGCTATCAAGAAAATAGACTGGACTAAACATCATCTGTTTGGTTTAGAATGGACTCCACATTTTATTGCTTGGCATTTAGGATCTGATGTTTGTCCAGATGGTAGTATCGGGGGAGGAAAGATTCTCCAAAAAGTAACCAAAGACGAATGGTTCACCTTAACCAAGAAAGGAAAAAAGAGATTGCCACCGGCTCCTTTTGATCAACCTTTTCACTTAATTCTCAGTTTATCTGTCAATTCTTCTGGTCTGATAAATCCAGAGGAAGTGGGACGGATGGAGGTTGATTGGGTGAAAGTTTATCAGATACCATCAAAGAAACGGGTATTTAAAGAATCTTCTGATTCTGATTCCGATTCCGATGAAGAGGATAATTTAAGTCATGATATAGAAATACATCAACCCCTCGGAAGTTTGAAACCTGGACCGATGGGATTTTAATCTGATTGAAGAAGGGAATAGCTGTCAGAGAGACCCGTCTTGGATAAAAAATTGATAAATTAATTCTGTCTTTTTGGTTGATAGAAATTAGTTATTCAGAATGGAATTTCAACAAATTAACACAAACGCCCAATTAAGAATTTATCAACCCGCCTTTTGGAAAGGCTGTGATGGTTATCTAAGAGTCTCAAATGCAAAACCTGAATATCAATCACGGGGTAAAATTATAATAACATATTCAATACCTAGAATGATAGAGATATTAAATGAAGTCCGTCAACAATATGGACAGTCCGTCTTGAACATCGACCTTGAATCGTCAAGTCGCAGAAGTAAGAAACGCTATATTTCACAGCTAATAGAAGCGACCTTAATAAATAATGGCTCACTAATAACCCTATATCCTTTGACGAATTAGATTAAAAAAAAACGTACCTCAATATGAGGCATGTTTAGAAATAAAAATTAGACAGATTTATTTCTTCCGGGATACTCAGAAGAGATCAATTGAAGAAGGAAACAATCGATCACAAAATGGATAACTTGAACAAAAATTAATTAATTAATTCCATCTTTATCATTTTGTAGAAATCAATTATTTATAAAGATGAACAAACCAAATTTCTCTCAAAACCAGCCAACATTTAACCATACCGATCCCAAAGATTGGTCTTTGGTTCAAGTCAGAATAACGGGTGAATATTTTCAAAGTTGCCAAGATCAGCGGAACCAACTCAAAGTCGAACGAGTTGGATGGGAATGCAATATTTACGAGGTGTGCTACGGATTTACCCTTCGTGTTCTTATTCGATCCGAGGAAGATATAGATAATAGAAACAGGCCTCGTGGAAAACTCATCACATCATATTCGATCGGCGAATTATTATGGATTTTAGATACAATTCGTTTTAAATCAGAATATCTTATATTAAATAATCCATCCAAGATTGTAAATATCAAAAATCTTACTCGTAAGAAACAGTTCATAAGTAGAATAATAAAAGATTATGTTCTTAAGTTTGGACAACCTCAGTTTCCTGCTGTATTCTATATGAAAGGTCTAATCCTTCTTCCAGTTTTGGATTCAATTCCGGATAAATTATGTAGAATAGTGATGTCTGATCAAATGGTTATGGACTTGAACCAATTAAAAGAAGCAAATTCTGGATGGAGTTGTTTGATTTGTAAATCTAATTACAACTTCTCACTCCCACATTACATCGACATTCGGGTTCGCATAATGGACCAAATGGGCAAGTATCAATATCGTGTGTGTAAACCTCGTAGTCGAGGACGTCCTCGACCCTCTAGTATAAGTACATTTCGACCAGTGGAATTATTATGGATATTGGACATAATTCGTTTACAAGAAGGAATATGTGTACCGTTTTATTCTGAGAACTCAATTGACATTTCTTCCTGCAGTCTCCAAAAACAGCGCGATTTGATTCTTCATATATTGTCACAATATATACCGGACCGTGACATCTCTGAAAGTTCGGGTTAAAATTTGTCCTATTTAATTAAAAAAATGTCTTATAACATTCTTCATTTTGAAGGACGTTCCATATTTTGAGAGATTTAAAAGTTTCCGAAAATAAAAAGAGATTATTTCTGATTTCTCCAACTGAGATGACTTTCTATTATTTCTCATACCAAATAAGATAGAATGACTGAACAAGTTTTGGTTCATCTCTCGTCTGGTCCTACTACTGGATATTTAGCTTCCCCTCAAGAATGGACCCCAGCCACAAATCTGGAGGGAGATGGATGGACCACCAGAAAGATTTCTCATCCAAGTTATGTCTGGGGGTGGATTATCATAGTGGTTCTAATCATTCTCCTGATTATCTTCATTATCTTTAGTTCATTTTGGGAGGATAAAAATGGATTAGGTCAATATGGCCCCCCAATTCTAGGACAATGCAACGGAACCAATGCTTGCACCGACCCAGGAATGAGAGTAGTTAGTCGAGTTTGTATTCCTAATCCTTCCACAGGAAAAGGATGTCTTCTTCCCTCTGGTGATAAAGCTGGAACGCAATCCTATCAAACATTAATCTCAATGGAACCATGTCAAACTCATTGTGTTACATCTGTCTGGAAGGAAGTTACCCCCGCAGATGAACCGTGCTTGCTCCTAGGAAGGGACACTTTGTCATCCATTCAAGGTGGATCGATTTCTGTTGATTTTCTCGAGACATTTACTAGTCAATGTGTACCAGCTGGTTCGTTTGGAACTAAATTGAGGAGATTTAGATGTGTTAATAATGATGATACTGGAACTAACGGATGTACTAATTTGAAATTGGAAAAGATGTTGGGACCAACTAGCCAGTTAGGACCTAAGTTAACATTGTCAACCCTAAATGTGGGAGATGAAGTCGCATTAGATTTATCATGTGAAGATTTTAAGATGAATATTTGTGGAGAATGGTTATGGACTGTTCCTCCTCCACCCGATCAACCTGAGGAATTACCATCAGGAACTAGAGTCCAAGAATGCATCTTCGATACCAATTTAATTCCAGTCCCAGATTGTGTAGTTGAGTCAAATCCTGATAATCGAGATTCTAGGTGGGATAATTTGAGAGAAGGATATCAAATCTTTCCTCTCAGTTGCATTTTCGGAGATAATGATAAAATATTTGGTGTCACTCCTGCTCCAATGGCACCGGCTGTTAGTCAGTGTATGAAATTGACACCTCCCGATTGTACAGATCAAGGAATTGTTCCAGAACAAATTAGAAATGGAAATATTCCGACAACCCGAGCCCAAGATCAACCTAATACTCTTCTTTGTGCTGGAACTTTGAATGATGGACAAAATCCTACCTGTTATCGTCCTTGTAGAAGATTTCAGGATCAGTTTCCAAGAATAGGAAATGGCGAATTTGATCCAATCTTGGGAAAATTAATTAGTATTAGATGGCCGGGAGAAGGATTTTTATCCTTACAACATATCCCTAGTTCAGAGAAAAATGTTCAACCATTTGAAGATACAATGTCAAATCCAGATGATCCGTTGTTTGACGTTAAAGCGATGGAAATTAATTTTGGTCGTAAGAAATCTGGATGTAGTCAACCGGCCACTGAATTTTCCACCACACTTCTTTGGTCATTGGGTCCCAGGAGTTACAATTCCGGTGTACTTAACGCCCAGATGATGGGATTAATCGGCGGATCGTATTTAGGTTGGATGGGAGTCAAAGAAAATAATCTACTTTGGCAACAGGCTTACAATTATTATCAGGGGCCAGGGATAACATCTGATAATCCAAAAGCTATCATCTTCCAAATTAGGGTAACTTCACCATTTAATCCAAATCCTCCTCCTGGGTTTGTGACAGGAACTATTGGAACTATTCGTTTATCTATTAGAGACCAATTAGGGCAGACTATTGTGGTAATCGGAGCTGACGGGACACGTTTCAATTTAAATAATATTCAGGCTATAGTTTACGATCCGGAAACTCTTAATTCAGATTGTCGAAATGATCGAGGTCCATTGAATTGTAATTTATTGTATAGACGCAATTAATTTTCGGATGGAAGCATCTATTTAATTATTAAATAGATGATAAGGTTTACGATGTTGTGTTCTGCCGATGGTAGCTCCTCAAAATCCTTCGGTTTTGAGAGCACGCTATCACGTAGTGATGGTAGCGTAATGGATTTAATTATCTCGAGATAGAACACCGCGTTTTATTCTAGCTTTAATTTGAATATTCAAGGAACAAATATCAACTGATCCGTCTACTCTGATCGAATTAGCCAACGCCACCAAGGCATAATTTCTATCTCGATTATACCACTTTCTGAGAAATTCTTTTTCGGAATCTTCTTTCTGATAAGTTTCTATCAACTCATTATCACTTCTTGTCTCGGAATCATGAATTGATAATTTTTCTTCCTCTGTACAACCAGATAACTCATTAGCGGCCCTGGAAATTAAAATATTTCCAATGTTAGTGATATAAGTAACCCAAGCAGGACTACTATCAGGAATGATAATAATATCACAAATATTATTTCCCTGATATATATTGGATAATTGTTTCAATTTAAGTGTTCGAACCAAAAGATCATGATCTGGCATAAACATAATTCTCAGATGGCGCCAAACGAATCTTCTCAAAACAGCCTCAGCCAAAATTCTCCGATTAATAGATTTCTTAAATTCTCTCCCGTAATTATCTATTCTAAAAGTAGGTAAGAGATGATCCCCGGTTAAAATCACGTTGAATATGTCAGGCATCACGTTTTTATTGAAAAAGGGACTTTTGTTTGTTCGTTCAAGGTGGATCGATTGAGATCGATCTTCCAAAAAGGAATTCTCTCCTGTCCGTTCAAGGTGGATCGATCTCAATAAATCTTCCAAAAATGTTGGCCAATGGTAGGTCAGATTTACAAATTGACGACACAAATGATTTTTGTTATTTCTGGGAGAATTGTGGTTAATTCTAGATTGATTAATTTCTAACCTTGTTTCACTCTGGTAAAATATATATAAATTTAGAATTTTGTCCCAGTCAGACTGGGTTGGAGATAGATCAATTAATAATTCAACATCATTCTCGATTTGATTTAAACTTTGATTTTTCACTGCAGAGATGAAAATTTCCTCTGTCGGTACTATCTCGACTGAAAAATTAGAATCAAATAGATATCCTTTTAACTCTGTCCAAAGGATGGTAATCAAAGTTGCTATACTGAAAGACTTTAGTTGGTGATAATTAGGATCAGTTTGATCTGTTGGTTTAGTGATCAAGTATAATTGATAAAGACTAGTTTTCTTGGAAAGAAATGGTAGATTTGCAAATTTAGATAACCTGTCATAGAGACTGCACCAATTAGATTGATGAATTCTAGTATGAATATTTCCTGGTGGTAAGTTAGATGATAATCTTTCAGTGAAATATTCCCAAATGAAACTATAAGATTTCCAATCTAAATTTTTGGTCATAGAACTATTAGAATTGGCTGATATTTTTCCAACAATTGTAGTTTCCATCACTTTATATGGAGCACATGGTTTACATACAGCAAAACTCATAATTTATCAGAATTGACCTCAATCAAGAGTTATTAAAAGAGAATCTCTCTTCTTAATTTTAAATGCAATTATTTTATGATTGATAAAACCTTTCTCTAAATTTGAAGAGAGAAAAAGAATAACAGCCTAAAACGTTGTTATCAACTAAAAAAAAGACCTCACTTGTTTTCCTTACATTCAACAAAAAATGGATCAAACCCAACCTGAGACTAAAATTTATGATGATTTCCACGAATCTTTTCAGAAATTGTTAAAAGTTTCGTCTAACGTTTTAAATGATTTAGAAGAATATGGTTATGACGTACGCGGTAACAAAAACATATTAAAAGCCAAAAGAGGTCTCGATTATTACATGAGTTGTTATCATAATACTAAACCTAAGGAAAGATATTTACATCTAAAAATTTTTCGAAAGATTTTCGATCGTCATCAAGAAGGTATTGTTGCTGGAACATCAACTACGGAAAAATGGTTAAAAACTCCACATCAAATATCAAACTCTACATCAACCCCAACTAAAACTTTGATCAAAATAGTTTTTCGACAAACTGAGGATTATGATGTGACCCTATATATTGGTTTTATTTTTGTAGTTTCGTTGCAGCTTAGAGTTTCAGCGGAAACCAAAAATAAAGACGTTTCTGATGAAGAATATGATAAATGTGACGCTATATTTTATCCTGAATGGATACTTCTATATTTAAAGAAAATTTTCCGAGAGTTTGCCAGTGAGGATGAAAGGATAGATTTTATTACTCAAATAGGCGTACTTGAAAAGAATCTTGGTGTTGATCAAGAAAGTTCGAATGGTTTGGGTGGTAATATATCTGGTATAACCAATATGGTAGCTAATTTAATGAAAGATAGCGGGATGATGCCCTCGGATTCAGAGGGTATAGATATAACACAAATAGGAAACGCCTTGAGTAATGTTATGAATAATAAAGATGCCCAAAATGCTTTAAGCGAAATGGTGAATGGGATAACTAAAAGTAACAATCTGGGTGATGTTGTCAAAACTATCACTGACAAAGTCGGCGATCCTCGTTTAACTGGTGCTTTACAACGAGAGATCAATAAGGCCACTGGTAAGAAAGATTCCGATGTTAATCTCTCGAACGGCGAGGAGAGTTCTACAACTGGTATGAAGACACAACAGACTGTTTCCTCCGAGTCCCAACCGGACAAACAAAAATTATCAAACACGGCAGTTGGAACGACTAAACCTGCTGTAAATACCCATCAAGATTCACTTCAAACGTCGACAGAATCCAACGAAGAAGTTATTATAACTAGTGGTGCAGTTCCAGTAATAACTTCTTCTAGTTTCCCGGTTAGTAGCCTGATGAATTCGAAAGATTTATGAAGTCCGTTGTCGAAGAATCCCTAAAAGGTGATTTTCGTCCGTTGTCGGAAGTGATGGTAGCGTAATAAATCCGAAGGATTTATGAAGCACGCCATCGCAAAGCGATGGTAGCGTTAATGACAAGGGTAATATTTCACCCAATAATTTAACCAGAATCAAATCGAAAAATAAACATGTTGATGTAATCATCGATATGTTATATACTAACTATACAAAAAATTATTAAACTCACCGATATCGGTTCTTGAAATAATTGACTGGTTGTATGTAATTAATATCATTTCTGACGGTTGGACCGAATCTGCGTTTAGGAACTAAACTGATTGATCGACCATAAGAAGTAGATAAACGAGTTTGGTCAGAAGATTCGGGATTGCGTGTCTGGAAATTCTCTGATTTTTTACCACAATCTTTTTGGCAGACAGCTACATCAGTCGATCCGAACATATCCCAGGCTGTTTGCCATGGCATGATCTCTTTATTAAGTCTATCATTGACGGTATTGTGAAACATCCATGCATGTAAAAACATTCCGGTTAATCTCCCCTCTTCATTTTTGGTATCAATATAATTTTCGGGAGGGAACATTTGTAAATATTTAGACCCATGATGTCTACATGTTCCACACGGATGTTTGGTAATAATTTTTCGCAAGAATACTAGATATTCTTTAATTTTTTCCGGGGTATCTGCTTCATAGGCAGATAAGTGTATCATATACCATAATCCAGGACCAGTCGTGACAGGATCACTAGGAAAAGCTGAACTATAGCCTAACCCTAAAGTGAATATTTCCGGATAGACAGGCTTAGGAGAGGGAACATCATAATTCCCTAGATTAAGATTTAGAGGGTTATTCAATCTCAGAAGATTTGTCCCAGATTGAATACGAACTGGTTGTAAATCTTTAAAAGGAATAGAATAATCGCCCACTATTGAGCTTAAGGGATGCATATTATAGCGTTCCAATTTTTTGTCGCCGATACTACCACCAAACATAAATTTAGTTTAATTTGGTCAGTTTAGTAGTATTTTAGAAAGATTAAAAATCCATTCTAAGGATAAATTTATTCATAGACTGAGAATCAAGAGATAAGAAGAATCTTTTCAGAAACTGGGCTCGTTAAAAAAATGATAATGAAAAACAATTATATAAAAAGAAAGATTCCAAGAAAATTGAACTTGATTTATTAATTCTGACCAATTTCAATTTCAAAGCTTAATCAAACCTTACAAAGTATTGTTTTGATTTTTTCATTTCCATAAACGAATTTTTTTACCTAGAAAAGAACACTCTCTTACTTCAAAATAATAATTTAAATATGGCCACTCAACCCCCAACTGTAGTTTCCCCTGGAAAGAAAATAAAGAAAGACTGGCAAGTTTACTCTGGTGATGCTCGAGATAAGGCAGCAGCAGAATTTTATTATATAAAGGTCGAACCCCGAAAGACTGGAAATCTCCATATAACTGGTGCCAAACTCCGATTTAAAACTCACCCTGGAACTATCTATAACAGCCAGTTCAGAATCGCCGGCACAGAGGCAAATATCCGCGCTTACATGGTATTTCAAAGGACTAGTCCTGAAGCCTTAAATTCTCCCCTTCGCAACAACACAGCAGATCAAATAATAGCTGGTGCGTTCACAGAAGGTAACTATGCCGAATATAAAAGTGCCATAGATCAGGAAATTGCTAATTATAGAGCTTTTAAGGGAACAGGTGTTGCAGGTGCTTCAATCTCCTTAGAGGACTCATCCTCTCTCCTTAGAGCAAGCGGTGGATTATCTGGACTTCGTACAAAGAAAATAGCAGGTCCAACCGGCGCAGCCAGAAAGAGGCCTGGTCGTAAACCAAAAACAACCCTTCGAGAAAAAGTAGATATATTAACCAAAAGTAATACTCAACAACGCTCTCAAAATAATCCATCTTTGGTCCAAGTATATGATGTGCTCAACATAACTGATACCGGAACAAAAATTAAGAAATATTGGGTTCAAAGTACCAATGCTGCACTTACTCCAAAATTACCTAAGAATCGTTTCTTCTTACAAGGTCTTCCAATAGCATCCACCTTAACTCTGGAAGGAAGAGCAGCATATGCCAAGGCTATTGCACAACTCGGAGCTCAAAACATGGACGCCCGTAATTACTTGGTTGCATTTGATGAACAAGTTAAACGAAGCACACAAGCCGCACAAGCCGCTCCAACACAGTTCCTCCAATCAGCACCCCCATCTATAACTAACCCACAATTTACTCAACAACCCGGTGGGCAATTCACACAATTATAAAGTGATGACGTAATGAATTCTTCAAATCCACGAAACACGCAATTGTTTTACGATGGTAGTTAGAATGTTTTTCTAGATTTCTAACATAAAAAAACAAAAAAAAACAAAAAAAAACATATAAGTGTTCAACACTAATATGTCTTAAAGAGAAGATAATACAAAAAGGGATAATGGAAGAAATTCTACAATCTCGATTTTTTCTAATTAGAAAAGAAATGTCATTCAATCTGACAAAATGAATGACAATTCCGGATATGTTGAGAGTTATTATTCACTATGGAATTTCTATAAGAAACCCACTAGATTCGAAAATTTAGATTCAAACTACATAAACCAAAATCGAATTTGGCCATTAGTTATAATTGGGACGGTCACTTTTTTGATTTGGACGGAGTATGGATCACAAGATTGCCGTCAACAAAATTGCAACAACCGTGCAGATATTATTTATCCTGAGGATTCGGTCTCCGAAATAATCAAGAAAATCTCTACTAACCTGAGCAAGAATCATGCTATTGTGGAATGGAGACGTTCTTTATTAGCTAGCATCATCATCGGATTGATAATTTTGTTTATTTTCTGTCCAGATTTTCCAGATGGATTTACAGTTCTAGTGACTATATTTCTTATATTTTTCGCTGTTCATTTTACATCAGTTTGGTTCTCGGCACATTGGTGGAAAACAAACGACCATAAAATAAACCAATCTCTACGAGAGTTTGGAAACAGACATCTCGCTTGAATTTGGACAATTATATTTTTCTTAATTCTAAAATTATCCATCTGGAATGGTTGATTTCGTTTTGGTGGTTATCATTATCATCGTCTTCGTAATTATTATCATTCTGACTGTGGTTACTATAGTAGTAATAAAACAAGAGGAAGAAAATTCAGGCTCTGGTGTTATTATAGATCCTAAGAGACCCTGTGTCAGATCAACTAATCAACTGATAGATGTTAGTCAGCTTGAATGTTGCTGTCTTGGAGGTCAACAAACAGATTTGAGATACATTAAAAGTTTAGATGCTGTTGTCTCACCTGGTCCCACCTACTATCTAGATGCTTGTGCCGGTTTTTGTGAAAATGGTAATTACAACCCCGTGACTGAAACATGTCGGACTGGATCTAGCACAAAATTCACTTCATGTGCAAATATGACTAAACCTGTTGATTGTGATGGTACAGCTATGCCTGTAGCCGTGGTCGGTATCGAATTCTTTTATATCCATTCAGCTACTAAGGAGGAATGTGTAAATTCCGCCGCTTGTGCTCCTGATTTTAATGTGTGTCCAGCTGAGAGATTTTTCTGATTAGCATAAATTAATTTCTTTCAAAATAAGAAGAGATTAATAATACCCTTCACCTTCTGAATAGAAGATGAAGATTGACAGCGAAGCGTCCCTTCTTGGAAGGGGAAAATTTTCATATTTGTCGAATTAGCCGTAAGACTCGGAAATTAATTATATCCAGTTTGACGGCATTTCTTTTTCCGACATTCTACCTTTCCGCATTTCTTTTTGTGAGATTTCTTTTCATGAGATTTCTTTTCATGAGATTTCTTTTCATGAGATTTCTTTTCTTTCTCTTCAATATGTTCATCATAGTATATTGCAGAAACCTTAGCTTCTAAATTACCGCTAGGATAACTATTCAAATTTGGGTAGTCCTTACCATCAATTCTAAGATCTATATTGTTATCGGATGTTCTGATTGTTTCGTTTTTACCATGTCCTTTATCGTCGATTCTGAGACCAATATCACATTGGACAAATATGGGAAAATCTGTGTCGATCAAGGATTCTATTCCTCTATTAATAGAATGAAAGTGTGCAGTTAACCCACTTAATCCGACATCACATCTCCACATACGACACCCAGCATAGTCTAAGATACTTCCAGTACTTTCACAGCCAACTTTGCACTTGGTAAAACTAGAACCTGATCCACCTATTTTAGATCCCCCTTCAAGTTGCATCCCAATTTCATTTCCAGCGAAAACAGAACCCAGTAATAATTCAGCTGATCCCTGTCCAAAATAACGAGCCCGATATCCCAAAAATGACTGGTATAAATTAATACCGTTGTCTCCAACACTTCGGCTAATGGTTCCTAAATGGACATTGGGATAAAGGTTATCAGCCTTACCAATTGCTTTGATGACATTTTCAGTGTTACATGATCTCAATTGATAGGCGCCAGAGGTGGCACCTGTAGCAAGAGAGTGACATTCATCAGCAGCTAAATTGATACCAATCCATTCCAGCCGATTTTGGGTTTGAACTTTACGAGTTCCTTTCATTTTAACATGTGCTCTGTTCCCGATCCAAAATCCCTCACCCTCTTCAGGGCATCCATTTTCATCAGTTTCAACCCCAAAACAACCTCTGATGAAAATGGTGTTACAGCTAGCTTTTTCAACTTTATGACAAAGAATAGTTCCAGTTTTAGTTCGAAAGAATAGATCATCATCGCACTCTAATCCTCGAAAATCTGGATTCTTAGAGCCTCGAACAGTAATTCTACTACCACAAATTTCTAAATCCCAAGGTCCCAGTCCACTTTCTTTATCAGCATGCTGATCGAAAACACAAGTTATAGCCTTATCATGAAGACCAGTACCTTGGATATAACCATGAGACATAGTAGAAACCCAAGATTGTGCCTCGATAGTTAAATTCTTAACTGTATTTCCAACACATTTTCCATTAACAATTCGGGAACAACCGGACCCTAAATCCGTAGCTACATGATGAGTACCCTTTTTCAAAACAATTTTGTATCCTTTGGTTGGTTCCGGCTGATTAGTTGTAGATAAAAATTTAAAAGCATCACCCAAAGTAGGAAAATCGCCGGGGATAAAAAATATTTTTGGTTGACTTGCCACAGTTATGGCTTTGATATTGTGAGCAACTACATCACCATGGAAAACATCAGCACCTTTCTTTTGGGGGGCAGGTGGAGGAAAAGATTCATTTATTTGAGAGGAAGTAACACATTGAGATTCAGATTCTTTTTCAAACTGACATTTGTTACAGGAACAGCCTTTTTGGCAAGTATTTTTACCGTAATGAACCAACATATTTAAACGAGAAGCTAAGAATAGCGGTTACTTTTGCTGTAGTAGATTTTCTTTCCTGTCATTAGTTAAAATCTATTCCTTCAATTTAAAAATAATAAATTTAGACATTTTCTTAATTTGATTTAACATAATTTAAATATTCTTCCTCAAGATATAAAATAATTAAATTTGTGGTCAGGCCTAAAACAGCTTGATTTGATTAGAAAAGATGGCTTCTGAGCTTTCTCCGAAGCCTCGATCAATTGATGAAATCATCACAGAAAGCGTCGGTCCACCCAAAACAAGAAAATCTAAACGAGGTTCTTCATCCAGAAAAAGAAATAAACATACATCTAAACAGAGAAAATCTTATATTCTCAGGGGAAGTCAAAATGTTAGACCTATGAATATATCCGACTTAACAATAGATGTATCAAAAAGAAAAGGTTCAGGTCAGAATCCAAAAATTCACAAATCCGATAAAATAATACCATCAGACAGAAATTCACCCAGATTGGGTAATTCTCGCCCATTGTCTCCTAGAGATCATACTCCTATTACTATTTCTGGAAAGGTCATACCCAGAGAAAATTTTGGCAATATTTCCGATTTTAAACATCTACCAAACCGGCTCAAAATCATTTCCACTAAAACTCCACCTGTCGATAGCGCCACGAATCTAAAGGATTCGTGGAACACGCCATCACGAAGTGATGGTAACTTTGACAAAACAATCTCTCCTGTCCTCAAGAATGAAAGGGAAAATTCTCCATTTTTAACTATACTTGATGATAACCGGACCAAGGAACATACGAAGTCTTTCCTAGAAAAAGGCACTTCATCATCCATTCCAAAAGAATTGACAGAGATAAATCTTCTAACTCACCAACAAAATAGTCAAACATCCATCCCGAAATATAAAAATTTGCCACCTAATTTTGTAGACATCGATAGTGAAGAAAAGTTCGTGGATCAACATCCAGGTTCCCCGAGACAAAATAAACACATAGTTTTAAAACCAAAAATTGTCAAAAATGAAACAGTTCCTAATTTTACTAGATTCACTAACGAATCAATATTAAAACGTGTTATTTCTCCCAGAAATATTTTAACCCCCTCGTTCGAATCACCACCTTCCCCACCAATTAGGAATATTTCGTCAATCAGAAGCAACAGATCCGCCCCTGTATCACAGGAAACATTTCCATCACAAAACGATGGACCTCATATTAAGAGAATAAATGATTCTATATTTACAGATCCAACTGAATCATTACCTCAGTTTAATTTGGTTAAATCTCCGAGTTTTCGTTCTCTGAAAGAAAAAGGATCGGACAATTATTCGAAATCTGATGATTTGGTAATATGTCCAGCTCCTCAACCAGTTATAGCTACTCGTCAAAGTTTAATTATCCCAAAAGTTCCTTCTGTAAAACCTATAGAGAGAATATTGGATCAAGTTAGGCATGATGTATTTTCTCCCTATCCTGGCAGTCCTTTAGTTGCCTATCCACAACCTCATCATTATCCTCCCCAAACTGCTTCTTATCCTCCACAAAAATCTTACAACTCAGAGAGAACTTCTTATTCTCAATCTGTTCCCCATTCTTTTTCGTGGAAGGAGAAGATTAACAGAGACCAATCCACCTCGAATAGACAGCAAAGCGTCCCTTCTTTGAATGTTCCCTATAATCAAACAATTCCCTATACCCAAGACACACCTTATTCTCAGTCTACACCCAACACACAAGCTACCCCTTATTCTCAAGCTACACCTTATACCCAAGCCACTCCTTATTCTCATGCTACACCCTACACTCAAGCTACTCCTTATTCCCGGTCCGAAATTTATTCTACGGCCGTTTCGCCATATTATCCACTTAAATCTACCACGAATAAGAATTTTTCACATATAACAAATAATAAGATCGAAACAGCTGGTCCTATTTTTATTCCTATTATATCCCCTGTTGTTAGCAAAAATGTTCAGACTGAATGGGGAAAGAATCAAAATCCAATATTTATACCTTTCGGTTCAGAATCTTCAAACATTATTTCACCTAACCAATATCCACCAAGTATGTCTGTTTATCCCGAGCATCAATCTAATTTTAATCGGGAGCCACAACTTGGAATGATAAAACAATATGATAGACAAGACATTTATTTTACACAAAATGGGATAAACCCAGAGAAAAATATAATTGAAATACCCAAATCTTCCCATTCATTTCGGGATAACCAGGGGACTGGACAGATTAATCGATCTGTATCTAACCCATACCCGTACTCAGCATTTCCACCGCCTCCTCTAATATTCAAGGAACGTGACAATAGTCACGAAATTAGAGAATCCCCTACTGTACCATCGCAAAACGATGGCGTGCTCTCGAATTCGAAGAATTTCGAGGAGCTACCATCGGCATATCTTCCAAACAGGGATGCTTCACAGTCCATTCGAGGCGGATTGATCTCTGCCGATCTTCCAATATCCCCAAAACATAATTATTATCATGAAAATATCCCATCTCCAACATTCTCACCTCAGAAATCATCTCGGAGAGAAGAAATATATCATCCCTTGGATCACAAGGCAGAAGAGTCTACAAATACTGAGCCGTCAAATGTGTCAAGAGAGAGCTCCAGTGATCAGGAAGAAATAGAAAACGGTGACCAAAATACAGATAAATCTACCAAACCCACTAAGGGAGAAGACGAATCCAAAAATAATCTCCCCAAGAATAGCCCCCCTGAAGATAATAAATGGAGAGGAAAAACTCTAGATATCAAGCCGCCAATTTATGCTAACAAGCCGGATTATGATCAAATGTCACCAATGGATCAAGCTAGATATCGGGGACAATTCAATGTTTTATTTGGAATGCTTCGTGAAAGATATCCCCATTATAATATACCTAATTTTCCTGATGATGTGTCATTAGATGTGATGCACGGGTATTATGAATCTTATCATTTCCATTTTAGTATCAGAGATACGGTCGATAAATGGAAATTAGCTTTGATATGTGTTTGGTTCGGGATCGAGTTACTGTTTACTAAAGGTTTAGGATTGAATTTAGGTGGATATGGGATGAACCAAGTTTCAATGATGGCCACCTATGAAAGATTACTTTATGAATTTGTTGAGAAGGGTAGAGGAAACATTGGGGCGGGTCTGTCTCCAGAAGTTAAAATTCTTCTATTAACTGTAGTTAGTGCAGTCGTATTTTTAATCATTAAATATATTTCAGATTGGATGGGACCTATGGCAGGTAACCTCATCCAGAGTTTAGTGAATAATTTGATTAGCGGTGGCCCCAGTCAAGCAGGTACATCTCATGTGGCTAATACAATTAATAACAATCTACCCCAAGTTTCACCAGATACCGGAAATGTTCCACAACAGCCTGTACCACAAATTCCAAGTTTCTTGGGTGGTATTAATATAGCGAATATAGTTCAATCTTTTAGTGGAATGTTCGGAGGTAATAGAAGCGGAGGAAGTGGAAATTCCAATCCTCCGCCGCGTCGCAGAGCTAGAAGAAGACCAGTTTACGATTCGTAAACAAAATAAAATCATTCCTTTCCAGAAGGGATGCTTCGCAGTCCGTTCGAGGTGGATCGACGGAGATCGATCTTTCCAGACGGTTAGGTTAAATAGTTACAATATGATATATCATATTGTAAAGTGTATGGAAAAGGGGGATTAATTGTTAGAACCATTAGCGAGTGAGGTCACAGAATTGATCTCGATAGGATTTCCTGTTGAATCAAGGACTTGACAGAAAGAAAGGGACGATTTATTGGAATAGTTACTACCAGGAGGAGGAAAATTATTAAACATATTGACAGGATTCTTATTTTGAAAATTAGGTTTAATTTCGGAATTTATTTGGGGTTGTTTGTGATGATATATGCTTTGGGATGAAATAATACTATGAGGGTCATGTAGAAAGGACAATCTATGGTAACTCATTTTTGATAATTACCGTTGATCAATATTTAAATTATCAATTTCGGGGATGGATTGGTTAATCAAACCATTAATCTCTTCATATTCCATTGGAAAATGAAGTTTTTTTATCGATTAGGTATATTTATACTACGGCCTTGAGACAATTCCTGAAGTGTGTCAAATTCTGATCTTCTTTATCAACAGATAATTGACGTTCCACAGCTTCAGATAGTTGTCCACCAGCGCGTTGGGCCATGGCGACTCGGTATTGATCATATGGAATCAATTGAGGAACATAACTTGTTTTGTTTTTCCTAGCTGCCTTCTTTAAATCTTCATTAATATCTTTGATTATCCTTTCTGGTCTGAGAACGAATTCACGATAAAATTCCTTTTCTTGTTCGTTCATTGTTGACAAATTTGAATTGGCAACTTTGACCGCTGCACCAATGCTTTGGAGGGATCCAAGTTTAAAGTTATTTACATTAAATCTTTTGTGGACATCCTTTGCTCGGTATTGAAGAAGACCAGTAGCTTTGTTTCTCCCGACAGAACGAGCACCAGCTTTTGGTACATTGAACTTGTTCACAGCAGTTTTCAAAGCTTCGGGGAGATTATTTAACATGAAAAGATCAACCCCTAAGAAATTACGTTTTAAAGCGCTTTTAGGTCTACTAGTATCAGGAATTGGTGCACCATTAGCACCAATTCTACCACCATTTTCAGTAGCATAATGAACAAGTTGAGGTTTTGCTGCGTTGTAAGCGTAAACCATTAACATGTTTCGCATCATGTTTTGACTGGCGATACCGCCGGCGAAGAAATTAAGAGCTAATTCTTGCATTGTTTGACCGTTACATGTTGGCATTAGACCCTGAGAAGCGGCAGTTCGGAAAAAGGTAACAATTTCTTGATTATATTGTTGAGGAATACTAAATCCTGCTCGTTGTTTGCTATCTTTACGTGTTCGTTTACGCATACCACTAACAATTTTCACTGTCTCATTGACATGCTTGTTAAAGTCGTTTGTCAAACGGCTAACCATACCTGCACTCATTTCGATTGATCCTCCGAGATTGGCGGCTCTAAGTCTTGCCAACCCAGCGTTTACACGTTGAATTTCAGCAATTTTCTCGTCGCGTATTTTCTGGATGGTGCTAGTAACAGTAGAAGGATTTATATCTGCAGGTATAATAACAGAAAATTTTTGGAATCCTCGTTGACCCAAAAGGGCTTTCCATTCACAGATATCTTTATGATACCTCCTGGTATTTTTGAGGTGTGCCCTTAAATCTTTGGTAGATTTAAGGTATTCAGTTCTCCCTATAGGAGAGGTTGGGCTAAGTACTTCGATCGGGGGACGACTTGTCATTTTAGAATATTGTCTTTTCTATGGTTAAAATTTTCGTTTAGACTTTTTTCTCTTTTGAATCAGAATCTCAGGATAAGATTGAAGCTGTTTTAGATCGACAGATAATTATTTTATATAAAATCAGATTTATATTTTTGTTATTTAAGTTTCTTCGAATTCCATTAATCTCCGAAAAAATTGAAATCTGTCATCTTCTCTTGGAGACGTAGTATCCTGTATATTTAAGTTTATTTTTATTTTCGGTTCTGTTAAAAAATTATATGTTTGACAAATGCATATAATCTATTGATACCTAGATATGAAATTGAATTTGAATGTATGGCTAACTCAAATAACCCGCTTCTGGATAAATCCAAAAATCAAAATATTTAGAGAAGATATCTTATCGTCTGCGAAGTTCGAAATAGATTAACCTTTAATGATTGGATAATATTGGATGATCTTTAACGATAATTTAATCTAACTGATATGAGGTCTAAACGGGTGGACAATCTTTCCAAAAAGAAGACTGCATCTAAAACCAAACTCTCAGCGCTTAAATCATTATGACTGACCCAGTTGATTCGGTCAAAACCTCGGTTATTACATATGAAAATTTCACTGAATTTCAACACCGTTTACATTCTCCAACCTCCGATGACGAAATTATTCCTAGTAAATTTTTCTGCGAAATCAGGAAAACTAGCCGGAGTACTCACGTTCCATGTCCTCTTACTAGGACATCGGAATCAAATTTAGATGTCTATACGGCTACATCTAAATTTGATTATTTAATGTATACTTACTTAGCCACTACTTTACCAGCAATTCGGATTAAAGAAAATAGAAGAGATAAAGTTGAAATCTGTTGGACTAGAAATCCATTCCATAACATCATTCGTCACGGTTCGTTAAGATTTGATGGCGATTCCGGTCCTGAAATTCCAGGGGGATGGTTAGATATTCATTGTCAGTTCTTCATGAAATCGGGTGCTAGATTTCCACAACATTATGACTATATGATAGGTAATGTGAGTTGTCTCGTAAAATGGTCATCTTATTTGCCCAAATTTCCCATTTCTTCCCCACAGCCTTGGTATTATTCCGAAAGTATCAGTCAGGCTATCCCGCTATTTTTATGTTCAATGGGCGGAGTAAGCCATGTTTACGATTTTAGGCTAGAATTGAAAGATTTGATCAGAATGCGAGCCAAACTCAAAGATGGTAGCTGGCATGATATACAATATAACCAATCTCATATTATAGCAGATACTTTTACTGTTCCTACTCCCATAATGATCGGAAGATATTCTAAAATCTCACCGCCTGAGATAGAGTGGCACAAAGAAATTTCTCATGAGGTTGTCGCAACTACAGTAATGCATTTTGGAACTAATAATCCAAACACTGCCGGTGATGATGTTCCTATAAAAATACATACTAATACACCAGTAAGAGCATTATTTTTCGTAGCGGAATGTCAATTGGCCAGGGAGTTAAATAATAGATCAAATTATACGACGAATCCCTATGATTCTTCCAGAGGATTCAATCCAATCAGAAGAGTTACTCACAGGTACAATTCAAAACCTGCCTTAATCCAAAAGGGTTATCAGGCAGATAGAATTGAGCCATGGTATCATGCTCTTTCTGCTCCTGGAGAAATGGGTTATAATATGTATTCTCATTCATATAATTCAGGTAGCTTAAATGCTGACATAGGATTAACATATACTCAAAAATTGGGAGCAGAATTATATTTTTATATTGATTCTTCAAATCCATTCGATAACGACTATGTTTCGAACTGTGATTCCGATCTGGAAATTATAGATGACATTTTAGAGAAGGCTGTCAATCGGAGTTCCGAAAAAATAGTAGGTAAAGATAAACACTATTACATCCATGCTTATACACTTACTTGTAATATTATAAACTTTACCAATGATCGGAAAAAGAAGGTCGAAATTGACAATGGCACCTCTGATTTACTAAATGAGGGTAACGGTTCAGGTTAAATGTTATCCATATAAGGATACATTTATATAAACATCTTAATGTTTTCATTCAGATGTACATTTTATTATTTTATGAGTTAGTCAGTGACAAGATACAACGATTTTGTATTCGACAACGGACTATCTTTAAGACATTTGCCTATAACTATTGTGCATATTATTTTGCTTATTACGAGCACTCCAGGCAAACCAGATCAAAAAGATCACCACCAAAATAATAATTACAATGATTATAATCCAAGCTGCATTAGAACCAGAGGATGGTGGGTCTCGTCGATGTTTGTTGCCAGAATGGTTTCGATTACTTTTACTCCTATCACTGGAATGTCGAAGATCAGATCTAGATTTAAGTTTTTCGACAGGGATTAAATCAGATGTTAATTCAACATAATTTCTTCCATCAGATTCGAAACCATATAGTTTAATTCGTTTTACTCCTGTTGCCATCAGATTTTTCTTTTCAGCCTCAGTAAATCCGTGATAGTTTTTGGTGTTATCGATTTTGATATATAAATATGCATTTTCATGATCCGATTTATTCAATGCTCGACGATGGATAGTAAAACGATAACCGTTATCATTATATATACCTCTTAGAACTGTATGCTCACAATGTTTGAAACTGTGATCACTTTTTGGGCGTGGCATTGATCCGGCACAACAAATAGCACACCCTGGAGCGGTTTTACTAAATGATGTTGATACAGTGCATCCAATTAGATACCCACCAACCGTGGCCGGAATAATTTCTTTCTGATCCCCGAACTTCTCTATTACCCACTGGTAAAAGGTTTCATATTCTGGAGTATCATAGAGGAGAGTAACATAGCTAATCAACCTGGTAAATTTAGCTGAAATGTCTCTATTTAACTCATTAATTTGAGTAGTTTTATAGGAATAAAGATCATCTAGAAGATTCTTAATTTCGTCTTTCGCCAAGGCTAATCCGCCACTTTTGAGAACCATGGCTGGGGTATCTCTTCCCGAATATCTCCCTGAGGTATAATGGGAACTTTTTCTACCAGGGGTGAACATTTTTCGATTGGACCTTCCAGATATTACTCTTTGTCGACTACTGGATCGACTGAATCTACCAGAGTAATACGAATCGTATCGGTCAGAATGAGGTTTGGAATATCTGCCACTCATGATAAATGAAACTATAATTATATCAAAGAGATTATCTTTCTTTAATCGTACCGAAAAGTTATTTTTTTGATCGGAACTTTACTCAAACCTAATTTTAATTTTGATTAAATAGTTTAAGAACGATTTGAACTTTTTTTTCTAAATGTTGTCCTTAATTTAGCCAAAGGAATCCCCTTCGGGACCAAATCGTAAACGATCTCAACCCAGTTATATATGATGTCATTATTAGTTGGACAGGAAAATATATCGGCCAAATTAAAACTTCATCCGGATTACTTTTCTCCAAGTCACAAATCAGTTTTGAATCTTTTTCAGAATATGTTTTATTATCTGCATCTTAAAATATAACTCATTCTAAATTTATTTATTTCTGAAAAGACTCCTAAAAAAATGAGTGATGTTGTAACTAGTTTCGAAACTAGTTTTGAATCAAGAGGATTTCTGTGGTTAGTAATCCTGGGATCAGCCGGAGGAGTTGCATTAACGATTGCCAATGCCATTGAGTATAATCGCGCCAAAACAGATTGTAATTCTGTTTCAAGCAACACAGCAAATGTGTTGTTATGGTTAAACATTATCTTAGCAGTGATCTTGGCAATTATTTTCATTTGGGCTATTTATCGACTTTTAATTCATCCTAAAACTAAGGTGGAACTAGTCAAGAAACCTTCAGTTACTGCTCTTAAAATCCCTGTAACTTCAACTTCACCTACTCATGTTTTAATTCCAACCTCGAATACTGCGGCATCTAATCTTGTTTTACAAGGCACACCTCAGGCCGTCCAATATCAGGTTCAGTCCGCCCAATAATCTAAATTTTCATATCCGTGATTAAACACGAGTATGATTGATCTATATTTAATAATTTTAAATAGTTTGACTTACCTTCGGTATAGTAGAACCAGAAACTACTGTACCCAAATTCTGGAATATATTCCGTAAGTCCTGAGCTGATTCTTTAAGAGCCACACCTTGTTCTTTTATGACTTGAGTAGAGGTAGGAATTGCCTGACAGATAGCAAACAGAGCAACCAACAATTCTTGACGATTATCGATATTGTAGACTACAGATTGGTATTTTTCTTTGGCTTCCTCTGTAGTCGGCGGGGACTTTACATAAGCTGCTCTAAAATTGTTAAGAGTTCTCAAATCCGAAGCCAACCTATCCAGAATCATACTGGATGTACTACTGAATTCAGTAGCTGACATTTTCATCTCAGATGTAGCCTTCTCAAAATCGTTCCAATTTTCTTTACATTCTTGATAACCTGCATTTCTGATAGATGAGGTTGATTTTTCAATGATGCCGGCTGTAGCTAATGGATCGGCAAGAATATCTGAAAGCCTAACTACAGTATATGCAGTCGGACTGTCGCTTAAGGTCAGACTCTTAGTCTGAGGTCTGGAAGCTGTAGTCAAAATAAGACGAGTGGGTTGATCTGGACTATCGATAGATTTAATTAATGTACAAATTTCACCATCACAATCAAATGCCACACCACAGGCTCCCCCAGACATAGAACATTCATAAGTACCTATTTGTTTACTGACTGGTACCATACTAGCATTTTGAGTAACAATCATAGTTTGACTTTCATTTTCATATACAACGTCACCAACTGTATCTAATTCAATAAAAACCGTTTGACCAAAATTATTCTTAGCTTTAAAATATTGTGGAAGAATTCCAACAGCATCTTGGACAAATATTTTATCAATCACGATATATCCTTTCTCGGCTAATTTTTCCTCAATAGTCTTCTCTCTCATAGCAACCGGCTGTAAAACTGTAGGTGTACTTGAGATAATAGTCGGTGTAGTAACTGTAGAACCAAAGCCAGCAATTTGACCCAAAGCTCCAGGTGTCACAACAGGTGCAGATACTCTTCGATTAACATCGGATAAAATGCTCTGGTTAACTGATGGGAGTCGAGATAAAGATCCAGGGGTAACAACAGTTGTTCTTGGGGTTACCACTACCGGGGAAATTAGGTTTCTTGGCGGCGAAACTACAGGAGGCACAACATAAGGAGTACTGTAATCACCTCGTGTTCCCATCATCTCCCTTCTAGGTAATCCCTTCTTACCCTGTAACACGTTTCTTATTGAACGAGAACGGGCAGAAGGCACAACAGAAGGAGTAACTATGATAGGAGATTGTAAAATTGGGGGACTCACTGAAATTGGTCTATTGAGAACAATTGGAGCACTTGGATTAAGATTTACCAACGGGGGTCTCACTATACTATTAGAAGTAGTTACACTAGGTGATATTACAACGGGAGTATTGAGAAAGACTGATCCCATTACTGGTGGTGTAATAACATTAAATTGGCTGTTTGGACTAACTAAACCAGTTCTAGTTATACTAGAGACAGGACTTGTTTTAATCGAGAATCGTCCAGAATTTGATTGAATTGGAGATCGGATAGGAGAAGGAGGTGCTACTAAAATAGGCGTCCCTGTAAAAGACATTTCAAAACCAAAATAAATGAAAAGGACTAATTTTATTCAGGATTATTTTTCAAGCGGAATTCAGATTTTTGTTAAAATAGATTCTCCGATTCCCGTTTTCCTACTCTTTAAAAATATATTTTTGTTATATTTAGATACTGAGTTGTCCTAGAGTTCTTACAAATTGTGAGTCTTTTTCTTGAAAATATAATCAAGAAAAAAGACTATTTATGAATAATGACCTTAATTCGAAAGACGATAGATTAGATTCAGATCATATCTCTTCTCGAGATATACAAAATCTCGACTTTACTCTTGGAAAACGACTCTGTAGTACTGGTATTTTTGATAGAATAATAGATTTATATTTAATTGCCGTAGTTGGTGTGATTCTTTTTATTATTCTCTCGCTAGATTCAGTTGATTTATGGTTGTCAGAGTTTATTGCCGAATCTTGGGCTAGATTTGTAATCAAAATAGTTATTTTCTTTATTATTTTATATCTGGTTGATCGATGGTTAGTATGCTGGAGGAAAAGAATCAACCTTTGTACCATCGACGATTAAAAATGCAACAAATTCTAAGAGTTAACTCTTAGAATAATATTCGGTCTCGAATGAATCATGTGAAGTAAATAGGGATTCTCAATTGGAGGATAGAGATAAATATCGTGGTAAAGCAGAAATTCTTTGTAGAATTTTTGTTAGTTTGTCACTATACCAGACGTAATCTAATTTAATCATAGGCAATACTTCTTTAATTTCACCGCCAGTAGTTATAATAAAAGATGGTTTAGATTTTTCATGATATTTTGAAAGAATCAATGGTCCCTGATTGGTTTGTACCCATTCTATAACAATCCACGTGGCTATATTACCCCCAAATTGTTCAGCTAAACTTTTTCGAAAACTAGGTTTGCTATAACTGGTCATATCTCTAATCTTAGTAGTAAGAACCAACTGTTCCAGAGGAGTATTCTGACCAATTTTAATAATAGGAACAAAATGACCAATCCCAAAAAAGTATTTCAAATATTGATCCACCACATCTTTCGCCAAAGGGTAGGGTGGATTGCATATTTCTGAACTACCATATCTCATCATATTTCCTTCACCATCGAGAGTAATATAACTGGACTTAGTGATGGCTAAATAACTTCGATGTTTACTAATTAATTTAGGTGAATATATCTTTCGGTTGACCAATGGGCCATTGTATTTTGTTAGTGGTGTAACACTAAAAATGAGATACTCAGTCAGAGCGAAGATACCAGTTGAATGAATATCCATTAAATATTGATTAAGCAAGACGTCAATTAGATCGCGATTAATTACTTTTGAGTAAAACATTTTGTATATTAATGACGGATAAGCATCAGGTAAACCAACGGCGATTTTGAGATTAAGTGAATTCTTAGATTCTATTAATGCTCGAAAATAAAGAGGAGAATAATCATAAACATAAACTGGATGATATAATCCCGATTCGGCTGGACTTAAATATGAGGATTCTACCGCTTGACCATGTTTAAAATAAAGTCCTGGATCCAGTTGATAGATATATCTATCAGCGATTTCCTGATCATTTAATCTTAACACTTCTTCTGTAGTTATACCGGCTCGATTTGCTAGTCTCTCTATTTTTTGGTCTATTCCAAGCCCTTCTTGAAGATCAGCTAAAAGAATGGAATCTTGTAAAGCATATTTTCCCCCAACTTTTAATCCTTCTGGATCACTATCTTGGTAATATTTGTTTAGTTCCGGTATAGTTAATCCGGTTTTACCAACACCTATGAGATTTTTACCAACGGTCTCAAGTTTATGATTGGGCAACCCTGGATAAAATTTCTTAAAAAATGGCAAAAGGTCAAGCTGTTCAATTCCTGGCAAAAATAATCCCCAGGAAAACTCTTTCCTGAAGAAGCCTTTATGTGGCCTTTTTACAAAACTTGTCCGAGTAAATAGTATTTTGCCACTAGGAGGCAATTGTTGATTTAACATCTTAGATCTATCTGCCAAATATGGTGAATCAAAACCATACCCATTATAAGTATAACTCCGATCTATTCTTAAAGTTCTATGAATAGTTACCATCTGTTTAATCAGTTCGCCTTCATTTTTCATTTCGATTACTATTGGTTGAGGATTTTTCTCTGAACTAATATGATTTAACTTTTTCAAATGAAACAGATAATTATCTTTCTTATCTATGGAACGATGAGACCCACTTCCCATAAAGATGACATTTCCCATTCGGGAAGATATCGGGAATTCGCCAGTTTCCGAGAAGACCTCTAAATCCCAATAAAATCTTGAAGGACTAATTATGAGATTTAAATTAACAGAAACTAGTTGATCATAATTAATCTGAATTTCAACTTTTGCGATGGTATATGGTCTATATAAGAGAAAATACTTTCCAACTTTCATCCATCCATATGGCAAAAGTCTCAACAATCTAAAGAGAGAAGAAAGAGGACCATATGGATTGATGCTTGATTTATTCCAAGTAGCAATTACAGATTTATTAGTTGATTCAAATAGACCACCCGAGTAATCGCCGGTTGAACCAATTTGAGCCTCTATTTCAATTTGTTTTGGATCGATAGTTGGATTAACCAAAATGGCCACTTTTGGATTATTCTTAGATCTCCGAATTGAATCTGGACCTAATTGGGCAGAAAGTTCAGCTAAAGTTTGATCTGTAACCTCTCTCGAATATTCTAATAAATAGACTATGGGTGGAATCACTCTAACATAAATAGTATCTCCTTGTTGAGTATAACCAAAAATACCACAGAGAGGTTTAGATTGACCATTATTTTTATTCCCTCTAATACATGACCAACTAATCGGTCTAAATACTATAGGTTTAATAGAACTTGAACTTGTGGATGGAGAATCCGGCTTATTCATCCTTTCCTTGTTTTGTTTAATTTGAAATTGTTATTTTCAATTCTTTCTTTTCCGAGTTTTAGTTGAAAAGAAAGAATTGAAAATAACAATTTCAAGCAATCAAAACGGGTGATTATATCTTGTTCAATTCTCAGATGATCAAAAATAATTTGGGTGAACATGTCAAATTCGAATCCATACTTGAGCTGGATTAATTTAGTTTTGATTATTATCATAATTATTGTTGTAATTATCGTAATAGTTGTTTTTATCGATCGTCAAAGTTCGCTTGATAAATTTGGCATATCGTATTCTATTCAAACAGGAACTACTACTGGAAGTTCTGACGTGATAGCCATGATTGGGAATCAGATTTATATTGGTCAGTCATCTATTCCTCTAACTTTAATTTTGAATAAAAGTAGCAATCAAGATGTAGGCAGACTGGTTGGGATCAAAAATAATACAGGAAACAATATAACTCTGAAAGGCGGAACCATTAAATTAGATGTCGGGCAAATTAATAATACCGTTACCGTTGGCAAAACCGCCTGGTTACTATCCACAGATAATACTGACAGTTGGCTCAGATTAACCTGATCCCATCCACAGAATTTATATTTCTCATAAATCCTCTAGGTATATACCTAGAAGATTTTTTCTTCAAATAATCATACTTATAATTGACTTTTTTGTTTTATTCATTCTTGTCAAGAATTTGCCAAGTAGACCAAACTAAGTATCCAATCCAAATCAAATGTACTACCAATAACAAAGCCACGGCTCGATTAACATTCCAGATCAAATATATCCACCAACATGCTAAGACAAATGCAACGATGCCCGAATAAAAAGCGGCAACGAGATTTCTTCTGTCATGGAAAAGAAAACCCCATATTATCAATATTCCAATTTGTAGCAAAAAAACCCAAGTTAACAACATTCTAGTTTTCTCGTCTTTCGATTCAACATGACCGACATATGCAGCGATCAATATAATAATAAATATGAAGACCCAAACGAACAACAACCCACCTGTAGATAATGTTCCTGGACGATTTAATCTATCGTACCAACCATCAACGTTACCATTTCGGATTATCATGAATAAACATAGGGCTACTATTATGATGATAACTAAATATGCCCAGAATGCCCCAGATTTGACATGATCAGAGTGAAAATAATTGATACTTCCATCAGGTCTAACTGAAGAGCTGATATCATATTGACCAACCCCTGCCTGTTCTAGCGGAGTTGTTTCTTCTCTTCTGATCGGTTTATGTGTTTTTTCTGGATTGGCGGGTATATCTACCATTCCATAAACATTAGTCAGAAGATTTTAACTAATTGAAACACAAGAATCTCCTTTTCCTCCTTCAAATATCTTTAAGTTAAAATCTGGCCGAAATGACCTAAAATTTACTAAATGTTAGTAATCTTATTAATGAAATAACAGATCGTTGTCGAAATAGACGACGATCTTAGAAATGAGATAATTTTTAAATTTGCGTTCAATTATTGATTTTGATTCAGTGTTATGTATATATCTAGGGAACCTAAATATTCAATTGGCGCTACCAATTTGATCTCTTTAGCTGAAGTGAAATAAACCCAAATTAAAGCATTTGGTGCCAAAGCTGACAAACGACCTAAATTTTTGATTACTCCTCCCGATGCTTTTCCTACAATAATTTTATCATTGGTACCAATCACTACGTTATTATTAGGAGAAGTGAATTTCCAGACACTGCTTGGGCGTTGTTCATCTTTACCCGGAATACCAAAACAGATCGATGTTTTGGTGCCACAAATTTCTATTTGTCTATCAGTAACTATCGATTTACACATTTTATGTAACTCGGGGGAATAGATAACGGCATTGGGTGTATCTATATTCCCAAGTGGTCGTGACGAAACCGTGTATTTAACATTACTATCCATTGGTAATAGATCGACAAATTGAATTTGTTGTGGTCCATATTCACTGCTGGAAGAACTGGTTTGGATGTAAAGCTGACTTCTCCCCTCATATTTAGTCAATGCCACCGAATTCTTCTTTGTGAATGGTTTCAGATGATCTCTCAATTCTTTAAGTTTAACGAAGAAACGATAAGTTCCACCGCTAGGCTCCATGATAAATCTAACAGTATTTCTACTATATATGGTAGCATGGTTTAGAACAGTTTTACTAACATCCCTTCCAGTGTAGGTTAGCGTTTTATTTGTTATTTCAAAATAGCTTTGATTTGTGGTTCCTGTTCCGTGGCCGCCATGTAAATATTCAATTAAAGCGCTGAAGGCACCAGCATGAGGAAATTCAACATTAAAAGAACACGCAATGTCTGTTTTGTTTGGATTAGTTTGTAAAATGTTGGTTTCCTTATGGAAATTACTACTTGTGTTGGGTATAATTATATTATGAGAAATATTGTCATTTGATAATATTAGTTGTATTTTTTTAGTTTCTGGTTGTAAATTATTTTTCGCTTGTACCCGTCGTATTTCATCAGAATTAAGCATCTCTCCACCATCACTTCGTGGATTCGTCGGGTCCGTTGCACCACCAAAAGGGGACATCTCGCGTGCAGATTGTGAATTTTCTCCATATTGACTCGACATTATTAGGGTAGTCCCATTCTGATTATGTAGGGAAACATTAGAGATAGGAAGAAGAATATTGTGAGAATTATTTCCCATTAGAGGTGTAATAGGCTTAATAGGTAGAGATATCATAGGTGATGGGATAGAATCGGAATTCATGATAAAGATCACTTGCTATTTAGAAAGTATTTCAAACCCCTTTAATCCAATATTTTATTAGATGATTCGAATTCTTTCTTTTTCAACTAGATATTTTGATCAGGTAATATCCAGTAACTTAAATGAATTAAACCAATCATCTAATAAATTGCCGATCCTTGGTGGTTTTCTATTTCCTGCCAGAATTTCTGATAGGATTTTATTGATTTTTATTTTGATTTAGTTTCCGTGCTTATAATTTGCCACGTTTTAAGAAAACATAGCGTGTCTGCTAGCCCCACCAGAACTGATAGGATTAACCTGAGTCGGGAAACCACCTAACGATCCACGATTTTGAGATTGTTGATGAGGTTGGTTAGATTGTGAATTGTATTGTTGGGTAGAACCTTGAGATTGTCCACTAGGATTGTGTTGATGGGGTTGTTGATGGGGTTGTTGATGGGGTTGTTGAGAGTGTTGTTGATGGGGTTGTTGAGAGTGTTGTTGATGGGGTTGTTGATGGGGTTGTTGATGGGGTTGTTGAGAGTGTTGTTGATGGGGTTGTTGAGAGTGTTGATGGGGTTGTTGAGAGTGTTGTTGATGGGGTTGGGTGTGTTGATGATCTTGGTGTTGGTGATCTTGATGTTGGCGATCTTGATATTGGTGGCTTTGATATTTTTGATAATCTTGTAGAATCCGATCACCCTGATGTAGATAGTCTTGTGGATTTTTATTTTGGTGACCCTGTTGATTTTGATCCTGTTGTTGGTGGGGTTGTTGAGAGTGCTGTTGATGGGGTTGAGAAGATTGTTGAGAGTGTTGTTGATGGGGCTGAGAAGATTGTTGAGAGTGTTGTTGATGAGGTTGAGAAGATTGTTGAGAGTGTTGTTGGTGAGGTTGTTGAGAGTGTTGTTGAGAGTGTTGGTGAGGTTGTTGGTGAGGTTGTTGGTGAGGTTGAGAAGATTGTTGATGGGGGTGTTGAGAGTGTTGTTGGGGGTGTTGAGAAGATTGTTGTGGATGTTGATGGGAAGATTGTGAATAAATCTGCGGATTTTCATGAATTTGTTGCTGTCCTTGGTTCTGATGAATTTGATTTTGATGTCCTTGGCTCTGATGGACTTGGTTTTGATGAACTTGATTTTGATGTCGATATTCTTGATTTGGTTGTTGTCTTTGATTTGGTTGCTGTCCTTGATTTGGTTGCTGTCCTTGATTTGATTGTTGACCTTGATTTGGTTGTTGTCCTTGATTTGACTGTTGACCTTGATTTGATTGACCTTGATTTGATTGATCTTGATTTGATTGACCTTGATTTGATTGTTGACCTTGATTTGATTGTTGACCTTGATTTGATTGTTGTCCTTGATTTGGTTGTTGTCCTTGATTTGATTGACCTTGATTTGATTGGGGTTGATCTTGAGATTTGGATTGTTGATTTTGTAGTTTTGGTCCAGCTTTCAATTTTAAATGAGAAGAATCAGAACTACCATTTCGTATCTTTTCATGCATTCTAGCTCGAATAGCATTAATGAAGGAACAGTCTGAAACGAAATGTGAATTTACGTTTCCGGTTTTGCTGCTGACTACTCCAACTAAATCGTAATGTCCGGGGGTAACTAGAATTACCACGGAACCTCGTCCTTTATAATACAAATCCATATCATCCCCCATAATATATACATCTTGGGTATTTATGTCAAGTAAATAAATGTCTCGATTTAAACAATTGGAGACATATTCATGGTAAATATTGTCTACTGCGTTGCCAGATCTTAATTCCTTTTGCATATATTCCATACTGGAATTGGGATAACCTCGAGAAAAATCCTCTAGATTGCCTCTGCTTAAAGATTGATAATAAGTTTTGGAATTTGAATCTCTGGGATTGATTGGCATAGCCAATTTATCAGCCAATTCATTTCTTAATCCTTGTATAAATTGGCCACGATTGATGGCTTTCTTTTCTCCACTGTTTTGATCGGTGACTTGACGTTCGATATAAGCTCTCGAAAATCCTCTAACAACAGAATGAAACCAACAAGAACCATCACCCATTACCGGAATCCTAACCATCCCTTTAAATCTGAAGGGACCTTTAGTCCAATTTAGTGGGGTATAATTCATAATATAATTATAGATAGATTGTTAAAATGAATTCTTTTCACTTCTGTCCAAATCCCTCTAAACCTTTATTTTTCTTCCAGAAGTATCAATGCATTCCGATGTTAATCTGATCTTAATTTAGAACAAAATGTGAAAAAATAATATAATTAATCTTTCAGGTCTTGATTTAAGAAATAATATTCCTGCCAAGAATGGATCGAGTAAGGCTAGTTTTGGTAGACGAACTGGATGAAATTATTCCGGACGAAGCCGATAATCTTAAAAGAACTGTGACTGGTGTGGTATACAAAGTTATACGGAAAGAAGATATATACAAAACTAAATCTCTCAAATTCTTAAAATCATTGGATCAAAAATGGAATATCCAAGATGCTCAATTTGAGGATGCTAACCAGTCGTCAATTGATTCTCCAAATCGAGGTCCTAGAGATTATTCAAAGAATGTCTTTTTCAAAATACGATCTACTGATGGTGAAACATTATTATGCTGTTCCAGGACACATTTTCCTGTCAGAAAAAATGATGCAATTTATGGCGAAACCGAAATAGTCATTATACCTAGTCAATCCGATCAAGAACCTGGAGGATATTATTATCAATTTACACGGGCGCCTCTTGGATTGGCAGGAACTAGTCAGAAGGCTTTTTTCGACAATTTGGCTTCATTTAGCAGAGGAAAAATTGTTGGTAAAATTGCGGAAAAAATATATTACCAATTGATTCAGGAAGGGACAGACAGATTAAAGAGAGGGAAGACTGAAGTCGTTTTAGATGATTTAACTGAAGTGGCTTTTAACCAATTCTCATATTTATCGGAAAATTACCGTCATGCTTCGGTTGAAATTTTGGATTCGATGTTAGGAAATTTTAATGGGAAAATTGTCAAATCTATTTTAAATAGATGGTATTGGTATTTTCTTCGACGGAGATTAGAAATATTAGGAGTCTCACGACCTTCGATTCGTGAAATGAATGATCTAGGCTATGAAATGATCACTATTTATAATTTAGTTATGAAAAATGCTTTCACTGTTCTGCCTTTGGGAATAAAAGAAGCTATAACCCTCAAGAATGTTTTGGGCCAAACTTATACTGATCGAGATCAAAGAGTAGCTGTTGCCGCGAGAAAAGCTTACAGTTTAGTAGGAAAATCAAGATGGTCATCTGTTCCAGAAACCATGATGTCGGAATATATAACAGACCTCGTAGATACATACGAGATGATTCATGATTTAAAGAGTCTCTACTTTCCGAAACAACATCAAAGTGAAGTAACCGTAGCTAGGAGAATAGAACTTGCCATGAAGGAATTACCCAGATACGAAGGCGATGTGCCGTTCGAAAACAGAGGAACTTTGAAATTAACTGATCAGCAAAAGGAAGCCGTGATTGGTGCGATCTCAAATCCTGTTTCTATTATTACTGGACCAGCAGGGACAGGGAAATGTCTGGCACCAGAAACACCAGTCTTGATGTTTGATGGTTCGATTAAAGCAATTAAAAATATCAAGGCGGGTGAAAAAGTAATGGGGCCCGATTCAAAACCTAGAAATGTACTTTCTATGGCTTCGGGAAAGGATGAAATGTATCAAATAGAACCCAAATTCTCAAAAGGATTTGTTTGTAATGCCCCCCATGTCTTGACACTGAAAGGCATAAAACCAACCGTTCAGGTAAATCCTGAATCAGTCAAAGTAATTTACACAACCAAAGGCAAATTGAAATCCAAAGTATTTGATCGGGAAGAGGAAGCAATTCAATTCTTGTCTTTACTAGAAGATGACATCTTTGATTTATCTTTGAATGTCTATCTTACCTGGAGCAAATCTGAACAATCAAATTTACAGTTGTTTCGTGTAGAGGTTAATTTCGAAAAACAGGACTTACATCTCAATCCATTCTTAATGGGACGTCAGGTTATTAAGAATGATAGAATTTATGATAGTGAAATTCCCAGCATTTATAAGGTCAATTCGAAGGTTAATCGGCAAAAACTATTGGCTGGGATGCTGGAAGAATATTTATATTATGAAAATAACAAAACCGATAGAAATGTGATACGAGTAAATGGTCAGAAATTGGGTGAAGATATTGAGTATTTAATCTTATCTTTGGGTTGGTGGGTAACAAATACTAGAGTTCCAAAGGGTGGAAGAACTGAACAGATTATCGAATTTTTTAAGAATCCCGATTTGTGTTCTCATAAATTTACTGTCACTTCTATAGGGAAGGGTAATTATTGTGGATTCGAATTAGATGGTGATGGTCGTTTCTTATTGGGAAATTTCATAGTAACTCATAATACTACCATTATCGAACAATTGGTGGAAAATCTCGACAGCCGTGATGTTAATTATGCCATCGTAGCCTACACAGGAAAAGCGGTTTGCCGGATAGAAGAAGGGGTTAGATCAAGTATCAAACCAATGACTATCCATAGACTATGTTATGGAGGTTGGACCAAAAAGAAACCCTTCAGTCATTTAATTATAGATGAAGCTTCGATGTTAACGGTGCCTCTATTGGCCATGATTTATAACAAATTTCAACATAATTTCGCTTTAACTTTAGTTGGTGATGTTAATCAGTTACCTCCAATTGAGTGGGGATTTATATTTGACCAAATTCTGAAATCTAAACTCTTTCCAACCTATTTTCTGACTAAGAATTTGAGAGTTCACAGTAATGGATCAAAGGATGGAATTGTGATAAATTGTGATAAGATTGCCAAAATTATGGAAATCAGGAAAACCAATGCTCAGGCCAGCATAAGGGATTTAAATTTTGATTTCCACCTTGGGGATAATTTCCGAATGATCCCTGGAAGTTTCAAATCGGTAAATTTAACATTAAAACGGATAACCGACATAGGAGTTAGAAGCAAAGATATCGTAATCATTACTCCATTTAACAGACATTTACCAGATTTAAACCGAATCTGTCAAGATCATTTTATTCTAGATAAGAGCCAGGAGGTAATATCTAACGGTAGGATATTTTATCGTCAAGACATTGTTATGATGACAAGGAACAATTATCCAATCAAGGTCATGAATGGAACCACTGGAGAGATAATACTTTTCTCGCAAGAACCAAGTCCAATTCGGCACGTTTTTAATGATTTCATCGGAAACCCTGCTTTCGGAAAAACCTGGGGTATGAAAACGAAACAACGAATTTCTCGGAGAAATAACAGGTCACATCAAACGGAGGTTTCTGGTTATATACAAGTTCAGTTTATTAATGGGAAAACAAGAAGATTGTTGATTAATAAAACAGACCATAACATATATTCATGGGCTCTTGACGTGGCCGTAGGTATGGAATGTAATTTATTACAGCATTCAAATGGTAGCGCAATGAATCTTTCTGCTTTTCCCGAACAAGGTGTGACAAGCGGGAAGAAGAGGAAAAAGAGGAAAAAGAGGGCTGATTATTATCCAGTTAATTCCGATCAGGAATGGAGGGCTATTATGGAAGTAATAGAAAGAGTTGACAAATATTATCGTAGATATCCGAAATCCCCTAGTAATTTTTGTATATCGACGGATTTTAAACCGGCTATTATGAAGTCATGGTTTGAACCATTACTAAAAGTAAAATATCCTTATGGGTGGGCCGGCGATCTTACCCATGGTTACGCAATGACAGCACATAAAGCCGAGGGATCCGAGTGGCATCATGTTATTACTTATTTAGGTCCGGAAGATAAACCTAGCAATTTTCTAAATGACAGATTGCTCTATACTATTTTCAGTCGCGCTCAGAAATCAGTTAACTGTATTGGTAATCCAAATATATATTATATATCTGCTGTTCAACCAATGAGGGAACGATACGATCAATTAGCAGTTCGACTGAAAAATTTAATCGAAACTTAACATTTCGGGTGAATTTAGTTATAAAAAAATAATTCGAGAATTATCTCGGATTATTCGTCTCAGGTGTTGACCTATAAAATTTTATAGCTTCTTGAAAAATCGATCTTCGTTCGATCCACCTCGATAGAACTACAAAGCGTCCCTTCTTGAAAAATCGACGGAGATCGATCCACATCGATAGAACTACGAAACTTCCCTTCTTGAAAAATTGACGAAGATCGATCCACCTCGAATGGACTTACGAAAAGTCCCTTCTTGGAGGATAATACCACACTCCTTGCAGATTTCCTTCGGGAGAAATAGCCGGAAGATATGAACCCCCAGGACTTCTCACCGGTGCTTGACCATAAATAGGTGGTTCAACGATTCTACTGTTAGAATTACTAACAGGATTATTGTTGTAAACTGGCGGCTGATTATAAGGTGGAAGAATTGGAGATCGGTCGCTGGATGGTCTGGGTGTCAAAAGTGAGACGGGGGGAATATTGTTGACGTTTTGGTTGATCGTTTCCAAGATACTCTCGTTTGTTCCAACTGATCTGGATTTTCGTCTCCAATAGAAAATATAGACGAATCCTAATATAATAATCAAAACAATTATTCCACAAATTACATACCAAAATTTAGAATCCCAGGTATGTTTCTCTCGGTTTGCGTTAATATTTTTCTTGGCCCAATCTACGGCTTGGTTGAAAGTGATATTTTTATTTCCCGGACCTCGAGAATTATCAGGATCGGACATGAAAAATTAACCTAGATTGTTTTCTTAGATAATTATTTTTGAATCAAACCTTTCTGGTAGATCATTTCTATTTTATGACCTAGATTCTTAATCTTTCCACAATCTTTCTATAATTTTAGGTTTGAGATTAATCATCTATTCTTTTGAAATCTAAGGAAGACAAATTGATCAGATCGGAGTAAAAATTGATTTAAATAATTCGGTTTTTGTTTCTTTTTGGAAACACCATGAATAACCAACCAACGACACTTCTTGACTACAAACGCATATTTGACCGACAAGGTTGGGTAATTGTTCAGAATTTACTTGACACTGCTGACCGGGAAGCACTCAAAACGGAAATGATTAAAACAATGCTCGAAACAGTTTTTACTAGACGAGGAGTTGTTCTCGACACTAATAACCCAGAAAATCTCAAGTTATTGACCAATCCTCAATTGAGAAGGAATACCTTATCTAATCCGAAGATGATCTGGAGAAACAACAACACCCGAGATCCTATAGTCAGCAAGACCTGCGGAATGATAAATATTCACTTTAACCAAATGATTTTAGAAAAGATTACATTCAACCCAAAATTGTATCAAGTGCTTTCTTCTCTGTACGGAAAAATAAACACTGAAACTGGACAACTCCAGCCGAGGCTCAATCTAGTTCATTCTGAAGGACCAGAACGTTTTAGCATTAAACCCAAAGGATCGACCAAGATGCCTCAACACATTGACGCTAATCTGTTCCATCCTAAAGTGAACTACCCAGAACGAATTCAATCATTTTATTGTGTCAACACGGATTCCCAAATCACTCCCTCTGATTCCGGAACCATTGCAATTCTAGACAATTTTTGTTTTTACTTCGATCTATTGGGTGGTCTTTGTCACCCTCGAGATGGAATTCTACCATTTCCACAAAGCAAATCTAGGTTTTTCTGTTTGCCTAAAAAGTTCGATTCTGAATGGCTCCCTAAACTCAATCAGATGGTCCGACTCTACACTGAATTCTTACACCGAGGAATTGCTACTGATGATCGAAGAATTCAGACCCGTTTTGAACAACTCAAGAAAGCTGGTCGTTATGTTCCTAGTCAATTTAAGGAAATGAAGTGGAAAGCAATCAGACTCCAACCCGGTGATTTCTTCTGTTGGTCTCAGTGTATACCACACTATTCTTGTCGCAACAAGTCAGAAACACCAAGAATGGTTTGCTATTATTCGATTTATCCTGTCAAGAATACTTGGTATAATTCATATCACCATCAGTGGACCAAACAAATGTTCCTGAACAGAATTTTCTACTACAGCACCAATGCTGGAGAGTACTTACAAAACACCAAAAACCCTGAGGAATATCAACAACTCCAGTCATTAGGTGCTGAACACTTGACTCAATACCAAAATTGGCTCCGATCTGATTCATTTCGAGCTAAACTCTCTGGACTCGAATCATGGTTCTCAACTACTCAAACATAATTAAAAAAAACTATAATTCTATTATACTTTTTCTTCATTTGTGAAGGAAAAGTTTTCTAACGAGGGCAAAATTTGTTGAAATTCTTCTTGGGATTCATACAATGAATTCTTGGTGGGGTTTAAAAAATTATCGGGCCATCTTGAAGGGATGATATAATTTATTCTGTTTATAAACTCCCCATTTTCCAAAAGAGAAGAAAGAGACAATTCTTATTTCTCCGGATTACAAAAAGAGAGATTTCCGAGAAGAAATAAAAAGTTTCAGCAATCAAAGTTAAACCAATCTAAGATCAACCTGAAGATAAATTTTCTTCAGACTTAATTATTCGGTAAAAAATAATCTGAACAGATAAAACTAGAACCAACTTCTTTTGAATTATTTGGCTTTAAGAAAATATGTCTTCACCTCTTAGTAGTCTTGCTCCCGGAGCAAATAGTGTCTCAAACCAAGGTAGTGTTACTTGGTCTAAAAGTGGCGGTAGCGGTACGGCCCAAGGAGAGGCATCCTGGTCAAAAACCAGCGATTGCCCCCCAGCAGAAATACATGGTAATAATTATAAGTCTGGATCTGGGTATGGTAGAGGAACCAACTGGGCCTGGATTATCATTGTCTTTATCATTGTGGTAGTTATTATTTGGCTCTTGTTGTTTGCCTTTAAACCAACCTTTGTACAAAAGAAAGATAAACATGGACAACCCACCGGAGAAGTGGATAACGGTTTAGCTTGTCTTTGGGCAGTCATTATTGCCATCATTATAGTGATCATCATCTGGATCATTAAGGTTGCTGCTTCATACTAGTTATCCCTTCCAAGAATGGATTGACCACCGTCGATTTTCCGAGATTAACCGGAGTCTGTTAAATTATTTTAATAGATATTTATGGTGTACCTCCGGAAAATTTTACCCGATCGATAAACTATCAAACTTTTCAAGTTTGACTCAGAGACTTAGTTGTCATGTTTCTCTTCACGGTCAATTAGGGAACTATTTAATACCAAAATACATCGGAGGTTGACCTCCAATGTGTACTTCTTATTCTAATGATAAAAATGATAAGGTTCTGAGATAATTGATTTTTTATTTCGAACTTTTATTTTTTATATAAAGATATAGTTCAGACTCTTTAATATTACATTAAAGACCCAATTTCTTCAAAAGACGAGCTTACCGTTTCTTAATATGGAACCAGCTGATTTTAATTTTAATCCTATCCCTACTTTGTCCGCTGCCGAAGGACCCACTGGGGAAATAAGTACTATCTCCCAACATAACGGTGACACCCTTGAAACCGTTTTAACTCCTGTGGTTGCTAAACCTGACCCTAAAGTTGTCAAGGAGATTGTTTCAGAAGTACTGAAAATACCAAATAATGACTCATGGGAGATTGTTGATACCGATGAAAACCTAGTAATGATTCATTATGTTCATGATTTTGCGGATCTGAAAAAATATGGTAAACTACGGGGAGTGGTGGTAGACATCAAAAATCGTATTCAGGTAGCGAATTCTTATGGGTATACCCCGACCACTGTAGGCGATTCTCTTATCCCAAATGACGAAAATGAGTTAGTTTTAGTTGATCAGTCGAATTTAACTCATTATATCGATTTAAATGACACCAATCTCTCAATTAAATACGGTTTGGAAGGTGTTCTAATTCGTGTCTTCAAATGGAACAATAAAGTGTATTATTCGAGCCATCGTAGATTTGATATTTCTAGATCGCGCTGGGGTGACTCCCTACCATTTCTAACAATTTATGGAATGTTGGGTGGTCCTAAGGGAAAAGAATTATTTTCAGAGGATGAAATGTTCTCACCTTATGTCCATTTCTTTTTGGCAGAACATCCCGGACTATTACATGTGACTAAGAATCAGGTAGGAACTGGATTTCTATATCATCTGGGTTATAGGATGATGTGGTCGATTAACCCAACCAATTCCCCTTTTAGAACAACAGATCAAAATAAAACCCCACGTTTGGGATCGGGACAAACGATTAAGTCTTGGTCTCAAGATAAGAGACCAAATGTCGGATTTGTTAGTTCAACAGTCTATATCCCTAAAACTAGATCAACTTTCCCGACCTTTCAAGAATTCGAAGAAAGAGTTAAATCTGGTGCTTCACCCGAGATTATATCTTTACCGAATTTAACACCACAACAAGCTAATACTCTTCTTCGCTATGGTTATTATAAACAACATAATGACACAAAAACAGATTTCCGTCTCAGAACCGGAGAATTTGTGGTAATTTATAAATCTGACGGAACTTTACTGAGAGTCGAATCTAGCGCTTATCGATGGAGGGCTAGCACGACCGACGATAATCCTAACCGCCGTCACAGGTTTTATCAACTAACGGATGCAGCCATTAAATTATATCCAGATCATCTTGAATATTTCAGAAAATTATTTCCACCAATGAATATCTATGAAATTGAAGATATCGAAAAGATATTACTAAAGGGGCCAATCTTGCTTTGGAACAAACTGGGAATCGAACGAGATAGAGGACTAGATAATAATCAGAATCCAAACAGGTTCAATGAACTGATTACTTTGGAGCAACGAATCTATAATGTTTGGGCTTGTCTAATGATGGCTTCCCCTGTTAATCGTCAAACCGACGTTGTTAAATATTACCAAGAATATTTCACAGACCAAATACTTGTGATAGATTGGATTACCAAATTACAAAAAGAGGGTTATCCTGAAGGAATCGAAGAACCAGAATCCAAACTTGTGACCATAATTGAACGTGTAAGAGCTCAAACTCGGAATGTTATTTCTAGAAGAAACCCCAGAGATACCAAACTTAACTATGACCAAATTTTTAAGAAACAATTAACTTTCAGAATAAAACTGGAACCAGGACATGTTCGGTACCGTTTGACAGTTTTGATGAAGAAAAGTCAGACAGAAGACTAAATTAAAAAAAAAACATATTGGTGGGTTACCACTGACATGTAGAAGAGCGTATATTATCTTATAAATGGAAATATCAACCCAAACTATTTAGGTTTATCAAAGATTTTGTAATCGAGAAGGAATTAATTTTTATTGATGTTGATAAGCTTAACCGGCAAAGGCATATTTTCAGAGAGTGATTTAATAATCGGGATTACTGATTTAGGCTGTACCATCACTCCGTGATGGCGTGCTCTCGAATTCGAAGAATTTCGAGGAGCTACCGTTATAATGGTCGGAATGAAGGGCTCAATTTTAATAACTTTCTTGGGTTGCACCGTTATAATGGTCGGAATGAAGGGCTCAATTTTAACAACTTTCTTGGGTTGCACCGTTATAATGGTCGGAATGAATGGCTCAGTTTTAATAACTTTCTTGGGTTG
>SDBT01000461.1_pt1 | contig 64334 bp, 56 predicted proteins | sample 2277101 | NCBI WGS metagenome assembly SDBT01 (sample SAMN10404973, study PRJNA504765) | marine sediment metagenome | isolation source: marine sediment core GS10_PC15, 103 cmbsf | place: Arctic Ocean: Southern Knipovich Ridge | collected 2010 | reverse complement strand
GGCACCGGCTACCACTTCCTGCGTAAAGACGGCTGGGCCGCAGGCATCGTTCCCTTATACTTCGGCGGGCGCAAGCGCGATCGCTTCTACGACATCGTGCCTCCGCTGTTCTGGCGCTGGGGCGACGCCGACGAGCACAAACTGATCGCGGGCCCCGTCTACCACTTCCTTCGCAAAGACGGCTGGGACGCAGGCGTCTTTCCCGTCTACTTCGGCGGGCGCGAGCGCGATCGCTTCTACGACGTCGTGCCTCCGCTGTTCTGGCGCTGGGGCGATGCCGACGAGACGACCACCATCGCCGCCAACGTTTTCTGGCGCACCTCTCACGAGGGTTGGAGCGGCGGCGCCTTCCCCTTGTTCTTCGCCGGCCGGAAAGGCCCCGACCACTATACGTTCCTCCCACCCCTGTTCTGGCGCTGGGGCGACGCCGACGAGACGACCACCATCGCCGCCAACGTTTACTGGCGCACCTCTGCCCGGAGCTGGAAGGCCGGCGTGGTGCCCATCTACTTTGGTGGGCGCGACGGTAGCGAGACCTACGACGTGGTGCCGCCACTCCTATGGTGCTACGCCAAAGACGACTACCGCCGGGTGACCTTCATACCCTTCTTCGACTATCGGGCGAACGAAACCGAGCGGCAGTTCCTCTCACCGCTCGTGGTGCACTCGGTCGATCCCGAGCATGAACGCACCGTGGTTCTCGGCATCTACTGGCGCTTTCGTGCGCCCGAAAGCGACGTCCGGGTCGTGGCGCCCTTATATTGGGACTTCGAGTACCCGAACCAAGGAACCCGGTTCACCAGCGTCTTCCCGGTATACTGGAGGTACCGGACGCAGACCAAGACCACCCAGGTGCTCTTGAACGTGATCTGGACCCACGGCACAACCCCGAGGGGCCCCTCGTGGTCCTTTCATTTCGCTCCTCTGCTTGGTCTCGAAAGTCACCACCCGGACCACTTCCTCTGGCAGGTTCTCCTCGGTCTTGTGGGCCATGAACAGGAGGCGAACATGGGCCGGTGGCAGGCGTTCTACATGTGGACTGATCCCACCACCATCTAGTCAGGGAGGGGTCAGAACAACTTCATCTGCACCGGCCGGGCGCGCTTGCGGGCGTTCTTCTTCCTGGCGGGGCGCGGCTTCTCCTTCGGCAGCAGCTGGCGGGCCAGGCTGGACTCGCGCCGGAAGAAACCCTGGGTGTGGAACGACTCGGCCAGCTTCAGCAGGTGATAGTCCAGGTGGTGGCACAGCTCGTGCAGCAGGGTGCGCACGAAGGTCTTGAAGGCCACCACCTGCTTCCTCTGCGCGGTGCGCATCCAGACCGTGATCCGGGCTCGATCGCCCTCCCGCCAGGCGTACAGCCCGTGCAACTCGCTCTCGGCCGACCTCGGCCGCCGCGTGAGCACCTCGATGTCCACCGGCTCGACCGAAACCTGCGCGCACACCTCCCGCGCCAGCCGGTTCGCCGCCCGCTGGACCGCGACGTGCTGCGCGGCCGTGGACCGCTCGCCCTCGAGCGCCTCGCGCAACTCCCCGACGGCCTCGCGCGCCGCCGAAGGGTCGACCAGGCGCACCTCCCCCACCCCGTCGCTCTCGCGATAGACGGCTTTCTGCCCGCGGTTCAGGCGCTTGTAATACTCGAACGGCATCGTCTACGGTGCCACCGGCCGGCGTTTGAGCAGGTCGTACAGGGCGGTGCTGAAGGCCTTGGGGTCCCATTCGCCGGCGGACTCCATGGGCAGCCCCTGCATGCGAAAATCGAACCTGCGGCTGGCCACGTTCAGGGCGGGCAGGACGGACAGGTCCAGGTCCGAAGGTGCCAGCAGCCGTTCGCGCAGGGACCAGAAGGGAAGCCAGAACGACTGGCGCTCGATCATCGGGAAGATCAGGCTGTGGACCTGCGGGGCGATCTCTTCGGGTTTTCCCTCGGGCAGCGGGGCGAACAGCACCTCGATCCTCCCCTGGGTGCCGTCCCAGTCCGGGCGCAGCCAGCCGTCGCGGTAGTAGTCCCAGGCGCTGTTGACCGCCGGGTTGTTCTCCTTGTCCCTCCGGTAGGCCTCGCCCAGGTGCTCCTTGTGCAGCACGATGCCGCCGTTGGGGGCGGTCATGGGAAACACGCCCGGCTTCTCGGTCAGGGCCATCCAGCCCCGCTCGCTCACGTAGGGCGGGCCCGGGTCGACCCCCTCGTCGTCCACCCGGACGCCCACAACCAACACTGAAAAGCCCTTGTCAGCCTCCCGCCAGGCCTGTACCACCCGAGCCGGAGCCGCCGGGGCCGGGCGCTTCGACCCGTACGCCAGCGCCCGGACGTGCAGCACCCGGCTGATCGGCTGCTCGGCCAGCACGTACTCGGCGGTCTTGTCCATCCAGTACCAGCGCTTGGCCAGGGTCTTCTTCGAAGGCGGCCGGAAGGCGTCGCTGGCGGTCGGGCAGTACAGGGCCGGCGACAGGTCGGGAACCATCACCAGCCCGAACACGAAGTTCGAGCGCCTGCCGAGCAACACCCCCTGGGCCTTGGAGGCCTTTCCCGCAACGGTCGTGGTCGCCCCGGAATGGCCGGGCACATCCTCATCCAGCTTCCAGTGCACCCGGTACTCGATCCGCAACTCCGCCTCGAAGCGCAGCCCCTCGGCGAAGCGCTCGTAGGCCAGGAAGAAGTCCCCCAGGCTGCCCTTGGGGATGGCCCGCTCCAGGGCCAGCCGGCTGCCCAGGCGCCGGTTCTCCACAGCCAGCCGCTCGGCCCGGGCCTGCAGCTCACCCTCTTTCTTCTTCAGGGCCGTGTTCTCGGCCTCGAATCGCTCCGAGCTCGCCTGGAGCTCGGCCACGGCCGCCCACTTGACTCCTCGCCTGGCCAACTCGCCCGCCGCGGCCGAGATGGAGGCCTTCTGCTCATCGGTCAGGATCACCCCTGGCAGGCCGGCCTGGATGGCCTCGACCAGCTGCTTCTGGCTGACCTCGTCCGCGACCAGCTCCTCGACCGGGATGGCCCGGACTGCCTGCTGCACTTTGCCCCGCAGCTGCTCGTCGAACTTGAGCCCCAGGTCATGGGCGATGATCTGCTTCAAGCAGCGGACCATCTCCAGCCGGGTCTCGCCCTCCACCTGCCTGGCCCACTCGGAAAGCTCCGCGCGGACGGCCTTCGGCAGAAGCAACTGCCCGACCGCGTCCGCGGCTTCCTTGCGGAAGACGGGATCGCGGCCGACCGCGTCCCAGCTCACATCGCGCTTGTCCCGGATGGCGGTCGCCAGCCGCGCCATCCGCTCTCCGGTGGCGCGCAGCAGCTCGTCGCGTCCTGAAAGAAAATCCTCCTGCCAGTCGCAAAGCTTGCGCCGGTACAGGGCCTGCAGGCGGGCGTCGTAGTCGCGGACCGTCGAGCGGACGGCGTTCTTGCGCTGGATTGTCCAGGGCACCTCGGGGCTGTACTGGGCCTGCGCCGGCCCTGCCAGCAGCAGCACCGCCGCCAGCCAGCGCCGGAATCCGAATGCCTTCCCGGCTGCCATGGGCCCTCCCATCGACATTCGATCATACAACACCTCGGCACAACCGGTAAAGTCGTCTCGGCGCCCGATTGAAAGACAGGTCCATTCCTGCTATCGTATCAGCTGGAGGTAGGTGCCATGACAACGACGGAAGCCATCATCCAGCATCTGGGTGATCTCCACGAACGGGCGCGGCGGGAGGTGCTCGATTTCGTGGAATTCCTGGCGTCACGCCAAGCCACGTCGGGCGTGGGAGATGAAGACGGCGCGTGGTCTGAGTTCTCTCTTGCCTCGGCCATGCGGGGAATGGAGAACGAGGACTCACCCTATACCTTTGACGACCTCAAGGAATCCTTCAGATGATTCGAGACGGCCAGGTCGTCCTCTTCACCTTTCCACGGACCGACCAGGCGACGGGCAAGCTGCGACCAGCGCTCATCTTGCGCCGGCTGCCCGGCCCCCATGGGGATTGGCTCGCCTGCATGATCTCCGCCCAACTCCGGCATGAGGTCACCGGGGTCGATGAAGTCGTCCGCGATACGGATGCGGACTTCGCAGACACCGGCCTCAAGGTGACAAGTCTGATTCGTGTCACCCGTCTCGCCGTAGTCTCGGCAGAGATTCTGCACGGGACCATCGGCACTCTATCCGAGCAACGCCTCACGCGCATCCGCAGGCGCCTTGCTGATTGGGTCCTCGGTACTCACAGTTGAACACACCCTCTGGGTAGTATAACCAGCTGGAATTCTCGTCCCTTCTCGGCCGCCATCGCTCCTCCGCTGGAATCGACGTTTGAAGATACAACATCTCGACACGAGAACGCCAGCTACTCGAATTGCCACAGCCGTGGTTCGATGGCATGATCGGTCGAGTCATGGACCGGCAAGACAACCAGGATCCGCCGCCGGAACCCGAACGCTTCGCCGACGCCCTCGAGCTCGACAAGGGCGGGCCGGACGACCCGATCCAGGGCCTGTGGAAGGCGCTTGCAGAGGGGAACGCCCAGCGGGCCATGGGCGCCTTCAGGCTGCTCGAGGCAGCCGGGAAAAAGCCCAACCTGGAGCCCACCCTGGCCCTGGAGCTGGCCGACCTGCTCGAGGCCAACGAGATGTTCCTGGACGCGGCCCGGGCCTGCCGGATGGCGGCCGAGAGCGACATGGAAGGGCCCGAGGCCGCGCCGGCCATCCTGCGGGGCGCCAGGCTGCTGCTCGGCCCGGCCAACAATAAGATGGCGGGCATGGCCATGCTGGGCTTCCTGGTCGAGCACTACCCCGAACACAGGCTACGGCCCGATGCCCAGGACCTGCTGGGGCGCATCGAGCGCGGAGAGCCCACCGGCCTGGAGACCGGTCCCGGGGAAGCGGGGGAAGAACCCCCCATCCACGGCGACCACCTGGCGAAGGCGATCCAGCAGAAGATCGGCCGGGTGGGCTCGCCGGGGTGGAGAAGGCTTTCTTTGGCGGTCAAGGCGGCGTTGCTGATCTGCGCACTGACGTACGGCGCTACCTGGTATGTGCGCGACCGCCACCAGAGCGTCGACGATATCGATCCGGCCGTGCTCCGGGCTCCCGTCCAGACCCCGGTAAGAGATACCGGCCTCGTCAAATTCACCCGGGACGGGTACGCGTACGAGCTGACCCCCAGGTTCGACTACACCATCGCGGGCCTGGTAGTCAGCCTGCGCGACTACACCTTCATGAGCGTCCGGAGAAGCGACAGCGTGTTCCCCATGGACCTGTGCCTGATGTGGGGCAGCAACGTGAGCAGGCGCGCTCACCAGAGTCCGGACATCGAGTTCGACCAACACGGCCGCTTCTGCGTATACTCCTACAAGGGCCGGAACCAGATCCGCAACGCCGAGCTATCCAACAACCACCTGCTGCTGGCAGCCCCCGAGCTCGAGGACACGCTCGAGCGGCTGGGAGGAGGCGACCAGGTCCGCATCCGCGGCCAGCTCGTGGACGTCGAGGCCAGGCGGCTTCAAAGGGGCACCTTCGCCGATCCAGCGCGCTTCAAGCTGAGGACCAGCATCAGGCGGGAGGACAGCGGCGGCGGCGCTTGCGAGGTGATCTACGTCCGCGGGCTGGAGATCCTGAAGTCCGCCCACCCCATCGCCCGCACGTTGGGCAGCATCAGCTTCTGGGGTTTTTGGGCCCTGGTGCTGGTAGTGATCCTGCGCTACATCCTCTTCCCCGTGCGGATACGGGAAATCATGTAAGCATCCTGCGCAGGACGTGGTGGAGGATGCCGCCGTTGTTGTAGCAGGCGACCTCGAACGGGGTGTCGATCCGGCATATGACCTGGAACTCGATCGCCTCGCCGCGGTCGGCCGCGGCCTTCACGTCCAGGTCCTGGCCCGGCTGCAGGTCTTCGTGAAGACCTGAGATGGTGTACTTCTCGAAGCCGGTCAGGCCCAGGAAGGCGACGCTTTCGCCGGGCCTGAACTGCAGCGGAAGCACGCCCATCCCTACCAGGTTGGAGCGGTGGATGCGTTCGAAGCTCTCGGCGATCACGGCCCGCACGCCCTGCAGGCACACGCCCTTGGCGGCCCAGTCGCGGCTGGAGCCGGTCCCGTACTCCTTGCCGGCCAGCACGATCAACGGCGTGCCTTCCTGGCGGTAGCGCTCGGCCGCGTCCCAGATGGACATCCGCTCGCCGCTCGGCTGGTGCACGGTCAGGCCGCCCTCCACGCCGGGGAGCAGGCCGTTCCTTATCCGGATGTTCGCGAAGGTGCCGCGCATCATCACCTCGTGGTTGCCGCGACGCGAGCCGTAGGAGTTGAAGTCCGCCCGCTCCACCCCGTGCTCTTCCAGGTAGCGGGCCGCGGGGCTCGAGGCTGCGATCGCGCCGGCAGGACTGATGTGGTCGGTGGTGGTGGAGTCGGGCATCAGGGCCAGCACCCGGGCTCCCTCGATCGGCTCGACCGGCGGCACTCGAAGGGTCAGGTCCTGGAAGAAGGGCGGCTCGCGGACGTAGGTGCTCTTCGGGTCCCACTCGAACACCTCGCTGCCCGAAACGGACACCTCGTTCCATCGCGGGTTGCCGTCGAACACGTCGGCATACGCACGCTCGAAGTCCTCTGGACGAACGTGCTCGCGCACCGCCTCGTCGATCTCTTCCGGGCTCGGCCAGATATCCTCGAGAAAAACCGGCTGGCCGTCAGGGTCGTGGCCCACGGGATCCCGGGCCAGGTCGACGTCCAGCGTGCCGGCCAGGGCGTAGGCCACCACCAGGGGCGGCGAGGCCAGGTAGTTGGCCCGGGTGTCGGGGCTTACGCGGCCCTCGAAGTTGCGGTTGGCGGAGAGCACCGCGGCCGCCACCAGTCTCCCCTCCTCGATGGCGCAGTGTACGGGTCCGGGCAGGGGACCGGAGTTGCCGATGCAGGTGGCGCAGCCGTATCCCACCACGTGGAAACGCAGCGCTTCCAGGTATGGCATCAGGCCCGATTGTTCCAGGTATCGGGAGGCCACCTTGGAGCCGGGCGCGAACGAGGTCTTGACCCAGGGCTTGACCTGGAGGCCTCGCTCGACGGCCTTCTTCGCCAAAAGCCCCGCGGCGATCAGCAGGCCGGGGTTCGAGGTGTTGGTGCACGAGGTGATGGAAGCGATGACCACGTGTCCGTGCTCGAGATCGAACTTGATCCCGGGGCCCTGGATCTCGACGGCGTCGTCCAGCTCGGACGGGTCCAGGCCGAACCCGCGCGGTCCCCTCGGAGAGGTCAGGGCCTTTTGCCAGGCCTGCTTCATCACCGAAAGCGGAATCCTGTCCTGGGGCCGCTTGGGCCCTGCCAGGCTGGGCTCGACCGTTCCCAGGTCAAGCTCCACGGAGTCGCTGAACCCGGGCTCGGGCGCGTCGCGGGTGCGGAACAGGCCCTGCTCGCGGCAGTAGCGTTCGACTAGATCGACCGTCTGTGCGTCGCGGCCGGTCAGGCGCAGGTAGGCCAGGGTCTCGTCGTCCACCGGGAAGAAGCCCATGGTGGCGCCGTACTCGGGCGCCATGTTGGCGATGGTGGCCCTGTCGGGAAGATTCAATGTCTTCAGCCCCGGCCCGAAGAACTCGACGAACTTTCCCACCACCCCTCTTGTCCGCAGCAGCTGGGTGACCGTCAGCACCAGGTCGGTGGCGGTGGCGCCCGCCGGCAGCGAGCCGGAGAACCTCACGCCGATCACCTCGGGCAGCAGCATGAAGATCGGCTGGCCCAGCACGACCGCCTCGGCCTCGATGCCGCCCACTCCCCAACCGACCACGCCCAGTCCGTTTATCATGGTGGTGTGCGAGTCGGTGCCCACCAGCGAATCCGGAAAGGCCGTCCCCTGCGACAGCCGGACCACCCTGGCCAGGTACTCCAGGTTGACCTGGTGGATGATGCCCGTGGCCGGCGGCACGACCCTGAAATTATCGAACGCCTCCTGGCCCCACTTGAGAAACTCGTAGCGCTCGCGGTTGCGCTCGAACTCGCGTTCGGCGTTGTATTCCAGCGCCAGCCGGCTGCCGAACCGGTCCACCTGCAGGCTGTGATCGATGACCAGGTCCACCGGCACCCGCGGGTTGACCTTCTTCGGATCTCCGCCCAGCCGCTTCACGGCCGAACGCAGGGCCGCCAGGTCCACCACCGCGGGAACCCCGGTGAAGTCCTGCATGATCACCCGCGCCGGCCCGAAGGGGATCTCCACCTTCCCGGCGCTCTCGGGCCCCCACCCGGCGATGGTCTCGACCGCTTCTTCCGTGAATGCCAGACCGTCCACCTGTCTCAGGGCCGCCTCGCAAAGCACCTTGATCGAGCATGGCAGCCGTGAGACCGAAAACCCCCGCTTCTCCAGCGCCTCGAGCCGAAAGATGCCCACCGGGCCGGCCGCGGTGTCCAGGGTCGCCTTCGCGCCGAACGGGTCCTTGTGAGCCATGGGTCCTCCCGGGACCAGACAGGTGAGAAGCTAAGCCCAGTTCTCCAACAGCAGATCGGGAATTCTTCGAAACTCGCGTATGTTGTTGGTTACCAATGTCAAGGAAAGACTTCTGGCGTGGGCGGCTATGAGCTGGTCCATGGCTCCTATAGGTATACCTTTCCTTTCCAGGAATGTTCGGATCTCCCCGTATTGATAAGCCGCTCGATGGTCGAAAGGAACGATCTCGATAGGAGCAAGGAAGCCGCACAAGGCATCCCGGTTCTTCTCGGGCCGGCTGCTCTTGGTGACGCCGTACTCGAGTTCGGACAGGGTAATGGCCGAGATGGTTACATCGGATATTGCATACTTCCTCAGTCTCTCGATGACCCTGCGTGGCTTTTTCTTGATGATGTATATACAGATGTTCGTATCCAGCATCAACCGCATCAGAGCATCTCCCTGTCGTCGAGGCCGGGTTGCTCCCGTTGTTCCATGAAATCGTCGCTGAAGCCGTCCAGGCTGCTTACAAGCGATCCCCAAGGATCGTCCTTGGGGACGAGAACCACATTGCTGCCGATCCGCTTGATGTACACCTCGCTCCCTTGAAATTTGAACTCCTTGGGCAGCCTCACGGCCTGGCTCCTTCCATTTTTGAACAGCTTGGCGGTCTTCATCCGTGCCTCCTGATGGTATATGCCCATTAGTATATACTCATTGTTCGACGAGGTCAATGGCAAAATAGATCCAGCCGGCACCTGGATCGTATACACTGGCTGGCATACGAGAACACGAGAACAGGAGGTCTGTCATGTCTTTTTCCAGATTCACTCGCACCGTCGTCTGTATGCTGCCCGCCCTGGCGTTTCTGGCGTGTCCGGCCATGGCCGAGAAGCGGCCGGCCAAGCCCAGGGTCGAGGTGGTCTTCGTGCTGGACACCACGGGATCCATGGGCGGTCTGATCCAGGGGGCCAAGCAGAAGATCTGGTCGATCGTCAACGAGATCGCCAAGGGCAAGCCCACCCCGGACATCAGTCTCGGGCTGATCGGGTACCGGGACAAGGGCGACACCTACGTCACCACCCGCACCGACCTGACCGGCGACCTGGACGCCGTCTACGAAAAGCTGATGGCGTTCTCGGCCGGCGGGGGCGGCGACACGCCCGAGCACGTCAACCGGGCGCTGAAGGAGGCGGTCCACGAGATGAGCTGGTCCGGGGGCCGCTCCGCGCTCAAGGTGATCTTCCTGGTGGGCGACGCCCCGCCCCACATGGACTACTCCGACGACGTCAAGTACCAGCAGACCTGCGAGCAGGCGGTCAAGAAGGACCTGATCATCAACACCATCCAGTGCGGCACGATCGCCTCCACCGGGACCTTCTGGCAGGACATCGCCCGCAGGTCCGAGGGCCGCTACGTGGCCATCGCCCAGTCGGGCGGCACCCTGGCCATCGCCACTCCCTACGACTCCGACCTGGCCAAATTATCGTCCAGGCTGGACTCCACCCACGTGGGCTACGGCTCGGCCGGCGAGCGCAAGAAGGCCAAGTCCAAGATGAAGCGGGCCACGGTCATGGCCGAGGCCGCGCCCGAGGCGGCCGCCTCGCGGGCAGCCTACCGCGGTGTATCCGGCTCGGTCGGCACCCGCGACCTGTTGGCCGACGAGGATGCCGGCAAGGTCAGCCTGGAGTCCCTGAAGGACTCCGAGATGCCCGACGATCTAAAGGGCAAGACCAAGGCCCAGCGCAAGGCCTACCTGACCAAGAAACGCGCCGAGCGCAAGAAGATCCAGGCGCAGATCACCGAGATCTCCAAGAAGCGCGACGCCTACATCCGCGAGCAGATGTCCAAGACCAAGGGCTCCGGCGACTCCTTCGACGCCAAGGTGATCGACTCCATCCGCGCCAAGGCCGCCAAGAAGGGCATCAGCTACTGATTTCAGGATCTCCAAGACACGAATGTGCTCTTTCGAGAGCCACAAATCCCTTGACCGGCTTCGATCGGACATGCGATATTTTTACCGTTATTCAAGGATCGCTCCATGCCTGAAAGAGTGCGCAAGGAACGCATCAAGGCCACCTACCAGGACCTGATGGATGTCCCGGAGCATATGGTTGCGGAAATCATAGGCGGGGAGCTTGTTACGAAACCCCGACCGGCATCACCCCACGCCCGTGCGTCATCGGCTCTCGGGGCCGGCCTCATGGGTCCGTTCGACCTTGAGACGGGCGGCGAAGGCGGGGGGCCAGGCGGATGGTGGATTCTCGACGAGCCCGAGCTCCACCTGGGTGACGACGTCCTGGTGCCTGATATTGCCGGCTGGCGGCGCGAGCGGATGCCCGTCCTTCCCAACGTTGCGGCCTTCGAGATCGCCCCGGACTGGATATGCGAGGTGGTTTCCCCCGCCAGCGCGCGCATCGATCGGGTGCGCAAGATGAACATCTACGCCCGAGAGAAGGTAGCCCACCTGTGGCTCGTCGATCCATTGGCGCAGACCTTGGAGGTCTACCGCCTCGAGGCTGAGCACTGGGTCGTCGTGAACACCCACGCCGGAACCGACCGGGTACGCGCCGAACCTTTCGATTCGGTGGAACTGGAGATGGCACTCTGGTGGATTCCGCCGGCCGTCGACGAGGAAGAGGGCTAGAACAGCGGTTGTCACTAAGTCACTAGTGACTTGGTGCAGCCGTCGTTGATGAGGTCTCTCTACCAATCCACGATCCGCCACCGCCCTCCGATCCGCTTCAGGCCGAGCCGCTTGGTCGAGCAGAACCGCTCGCGCGAACGCCGCACGCAGCCGCGCAGCACGCCCTTGGCTGCCATCCTCTCGGCCAGCGACTCCACCTCGGAGGCCGAATGGATGTAGAAGGGGCAGGCGTCCAGGTGGAAATTCTGTTCACGCCATTTGCGCAGTTGCTTGTACGAACGGCTCCTGGCGCGGTCCGCGTCCGGGGCGAACAGGGCGTCGAAGGTCTCGTCGTCCCCCGTCCCGGTGGCCTCGATCATCCGGGCCACCACCTTCTGGGCCTCGTCAAAGGCACGCCGGAACGAGCGCACCTGCTCCGAGTTCTCCGGGACGGGGACCTCGGCCGCCTCGACCTCGAAGGGCAGCGCGACGAGCCTGCGGCCGGTGCCGTTCTTCTCCATCTCCAGACCCCTGGGGTATGCCTCCTCGAGCAGCTCGATCTGCCTGAGATAGGCGATCGCCTCCAGGTAGCGGAGGTGCGCGTCCCTGGCCTCCTGCTCGGTCTTGGAACACAGCCTTGCCATCAGGAGCTTGTTATCGGTCCCGCCGAAGCCGTGCCAGAAGCAGTTGGTCTTCCGATCGAACGGCTTGAAGAACCTGGTCGCCACCAGGTCCTCGAGCAGCTCGCGGCGGGTCGAGACAAGGTCCGCCCCCCAGGGGCGTCTCTTCAGGCGCTTCCAGTAGGCCCGGGCCTTCTTGCAGTGCGCTCCAACGCCCATGGCCTTCCTGCGCTCGGCCGTCCCGGCGTCGGCCAGGGCCGCCGGGACGCGCACCCGCGGTCGCGCGCCCAGCAGCTTGTCCACCAGGGGCCCCATGGCCTGAGGCGCCTCCTTCAGGCTCGCAAGCGTGACCGAGGTTCGCGAGGTCACCCGGGCCTGCCTGGGGTCGATCAGCTGCAGGCTGAGCACGTACAGGTCCTCGAGCTTGCCCACGCTGCCGGCCACCAGCCGGTCGGCCCCCATGGCGCCGGCCAGCTCGGCGAAGCAGGACTCGTCCTGGCAGCCGAGCAGGATCTTCTGCTGCTCGGCGGACAGGATGGCGCGCACGTCGGGCGGCCCCAGGGCCCGGATCCCGTGCCGGACCAGGAGCGCCTCGAGCAGCAGGTTGGTCAGCACCTCGCCCGCGCCCTTTGCCACGCCCGGGTTCGCGTGCACCCCCGGCACCACCACAGACTTCTTGCCGTCCACGGCCTTGTCGTCCGCCGGCGCTGCCGTCCCCCCGATCACCAGCGCCGCGGCCACTAGACCCGCGATTGCTGTTCTCATCCGCCCTCCCCTGGAGCAGGTTACGGAAAGCCAGCCTACCACGAATCGTCAGGCAGGCTCAATTGACTCTCCGGCCCTATCGTGCTCCACTTCATTCGAGGACCATACCCTCTCAGGGGAAGGCTCATGCCCAGGTGTGAATACTCACTTTTTGTAATTACGATCGGCCTGCTCTCGCTCGCCGGCTGCGGTTCGGGGACCACCGACTCCTGCGAGCCCGGCACGAGCGTCGGGTGCTCCTGCGCCGACGGGTCGCCGGGCGAACGCTACTGCGTGGACGGCAAGCTGGACGAGTGTTCCTGCGAGGAGGACGGCCCCTGCCTGGACGTGACCTGCTCGGGCCACGGGACCTGCACGGTCTGGGGCGAGACTCCGGTCTGCGCCTGCGACCCCGGCTACACGCCCTCCAGCCACGCCGGCCTGGACTGCGTCCCGACCGAAGAGGTCTGCGTGGGCGGGCCTATCGACTACGACGTGGACAACGACGGGCAAAACGATTCCTGGTTCGAGCCGGCCGCGGACGAGTGCTTCATGTTCGAGCTGGTCAACCTGACCCGGGCCACCCACGACGACGAGGGAGCCCCGGAGTGTCACACCCCGCTCATGTGGAGCGTGGAGTGGGCGGCGCACGGACGCAACCACTCCATCCAGCAGGCCGAGCAGGGCGAGCTGTACCACGACGACGTTCCTTTTCCCGGGGGCCAGAACTGCGCCTACGGATGCGACCCTGAGTGCGAGATGGACCTGTACATGATCGGCCCCGACGAACCCCACTGCCCGGAGCTCTCGCACCACTGCAACATCATGAGGTGCAGCTTCTCGCACATCGGCATCGGCTACCATGGCACCTGGAACACGCAGAACTTCTACTGAGCGGCGACCGGCGGTTCTTCGCCAAGAGGGGGGCCTGTTCGTGTGGGGAATCTTCCTTACCCACAAGGTGGCAGGGCCGTTGTTTGTCATACTGAACAATCTGGAAAAGCTGGTGGCGAATGGAAAGGTCCTCCCTCGCCCGATCAGAAAGGGCGACGAGTTCCAGGACTACTACGAGGAAATTCGCCGGCTCCTCGAAAAACTGTCGGTTGAAGACCCGGGCGCAGAAACCGAACAGCGGGACGGGTGAGCAAAAACCGGGGGACAGTAAAAAACCACCCAACCATCCGGTTGGATTCCAGGTCATCTTGACAGCGGCGGTGGGGTCGCGTACTTTAGCTTCATGAGCTTCAGACACATCTGCAAGATAGCTCCGTTCCTGCTGGCCCTGGCCTGGCCCGACGCCCGGGCGGCCGAGGACCGGTCCGGCGAGGTCAAGCCGGCCGGCCAGTGCCCGCTGCTGTTCGGCGTCCAGCGTTCACACGATCGCAACCGGACGGCGCGAAAAAAGCACCTGGACTCGATCCTCGAGGGCGAGCACGCTGTCAACCTGACCCACACCGGCGGCTGGCGGAGGCCGGAACGAATCCGCTTCCAGGGCTTGGAGCTGATGGCGACCGCGGCGACGGACGAGGCCGAGCCCCGGGCGCTGGTCGAGGTGGTCGACCTGCCCGCCGGGCTGCGGTGCCCGCCCGGCCTGTACGAGCTGCGCGTGGATAACTCGATCGGCGGCGAGACGCGCGTGCTGGCCATCCTTGACGACTCGGTGCTGCTGGAGCACCGAGACCAGCTGCGCTTCCTCAAGGTCAGCCGGACCAGCAGCCCGGTCTGGCGGATGATCTGGCGTTCCACCTGGACCGTGGCGGGCGCCATGCCCGCGGGCGGCTCCAGCCCCGGCACCGTCTCCGGTTCCAGCCGGTCGAGCTCACGACCGCCACCGTCCCGTCGGAGCTCCCGCAAGACCACCCCCAAGAGCCCCTCCCGCAGATCGCGATGACAGACACGTCCGCCGAACCGGTTCAGCTTTTCGTCCAGGAGCGGGACCCGGCCGGTTTTCCGGGTGATGATTCAGATCAGGCCGCGAGCCCGATACCAGTCCACCGCGTCGCGAACCCCCTCGCGGGCCGGGCGGGAGCGGTAGCCCAGCTCCGACTCCGCCCTTGCCGCGCTGTAGCGCAGTTCGCTGCAGCCGGCCACGGCCAGGCCCTCGCTGAACGGCGCCGGCAGGCCGAGGCGGTCGCGGAGAGCGTCGCACAGGCGGCCGGCCCAGATCAGGGGGGCCGCGGGGACGGTCGCGAGGGGGCGGCGGACGTGGAGCTCGTCGGCGATCCAGTCGAACAGGGTGCGGTAGGAAACGTACTCGCCGCCCAGGATGTAGCGCTCGCCGCGCTCGCCGCGATCGAGGGCCAGCAGGTGGCCGCGGGACGCGTCGTCCACGTGGGCTATGGTGGTGCCGCCGGGCGGGGTCAGCAGGGCGCGGCCGCGGGCGGACTCGCGGATGTAGGTGCCGGCGGAGAAGTTTATATCGCCCGGGCCGAACAGTGTGACCGGCAGGACGCAGACCGCGTCCAGTCCTTCTGCTGCCGCTTCCAGGACCAGCCGCTCGGCAGCGAGCTTGGAGTCCATGTAGCCGAGGCGGTACGGCCCCCAGTCGAAGGGGGTGTTCTCGTCGCCGGTCCGCCCTTTCGGCGGGATGCCCAGCGTGTTGACGGTCGAGGTGTGGACGAAGCGCCGCACCCCGGCGTCGCGGGCCGCATCGAGCACGTTGCGGGTGCCTTGCGCGTTGACCCGCATCTGCGTCTCGTACACCTCGGGCCGGAGAGTGACCATGGCGGCCACGTGGAAGATCGCCTCCACGCCCCTGGTGGCCCTGCGGGCGGCCGCGGCGTCGAGGAGGTCGAACGGGATGTGCTCGCACGGCAGGTCGTCGATCGCGTCGGTGCGGTCGCCGGGCAGGCCGGAGGTGCGCACCGAAAAGCCCTTCTCGCACAGCAGCCGGGCGATGCGTCCGCCCAGGAAACCCGTCGCGCCGGTGACCAGGACCTTCATCTCGGTCCTACCCGTCTCCCCCGTGCCCCTGGCGGAAGGCCTCCATGGTCTGAATCTCGTCGTACCGGTGGGTGAAGCCGGTGGCTTCCCGGAAGGCGGATCCGTCCACCACGAGCGAGTGCTTGATGTGATTGAGGGCGCCTTCCGGAAGCCTCGGAAAGCCGAACCGCCCCGTGACCAGCGAAAAGAACGGGCCGGGGATGGGCACTGCCGTGCGTCCGGTCATGCGGCACAGGATCGACAGCGGCACGGGCTGGGGCCCGGTGACGTTGTAAACACCGATCAACCTGGACTCGAGCGCCAGCACGATGGCCTCGGCGGCGTCGTTCTCGTGTATGAACTGGTACAGGGGGTCGAAGCCGAGTACTGTGGATACGCGCGGTCCCCGGATGAAGTTGGCGAGCGTGCCTCTTTGGGAGGGGCCCAGGGTGTAAACCAGGCGCAGCACCGCGGAGATCTGTTTCGGACTGCGCCACAAGGCCATGCTGGCGAAGAGATCGGCGGCCACCAGGTCGGCCAGTTCCGGAAAGGTCGAGCCCGCCAGCGGCGGATCCGCTTCGGTGTGGTAAAGCGACACGTCGGACGTCGCTCCGTAGACCGTGTGCCGACCAACGAAAATCGCCTGCTCGACGCCGTACTTCCGGCAGTGGTCGAAGATGGCGCGCGTGCCGCCCAGGTTGATGCGGAAACGCTCCTCGAAGTCGGCGGTGAAGTGCGTGACAGTACCCATGTGGATGACGGCATCAGGCCGCCGGGTGCGGAACACGTCCTCGGCCGGACGCTTGCGGATGTCGGCCCGAACGACCTCGATCGCCCGAGGGGCATCGGGCCACGGACGGCGGTCGATCCCGATGACCTGGTGTCCCCGGGCCGCCAGTCGCTCGGCCACCATGCGCGCCAATGCGCCGGCTATGCCGGTGACCACGACCTTCACGACCGCCGTCCTGCCTCTCGCGACTCGAGGCCGTGCGAGATGAGCCCGGATATCCGCTGCTTGACCTGTTCGACGTACTCCTCGATGACCTCGTCGCTCTCGTTGCCGTCCCCCTCGAAACGCATCGGCTCCGAATAGTGAATCTGGCACGGAAACGGCATCGGCAGCGGGATGAGGTACGGCGTCACGGGAAAGTACGGAGCGCCGAACAGGCGGGCCAAGGGCTTGACATTTGCGATGACGGGCAGCGAATCCTCGGCGCCGATGAACGCCAGGGGCACGATTGGGGTGTTGGTCTGCAAGGCCAGCCGCATGAACCCGGTGCCGAACCGCATCAGCTTGTAGCGGTCCTTGTGCAACTTGCCCACCCCCCTGACGCCTTCGGGAAAGACCAACAGCATCCGGTCCTCCTGAAGGAACCGGATCGCGTGTGCGGGAAGCCCGGTGAACTGGCCGACACGGGAAAGCCACAACGAGACGAAGGGCCATGTCTGGGCGAACTTCTCGACCATGCCGTGGGCCAGGCGCGGCGGATCCATCTCCAGGAACACCGACGCCATGACCATACCGCCGTCGAACGGCAATCCACCCGAGTGGTTGCCCACGAGCATCGCGCGACCCCGGGCCGGCACATGCTCGATGCCAGATGTCCGAACCCGGAAGTAGTTCCGGTAAAACAGGGTCAGAAACGAAAAAAAGTACATCAGATGACGCCGGGAGATACCGTACGGGTCGAGCCCCAGACGGTTGAAAGGCAGCTCGAGCCGCTCGACCCTCTGCTCGACCTCGGGATCTATGAGCCATTTCATCGGACCAACCCTTCTTTCATGGTGCTATCGAGTAAATTCTCACGACCCCAACCCGAAAAGAATGGCCCGACAACCCGGAGACTGTCAAGGCGCTCGACCTTGGAATTGACGCAGCTTTGTTGGCATGCTCTATTTCCGTCATGGAGCCATTTCACAGGCGACTTCTAGTCTTCCTGGCCCTACCGCTGTCTTTTCTGACCTCCGCCTGCCTGGCGTGTGCGCTGGCAGCCTGCGGCGATGGGGAGAAAGACTGCGATCAGATGATCGTCGACCCGAGCGCGGATGGACTCTTCGTCGGCGACGCCTGCGGCCGGGCCTCGGTGCGCCTGCTTCCCAGGGTATTGATCGGCGGCCTGTGGCGGGGCGGAGGCGAAGATGGACCTTGCACCGCGGAGGCGGACCGGGTCACCTGTCCGGCCGGCGCGAAAGGGCAGGTCGCCGGCGTGGTGTCCGACGGAAAGTTTTTCGCGGTTTTTCACGCCGACGAGGCGGTGGTGGTCGAGGCGCTGTCCCTGGAGGGCCCCGCCGAGTTGGAAGGCGCCCGCGCGTGGCTTTCGAACGGCTTCCAGTCCTGGTCGCAAAGCGGTGTGCTGGCCATAGGCCCTTCGCCGACGGCGGAAGATCTGGATGACGCCCTGAAGGCCCGCGGAGACCCCGAGGTGCACCGGAACGGAGGAGATGAGCTTTCCTGGTGGTACACCTTTGCAGGCGGCGGCGAGATGTCGCTGGTCGCGGGCGCGCTCACCAGCGAGCGCCTCAAGCCCTGGGCGCAGGTGGTTCGAGACGAAGACGACACTCTGCGGGTCGTGCTCGCGAGCGGCGGGGCCGGCGAACGGATCGCCGTGGATGCCGGCGACGAGCTCGGCGGTGAGACCTGGATGGTGGCGCTCGGCCACGACCTGGACGCCATGCTTCAAGACTACGGCCGGGCCCTGCCCTCCCGGCGGCGGTCGGTCCCGGCGCCGGCCGAGGCCGGGTGGAACTCGTGGTACGAGCTGTGGAACGGGGTGGACGAGGAGGCGGTACGGGCCAACGCCCACCTGGCGCGGGGAATATTGGAGCCGCTGCTGCCGGAGGGCGAGCCCATTCGGATCGTGATCGACGACGGCTGGCAGCTGGAGTGGGGCGACTGGATGCCCAACTCCAAGTTTCCATCCGGGCTCGACGGCCTGGCAGCCGACCTCGAGGCGGATGGCTTCCGGATGGGTGTCTGGCTGGCACCGCTCCTGGTGAGCGCCGGCCTTCCCATCGTGACCGACCATCCGGACTGGTTCGTCGACGGAGCGGAGTTCAACCACATGGTTGCCGGCCGCATGCGCATCCTGGACGTCACCCACCCCGATGCGGCCGCCCACCTTGCCGAGTTCATCTCGCGCATCGTCTCGTGGGGCTACGACCTGCTGAAGTTGGATTTCCTGTTCGCCGGCGCCTTCGAGGGCGAACGCCACCAGGACGTGACCGGCCTGGAAGCCTTTCACCGCGCCCTCGAGATTATCCGCGGGGCAGCAGGCGAAGACGTCATTCTCCTCGCGTGCGGTGCACCGGCGGTGGCCTCATATCCCCACGTGGACAGCTGGCGCGTGGGCTTCGACATCGCCCTGGAGCCGTTCGACGTCTCCTGGATATTCGCCGTCACCCAGGCCCGCAACATCGCCGCCCGCTGGCCGCTGTGTCTCGCGGTGCTGTGCGATCCCGACCCGCCCCTGCTGCGCGAGATGGAAGAAGAGGAGGTCGGGTTCGGCACCTGGGTGGCGGCCTTTGCAGGCGGAGCCCTGTTCCTGTCCGACGACCTCCGAAATCTCCCCGCCGACCGGCACGGCCTGGGCCTGGACCCGATCCGGGTCCATACCGCCCTGGGCGCCGAGCCCGCCCGCCCCGAAGACCCGTACCCTAAAAGCCCGCCCGCCGTCCTGGCCTTCGTGATAAGCGATCTCCTGTCCGGAACGAACAACCACGTGCTGCCGAACATATGGGTGCTGCCGGATGGAAAACGGGTGGGCCTCAACCTGACCGACGAGCCGCTGGAACTGGAGTCGACCACAATCCCCCCCCACGGCGCCCGCCTTTGCGGGCCATAGCCCGCTACGGCGGGCGACGGCCCGCCTGCTCGAATGACTCAAAGTCCGTATTGCTTGGCGATGATCTCGTTCATGATCTCGCGGGTTCCGCCGCCGATGGGGTAGAGGCGCACGTCGCGGTAGAGGCGCTCGACCAGGTACTCGCGCATGTAACCGTATCCGCCGTGGAGCTGCACGGCCTGGTCGACGACTCTGCTGGCCATGTCGGTGGCGGCGTTCTTGGCCATGGCGACCTCCGCGATCCGCATGTCGCCGGCCATGATCCGGGTGGCCAGGGTATAGACGTACGTGCGGCAGACATCGATCCCGGTGGCCATCTCGGCCAGCTTGTGCCGATTGACCTGGAACTTGGCGATCGGACGGCCGAAGGCCTTGCGCTCCTTGCCGTATTCCAGCGCGGCCTCGAAGGCCATCTGCGCGATCGCGATCGCCGAGGCGGCCAGGACGAGCCGCTCGTTGGCGAAGTTCTGCATCAGCACCCCGAAGCCGCCGTCGAGCGGCCCGACCAGGTTGTCGACCGGAACCCGCAGGTCCTCGAAGACGAGCTCGGCCGTGTCCGACGGGTGCCAACCCATCTTCTCGAGGGTAGACCAGACCTTGAAACCCGGCCGATCGGTCTCGATGACGATGATCGAGATCCCGCCCGCGCCCTCCTCCCCCGTGCGGACGACCGCCGTGACCAGGTCGGCCCTGGCGCCGCTGGTGATGAAGGTCTTGGAGCCGTTGACGACGAACTCATCACCGTCCCGCACCGCCCGGGTCCTGATCGCGCCCACGTCGGAGCCCGTTCCCGGCTCGGTGACCGCCAGGGCAGCGATCCATTCGCCGGACAGTACTCTCGGAAGCCAGCGCCTTTTCTGCTCCTCGGTGCCGGCGATAAAGATGGGAGGCAGCGCGATCGACAACGAGCCCAGGCTGGCCGCCAGCCCCGGCGAGCCGGAGCGCGTCAATTCCTCCGCCATGATGATCCCGTGCAGCAGGTCCCCGCCGCCTCCCCCGTACTCCTCGGGGAATGCGGCCCCAAGGTACCCCGCCTCGGCCACCTCCTTGTATATCTCCCGGGGAAAGGTCTTCTGTCGCTCCCATTCGTCGACGTGCGGTGCGAGCCTTTTTTGGACGAATCGGCGCGCCTGCTCGCGAAAGATCAGGTGCTCTTCTGCCAAAAAAACGGCATCTACGAGTCGGTCCATGCTCGTCGTCCCATCTTCCCGGTCCTCGTCTAGAAGTGCCGGGCCATGAACTTCAGCACGCGGCTGTTTATCTCGTCGGGAAACTCGATCAGAGATCCATGGCTTCCACCTTTGACGAGATACCATTCGGCGGTCGGGATCATCTCGTACATCCGGCGGCACACCGAGACCGGGGTGAAGTTGTCCTCGTCGCCCGCCACGACCAGGGTGGGCACATCGATCCGGGGCAGCACGCTCTTTGCCGTGTGCTGCCCGAAACAGGCGCCCGTCTGGAAAAAGGTCAGGATGTCCATGTTCGCGATGTGAGGCCTGTAGCGCTCGAAGTCCTCGCGCTTCACCGCCTTCCGGTTCAATACCAGCAGCCTGGCCACGGAAAACACCCACGGCCCGGACAACATGAAGCTCCAGACTCTCTGCGCGCGTTCCGGATTGCGATTCACCTCCCGAAGGAGCAAGGGGTACAGGGCGTCGGCGAGAGGGCCGACGTGAAAGAAGGTCTTGAGCGGGTGCTCGTACGGCCCGCACAGGGCCAGAAGACCCAGCACGCGTTCCGGAAAGCGGGAGTAGAACTCCAGGCAAACCTGCGTGCCCATAGAAAACCCGCCCAGGACCGCATCCCCGATCTCGGCGGCCTCCATGACGGCCAGCATGTCCCGCATGAAACAGTCGATCGTCAGAATCTTCGCATCGGAGGGCTTCTCGGAATCCACGTGCCCCCTGTAGTCCCAGATTACCGTGCGATAGTGCTTCTGAAGATCGCGGATCAGGTAGTCGAGATAGACCTGGTTGCATCCGATCCCGTTGGACAACAGGACGGTCGGGGATCCCTCTCCATAGACCCGATATGCGATCCGGGCCCCGTCGAAGCTCGTCGTGAACCGGCTCTCTTCCATTACTTCCTCGACTGATGCATCGCGATGATACCAACCCTCCGGATCGAGTCAACGTAAAACACTACCTCGAGAGCTGCCTGCCGTGCTATGCTCGTGGCCTGTCAAACGGTGAGAGAATGCCGAAACGCTACGATATCGTGGTCGCTGGTGCTGGCATCTCGGGCCTTTCCCTTGCGGCCCTCCTGGCACTCGAGGGAAGCCACTCGGTCCTCCTGCTGGAAAAGGGCTCCGTCCCGGGCGGCCGCTTCAAGGTGGAGAAGCGCGACGGATACCTCCTCGACTGGGGGATACACGCCTGCCTCCTGGGCGCCCGGGGCGCGATCGGCGAGGTGCTGCGCCGCTGCGCAAGCCCCGTCCGGATCTCACCCGTCGGCATGGCCTTGTATCACGATGGAGCCCTGCGCGCGATTCTGGGCGAGCGATTGATATCCATAGCCAGGCAGCAGGCACTGAGCTCACTGGACATGGCCCGTCTGGGCTTAGCTGTGTTTCGCGAATGGGGAGAAAGTTCCTACGCTACGTCCGTCGCGCAATGGGTGGAGACCCACCGCGCGTCCGCCGCCGTGGAGCTTCTGTTGAAAGCACTGTGCATAGGATTGCTCGCCACGGATCAGTTCGACAGAGCCTCGATCGGTGAGCTGTTCTCGTTCCTGCGCCAGACGGCGAGACACGGAAGCGCCGTGGGATATCCCCAGGGCGGCTGGGGACCCGTCCTGGACACGCTGCTCGAGACGGTCCAGGGCTCGCCGAAGTGCGAGTCGAGATTCGATTTCGGTCTCGAGTGTGTCATTGCGCCCAGAAAGCGGGTGCGAGCCGTCGTCGTGAACGGGGAGGAGATCGAATGCCGGGCCGTGGTGTGCGCCTTTCCCCCCCAGATGCTCGCCGAAAGAGTGACGGTCGATCCGCCTCTGCCGGCGGAGTACGGCCGCTGCCTGGCTTCTCTGGAGGAAAGCGCAGGACTTTGCATCGAGATGGGGCTGAACCGCCCGGTCACCCCTGATACGCGAGTCGTGTTCTCCGTCGACCCGCCGGCCCTCGTGTGGGCGGTCTCGAACCTCTCCCCACGGGTTGCGCCGCCGGGAAAGCAGCTGATCCAGTTCTTTTCACCGCTCGGTCCAGATCAACAAAAAGACGAGCGATTTATTTCGGACCGGCTCGACAGCCTCGTCGACCTGGGCGCCGCGGTGTTCGGAGGGCCCCTTGACGAGGACTGGCGCCGGCACATGGTGACCACGGTCGGCGGAGTCGTACCTTTCACCGGGCAGGCCAGGCCCGAGCGTCCCGCCGTCGAGGTCCCGGGGTACAGCGGGCTCTTTCTTATCGGCGACGGCGTCTGTGTGGCGGGGCTCGGCGGTGATCTCGCGGTCCGCAGCGCACTCGTGGCCGAGTCCCTGGTCTGCGAATACGTCCGCCAATGAGAGGTAAGAAATGACGGTTGGAAAGATAGTTCGTGTGTGGTAGTAGGTACCTACACCTGAAATGGAGGTGAGTTCATGCGTGTGCGTACCCTTGCCGTCGGACTTCTTACGGGCCTTGTGCTCCTTTCCTCCTCCGTGACCGCTGGCAGGCGGATCATCAAGCTCGGCTCCATAATCGGCCGCGTGGATATCAACGCCCTCGTGCCGCTTCTTCAGAAGGGCGAGCTCAGCCTGGTGGAGTCCTTCCGCAGCGGGCGCCTCAAGCAGGTCGCGGTCATAGGGCTGGTCAATGCCGCGCCGGACAAAGTGTGGCGGGTGCTGACCGACTACGGCCGTTATATGGAGTTCATGCCCAACCTGGCGGAGATCGAGGTGGTCAAGCGGGAAGGTGACGATATCGTCCTGGAATACGAGCTGGAGGTGCCCGGCTCCAACATCGAGTACACTTTGCGGCATCATCACGTGCCCAAGAGCCGGATCGACATCACCCTGGTCGGCGACGAGGGAGACATCACTTCAGGCGCCTGGAGGTGGGAGCTGGTCCCCACCGCCGGCGGAGCCAAGACGATCCTGATCTACACCCTGTACACCGACGTCCGCGAGACCAGCTGGATAATCCGGCAGGTGCTCAAGTCCCAGCCCTCGATGGAGCACGGGCTCAACGTGGCCACCGGGCTGATCACCGTGCAGACGGTCAAGAAACGGGCCGAGAAGCTCTGACTCCCCCCCCTAACCGCCCCCCACCGCATGCAGGACTTTCAGCTCCTCGCCGTCCGACAGTCGGCGGGAGGGCTCTACGCGATTGCCCTCGATCATGTAGATCAGTGGCGGCGGGGTCCGCTGCAGGCCGGCCTTGCGCAGCAGGGTCTTGACCCTGGTTCCGGTCTTCAACTCGTATGTTCCAGAGCGCACGAAGCGCCCCGCCAGGCCGAAGGCCGAGATGACTACCAGGATCGTCTTCTTGCCCTTTCCATTCACTGGCTTTTTACATATCACGAGGCCCGGCTCGTTGACAACCCGCCGGTCTTCCGGTCTACTCCTGGGAAACCAGACGAAAGGAACACGCCATGGGCAATGGCTACATGGGCAGGATCCTGTGGGTCGATCTCTCCGAGGGGAGCATCAGGGAAGAAAAGATTGCGGACGAGGTCTACGAGCGTTTCCTGTCCGGATACGGCCTGGGGGCGAAAACGATCTTCGACCGCCAGCCGGCCGGCGCAGACCCCCTCGGCCCGGAGAACACCCTCGGCGTGATGAGCGGCCTGCTCACCGGCACCGGCGCATCGTTCGCCGGCCGCTGGATGCTGGTCGGCAAGAGCCCGCTGACCGGCGGCTGGGGCGACGCCAACTGCGGCGGCACCTTCGCGCCGGCCATCAAGAAGACCGGGTACGATGGCATCTTCTTCACCGGGCAGAGCCCGAGACCGGTCTACCTCCTCGTCGACGGCGACCACAAGGAGCTCCTCGACGCCTCGGACCTCTGGGGCCGGGACGCCTTCGAGACCGAGGAGGCGCTCAAGGAGAGGCACGGCCAGAGGTTCAAGGTCGCCTGCATCGGCCAGGGCGGAGAGAAGCTCTCCCTCATCTCGGGCGTGGTGACCGACCGGGGCCGCGTCGCCGCCCGATCCGGCCTGGGGGCGGTGATGGGGTCCAAGAAGCTCAAGGCCCTCTGCCTCAAGGGGAACCACCGGGTCGAGGCCCACGACCGGCCGAAGGTTGCCGAGCTCTCCCGCTCCTTCCGCGCCAGCCTCGATCGGGACAAGAGGGTGGACGGCCTCTTTCCCGGCCGGATAGTCGGTTTCTTTGGCAGCCTGCTCAAGCACTTCAAGACCCAGCCGGCCATAGCCGGCGAGCTGTTCAAGATGAGCTTGCGCATCTGGGGCACCAGCGGGTTCACCGCCATGTCGGCCGAGACCGGGGACTCGCCGGTCAAGAACTTCAAGGGTGTCGGCTACCTCGACTTCCCGGTCTCCAGAAAGTCCTCCCGCATCGCGGACGACTCCGTTACCCGCTACGAAACCAAGAAGTACCACTGCTACTCGTGCCCCCTGGGCTGCGGCGGGATCTGCAAGATGGACGATGCCCGCTACCCCCTGCCCGAGACCCACAAGCCGGAGTATGAAACCCTGTGCGCCTTCGGAACCTTGCTCCTGATCGACGATCTGCCGCGTATATTTCAGATCAACGACCTTCTGAACCGGGCCGGGATCGACACCATCAGCTGCGGGGTCACCGTGGCCTGGGCCATCGAGGCCTTCGAGCGCGGGCTGCTGACCGAAAAGGACACGGACGGCATCCGGCTCGCCTGGGGCGACGGCGATGCGGTCGTGCGGCTGGTTGAGAAGATCATCGCGGCCGACGGGATCGGCGCCCTGCTCAAGGACGGGGTCAAGAAGGCGGCCGCCGAGTTGGGCCAGGGCTCGGGAGCCTTCGCCATACACTCCGGCGGCCAGGAACTGCCCATGCACGACCCGCGCTACGACCCGGGCTTCGGCCTGGCATACGAGGTGGAGCCCACGCCGGCCCGCCACACCATCACGTCATACATGTACATGGATCTCATGGCCCTGCACCGCAAGACCCGGCGCATGCCCAAGGCGCGGCTGCTGCACACCTTCCAGGACCGGTTCGGGATCGAGGACAAGGGCCGGGCCCAGAGCGTGGCCAGCGCCTTCATGGACGTGGTCAACGGCTGCGGTCTGTGCCTCTTCGGCGTGTCCGTGGGCGGCAACCCGCCGGTGGCGGAGTGGCTCAATGCGGCAACGGGCTGGAGTCGCTCGTTCGAAGAGTACCTCGAGGTCGGACGCCGCATCAAGACGTTGCGCCAGGCCTTCAACCACAGGGAGGGGATCCGGCCCCGCGACAGTGTCGTGACCGCCCGGGCCCGCGGCGTTCCGCCCCTGGAAAAGGGCCCCCTGGCCGGGATCACGCCCGACTTCGACGGCCTGGCGCGGGACTTCCGCCGGGCCATGGGCTGGGACCCGGACACCGGCAGACCGCTGGATGCGACCCTGGACGAGCTGGGCATGCCCGAAGTGAAGGCCGCCCTCGAAAAATAGACTTCGGGAGGTCGCCATGCTCCACGGAAGGCGCGGCATACTGCTTCTCCTGCTGACGGCTGCGGCAGCCCAGTCGTGCAGCGGCAGGTCAAAGCCGCTCGAGTGCGAGATCGACCGGCCGATGCTGGGGTTCGCGCACGGCGCCCGCTATGACATGTACATCTGGCAGGACCTGCCCTTCGAGGAGCGGGTCGCGCTCGCGGCCGCCGACGTGGTCGAGCTGGGCGGCGGCTGGTTCCGGCCCCACCCGTCCTGGAAGGACACCGAGCCCGTGGTCGACAGGCCGGGCCTGACGATCGAGGGGATCACCGACCAGATGGTGGAAAGCTACGCCTCCGGAGACCCGGCCATCGACTGGTCCAAGACTGACGCGGTCGTCGACGGGTTCACCGACGCCGGCGTGTGCCTCTGCCTGGTGGTCAACGGCGGCTACGAAAACCACCTGCCCGACTTTGTCGACCCCGCCGGCCAGACGCTCCTGTTCACCCCGGACAACGCCGGGCGCGACCTCTACCTGGCCGCGGTCTCCCTGCACGTGCGGGCCACCGTGCGCCGGTACCGGGACCGGGTGCGCGACTGGCAGATCGAGAACGAGCTCAACGTGGCCTGCGAGACCGTCCGCTGGGGCTGGCGCCAGGGGGAGGACGCCTGGTGCGACCCGGAGTTCCTCGACCGCCTGATGTCGACCCTGGCCGACGCGGTGCACGCCGAGGATCCGACCGCACGCCGCACGCACAACTTCCACACCGACTTCCACTGGCTCGAGGACGTGGAGGAGTGGGAGCCCCTGCTCGAGGTGATCGGCATCGACGCCTACCCGAACTACCTGTATGGGGAGCCGGTCAACGGCGAGACGGTCGGGGAGCGGGTGGGACTAACCGTTGACGTGGCCAACGGCAAGCCGATCGCGGTCCTGGAGTCCGGCTACCCCACCCAACCCGAGGACAAGGATTTTTCCGAGCAGGGCCAGGCCGCCTACATCGAGCAGGCCATCCGCACGACCTTCGAGAACGGGGGCTCCGGGTTCTTCTACTTCACCCTGGTGACCAACGAGCAGGGGGGCGCGGGGCTCGCCGACGTCGAGCCCTACTGGGGGCTGTTCCACCGGGACGGAACCAGAAAACTCGGCTGGGGTGCGTATCGCGAGATCAACCGCGAAATAATGGACAACTACGGATCACCGTAAGGATACGCCCTGGTGGTGTTTGAGTAGTTGCTAGCTGATGCCGTATTCCTTCCAGGCGGCCTTCGGGTTGTATGAGTGATCCAGCCAGCCGACTCTGCGGAACCAGTCGACCGTGTCGCGCATTCCCTCGCGCACGTCCGGGTAGCGGTAGACGTAGCCCGCCTCCTTGCTCTTCCTGTTCGAGATCCAGTAGCTCGATGACATGTAGGTGGCCGAGGATGGCTCGAAGACGCGGATGCGCGGGACGTTGAACTTGTCCTCCAGCTTGCACCAGAGCTTGGCGGCCCAGACCATGAAGGGACGCGCGCCGCGGAGATATATCAAAGGAATATCGTACATCCTGCGCCCGACCAGCAGGGCGAGGTAGTGCATGAACTCATAGAAGGAGATGACGGCGTCGTCCACCACGTTGTAGTCCTCGCCTACCCCGAAATCCTCGTCGGCGATGAAGAGCGCGAATCCCGCGATGTCTTCTACGTGCACCGAGGTGGTGATGTAGTTCTTCGAGTCCGTGGGCACGAAGGGAACGAGCCCCTTGTTGATGGTCAGCAGTATTCCCCCGTGGCCGTAGTCGCTGCCTGGACCGTAGAGCGGGCCGGGACGGATGACCGTCAGGGGGAGTCCCTGCTCGCGGTGGTATCTCCAGGCGATCTGCTCCTGCTTCCACTTGGTCACCGAGTAGTCGTTCACCAGGTGGGTGCCGGTCGGCTCGTCCTGTTCGAAGGGGGCGTTCTTCGGAGAGGAGTTCTCCTCGGTGAATGGGATGTTGCACAGCTTCCCGTCCCTGGAGGTGTACGGCTTGCCGAACACGCCGCAGGTGCTCCAGTGGACGAAGCGCTCGAGGCTCTTGTTCTGAACCGCGAGATCGAGGAGATTGGTCGTCCCCTCGACGTTGACCTTCCGTAGTATCTCCATCGGCGCCGAGTAGTCGTAGAGCGAGGCGGTGTGGAAGATGTGCGTGACCGGCCTGGCGAACAGTTTATCCAGGTTGTCCCGCTCGGTCAGGTTGACCGGAACGACCTCGCAGTTCGGATCGGAAAAATCCAGGCCGATGTTCTCGAAGATCATTTTTCTCTTGGGATGATCGAACGCCCCGGGAACGTCGGTGGCGATCACCTTCTGGCCGCCTTCCAGCAGCTTCCTGACCATGAGAGAGCCCGCAAAGCCGCAGGCGCCCGTCACAAGGTTTACTCGTCGTGTCATTTGGTCAATACCTCCTCGAGGAAAAGTCTACCGTACGGTCACCGTGTCCTGTGCGGTAACCCCTTTCCAGTGCTTCACGTACCGGAACGCTACCAGCACCGCCCGAAGCTGTCAATCCCGGACGTTGTGCTTGACTCGCTCCGGCGGCTCCTGTAAGTCGCTCATAATACACTGCTGTTTGCGAGAAGGGAGAGCCGGACATGAAGGGTGAAGAGGTCGTCGTGGTGGGAGGCGGGCGTGCCTCCCTACGAGATGGGCATCGGCCCCGTGCCGGCGACCAGGACGTGTCTCGAGAGGGCGGGCCTGACCCTCGAGGACCTGGATCTGATCGAGCTCAACGAGGCCTTCGCGGTGCAATAGTCGAGAGGGAGCCGGACTGGAAGTGAAGCCGGTCTATCCCCGCTTCTTTCTGCCGCGGTCCAGGTAGCCGTTGTCCCGGTACCAGCCTATTGCCTTCTCGACGGTGGTACGCAGCGGCGTGCTCGGCAAGCCCAGCTCGGTGCGCGCCTTTGTCGTGTCGTAGTAGAGCTGGCGGGTGGAATAGAGCATGGCCTTGTAAGTGGTCAGCGGCGTCTTGTGGGTCACATGGTCCGACCATGCCTCGACCAGGCGACCGATGTTGGTGGGCACCCAGCTGGGAAGCTTTATATCCGGCGCGCGTGTTCCGGCGATCTCTGCAGCGATCTTGGAGAACTCCCGATAGGAGACGTTGTGGCTGCCAAGGATATAGCACTCTCCGACGCGACCTTTCTCCTCGGCCAGCAGGTGGCCCTCGGCCACGTCGTCGACATCCACGGCGTTGAAGCCGCCGTCGATGTAGCCGGGCAGCATGCCCTTCATGATGAAAAGCAGCACCATGCCCGTCGGCGTGGGGGCGCTGTCCCGTTCGCCGAAGGTAAACGTCGGGCTGACCACGACCAGTGGCAGACCTTCGCGCACGAATCGCAGGGCGTCCTGCTGCGACAGCCACTTGGAACGCACGTAGGCGTTGGAATCATCCCACAGGTTGAACTCCGTCTCCTCGTCGGCCGGCCGGCCGTCGGCGTGCACGCCGATGGCGCCGATCGAGCTGGTAAAGACCACCTTGTCCAGGTCGGCCTTGTATGCTGCCCACAGCACGGTCTTGGTGCCCTCGACGTTGACGCGGTAGATCAGAGAGGTGTCCCGCAGCCAGACCTTGTACAGCGCGGCCAGGTGATACAGCGTGTCGCACCCCTCGAGCGCCTCGCCGATGCGCTCGCGGTCGTTCACGTCGCCCTCGACGCGCTCCACGTCCAGCCCGTCGATGTTTCTGGTGTTCGCGCCGGGCTCGACGTAGCAGCGAACCTCCCGCCCCCGGTCGAGGAGCTTGCGCACCACGGCCGAGCCAATGAACCCGGTGGATCCGGTAACCAGAACTTTCATCGGATTTCCCTCCCCTGTCGAGTAATCACCAGCTTCAACCGCGACCTGAAGGTTTTTCTGGAGCGCCACCCGGTCAGAACATGAAGCTCAGGGAAAGGCCGGCCGAATAGAAAAAGCCCGAATAGATGAACCGCTCCCCGGGCTCCAGGGCGTCCTTGGTGTATTCCTCGGCGAGCCTAACTATTGTCTCCTGGTCCAGCTGGCCGATCACGTTTCCGTCCTCGTCGAGCACATCCACCGAGGCGAGTCTCCCCCTGTAGTATTCATGTATGGCTCCCTCGTCCTTGGTGTGACTCCGTTCCGGCAATATCTGCATCTGGAAGTACACGTTCAACTCGACTTCCGGGCTTCCGAAGCCGAACAGCTCGTCGAGCCTGGTGGTGTTCCCAACGGAAAGTATGTGCCTATCGCAGTCGAGGAAGTTAGAAATCATGGTCTGCTCCGGCACCGGAGATGGATCGTAGGCGTAGCCGAATAGCAGCCTGCTGGAAGAATGTAGACTGATGCCTCCGCCCGCCCGGAGAGTCACCGTGTTGTGGAATCCGGGCACCGCCGGCTTGCGATGGGTGTCTATGAAGTCGTCCCACACGTTGTAGCTCACCGTGAGCGAGGCCAGCCAGAAGTCGTCCTCCCAGCTGGCGCCGAACTCGTACTGGGTCGGATGGTAGTAGTGGGACAGGAGATGATCGTACTCGTATTCGTTAATGATCGGGATGTCCGTTATACGGGTGTCACCCCAGTCGTAGACGTCCGTTCCCTTCCTGTAGACGGCGGCCAGCTTGAGGTTCTCGATCGGCCTAACCATGATTCCCGCGAGAAAGGAGAAACGGCTGTCGATCGTCACCTCCTCGCCCATATCGATGTGGGCGCACTCCCAGCTCTCCTTCTCGGGCGGGCAATCATCTCCTTCGTTCCAGTAACGCGCATCGCTGTGGGTCTCGAGCTCCAGCGAGAACCGGAACCCGAACCCTACCGAAAAATACTTCGACGGCGAGAATGCAATGGCCGGGTAGAGGGACAGGTGGTTGTAGCCGTCGTAGTGCCTGATCCACGTCGGGCGGGCGATGCTCTGCGTTTCGTATTCGAAAAGGGCCTCGTAGGGCATGTACACGACCATTCCGAGCGACGTGAAGGGCAACCCGAACAGGCGCTCGAGGTCGAGGGAGAGTCCGTAGACTCCTCCCGCCGCAGCGGGCACTCCGCCTTCCTCTCTGGCGCCGTCGATCTCGTAGCTCAGTCGCGATGTCCCGTAGAGGTTACCGATGTCTATGCTGAAGCCCGCCGAGTCCTGGCCTTCCCGGTCGTCTCCATCGTCGTGCCAGCGCGGAAAACAGTTCAGACCGGCGGGATTGTAGTAGGCCGCGCTGGAGTCGCAGACCAACGAGGTGTACGCACCACCGAGGGAGATGCCCCGGGGGCTCAGGCCAAAGGTCTCCTCGACGCCCGCCCGGGCGGGCAGGACCCCGGCCGACAACACCGAAAACGCCGCGGCCAGTATGAACCGGGAGACTACGCCGCGTATCATGGCGCCACCTCCCCGGCGGGGTTGCCGAAGCGATAGGAGATGGTCAGCCCGACGCTCCAGACGTGCCCTCCAGCCTCGTAGTATGGATAGCCGGGATTGTAATAAGGAAAATCCTCGTCTTTCGGGTCGAGGTCGACCCAGTCATGGTCATCGGGCGGAATCTGATCCTCGGGTATGTACTCCGCGTTCTTGTTTACTTTCATGTCGGCCATCTGGTGCCATCTGAAGAAAAAGTGGATCTCCACCGGTATGTGCCAGGCTTCGATGAGCTCCTCGAAGTCAAGGCCGAAACCCGTGGTGATGAGCAGGCTGTCCGAGTCCAGGAGGTTCTCCTCGCCGACGGGCATCGGGGCGGGGGTGGGCTCGTAGCGCAAACCGGCCCTCAGCTTGAGCGGCCGCCAGGGCGACACCTCCATCCCGAACCGGAAGCTCCAGACGTCGCTGAACGCGTAATCGTCGATGTTCTCCAAGGGTGTGCGGGAGCGGTGGTCGCGGTAGTCGGACCAGCGCTCGTAGACCACGTCCATGCTCAGAAGCAGCCAGTCGTACCTCCACAAGGGGACCAGGGGTCGCACGGCCGTGCCCATGCGCACCTGCATCGGCACGTAAAAAGCCGTCATATGAAAGGGGTCCTTGAAAACCGGGACGTCTTCTAACAGCTCCAGGTAGAAGCTGTTGCGACCCGCGGACTCCACCTTCTGCTCACCCCGGTAGCAGGCCCCGAAGGACAGCCAGGACAGCGGCCTCAAGCTCAAACCCGCCACCAGCGCGGCGTTCAACCGAGCTTCCCTGTGCACGTACAGATCGAGCCCCTCGATGCTGTCGGCGGGGTAGTAGTTGGGGTCCTGGCTGCCATCCCCCCCCAAAAACCTCTCATCGGACATCACCACGTCCGTGGCCGCCCAGAGGTCCATCAGCAGATCCACACCAATGCCGATCGAGATCCAGTCCAGGAAGCGGTACGAAAGCGCCGCGTCGATGGTGATGCGCTTGTTGCGGTCGCGGTACTTGAAGAATGTGCGCTCCGAGGTGCGCTGCGGAACGTCCACCTGGGCGAAGCCGCCCTTGGGCAGGAAGAGCAGCACCCCCACGCCCAGCCCGTGAAGCGAGATAAGCTCGCCGATGGGGCCGCTGGCCCCCAGGTAGTACCCGCTCACCTCACTGTAGTCTGTATAGGAGCGCTCACGCCTGATATCCTTCAGCCACAACCCGTTGCCGGTCCACATGGGCCCGAAGAAAATCTCGGCGCGCTCCAGAAAACCCAAAGAGCCCGGATTGGAGAAGGTGGCCTCGGGAATGTCCAGCACCGCCGTGGTCGCATCGCCCATGGCTGATCCCCGGGCCCCCACCCCGAATGTGTCCACCGGGTTGGCCCGCGCCCCGGCCGAAAACAGCAGGAGGACACACGCCATCAGGGCCCGGACAGCGGAAACCATGACCTTGTTTCCCATTCGAACCTTGTACCAAGGGCCCTTCCTGGCTGTCAAGAGCCGCGCGGAACCAGGAGGTGGACGGGCCATTGACTTGGTGCTATGATACATAGGACGGTTCCGTAGTCGCACGAGGAGGTAGCCATGAGTGCCCTTGGCAAAGAAATTGAGAAGGACCTACTTGAGCTTCCGGCGGAGGTTCGTGGGGAGTTGGCGCATTCTCTCATTCGCAGTCTCGACACTGAAGTGGACGAGGACGCAGACGCCCTGTGGGCGCGTGAGATAGACAAGCGCTGCAGGGAAATCGCAGAGGGGAAGGTGAAATGCAGGCCCATCGCGGAGGTCCTCGCCGATATCAGAAGGAAGCTCGACCGTGCGAGTTCCCAGCCATCCTGATGCTGACTCGGAGCTTGAAGAAGCCGCACTTTTCTACGAGCAACGCTCCCGCGGGCTGGGCCACGACTTCCTCGACGAGTTCGAACGCACGTTATCCCGAATCATAGAGAATCCTACCCGGTACAGGTGCATCAGAGGAAACGCACGCCAGTTGAGGTTGAAGCGTTTCCCCTATGCTATCGTCTACGAAGTCCGCCATGACGATATTCACGTTGTTGCGGTGAGGCATTTCCGCCGCAGGCCCTTCTACTGGTTGTATAGGCTCGAGGAATAGGGTGTCGGCCGATTTGATCGGTGGCCTGAATTCCTGTTGACATCTACCGGATGATGGGCTTTGATGTCCCGGCAGACAGGAACCTGGTCATTCTCGTCTTGAGGAGAATGGTTTTCTCGGCCTTGAAACGCTGCCGGTGACAGTCCAGCAGTGCGTTCGTATCGGATTCGGAGGCGGAAAATGTCTCAAGAACATCACCTTGTGAACGTTATCGTTCCCGTCACATTCGAGTATCACTACAGGGTCGGCTCGTTCATGGAGAGATACCTGGACGAGCTTGCCGACAAGAAGATCGTCGGAGTCGAGTGCCCGAAGTGTGGGCGGGTTCTCGTGCCTCCGCGGTCGGTCTGCGGTAGTTGCTTCACCAGGCCCGAGAAGTGGGTCGAGGTGGGGCCCCAGGGCGAGCTTCGGAACTATACCGTGGCGCACGTCGAGATCGTGGACGGGGAGATCAAGGATTCTGAGGAGCCGCGGATCATCGGCATGGTCAAGCTCGACGGTGCGGATTCCCTGGTGTGCGGCGTGGTCGAGGGTGTTTCAGAAGAGGACTTGAAGACGGGCTTGCGCCTGAAGGCGGTGTTCGTCGACGAGCCGAAAGGCTCGGTTAAGGATCTCGACCACTTCGAGCCTGTCGGGTAAGGGGGGTGCGCCATGACGATGTCCAGAAGAGTCGCCGTCGCCGGATGGAAGCAGACCAAACACTCGGCCGACTGCGGGACCTCGCGCGAGCGGATGGTCTACGAGCTTCTCAAGTCGCTGTATGCGGAGATCGGGATCACCCGCGACGACGTGGACACCTTCGTGCTGTGTTGCAACGATTTCCAGGACGGCCGAACGATCTCGGAGGTCTATCCGGTCTCGTGGATCGGCGCCTATATGAGGGACCAGACCAAGGTCGACGCGGACGGCTCCGACGGTGTCCTGTACGCGCTGATGCGGATCCTCTCGGGCAACTACGACTCGGCCCTGATCGTCAGCTGGGCCATGGGAGGGAGCGAGTTTCGCAACCAGAGCATCATGAACTACACGCTCGACCCGATCTACGAGCGCCAGCTCGGCCTGCTCAACGAGCTGTCGGCGAGCGCGCTCCAGGCCAGGGCCTACATGCTCGAGCACGGGCTTTCAGAGCGCCAACTCGCCGCTTACGCCGCCAAGAACCTGCGCAACGCGGCCAAAAATCCCTGCGCGCTGAGGCAGGTGCCCGACCAGACCGCGGAGGCGGTCCTCGAATCCAGGCCGCTCTACTCGCCGCTTCGCGAGCTTCACGGCTACCCGCCCACGGACGGCGCCTGCGCCCTGTTCCTGGCGGCCGAGGAAAAGGCCAAGAGCTGGACGAAATCGCCCGTCTGGATACGCGGCGCAGCCACCTGCCAGGACACGTACTACTTCGGAGACCGAGACTTCGTCAAGGTCCCGGCGCTTCGCAAGGCTTCCGCGGATGCGTACGAGATGGCCGGCGTGAAGGAGCCGTCGAAAGAGATCGACGTCGCCGAGATCCACTCGTCGTTCGTCTCGCAGGAGCCGGTCTTCGCCGAGGCCCTGGGGCTGTACCCCGAGGGCAGCGGCGGGCGCGTCATCGACGAAGGCCTGTCGGAGATAGGCGGCCAGCTGTGTGTCAACCCCTCGGGCGGTCCCCAGGGCGCGAACCCGTATACCGCCACGGGACTGATCCGGATCGCCGAGGCGTGCGCCCAACTCGCGGGTAAAGCGGGCGAGCACCAGCACCTGGATTCGAGACTGGCCGTGGCCCACGGCCAGACGGGAATCTGCGGCCAGCACAACACCGTGTTCGTCCTGAGCGCGGAATAATAAAGGAAGGTATCTGCCATGAGGGATGTCGCTGTAGTCTCGGTCGGATACAACGGCCGCTTCGTGTCCAAGCGGCCCGACATCAACATGCCCGAGCTGTTGCAGCCGGCCGTGGAAAACGCCCTGTCCAGGACGAACCTGTCCTTCGAAGACATCGACGCATTCGTCGAGGCCAACATGCCCACCTTCGAGGGCGTGAACTATCCCAGCCTGTGGTTCTCGGAGCACCTGGGCGCGGTGGGCAAACCGGTCATGCGCATCTCGACCGGCGGCACGACGGGCATGTCCGCATTCCACGCGGCATACTACCACGTGGCGTCGGGGCTCCACGACACCGTCATGGTCATCGCCTGGGAGAAGCACGACGAGGGCGACGTCCAGGTCGGGCTGGCCGGGATAGTGCTGCCCGAGATGTTCGCCATGATGCAGAACTTCGGGCCGGATCCGACCAGGAGCAGCCTGCTCTCCGGCGGCTCCGCGGGAGGAGCCGCATACCAGGCCATGTCGTACCTGGCCAAGTCCGGAGGCACGATCGATCACATAGACATGATCGCGGCCCAGGCGCGCGCCAACGCGGCCTTGAACACCTATGCACACCTCCAGGTTCCCGGCTGCAAACAGGAGGACATCGCCAAGACTCCCACGATCTCCCATCCGCTGCGCTACGGCCACACCTGCCCTTCCTCGTGCGGAGCGTGCGCTATGATCCTGACGACCAGGGAGAAGGCGGCCAAGGCCTCCGATCACGCGGCCTGGGTGACGGCCGTGGCCAATGCGACGACCGACGCGACCACCGGCAACTTCATCGACGGTCAGATCACCGACCCGGCGGCGCAGGCGCATTGCAAGCCGCTGGCCGAAAAGGCTTACGAGATGGCCGGGATCAGCGACCCGATGAAGGAGATCCAGGTCGCGGAGGTCTACGACGGTTTCGCCCACCAGGAGCTCATGTGGCCCGAGCGGCTCGGGCTGATCCCCGAGGGCTGTGGGCCGGAGTACGTGGAAAAGGGCCTGCTGGCCATCGACGGCAGGATGCCTATCAATCCTTCCGGCGGGGTCGTGTGCACCAATGCCATCGGCGCATCCGCCCTGGTCCGGGTCGCCGAGGCGGCCCTGCAGGTGATGGGAACGGCCGAGGGCGGTCACCAGGTGCCGGGAAAGGTGCACAACGCCTTGAGCCACGGCTGGGGCGGCCTGTTTCAGTTCGTCACGATCACGATCCTATCGGACACTCCGAGATCGAGCAGAAGCTGAAGCTCCGCATCGCCCAAAGAGGAGGTTTCGCAAATGGCCGAGCAGGCAAAAGAAACCAGGGTCGTGAGCGACGTCTGGGATCTGACGACGTATTCCTGGCGGGTGGAGGCCGACGGCCTGAAGCTTCTGGTCGACGGCCTGAAGGAGGGCAAGATACTGGGACGCAAGTGCTCCAGGTGCAACACGGTCTACGTCCCGGGCCCGTGCTACTGCCGGAAGTGCTTCGTCGACATCGACGAGGTCGTCGAGGTCGAGAAGACGGGCAGGATCGTCACCTTCGCGGTCAACCTGGCAGACATTCGGGGCAACCCGCTCGACGAGCCGGTCATCTCCATCGTCGCAAAGCTCGATGGGTCCGACTCCTTGTACCCGGGGATACTGGAGGGTATCGACTGGCACGAAGTAGAAGCCGGCATGGCCGTGAAGCTCGCTCTCCGGGAAGAGCTCACCGGCCAGCTGGCCGACATCACCGGCTACGTCCCCGCCTGAGACCTCTTCATGAACCTGTGCCAACTCACCAGAGAGAGCCTGGAGCGTTTCGGGGAATACGACGTACTGACGTTCGAGGACAGGTCGTATCTCAACACCGAGTACGTACAGGAGTTGCAGAGTCTCGGATGCGCCTTGAGGCGTCTGGGTATCGAACCGCACGATCGCGTCATAGTGACGATGCCCAACTCGCCCGAGGTGCTGACCGCCTACATGGCGATGCGGAAAGGACGGTCGCATGGACTTCGCGCTGACCGACGAGCAACAGATGTTCTACGAGCAGGTCCGCAAGTTCACCAGGAACGAGCTGGTCCTTCCGGTCGACGAGTACTACGAGTACGACCACAACCAGAAGTTCGTGTGGAAGAACTGGAAGAAGATGGGCGGGTACGGCCTGCTCGGGCTGCCCTTCCCCGAGGAGTACGGAGGCGGCGGCGGGAACGCCGTGACCACGTCCCTGGCCACGGAGGCCGCCGCGCGATCCGGACTGGACGCGGGCACGCTGCTGGCCTGGGGCGCCCACACGATCCTGTGCGGGGTCCCCATACTGAAGCTGGGCACCGAGGAGCAAAAACAAAAATACCTGCCCGGGATCTGCTCGGGCGAGACCGTCGGCGGGTTCGCGCTGTCCGAGCCAGGAGCGGGTTCCGACGCCGCGTCGCTCAGGACGTCGGCCGTGAAAACCGAAGGGGGCTGGGTCCTGAACGGGTCGAAGATGTTCATCACCAACGGTCCGATCGGCTCGCTGTTCGTCGTCATGGCCAGGACCGACAAGGACAAGAAGGCCATGGGCATCAGCGCCTTCATAGTGGAGAAGGATTTCGAGGGTTTTTCGGTAGGCAAGGAGTTGGACAAGCTCGGCGTCCGCACGTCCACGACATCCGAGCTGATCTTCGAAGACTGCTTCGTGCCCGAACAGAACATGCTCAGCCAGGAGAATTTCGGTTTTATCACCGTGGGCAGGCTGATCCTCGGGTGGGAGCGTTGCTGCCTGGTGGCCTCGGCTGTCGGCGGTCTCGGCGCCGGGATCGAGACAAGCGCGAAGTACGCCCAGGAGCGTCACCAGTTCGACCGCCCGATCGCCGAGTTCCAGGCCATCCAGCACAAGCTCGCCGACATGAAGGTGGCCTACGAGGCCGGGAAGCTGCTCATATATCGCGTGGCATGTTCCCTGGACGAGGACGAGATAAGCCTGCTGGACGCCGCCGTGGCCAAGGAGTACCTCACCCGCGAAGCCATCCGCTGCGCCAGCGAGACGGTCCAGATACACGGCGGATACGGGTACATGAAGGAGTACCAGGTGGAGCGCGGGATCCGGGACTCCAAGCTGGCCAGCATCGGAGGCGGGACGTCCGAGGTGCAGCTGTCGATCATCGCCCGGGCGCTGATGCCGGTATAAGGGGCCGTCATGGATTTCAAGTTGAGCCAACAGGAAGACAAGCTGAAGCGTTCGTTCCGGGAGCTCTGTAAAGGCACGCTCGAGGCTGCCGCCGCCGAGGTCGACTCGAGCGGCCGGATCCCGGACGGGCACTGGCAGGCCCTGGCGGACTTCGGATATCTGGGTTTTGGCCTCGACGCCGGCGGACATTCGTTGCTCCAGTGGACCCTGCTCGGCGAGGACCTGGCCGGCTCGTGCGCGTCCACCTTTGCAGCGGTCCTGGCCTCGTCGCACCTCTTCGGAGCCATCGTCCAGAGGCACGGCTCGGAGGCACAAAAACAAAAATACCTGCCCGGGATCTCGAAAGGGGCGATCAAGGCGGCCGTCGCGCTGACCGATCCCAAGGGCGCCCCGGATTCCGCCCCCCACCAGACTCTCGCCAAAGAGGCCGGCGACGGCGCGGTATTGGACGGTATAAAGCCCTACGTGACCAACGGTCCGATCTGCGACGTAGCACTGGTGCTGGCCGTCACCGAATCCGCATCGACGTTCTTGATCGTCGAATCGGACACGGACGGCCTCGACCGGGGCGAGCGAATGGAGACCATGGGCATTCGCGGGTGCGCGGTCGGACCGCTGTCATTCGACGGCTGTGTCGTGCCCAGGGAAAATATACTGGGCGACTGGAACAGAGCTGAAAGAATTCTCGACGACCTCATGACGCTGCGACGAATCTGGTGGGCCGTATACGGTGTCGGCACCGGGCAGGCTTGCATCGACGCCGCCATCGACCATGCCGCGAAACGCGAGATAGACGGAAAAAACATCTCGAAGCACGAGGAGATCCACTTCAAGGTGGCCGAGATGCATATGGGGACCGACACCGCTCGCCAGCTCGCCCGCAAGGCCGCCTGGCTGGTGGACGAGGGGCAGAAGGCCGACATCATCGCGGCGGCGGCAAAGCTCCTGGCCACGGAGTCGGCCACGGATTGCTCTCACAAGGCCGTTCAGATCCACGGCGGCAAGGGCTTCGTCAGGGGATCGACCGTGGAGCGGCTCTACCGTGATGCCCGCCTCGGCGAGATCGAGGGCGAGACCTCGGAGATCCTGCGGGTACTCCTCGCCAGGGATGTCCTCGATAAGCATCCCGTCTAAAGAAGATATTGACATGTCGAGTTGGAACAACCGTCCGCCGAGTGCGTTGATCGCCGCCTTCCTGGCGGCCTGGGCGCTGGCTGTCGCTCCCGGGCTTTCCGGCTGCGACGACGAGTCCGGGCATCCGCTCACCGAGGAGGAGCTTCGCGACCGGCTCGGGATCCCGGAGGATGCCGAGAGGGTGGTCGTCTTCGGCCAGAACGCCCACCTGGACCCGGGCTGGCAGAAGACCATACCCGGCTACTACGACGCCTTCGTTCAAGACATTTTCCTTCAAGCCGCCCGGCTCCTCGACGAGGAGCCCCGCTACCACTACTCCATCTGCGAGATCTCCTTCCTCGACCTCCACCTCCAAAGGCACCCGGAGGAGGCGGCCCGGCTCTCCCGCCATGCCGCGAGCGGGAGGCTCAGGATCGTGGGCGGGGGGGTGACCAGCCCGGACACCTTGCTCCCCTCCACCGAGGACCTGATCCGGGACTACCTGCTCGGAAGCCTGTGGGTCAAAGACGAGCTGGACGTGCGGCCGCGCACGGCCTGGCTGCCCGACTCCTTCGGGCACAGCCCGACCACGCCCGACCTGCTCGCGGCCATGGGGTACGAGCAGGTCGGATTCGCCAGGACCGACGGGCTGCGCACCCTCTTCCTGGTGGACTTCTTGCACATGGATCCGATCATGGAGGGTTCGACCGCGGCGACCTTGGCGAGCCTCGGGAGCTCGTCCTTCGTGTGGAAAGGTCCATACGGCGGCGAGGTTCTCGCCCACCTGATGCCCGTGGATCTGTACTGCCAGGGCGACTACATCGACCGCGACGGCGGTATTGCGCTCCCGGGCGAATGGCTGGGGGGTATGGAGAGGACGGACCGCGAGTACACCAATGCCAGCATCGCAGGGTTCATCGAGGAGCTGAAGCCCTGGAGCCGCACCCCATACATGTTCGTGCCTGTGGGATGCGATTTCCAGATGCCGAAGAGCGGGCTGGTCGACTACCTGGATCACTGGAACGATGATCGCTTTTCCGAGACCGGGGTATGGGCGCTGGCGGCGACCTTCGAGGATTTCATGGACCTCCTCGGATTCCACGCCTCCGATCTGCCGCGCCTGGAAGCGGACATGAACCCCTACTTCACCGGGTTCTACGCGACCCGTCCCGAGCTCAAAAAACTTCACCGGCTCGCCACCTCGGCCCTGCTCGTCTCCGAGATGTTCGCGCTCCTGCTCGACGACTCGGAAGGCGAGGCCGTCCAGCGTGCGATGCGAAAGACATGGTGGAACGTGGCCCTGGCCAACCACCACGACTTCGTTACCGGAACCTCGACCGACGATGTATACGAGACCGAGCAGCTTCCCATGCTCGAGACCGCCGTGCGCAACGCAGAAGAGATCTGGGAGGAGGTGTCCCACGAGATCGCGGGCCGCGTGGACACCAGCGCCTCGGGAGGCCGGATGGCCGCGGTGGTCTTCAACCCGGCCTCGAGGGATCGCGACGCCGTGGTGGTTGTCGAGATCGAGCTCGAGCCCGGCCAGGCCCGGGAGATATCAGTCAGCGACGGCGGGACCCTCCCCTCTCAGCTCCTCGCCCAGGAGCGCCACGGCGACGGCAGCCTCGCCCGGGCGGAGCTCGCCTTCCCGGCCCGGGGCCTTCCCGCTCTCGGCTACAGGAGCTTTCCTATTCACCTTGCCGCCGGACAGGCGACGGGCCGGGCGAGCGTCGCGATGTTGTCGGAGGGCGTTCCCACCCAGGACCCAGCCCTGGCGGACGAGGTGGTGCTCGAAAACGGCCTCATCCGCGCTGTGCTCAGACGGCAGGGCGGATGGGTTCTGGCCTCGCTGGTGGATCTGCGAAGCGGCCTGGATCTCGTCGGCGGGCCGAGCGCGGTGCTGGTTCCCTACCAGGACGACGGGGGCCTGTGGCGGCTGGGAATGGAGACGCCCGGGCGCGATCAGTGCGCTTTCACGGCCGGGGAGGAGCTGACCGCCGGGGGCGGTGATCTCTTCATCCTGCAACCGGGGCCGGTTCTTGCGGCCGTCCGGATCGCCTCCCCGCCGGGAACCGAGGAGTACGTACGGGAGTTCAAGCTGGCCGAGTCCTCGAGCTGGCTCGAGATGACCGTCGAGGGCGCCGCCGGCGAGGGGATCACCATCACCGCAAGGTTCGAGGCGGCGGCGGACGGGATCTTCACCACCGCCGTGCCGGGCGGCATGGTCATGAGGCCCTTCGAGAAGCTCTACAGCCCCACCTTCTGGCCGGCCACGGAGTTCGTCGATCTCAGCGACCCCGGGCGGGGTGCGGGCCTGGCCCTGCTCACCGGTCAGAGCACGGGCTTCAGCTGCAGCGCGGACGGAAAGCTCGAGGTCATGGTGCTGCGGAACGCCGAGCAGGAGAAGTGCGATTTTCTCGGCGGCAAGGGCACGGATCCTTCCAGGCACTCCATTCGCCTGGGCCTATACCCGCACGCGGGGGACGTCCTTGCGGGCAAGGTGCTGGAGGCGGGCCTTTCCTTCAACGCGCCTCCCAGGGCGGTGCTCACCGGCATCCACGCCGGCGTGCTCCCGGCCTCGGGATCGCTCGTCACGGTCGGTGACGGGGCCTGGGTCTCGGCCCTGAAGCGGGCGGAGGACGGCCGCGGCGTGATTCTTCGCCTGGTCCCGACAGCAGACGCCGCCGCGAAGGCCGAGAAAGTTGCGATCAATGCCGGCCTTCTGGACTTCGGCAGCGCAGCCCATATCGACGCCCTCGAGCGGACCTCGGACATCCCTCCACCCGAACGAATGGAAGAGCACATCCAGGTGGAGCTCCGGGGCGCCCTCACGACCCTGCGCCTCCTTCCTTGAGGGCACCGCAAGATGCGACCCTTGGCTGGACTTTTCGTAATCGTCTTTCTTCTGGTGCCGGGCCGCCTTTATGGACAGATAGGAGAGTTCGAGAAGCTTTTCGGGGTGACCAACATCAACGCTATCGTCGGAAACGGCGGCCTGGCGGCCGGGTTCTCCTCGGACGGCGATCTCACCGTGCTCAAGTGGCCGAGCCCGAGCTATCACGAGCATCTAAACTACAAGACCAGCAACGCACACAACGCGCGCCAACTCCCCCATTTCGGGGCGGCAGCGAACATGGGAGCATTCGCCGGAATCTTCTATCGAACGGCCGCCTCGCCCGACGCGACGACCAGCTGGCTGCGGGAAAACGGCTGGTCCCGCACCCAGAGGTCGACAACCTGTCCGCCGAGCTGGACGAGACCTTCGGCCCGGGTATCTACATCGCCGTGGGCACGAGCCCCGGCTCCAGCGAGCACCAGTGCGGTTTCGACTCGGAGACGAGAAGCTCGATCTGTGCCGACTCCTGGGAGCCCCGGTCCGAGGACGCATTCGGAGACGCCCTTGACGGTTCGCTATCGGGCTCCCCCGTCGCCGTCTGCCAGGCGAACGCAGCCCTGGCGGTCCCGATGGAGTTCGATGCCGAAAACCGCGCCGCGGCGGCGGTCCTGCTCGCCTTTTCGGATACCGCCCGCGGGGTCCTCGCCCTGCTGGATGAAACCAGAAAAATCCCGGCGGCCCGACACGAGCAGCAGACCGATCAATGGTGGCGGGAGTGGATCGCACCTGCGGTCCTGCCCGAAGCCGACGATGCACAACTAAAAACCTTCAGCAAGAGAGCGCTGATCACCCTGAAGATCTACACCGACCGAACGACCGGCGCGACCGTCGATTCCATCCAGCCTCCGTGGCAGGTCTGGCCGCTGGACGCGGCGGACCACGCCTTGGCCCTGGACCTGGCCGGCTATCGCGACATGGCGGAGACCCAGAACGCGTTCCTCGCCACGGTACAGAGAAAGGAGGCCGGGGAGACCATCTTCGGCCCGTTCCCGGCCGGGTCCCTGGCCGAGGCCCATTACGCGGACGGCACGCTCGCCGCTCCCATCCCGTTCATCATCTCGTGGACATCGAGGGTCGTCTGGTCCTGGTGGACCCACGCGAAGTTCATCGACGACGCCCGCCTGCGAAAGCGCTACCTTCAGACCGTGTATCCCGCCATCCGCCTGGAAGAGGACGAGAGCCTGGCGAGCAGGTGGGAGAAGAGAGCGGAAGAGCTGAAGGACGCCATCCTGGCAAGTGATCATCCCAGGGGCGGGCCGTGCGACTACTGGTGGATCTGGCCGGCACAGGTGATCTCCCCGGGCCACGCCCTGTTGCCGGACCTGGCCGATTTCCTCTGGGAAGAGCTCGAACCGGGCCTGAACCGGGAGGCGGACGTGAGGGGCATATTCTACTACGGCTGGTACATGACCACGTTGGCCAGGGCCTGGGCCGGGGACGACGAGAAGATTCAGAAGCTGAAGGAAGCCATCCGGATCTACACAGGCGAGATCCCGACTCCGGGCACGCACCACCTGGGGGACGACTTCCTGATAATCCCAGACGGTGAGGGAGGAGCAGATTACCTCAACGTGACTTCCACACCCAACTCCTTTTCGTCCACGAATATCTACATCGCGGCCATGGCGGTCTACAACCCGGAGCTGTTCGACTCCCTCGACAGCTTCTCCGCCGATGTCGAGCCCCGGGACGGCTGTGGTTGCCAGGCCCCGGGAAGCAGACCCGCCGGATGCGTTTTTTTCCTGTTCCCGCTGGCCCTGGTGCTATTGTGCACAAGGAGATCTGCGTAGATACCCTTCCACGAAGATCCCGAAAGGCTTTAATGGTGATCTTGTAAATGAGAGATGTCTCGAGGTCTGTGTTGAACTGATAGGTTTGCATATATGTTCCATCGGTATAAGCAGGCGGAACCGGGAAGGGACCTAGAAGGTTCCCCCGCATCCTAGTAAATATATATCAATAAATAACAGGCAGATAAATGATATGGCAAACATAGATGACTTATTTTGTGATGGCCACGACCGGTGGGACAAGCGCAATGAAACTTAATATACAGGGATTACGCATCCATAAGACATCAACTCGTCACGTATACAGTCTCCATGTCCGAGCAATCGGCAATGTACCACCTTCAGTTGGGCGTTATCACAGTAGTACAGATGATCTTCCTCGCAATGCCCCCATTCAGGGACATCGCCGCTGCATTCTATTCCTGGCTGAACTTGGCAGCAAGAAGGATTTCTACCCTCAGAATCTGTCATGCAGATCTTTCCCTGAGGCAAGCATGGAGACACCTCTATTTCGTCTTCCTTGCAGACAATCCTAACATGGCCTGCGCACACATCATTGTCCTTGAACCGTCCGCAACCTGGCTCGCCAGGAAGGCATATACCGAGATCTGAATCGCAACTTTTCCCTACTCCGCATATCCCGCAGCTCCCTCCACACCCATCGTCACCACAAATCCTACCGAAACAACTTGGAAGACAAGGAACTTCTAAACAGTGAGCCTCCTCATTGCCAGAACTATCTACGCATTCTTTGAAATCACAAAATGAAGTGTAAACATTGTCCTCTCTGCATGTCACAAGCGAACCATTGATGCACATTCCTCCCGGAGGAATACCATCACACCCACCACCATCTGGAGTACAACTCCTACTGTACATCGAGCAACTCCAGTCATCGGGACATGCACCACAGTAATAACCAGAAACATAGTCATTTCCACAGTTCATGTTGATACAACTATCTCCATCTATAGCTCCACAGTGGTGTGATACACAAGGACGATCACCAGAACAGGTTCCACACACCCATCCACAGCCATCGTCACCGCACACTTTACCTTCACATTGAGGCATGCATGGCTCGCATGAAGAACTTGTGTCTGCATCACCATCGTTCTCTCCATCTAGTTGGCCTGAGTCTGGATTGATATGGTTACCAGAGTTACAGGACATCACTACAACTGACAGAAATGGTATTATTCTCTTTGCCAGGTTCATGTTTCTTATCAACGACTGCTCAGGTATTCTTCCACCAGCCCGGCGCATTCCAGGGCCGAACCGAAAGCCACGTCACCGCCTACACCCGGCACGCCGACCGTGTCGCCGGCCAGAAATAAATTATCGATGCGGCTCAGGCGGGGGCCGATCCTGTCCCGGACTGCCTGTCCGACGACCGGCACGAAACCGTCCACCACGGCGTGCCTCAGCACCCGCTTCCAGAGGATCTTCCCGCCGATTCCCGGAAACATGACTTCCAGGGCGGACCATAGCCCGTCTATCGCCTCTTGTCGGCCCGTCGAGCTTGCGAGATCTTCGCTCGACAGGGGTATGTACCAGTTCAACAACTGCTTTCCTGGTGGAGCGACCGCGGGCTCGAAGTTCGAGGGGAACATGCCGACCGACAGGGGTTGCCCGACGACGAACAGGTCCCGGCTGCCGATGACCTCCGAATCGAGCGCCGCCTCGATGGAGATCCCGGTCGTGGGCTCGAGATCGCCCGCGACCCCGGCCTCCCGGTCCGACAGGGAGCCGGCCTGAAGCAGGGGCGGCAGCAGGCCGACAGGTGCGGTAAAAACAAAAACCCGGGCGGAGAGTTTTTTTCCTGCCGCGATGAAGCCTGTCGCCGACCCCCCGTCCACCTCGATCGCCTCGACGCCGCATCCCGTCATTATCTTTCCCCGCGATCGAACCGTTGCCTCCAGGCTCTCGAGGACGTTTTGCCAGCCGCCGACCGGATAGCCACCCCGGTGTCTGGCGAGCAGGGTCTTTCGCATGAACCTGGACAACTCCCCCATCGACAGTCTCGACAGATCAGTCCCTATCAGGGAGCAGAAAACCAAGGCCCGCACGAACTGGCCGAAATCCCTGCGCTCGAGCCTCCTCGAACCGAACCACTCCTCCACGGTCGTGGCGTCCAGCGATTCGGGGCTGTGGAACACAAGCCTGGTCATCCGTTCCAAGAATTCGGCCTTGGACCTCAGCGACATCATCGGCGTCAACAGGATGTCGTGTCCGTGGACGGGAAGTTTTCCAGTTTTCCTGCCGTCGAAGTACATCACGTGGCCCGAGTAGTAGAACGAGAGCGGCTTCCCGATTCGCTCGAAGACCTTGGCGGCGGGTCCCTGCTCGCAGAAACGGATCATGTGCAGACCCCAGTCGAGCACGAAGCCGTCCCTTTCGGACACGTGGGCGCGCCCCCCGATGTGGCCCGATTCCTCGACGACCAGGACCCTGAACCCCTTGGAGGCCAGCAGGGCTCCCGTAGAGAGCCCGCCCAGACCGGCACCGGCCACGATGACGTCGAATTCGCTCATGTTACGACAGCGTCCTCGTCCTGGATCACGACACCCCGGAGTGTATCCGGACCGTTCGTGATATGTCAATCGGAGGATCTTGCCGGATTGACAGCCTCCCATGGGCAAGGCTAGCATCGAACAACACCTGGAGGGGGGCGCCAGTCATGATCGCACCTGCAGGAGATCAAACCTTCGGCAACGGAATGGAGGCCGTGCTCGAGGCGGAGGCGGATCCGCGGACGGCCGAGCGCGCCGATCTGTTGGAAGGCATCAGGTGGCTGATCAGGATCCGCTGGATCAGCGTCGCCGGCCTGCTGGCGGTGCCGGCCGTAATCTCGGCGCTGGCCTTGCTTCTTCCGTACGTCACCGAAACGGTCGGTTCCGTGAGGGGCCTTCCCTTCCCGATTCCCATGGCCGGACAGATATCCCTCCCCGTCGTCCAGTTCATCCTCGTCGCCCTGCTGATTGCGGCGCTCAACACCTGCTACCACCTGGCGATCCGGTCCATCGAATCCGGCGGGGAACCGGCGCGGAGGCACCGGCTGGCAAAGCTCCTGGGCAATGTCCAGATCGCCCTCGATCTGGTCGCCATCACGGCCATCGTGCACCTGTGCGGCGGGCTGGAGAGCTTCGTTCCCATGTACTTCGTCTTCCACATGATATGCGCCACCGCGATCCTCACCTGGAGGGAGTGCGTACTGCACGCCTCCCTGGCCGTGCTCCTCATGGTCGTCCTGGCGAACCTCGAGTACTACGGCTTCCTCCCCCACCGCCATCTCTTGGCCGTCGAACCCTCGACGCCGCTGTACCGGAACGGAGACTACCTGGCCTGCATGATACTGATCCTGGGGAGCGTGCTCTTCCTCGCGCTCTACCTCGCCAACTACCTCTCCGCCAAGGTCAGGCGCGGCCAGGCGACGCTCAGGGCCAAGGCGGTCGAGCTGTACGCTTTCTACAACACCAGCAAGATGATCGCCTCGACGATCGAGATCGACAAAATATACGACAAGGTGATGCAGCGGTTCTCGAGGGCCTACAACACCAGGGCCTACTCCCTGATGCTGTCCGACAAGGAGACCGGCGAGCTCGCGGTGGTCGCATCGTCAGGACTGACGGACGAGGCCGCCCGCACCAGGCTCGGACGCGGGAAGGGCGTCCCGGGCGAGGTGCTCGCCTCCTCGACCATGAGGTCGCGTCAGACCAGGTCACCGTCACCGCCCAGCGCTCATTTCTACTCGGGCGGACACCTCTCGGCCGAACCCTACGTCTCCCTGCCGCTCATCGTCAGGGGCGAAGGGATGGCCGTGCTGAACGTCCACAAGCAAGAGGGAGAGCGCTTCGGAGAGATGGAGATCCAGCTCCTGGCCACGATCGCTGGCAACCTGGCCCTGGCCCTCTCGAACACCAAGATGTACCAGAAGATCGAGAGGCTTGCCATAACCGACGGCCTCACGGGACTCTTCAACCACCGCCACTTTCACATACAGCTCGAGATGGAGATGGCTCGCTCCACGAGGTACGGCAAGAAGCTGAGTCTGGTTTTATTCGACATCGATCACTTCAAGAGGTTCAACGACACCTACGGGCACCTGGCAGGCGACAGGATCCTCCGCGACATGGGCTCGATCATCGGCCGCATCAGCCGGCAGTACGACGTGGCGGCCCGCTACGGGGGCGAGGAGTTCGCGCTCATCCTTCCGGAGACCGACCTCGACGGCGGGGCGCAGATCGCCGAACGCATCAGGGCCGAGGTGGAGATGCACGAGCTGCGCGACCAGGAGAGCGGCCAGGTGTACCGGGTGACGATCAGCGCCGGCGTGGCCTGCCTTCAGGAGAGGGAGCAGAAGACCAAGGAGGATCTCATCCAGGAGGCGGACTCGATGCTTTACTCGGCCAAGAGGCAGGGCAGGAACAGGGTGACGGCGCAAGGGTAAACTTCTTCCTCGACATGGAACAAGCAGCAGGTTAGAATTATTTTCTGGAGGGAAGAAATGGGTATTCCCAACCGAAAAGAGAAAGATCTTGTTGAGAAAATTCGGGCTCTACCGCCCAACAAGGTTGCCGAAGTCGAGGATTTCATCGACTTCCTGCAAATGCGCGACACGGATCGCCGCCTGACCCAGGCTGCCTCAAGACTCTCCGAGGATGCATTCCACCAGGTTTGGGAGAACTCAGACGATGCCGAATACGACAACCTATGAGTTCGGCGACGTCCCTGAGCGTTGAGAATCAATAACCTATATCTCAGACCCGCTGCAGCCCGACAGGAACTCGTCGATGTGGTCCGCGGCCCTGGTCGCCAGCGCCATGATGGTGAGCTGGGGGTTCACGCCCAGCGAGGTCGGGATCGCGCTTCCGTCGACCACGAAGAGTCCCGCGGTTCCGTGGAGCTGGTTGTCCGGGCCCACCACGGATCGGCGGGGCGATGTGCCCATTCGCAGGGTGCCCATCGGATGCACCGAGCCCACCTCGAGATCCGTTGTGCGGATCCTGGCCGACCGCAGTCGCTCGAGTTCGGCCCGGCCTGAGATCTCGTCGAAACCCGCCACCGGCGTGAAGACGCGCTTCGCCCCGGCCGCCAGCAGCATCCGGCAGCTCTCCTGTATGCCGAGCCTGAGCTTGTCCAGGTCGTCGCGACCGATGTCGTAGAAGATCATTCCTCTCCGCCCGGGCATTGGCACGATCCTTCCCCTGGAGCTGTCGGCGATCAGGATCCCGAGAACGACCAGGTTCCGGAAGCGCTCCATCGCCTGCACGAAGGGCCGGCCGGAGAACTGGAAGCCTACCGAGAGCAGGTCCGGCGGTCCGAAGGCCGTCTCCAGCATGACGCCCCTGGGCGCGAACTCGTCGATGCTGTAGCCCTGCGGGATGCCCTCCCACCCGCGGACCTCCTCGTCGAACAGGGCCATCACCTTGGTGGCCGGCTGGAGCACCAGGTTACGACCCAGCCATCTGCGCCCCCTGGCGAGGCCGCTGCGCCGCAGCAGCCCAGGGGAGAGCAGCGCCCCGCATCCCACGGCCACCGCCCGCGCCCGGACCCTTAACCTCGGTGCACGACGTCCGCCGCCCCTTCCCCGTGGTTCCGCCAGCACCCCCCGCACCGCGCCGCCCTCGGAAAGGATGCGCCTGGCGCTGGTCTCGGTGTACAGGACGGCGCCGGCCCCGAGCGCCCTGGGAACGTAGCTCACGTTGGTGCTGCGCTGAGCGCCCGCAGGCCGAGGCGATCGACGAACAAAGGGCTTTTCTGCCAGGAGCGGAGGAGGTCCTCTTGATCCCCCGACCCGAGCAGGCAAAAAGGCCGCCCCTTCGTACCCAGCGCCCGGATCTCGGTCAGCCAGAGCAGCAGGCGAAAGACGCGACGCTGCGTGGCCGGCGAGCGCGCCATGAAGTCCTCGACCCGCGCGGCCGTCTCCTGGCCGCCCCCGGCCAAGAGCTCGCCCGCCGGGATCGCGCTCCTCGCGAGCTGGGCTATGATTCGACGCTCGTGCGCGGTGAAGCACCTCTGACCCTGCATTTCACCCGCCCTGCCTTGTCACGACCACCCTCTCCTCGCAAAAGTCCGCCCCGGTCGCGAAGGTCTCGCCGATCTCGAGCCTTCCGCCCAGCATGGCCACCACGGTCCGGTCGGCCTCCATCCCGGCCTCGCACACCTCGCGCCCGTCCTTCGCGCAGAGGCCGGCCGGGCACTCGAGCATCCGCACCACCACCTCCTCCTCCGAGGCGCTCGCGACCTCGAACCTGCAGCCCATGCCCGCGAGCACCCTCATCCAGCTCTCCGCCACCTCGGGAGCATCTCTTCCCGGCGTCACGCCGAACAGCCCCAGCCGGACGATGGCTCTCCCCGCCAGCCTTCCACCCAGCACCAGCAGCATCCTCCCGAGGGCCGTGCGGCCCAGAACCCTGACCATGGGACCGACCGCCCTCCAGACGAGATCCGAATTCCCGGCGACCAGCCCGAGGGGCGGAGGGAGCCCGGCCCTGACCTCATCCGGAGTCGGTATCCTCATGTCCTCAGATCCTTTCATCCTGGCCTGCTCCTTTCTTCATTCATCGCCCGGCCCCCGTTTCCACAGATCAGGGGAGTAGTGGCCCCGGAGCACGGTGCGCATCCAGAACTCGAACGCGGTATTGGACGGTATGTCGATCGCGCCCGAGGGGCAGATCATGGCGCAGCCCGTGCAGCCCGTGCAGCCGGGACCGCAGCCAGGCATTGGCTCGAAGTACGCGGCGCCCACCGGGCATATCTCCTCGCACTGGCCGCAGCGCTCGCACAGCTCCGGATGGTAGCGCTTCTTGGCCATGAGCTCGCGGTTCGCCCAGCCGGTGGACATGCGCCTGGAGAGCTCGAGCAGGTTTGGATCGACCCGGGGGCGTACGGGCCGGAGATCCCCGCTCTTCAGGGCGCCGACCATCCCCGGGATCTCCAGGCCGAACTCCTCCGCGCGGGCCAGGTCGCCTTCGTCCGGGCGCCCCTCGTTGATGCGGTAGCGCCTGAGGTGGTAGTGGTTGTCCGAGCACACCTGCTGAAAGGTGGCGAGGATCCTGCCGCCGCGCCTCGTGACCGCGTCCCACAGATGGGCCATGGCGTTGCCGGGATCGTGGCCGTAGGTGATGAAGATGAACACGGGCTTGTCCCGGAGCGGGGGAAGCCTCTTGAGATCGTCCTCGAGATGGAGGGGAAGTCCCCAGGCGTGAACCGGTGTGCCGAGGCCGACGACGTCCGCGTCCCCCACCGCACGGTCACCGGCCTCGGAGATGAGCGTCTCCTCGACCGCGTGCCCCGCGCGCTCGATCCCGAGGCTGATAGCGCGCGCGATCTTCTTCGTATTTCCGGTCAGCGAAAAGAAAAAGCTCGCCACCTTCATGGGAGAAGGATAGAAGATCCAACGGCCCGAATCAAGCGCGGATCATCATCTCTGCTCACATTTCACGTGCGTGCCGGGAACACGAATACCGTCAGGGAATGGGCCGGAAACGAATAGACTGTTTTCTTTCCGGCCTCGATCGGCTCGAGATCCCTTGCGAGAACGTTTCGCGGTGCATCGAAATTATTACTGGCCTCGGGATCGGGACCGTTCAGCTCGTAGACGGCCGCCTCGCCCCGCGGCTCGATTCCGGAGATCTCGATCCGGGCCCGGATGGGCTCGGAAAAGTGACGGTTGACGACGAACAGGGCCAGCCGATCCCCGTCCGGGCTCATGCTGGCCGAGGCATCGAGATACGGGACGCCTCTTCGGGCGCCGATCGAACCGAACTCCTCGATGCGAAAGGTGTCCGACTCTGTCTCCACCGGGACGTGGATGGACTGGGAGTACCTGGAGTACATCTGGAGCACGAAATAGATCGGGGTGAGAAAGTAATTTTCGTCATCGGTATTGATCAGGCCAAGGCTGTTGAGCATCTGGGCAATGTTCGCTACTCGAATCCGGGAGTGTCTCCTCTCCAACACGTTGAGAATGCCGGCCGCAAAGAGGGCGTCCCGGAGGGTGTACTCGGTGTGGAGGATCTGGCCGTAGTCCCACAAGATGTTCCATTCATCGAGGGCGATGCCGACGCGATCCCCCCCTCCCGCCTCCTGGATCTCCCGGGCGGACCCGTCCAACTCCTCCCCGACCTGGACGGGCGAGGCCACGATCGAGTAGAAGTCGTCCTCCCCGCTTGGATCCAGGAAATTGAGCACATCGGGCAGGTACTTGTGGAGCGAGAGGTGGTCGATCTCGCGCCCGGCCCTCTCGATCACCGTCCGGTTCCAGCCATCAGGACAGAACTGCCCCTCCTGCGGGCATCCCACCGCCACCAGCTCGATCTCGGGGTCGACCTCCTTCATGGCCGCCGCGAACTCGAGAAAGCCGTCGGCGTATGTCTCAGCGTCGGTGTTGCCGATCTCCCAGAATCCGTAAATTTCGTTCCCTACCCCCCAGAGCTTCACCCCGTATGGAGCCGGGTGCCCGTTCTCGGCCCGCAGGGCTCCATAGGCAGACGAGACCGGACCGTTGACGTACTCCACCCAGCGGGCGGCCTCCTCGGGAGTCCCCGAGCCGAAGTTGACGGTCAGGTAGGAGACGGCTCCGACCTCCTCGCAGAAAGCCAGGAACTCGTCCGTTCCGAAGTAATTCGGCTCGTCGGAGCCGAACTCTCCTCCCACGTAGCCCCAGACCTCGTTCTCCCGCAGCGGGCGTTCGGCTCGGGGGCCGATCCCGTCCTCCCAGTGGTATGAGTCGGCGAAACACCCGCCCGGGTACCGGATCAAGACAGGCTCGAGAGCCGCGACTTCCGCGAGCACGTCGGTCCTGAACCCGTCTGCCTCCGAATCCCAGATCCCGCCGTAGATGCAGTACCCGACGTGCTCGATGAAGTGCCCGTAGATCCTCCGGTCGATCGTGCCTTCACCCAGGGAGGTGTCGATCATCAGCACGGCCGCGACCGGGAGATCGCCATCGGAACCGGATCCGCAGCCCGTGCCGCCAAAGGCGAGCGCAACGAGAACAGCCGCCAGGGCGATTCCCTCCGGCGAACAGATCCGGCCGAGACCGGTGTATTTTGTACCAGGCATGGTATTATGGAGAGGATACATTATGCGACGGCCGATTTCAATGCGGTGTACACACCTCCTCTCGATCTCCTGGCTGGGACTGTTTCTCTGTCATCAGGGATGCCTGGACAGCGGTCCCTTGGATCGGGAGTACCTGGAGGTGCGGCAGGAGCTGTCGCTGAACGGAACCTGGGAGGTGGCGCAGGGGGAGCTGAGCGACACGGCTCCGGAGAGCTACCCGCACACGGTGCCGGTTCCCGCGCTGATCACCGCCGCGGATCCGCCCTTTGCGGAGGTGGGCAAGAACAGCGACCTGCGGGAGGCCTTCTGGTATCGAAAGACCTTCCCGGGCCCGGACGAGCAGGAGTTCGCGATCCTGAAGGTCCACAAGGCCAAGTACGGCATCAAGGTCTGGCTGAACGACCAGCTCGTCGGGGAGCACCTCGGCTCCTACACGCTGGCGCATATCGACGTGGCCGACGCGCTCCGCTTCGGCGAGCCCAACACGCTGACGATCCGGGTCGGCGATTACCTCGACAGCGTGCCCGGGCACGTGCCCGCGGGCCAGGACGGTGAGAAGGAATACTGGATTCCCGGAATCTACGACGACGTCGCGATCGTGACGTCCGGCTCCCCGCACATCGTCCGGGTCAAGGTGGAGCCGGACATCGACAATTCAATTGCGCTGGTCAAGACGACGCTCGTGAACAACGAGCAGAAGAAGGTCTCGGCCTGGGTGGAGAGCCAGGTGCTCACCTGGGCGGGACAGGAGATCGCATCCCCGCTGGAGGTCGTCGAGGTCAAGCTCGCTCCGGGCGAGCAGCTCACGGTCGAGCAGACCCTCCCGGTCGAGGATGCCAGGCTGTGGTCTCCCGAGGATCCATTCCTGTACCTGGTGCGGACCGCGGTGCGCAAGCGGGGCGCGGTGGTCGACAACCTCCAGACCCGGTTCGGCATGCGCAAGGTCGAGTGGCGCGGCGGCGAGCAATACGACGGACGCTTCTACCTCAACGACGAGCTCTACTACCTGCGCGGATCCAACATCACCCTGCACCGCTTCTTCGAGGACCAGCTGGCCGGCACCCTTCCCTGGAACGAGGAGTGGGTCAGGAAGCTTCTCTCGACCTACCCGAAGCAGCTCCACTGGAACTCCTTCCGCATCTGCGTGGGCCGGGCGCCCAACTTCTGGTACGACATCGCGGACGAAGTGGGATTCCTGCTGGCGGACGAGTTCATGATGTGGACCCTGACCGGCGGAGAGGCGGGGCGATGGTCCGTCGACGAGCTGGCAGCCGAGTTCGCCGAGTGGATCCAGGAGAGCTGGAACCACCCCTCGATCGCCTGGTGGGACGCGTCCAACGAGACCTACGACGACAAGTCCACCCAGGCCATCTCGCGGGTCCGCGATCTCGATCCCACCCGCCAGTGGGAGAACGGCGGCTTCAACCCCCCGCACCGGCCGGGCGACCCGATCGAGGACCACCCCTACCTGTTCACCCTCATCCCGGGCCACAACGACATCGCGAAACTGGATCAGAACGACGGCTGTCCCCCGCAGGGCGGGCTGATTCCCGGAACCGAGCTCGGCACCTGCGACGATCCCGCCCACCCGTACATCATCAACGAGTACGGATGGCTGTGGATCAACCGCGACGGCACGCCCACGACCCTGAGCGCGGTGGCCTATAACGACCTCCTCGGCGAGGGTCCCCACGACCCGGAAGTCTACCGGGAGGCCTACGCCTACCTGGAGGCTGGCCTGACCGAGTTCTGGCGGGCCCGCAGAAGATACGCCGGGGTGCTGCACTTCACCTACCTCGGATACTCCCGGAGCGACGGGGAAACCAGCGACAACTTCGTCGACATCGAGAACCTGGTCCTGGAACCGAGGTGGGTCGAGTACGCCCGATATGCTTTTTCGCCATTGATGGTCTACATCGACTCGTGGCGTGACGAGTACCCGGCCGGCCAGACGTCGAGCATCCCTGTCGTCATCATCAACGATCTCGCCACCGCCCAGCCCGCCACCCTCCGGCTTATGACCGTGACCATGGACGGAGAGATCTCGACCCGCTCGGACCCCGTTCCGATCGACGTCGCAGCACATGGAACCGTCTCGAAGGAGATCCCGATCCAGATCCCCCCGGCGCAGCAGTACCTGATCTTCGCCGAGCTCAAGCCGCAAGACGAGAGCCAGCAGACCGTCTGGAGCCGGCGCAAGATCGGTTTCGAGAACATCGGCCAGATCGGTCCTGACCCGCCTATTGAGTAAGCCGGTCATTTTCCGCCAAATTGGACGGAAGGTGATACAATGTCATGTCACCGCGAGGTGGTTGAACGGTGGCTCAACAAGTGAAGGGTTTCGCGATGATGGAGCACGGGTGGATTCGACGCTCGGCTCTCTGGATGACCGCCGGGTCGTGGCTGCTCTGCGGTTGCACGGAGAGCATCGAGGGGCCCAACCGCGCTCCGGTGGCCAGGGCGGGCCAGGACCAGGTGGTGCGGGTCGACGAGAACGCGGTTCTCGACGGCAGCGCGAGCTTCGACTCCGACGGCGACGAGCTGAGCTACACCTGGACGCTGATCCACCGGCCGCCCGACGGGCAGGCAGGGTTGCTCGCGGCCGAGGGGGTCCAGACGGCGCTGGCGCCGGACGCTCCCGGCGTCTGGGTGGTCTCGCTGGTGGTCGGCGACGGGCGGCTGGATTCGGCGCGGGACGTGGTCCAGGTGCGGGCGGTACAAGCGTGCCAGACCGACGCGGACTGCGGTGACGACGGCCTGTGGTGCAACGGCGTACACCGCTGCGAAGACGGCGCGTGCGTGTTCGAGGAGACGGACTGCGGCGACGACGACATCTGCACGCAGGACCTGTGCGACGAGGACGCGGACCGGTGCGAGCACCCCCCGGTGGAGGAGCCCCCGGGGCTGGAGGGCCCTGAGGGACACGCGTCCTGCACAGACGGCGAGGACAACGACTGCGACACCTTGACGGACGGGGAGGATCCGGACTGCCTGGCCTGCCGGAACGACGGCGAATGCGACGACGGCAACGAGTGCACGTCCGACAGGTGCGAGTCCGGGGAGTGCGACAACCAGCCCCTGGCCGACGGGACGTACTGCGGCGACAGCCCGTGGTGCGAGGGCGAGTACCTCTGCCGGAACGTCGCGTGCGCGTTCGAGGAGCGGGACTGCAGCGACGGCGATCCCTGCACCCAGGACGTCTGCAACGAGGACGACGACCGCTGCGAGCATCCTTGGGTGTCCGAGGCGCCCGGGCCGGAGAATCTGGCCGCGGGCGATACCTGCACAGACGGTCTGGACAACGACTGCGACACCCTGATCGACATCGACGATCCCGAGTGCCGCCCCTGCCAGGACAACGCCGAGTGCAACGACGACAACGACTGCACTACCGACACCTGCGAGATCGACGGGTGCGCGAACACCCAGGTGGCGGACCAGACCGGCTGCGACGACGAGCGGTACTGCACGGTCGGCGACGCCTGCGTCGGAGGTTTCTGCACGGGTTCGGCCAGGAGCTGCAGCGCCCAGGACACTGACTGCAGGCTCGGCGTATGCAACGACGATACCGACGCCTGCGAATGGGATCCACGCCCGGCGGGTAGGCCGTGCGACGACCTGTTGTTCTGCACGACCAACGACGCCTGCGACGGGGCTGGCGGCTGCGCGGGAGAGGACATCTCACCGTGCATCGTGGAATGCCTGACCATGTGCGACGAGGGGACGAACTCCTGCGGCTTTTCCGATCCGGGCACGGCGTGCGCCGGGTACGCCTGTGTCGACGGCCAGACCTGCGACGGCGCCGGGAACTGCACCGGCGGCACGAGCAACGACGCAAACTGCGGCGCCGGCGAGCTGTGCCGGCCGGAGTGCTTCGGAGGCCCGGACGGCTGCGGCGCACCGCCGGCCTGGATGACCCTGGCGTGCACGCCCAACCCGATCAACCTCGCCACGCGTTCCGACACCGTCTGCCAGCTGCAGCTGGACGGGCTCGATGGCCAGGTGGGCTGCCTGACCTGTGAGGTCACAGGCCCCGTTGCCGGTCAGGTCCAGGTCGGCGGGATCAGCGACGACGGAAACGGCGCCTACGGCTTCGGCGTCCAGAACGTGGCCGCGCAACCTATGACGGCGAACGTCCTCTGCTCCTGGGACTCACCGCCCGCCGGGCAGGAGGTCGAGGCTGCCGAGACATTGCAGTTCCTGCACTGGTGGGACGAGAACTGGAGCCGGCGGAGGAGGCTCGTGTTCAACAACGGAACGCAGGACGAGGACCTGCTGGCCTTCCCCGTGCTGGTGGTGCTGAGCGAGCCCCTCGGCCGCATCGACTACGGCCAGACCCGGGACTGGGGCCAGGACATCCGCTTCCTGGATCAGGACGACCAGACGCTCCTCGCGCACCAGATCGAAAGCTGGGACGAGGCAGGAAACTCGTTCGTCTGGGTGCATGTGCCGCAGATCGACAGGTCGTCGAACCAGGACTTCATCTGGATGTACTACGGCAACGACTCGATCGGGGACGCCCAGAACCCCGCCGGTGTGTGGAACGCCAACTACATGGGCGTATGGCATCTCGACGAGGACGTGACGGACGAGGCTTCCGGGGCAATCCATCCCGACTCCACGACGAACGCCAACCAGGGATACCAGAACGGGAACCAGGACTTCCCCGGCCAGATAGCAACCGCCCAGGACTTCGACGGCAACGACCACATCCGCGTGCCGGACTCGGGCAGCCTGGATATCACCGGCCCGATCACGGTCGAGGCCTGGGTGACCTTCGACAGCCTCCCGGCGGCGGACTACCAGCACATCGGAGCCAAGTACGACATCGGGAACAACAGGAGGTCATACGACCTGTACGTGCGCGGGGACCAGCCGAGATTCGTGATCTCGGATGACGGGGACAACCGTCAGGCCGTCTGGTCGGGGACCGACATAGTCACCGGAAACTGGTACTACCTGGTCGGCACCTGGAACGGAACCAGCGGCCAGAACGCGCTCAAGATATACATCAACGGAGTGGAAACCGCCTCTGACTGGGGAATGATATCGAGCCTCTATTCCAGCGACAGGGACGTCACGATCGGCTGCATACTGGAAAACAACGCGCCAACCGACATCCTCGACGGGAGAATCGACGAGCTGCGCATCATGAATCGCTATTCCTCGCCAGACTGGATCGCCGCGCAGTTCCTGTCCATGAACGATCAATTCATCGACTACCGCATCGAGGAGATCTGGTAGGTCGATTATCGCCGCAACCTTTAGTCACAGTGCAAACAGCGTACCCGTCACGGCTTCTCCGGCGGTTGGAAGGGATCTTGCAAGGCTTCTTCTAGCCCTGGTCCAGGAACTGCTGGAGCCCCTTGGCAAGGTCGGCCAGGTTGGAGCCCAGCATGTCGAGGATGAACTTCTCGATGGAGGGTTTGAGCTTGCGGGCCAGGAACTTCGGCACCCCGGGCACGCGCTCCGGGTAGAGGTCCAGGGTTCCCTGGATGATTATCCGGGTATGGCCTTCCTCCGTGGGCTCGAAACGGTTTTCGCCCTGGCATTCGAACAGCTTGTCGAAATGAAATGTCTCGAACCGCCAGCGGACCGCCCGCCGCTCGTCGTCCCACTCGGCGTGGTCGATCCAGCGCCGCAGGTTGCTGGTCAGGAAGGGGCGGATCGCCTTGGGGGCGATGTTGCGGTTGCCGTGCCAGTGGTTAAGCAGGCGCAGCTTGCCCGGACCGAGCTCCTCCTTCTCGACCACCTCGATGGAGTCCACGCCGTGGAGGAAGGGGGTGACCTCCGGCAGACGGTCGCGCATGGCCTCGTACACGAGCTCGATCGGGTGGGTTACCACGTCGTCGCAGTATATCTCCATTGGATCCTCCTGCTATTTACGCAGGCTCCTCAGAGCCCGAGCAGCTCGCGGCTGACGGTCACTCTCTGGACCTCGGGGGTGCCCTGGGCGGATATCCAGGTGTAGGCGTCGCGCAGGTAGCGCTCGGCCTCGTAGCGCACGTCTCCGCCGTAGCCGCCGAGCACGCGATTTGCCGTGTCGACCGCGCGTATGAGCGCTTGCGCCGCGAAGGCCTTGGCCATGGAGGTCTCCTTGCGGTGCCTCTGTGCGCGTTCGCTCAGCACGGCCGCCCGGTACGAAAGCAGCCGGGCGGCGTCCACCTCGATGGCCGCGTCGACGATCGGAAAGCTCATGGCCTGGAACTCGCCGATTGGCCTGTCCTGGACCTTGCGGGTCCTGGCGTGCTCGACCGCCAACTCGACGGCCTTGCGAGCCAGGCCGACATAGCCAAAAGAGAGGCTGATGCGGGTGTTATTGAGCGCCTTGAAGGCCAACCGCAGCCCCTCGCCCTTGCCGCCGATGCGGTTGGCCACGGGCACCCGGACGCCGTCGAGCTCGATGTCGTAGGCGCGGTGGCCCTTGAGGCCGAGGGTCTTGCAGTGGTGCACCAGCTTGAGGCCCGGGGTTCCCTTTTCCACGAGGAAGGCGGATATTCCCCGCGCGCCGAGAGATGTGTCCTCGGATGCGAACACGGCGAAGAGATCGGCGATGTCGGCGAAGGTGATCAGCCTCTTCTTTCCCTGGATGACGAAGGAGTCGCCGTCGAGCTGGGCCGTGGTCTTCATGGAGGTCGGGTCCGAACCGGCTCCCTCGTCGGTCAGGGCGTAGCAGCCCTTCGCCCCCTTGGCCAGCCGGGAGAGAAAGCGTTTTTGTTGTTCGTCGGTGCCGCCCGAGCTGAGCACGTAGGTGTAGAGCTGGGCGGTCTCGATGAAGGGCACCAGGCAGGGCAGCGCGTAGCCTATCTCCTCGGCCACGATGCACACCTCGACCTTGGACATCTGAAGGCCGCCGAAGCGCCGGGGGATGGACAGGGCGGTCAGGCTGAAGGGCGGCTGAACGAGCCTTTCGAGCAGGTCTGACGGGATGCGGTCGTTCTCGTCTATCTCGCGCGCCCTGGGGGCGATGTGCTCCCCCGCGGCCTTGCGGTAGGTCTCGGCAAGGGTCTTTTGCTCCTCGGTGTAGAATGTCCAGGCCATCTGTCCCTCCTCCAGTACCCGGTCAATCGCCGGGCCGCCGGGCGATCATGACCGTTCGCTTGCCTTCCTGCACCGCCTCGCCCTTCTGGTTCATGAGCTTGCAATCCAACGTGAGGATGCCGCGGCCGGGATTCTTCGTCTCGCGCTTGAACGAGACCACCTGTTCCTCGTGCACCGTGTCGCCGATGAATATGGGGGCGTTGAACTTCCATTCCAGGCCCAAGAAGGCGATGATCGTGTCCTCCATCAGACCCTGGGCCTGGGAGAGCCCGTCGGCGATGGTCAGCCCCAGCATCCCGTGGGCTATCCTGCGGCCGAAGGAGCTCTTGGACGCGTAGACCTCGTCCAGGTGCAAGGGATGAAAATCTCCGGAGATGCCCGCAAAGCCCACCACGTCGGCCTCGGTGACCGTGCGCCCCCTGGTCTTGAAGGTCTCGCCAACCTTGAAATCCTCCCAGTAACGTCCTGCCACGGTGTTGCGCCTCCTTACTGATAGTCCTCGAGCACCTCGCGGGCGATGATGATCTTCTGGATCTCGCTCGTGCCCGCGCCGATCTCCAGTATCTTGGCATCTCGAAAGTAGCGCTCCACGGGATAGTCCTTCATCAGGCCGTAGCCGCCGTGGATCTGGATGGCCTCGGTGGTGATGCGGTTGACCATGCGCGAGGCGAAGAGTTTGGCCATGGCCGCCTCGCGCGTGACCTTCATCCCCTGCTGCACCATCCAGATGACGCGGTAGCAGTAGGTTCTCGCGATGTCCAGCTCCATGGCCATCTCGGCGATCTTCTCCTGGATGAGCTGGAAGCGGGCGATGGGCTTCCCGAACTGCCTGCGCTGAAGCGCGTACTCGGCGGATGCATCGAGGCAGGCCTGGGCCACGCCGATGCTGGAAAACGGCGTCAGGGCCCGCTCCATGTCGAGCGAGCCGAGGGCCTGCTTGAGCCCTTCCCCGGGCTCGCCCAGCACCTGGCTCGCGTCCACGTGGAGGTCCTCCATGAATATCTGGCCCGTGGGAGAGCAGCGGATGCCGAGCTTGTCCATCTTCGGACCGCAGGTCAGCCCCGGCATGCCCCGCTCGAGGATCAAGGCGATCCCCCCATCGGCGCCGCTCGTGCCGGGAAGCCTGGCCTGTATGATGAAAAAATCCGCGATCGGAGCGTTGGTGATGAAGGTCTTGGTGCCGTCGAGTATGTAGCCGGAGCCTACGGGACGGGCCCTGGTCCTGATCGAGAGGGCGTCCGAGCCCGCCTCGGGCTCGGTGATCGCCCAGGAGCCCATCTTCTCGCCCGAGACGATCGGCCCAAGGTATCTTTCTTTTTGCTCGGGCGTGCCGTGCCGCGCCACGTTGCCAGCGAACAGGAGGTCCGATGCGTTGACCGATACGTTGTAGCCCAGGTTTACACGGCAGTTCTCCTCGTAGATTACCGCCTTGGCCAGCAGGTCTCCGCCCCCGCCGTGCTCGGCGGGCAGGTGGGCCCCCACGTAGCCGAGCCCGGCCGCTTTTTTGTGGATCTCCATTGGAAAGCGTTGCTGCTCGTCCAGCTCCCGGCAGATCGGCTCGAGCTCAAGAGCCAAAAACCTGCGCACGGCCCGCCTGATCTCCTCGTATTCCGGCTCGATACTAAAATCCACTCCCCGCCCCTTCCCGCTCAGCCGAGCAGCCGCCTGGAGATGATCAACTGTTGTATCTCGCTCGTGCCCTCAATGATGGTCAGCGCCTTGGCGTCTCTGAAGTAGCGCTCAGCGGGGAACTCGTCCGTGTAGCCGTAGCCGCCCAGGATCTGCACCGCCTCGGAGGTGACGAGTTGGGCCGTCTCGGTCGCCTTGAGCTTGGCCATGGCGGCGGCCAGGGCTACCTCGCCCCCCGTGTCCCTGATCCAGGCCGCCCGCTGCACCAGGGCCCGCGAGGCCTCGATCTCCACGGCCATCCTGGCGATCTTGGACCGGATCAGCTGGAAGCGGGCGATGGGTCTGCCGAACTGGCTCCTCTCCCCGGCATATTTCACCGCCAGCTCGTAGGCCGCCACGGCCAGGCCCACGCTGCGGGCCGCGACCACCATGCGGCCGCGGTTGAGGGCCTGCATGAGGGTGTGGAAGCCGCCCTGTTCCGCCCCCAGCCGGTTGACGACCGGCACGGCGCAGTCCTCGAACACGAGCTCGGAGCACTCCGAGCTCCGGTTGCCGAGCTTTTTTATAGGCTTCGAGGTGGAAAACCCGGGCGTGCCCCGCTCGACCACCAGGATGACGATCCCCTCGATCCCCTTGCTCTGGTCCGTGGTCGCGGCCACCAGGGCGTAGTCGCAGATCGGGCCGTTGGTGATGAAGACCTTGGTGCCGTTGACAATGTAGCGGTCTCCCTGCCTCCTGGCAGAGGTGGAGATGCCGGCCGCGTCCGAGCCGGCGCCCGGCTCGGTCAGCGCGAAGGCGCCCACCTTCTCGCCGCGCAGGGCAGGCATCAAGAAAGATTCCTTCTGCTCATCGCTGCCCATCAGGAAGACGGGCGCGGTGGCGATGGACGAGTGGGCCAGCAGGCTCCCGGCGATGCCGGAGTTGACCCTTCCGAGCTCCTCGGCATACAGGCAGAAGGTCTGGTAGCCGAGCCCGAGCCCGCCCACCTCCTCCGGGTAGGATATGCCAAGGTAGCCCATCTCGCCGAAGCGCCTGAACAGGTGCCGCGGGAAGCGGCCACACTCCTCGGCCTCGTCGCACAAGGGGGCGACCTCCTTGGCCAGGAAGCGCCGGAAGCTCTCGCGAAAGATCTGCTCCTCTTCGCTGTAGGAGAAGTCCACCATTTGCCTTATCTCGCCGCCATCGGGTCGGCGAGCCCGAGCCGGGCCCGGGCCTCGGACGGGCTGGCCGGCTCGAAGCCCAGCTCCCGGATCACACGCACCGCCTTGTCGACCAGCTCGGCGTTGGAGCGGGCCAGCACGCCCTTCGACAGGTAGAGGTTGTCCTCCATGCCGACCCGCACGTCCCCGCCCATGACCACGCCCACCATGCCCAGGGGGATCTGGTGGCGGCCGATGGCGATGGTCTGCCACGAGGCGCCCCCGGGAAGGCAGGAGACCAGGTGCGCCAGGTTGGGCACCGTGGCCGGGATCCCGCCCGCCACGCCGAGCACCAGTCCGAAGCGCGGCCGGCGGCTCACCAGGCCCGGCTCGAGCACCAGCCTTTCCACGTTGGCCACCATTCCCACGTCGTAGACCTCGAACTCCGGCATTACTCCCGCCGAGTCCATCTCGCGCGCGAACATCTCGATAACGTCGGGCGGGTTGGCGAACACCTTGCGGCCGAAGTTCATCGAGCCCGCGTTCAGCGACGCCATCTCCGGCCCCAGGTCGACGACCGCGCGCAGCCGCTCGGCCGGGCTCAGCCCCAGGGTGACCGCGCCCCCTCCGGTGGTGATCTGGGTGATCGCCTCGCAGCGCGACCGCACCGCCTCCAGGTACGCGCGGAAGACCTCCACGTCCGGGGTGGGTTTTCCAGTTTTCGGATCGCGCGCGTGCAGGTGCACCACGGCCGCGCCCGCGTCCGCCGAGCGCCGCGCCTCGGCGCCCACTTCGTCCGGCGTGATCGGAATGTGCGGGCTGTCTTCCCGGGTCGGGATCGAGCCCACCGGCGCCACGGTCACGATGACCTTGCGCATCAACTCTCCTCCCCGGAATCCACCAGCGGCACAAAATGAAAATCCGTGATCCTCCCGTCCCGCTCGTCCTTGAAGATGGCCTCGACTCTCAGGCCCACCCGGGCCCGGGACACGTCGTCCATCTCGAGGATCGCGCACAGCACCGAGTCGGTGCCGTGGAGCTTGACGTAGGCGCACACGAAGGGATAACGCCTGTGCGCGCTGGTGCCGAAGTGGACCGTGGTGAAGGTCTCCACCTCGCCGGTGCCGGGCAACTCCACCCAGTCGGTCGGCTCGTAGCACAGCGGGCAGTGCCTCCTGGGCGGGCAAAAGACCCGGCCGCAGGCGGTACAGCGCGAGCCCATCAGCCTTCCGTTGTCGCGGATCTCGCGAAAGAAGCGCGAGACGCCGCCGTAGCTGTAGCGGTAGGTCGCCCGCCAGACGTCCGGCACCTGGAGCACGTCGTCGGGCGACGATGGTTCGGCCTCGTGCGCGAAGGCGCGCCGCAGGTCCTCGGCGCGCACCCCGATGCGGGCCGCGTTGCGCGCCACCCAGGATTCGAAGTCTTTCATTTGTCCGCCTCGAGCACCAGGCACACGGTCCAGGCGCAGGCCACGCCCCCGATGCTCTGCACCAGTCCCCGCCGGGCGCCCGGCACCTGGCGCTCGCCCGCCTCGCCCCGCAGATGCGAGACCACCTCGTTCGTCTGCATGATGCCCGTGGCGCCCACCGCGTGGCCGCAGCCGATCAGCCCGCCGCTC
>SDBT01000460.1_pt1 | contig 64401 bp, 49 predicted proteins | sample 2277101 | NCBI WGS metagenome assembly SDBT01 (sample SAMN10404973, study PRJNA504765) | marine sediment metagenome | isolation source: marine sediment core GS10_PC15, 103 cmbsf | place: Arctic Ocean: Southern Knipovich Ridge | collected 2010 | reverse complement strand
TCCATGGGAACGTTCGAGAAACAAAAGTGGAACGGGCATCGACTGGCGCTTCACCACCGCCGATGCTCGAATAAAACTGAAAAGACTATATCCAAAAATATAGCTGTTACAGAGTACTAGAACGAGTTTCGCTTGGCTTGGCGGATTGCCTGCTCGACCGTTTGCTGTATTTTCGCAGGCTCGGACAGATACAACCAGATGATTGGCTCGCGTTTTTTTTCATTCGTCCTGAAGTACAAACTTTCTATTGCCAGTGGGCGTTCTGCATTGGAGGCTGTGAGGATTGTCTCGGCAATGTCAACTAATGGACACTGCATCACGTTGATCCTCATGATCCCGCGGATGAGTATAGCCCGGCGATTGGTCAGCACGTACAGTCGCCCAAGCCATTGGAACGAGGCGACCATTATTCTAGTCAGAGAAATAAACGACAGGGCTAATCCCATAAGCTTAAGGGGAATTGATTCGTACCCAAACAGTCGGTCTGCGAGATAGGCTCCTGATCCCAGGCCCACTGCAATTAATAGAACCGGTAGGGAGACAAGCAATACGAACCAGCTGCTGGGTTTGATGGCCAGGATTATCGACTCGCCGTCCTGCAATAGACGTTCTAGCGCGACGGTCTGGACGTCGGCTGATCGAGTCGGCTCCACGGAAACGCCATTTTCTGATGGGCTTAGCATACTTTCCTTGAATAGAGGTGTCTTTATCAGTGTATGTATACCACAGCCGCAAGAATAGTATAGGCCATTGCGAGTAAATGCAATTATTGGCTTGGCTGTATGTTCTAGTCGGTGGTAAGCTGACAGGCAACAAATAGATAGCCGATGAGTTCTTGACGGATCGAGAAGCTGCGGATTTTGTGCCATTGCATCGGGGCGAATCGCACTTCAAATTGAGTTAACCTCTAAAAAAAAAGCCAGCTAAGTGTTCAAGGAGCTAACAACATGACGCACAAAATGAGATTGTCTCTTATTGCACTTTTGGTGTTCGGTCTTGTCGGCCAGGGCCTGGCCCAACCCGCCGAGACGGCACCCGTTGAGACGGCTCCTCCGCCGGCAGAGCCCATTATGAGCCTCATCCCCGAAGATGCGATAGGCTTTGTGGTAATTAATAACGTCCAGACGATGGCTGGTAATTTGGATGAATACATTGCCCAGATCGGATTGAGCGATCTTGTCTCCACGGCCATGCCGGGCGGGTCTCTAGCAGTTTTACAGGCCGGGCTGATGTTGGGGCCTGGCTTCAATCCAGATGGCGGGCTCGCGGCAGTGATGCTGGATCCGGAAAAGTTTGGTATGAATTTAGCAACTTTGCTCGGTATGGGCGATCCTGGCAGTGAGCCTGTGACAGCTCCTGCAACTCCGCCGGCAATTCCGCTGGTCATTTTCATTCCGGGTTCGAGTGTCGAGGATCTTCTCGGCATGTACGGCCCCCAGCCTGGCGACCCGTACACGGTTGTTATGATGCCGATGGGGCTGATGCATGCTTCGACAAAGGGCGGTTATGTTGTGCTTAGCCCTTCGCCGGAAGCACTGACTGCAGTTTTGCAGGCAGAGGCCACACCTGCGGATGCTTTCGGCGGCGATGCTAAGGTATTGAATAAGTCAGATTTGGCCGTCTATATGAAGATGGAATCGGTCATGCCCCTCGTGATGGCCAAGTTCGACCAGCTTTCCCAGCAAATGCAGATGATGAGCCAGATGGGTCATTCCGAGGCCCCGCCGACAGAGTTGATGGATTTCTATCTCGATTTTTATAAAGACCTTATCAAGCAGATGGATTCTTTTGCAATGGGTCTGCGTTGGGTTCCGACAGGTCTTTTGATTGAAGAGTCGGTGACATTCCGGCCTGAAAGCATGTTCGGGCAGATGGTAGGGCTGCTAACAGCCGGAGAGACTAAGCTTGTCGGTTCCTTGCCGAATCTGCCTTACATCATGGCGTTAGGCCAGGAGTACTCGGCAATGAACCGGGCTCAACTGGTCGATTTGAGCATGTCCTGGCTTGATGTGTGGTCTGAGCTGATGATGGGTACTTTTTATAAGTCCGAAGAGGATGCTCAAAAATGGCGGGAGATTTCAAAAGTTTTTTATGAGCAGGTTTATGGTGTTCAGTTTGTCATTGGTGGCGCTCCTGAAAATAGCGGCGCATTCGGTATGTCATATGTACTCAAATGCAAAGACGCCGGCATTGTTCATGGCATGATTGAAGAAATGACTGCGATGACTATGAATATGATTTATGGGCTTGAAGGTGGCCCGCAGCCTGAGGAGTTCAAGCTTGTTTACACGCCTGGGGCCGAGATGGTAGGCGAAGTACCTGTCGATGTTATTGAGATAGTAGTTCCGGAGCTATTCGAAGAGCTCGCGGATGACCAGGAAATGGCTCAGTTTGTTCGCATCATTGGTGAAGATAAATTGCGTATATTTGTCGCCAAGGCTGATGCCGAAACTGTTGTTATTACTTTTGGCGGGTCAACTCCATATGTAGCCGAGGCTCTAAAGGCTGCAACCGAGGGGGGATCGATTCCAGCTGATCCGAAGGTTCAGGAAGTATTGCAATACATGCCGGATAACCCTTTCATGGTCGTGCTTTTTAATGTGGGTAACCTGTTTTCGGTAATAAATAAAGCTGTAGAACGTGCTGGAGAGGGGCCTTTACTGTTTAATATTACTTCAAAGACGCCAATTGCAATTGGTGGCTCCACAAGCGGCAATACTTTGTATCTTGGCCTGTTTGCCCCAAATGAACTTGTCCGCGAAGCAGTCGGTCTGGCCAAGTCTTTCTTTATGCCACCACCCCCACAAAGCTTCGAACAGCCAGGCACCGAAGAGTTTTAACAGCAATTGAATTGAGCAATTTGATCAATGAATGCGGCGTCCCGTTGGATCGGGGCGCCGCTTTTTATTGCGGGGAGGGTAAATACTATTTGAGCAGGTCGTCCAGTTGGGTCAGGAAACGTTCCAGCATATCTTTGCTGATGTGATCGAGGGCAGGCTCGGGAATTTTTCCCGTCAGGATATCTTCGACGGCTTCGAAGCCGGCTCGGCCGAACTTACTGAGTTGTTCGGCATGAATCTTGGCCCGTTTGGTATTGCCCTCAGCCATGTCGAGGCAGAAGTTGATCACAAAATGATGCAGGTCTTCGCTGGTGAGGTCTTCTTTGTGTTCAAGCGGCACGGGTGGCGGGCCGCCGGAATCGGCAAGGATATCTCTGTCCATTTCCATCTGGGACTGGAGTTCGGCTTTTCGTTGCCGTTCGGCCATCTCATCCAGGGGGACAAGATCGAATATTTCCCCATTCAGTTCAGCGGGAATGTAATTTCCCTGCTGGCAGTAGGGGCACTTACCGCGTTTGCCCCCAGCCTCGTCCGGCGCTTTTACTTCACGCCGGCAGCGTTCGCATTGGAAAGTAATAGACATAGTTAAAGTAATTCTAGCAACCGGTCCGGATTAGCCAAGTCAACTGCGAAAAAACAGTCACTTTTGCGCCTATTCGCCCATGGCCTTGATAATCAGTCGCTTAGGGCGCTGGCCGTCAAATTCGGCGTAATAGACTTGCTGCCACGGGCCTAAATCCAGCCGGCCGTTCGTTACCGGCAGGATCACCTGGTGGTGAACGAGCATGGACTTTAAGTGCGAGTCGCCATTGGTCTCGCCAGTTCGATGGTGTCGGTAATTATCTTTATATGGCGCCAGCCCCTCCAGCCATTCATCGATATCCCCCAGCAGGCCCGACTCGGCATCGTTTACGAAGACCCCGGCTGTGATGTGCATCGCAGAGACTAATATCATGCCCTCTTTAATCCCAGATCTATCGAGCACATCGGCGACTTTGTCGGTAATCAGCACATATTCACGATGCTTACTTGTGTTGAACGTTAGATATTCGGTAAGTGATTTCATCGGTGGTAATTTTGAGAGGTTCAGCCCTCAGCCTTTCCAATTTCAACGTGTGTGGGCAGTTTATCGCCCATGATGTTGGCTATCTTAGGGCAGACCCACACTATGGATTCCCAGCCGTTGTGGTCTGCGAGGAATCGAGACGTTTTCATGTAAGCAGGAGCTGCCCCAGCCATCCCGGGCGTCTGTCTGCCGGTAAGGGCATATCGCAGATCGTTCCAGGTTCGTCCATCCGGGCAGGTGCCTTTATATCCGGCAGCCATGATACCAATGCCTGGAGTGGGCTGCTCGGTTTTGAACATGATTATCCGATAGCACGCACAACCGGTATGGGGAAACTCGTCCAGCGAATGCAGATAGATTCGTTTAGTTCTGCCTCCGCTAAGCTCAGATGCTCTTTTGTTGACTCCTTCCCATTCGCCTTTGACGGGGTCTAAGCACTTACCCTTTTCGACAGTCAGGTAAGAGTTAATGTCCCGGTGCAGCTTCGAGTGGTGGATGTTGCTCGTATCATCGTAGCCGTAAAGGGCGCCAGTTTTGATTTGGCCGTACATCTTGCCACATTGTGGCGGGCGCTGCGGCGAGATTACGCAGACATGGTCCGGCGCGAACGGCGAACAGCCGACGCAGTTATAGAAGACATCTACATTCTCGTCGGTTGCAGATTCGATCTCCTGGTGTCGCTGTTGAATTTGTTGGGCGATTGTAGGTTGTATCTGGCGGAGCTGATCCGCATTAAAATTGATTTCTACGGCGATTTTATCCAGCTTGGGAAATTCGTTTTGGAGCAGGGCTGTCATCGCCTCGCCGATCATCGACGGCGTGACGTCAGCGTTCTTAGCCAGCTCAATTTGAAGCGTGCCTTCGGTATATTTTGCCATGGCGCCTGAGATCATGCGGATCGCCTGCGAGGCTCGAAATTCGAGATATTTAATATCGAATGCATCCATTGGCTCGGCGTCGATTGTCAAAGTTATTCCCATCGACTCACCGGGCTGGCCGAGAACTTCCACGCCGCAATTGTCCACGGAGCCTTTTTGGACAATATAGAAACTCTCCGTGGTCTCGCCCCATACGGTTTCGGGTTCGATCTTCTCGCCGGCATGTTCGCGGGACATGTACGCCGGCAGGGGTTTGGTCTCGGGCGTATCCATAAGTCGCCGTATATTGGCAAAACCAACGACTGCATCGGTGATTTCATCGGTGGTCTTAGCCTGAAGCGATCGCCCCAGCTCGAAAGGATAATCAGGCGGCACGACCGCCGGGACGCCCATTTTCATCGCAGCCAGGGATAGCGTAAGCTCCAGATCATTCATCTTACCTGTACATACAAGCAGACCCGGCGTGTGGTCTTCAATGAAGTGAGACATTGCATGAGGATCGCCGTAAGGCATCCGCCCGTAGGTGTAGCCGTAGCGGATAAGCATACTCAACAAGGGATACAAACTCGTCGCTCCGGCAGGGCCAGCGAAAAAACGGAACTGCCAACGCGAATTGATGGCTTCTTCGAGCTGGTCCCGGTCTGCCTGGCCAAGAAAACTTATCCAGCCGTTGCATCGCTTGGAGCTAAAGCACGTTCCGACAAATGATGCATCGTCAATTAAGTGCTCTTCGATACCCGGTTGATTGACAGCCAGCAGTTCCAGCAGTGCCAGTACCTCTTCCAGTATGCTGACGGGGTCGTCTTGCATCCTGTCGCGTATGGTTTGCTTGAGTTGTCCGGGTTGCGGTACGGTTTTGCTGGCCAGGTTGGCAAGCGGTAGTGGGAATCTCTTGGAAATCGAAGGTGAAAATTCCATGCCATCGGTCATCGCCAATAACTCATCTATCCCGCGATGGAGAATGCCCAACTGCTCATCGGAAAGCCTTACTCCGGATCCATGTCTGCGGTTTGTCTCAGATGTCATCTTTTTTTCTACCTTAATATCCAGCCCACTACCAAAGCGATCAGCCCCACAAAGATGGCCGGGACGGCGAATTCCCAGGCCAGCCAAACGCACAGCTTGACCATCAGCATTATCAGTCCCAGCCCCAGAATAGAACTGCCTAAAATAGTTAGTGAGGCAGCGAATCGCCTTCGATTAAATGGCATTATAGAAATCCTTTTTGTTGGCAGGCCCGCCGAAGGTTTGGCCGATAAGCCCATGTTCGTATATGATACCGATTCGACTATTATAAAAACAATGCCAGATGAGAAACCTCGCCAAGATAATCAGTGAATCTTTCCTTCCTCGCGTTATAGGTCCCGGCCAGTACGTGGGGCTCGAGACCAATGCCCGCCGCGGCGATGTAACTTCGGCAGAGATAGCCGTCGCGCTTGCGTTTCCAGACGCTTACACGATTGGGATATCCCATCTTGGCAGCCAAATTCTCTACCACATGCTCAACGATATCGAAGGGGTGGTTTGCGACAGGACTTATTGCCCCATGCCCGATGCAGAGCAGGTTATGCGGGATCTGGCCTTGCCTTTGTTCGCCTGGGAGAGCCGCTCTGCAGTGGCTGACTTCGATATTGTGGGCTTTTCTCTGCCCTATGAAATGTGCGTTACCAATGTGCTGACGATGCTGGACCTGGCGGGAATTGAGCAACACTGGGCCGACAGGGGCGCCGATGATCCGCTGATAATCGGCGGCGATGCCCTGGCAGATAGCCCCGAGCCTTTGGCGGAGTTTTTCGATCTGTTTATCCCAGGTGACGGCGAGAAGCCCCTGGCAGCCTTTGTAGAGCTTGTCCGTCAGATGAAATCTGCTGGTGCTTCACGGCAGGAGATATTGCTCGCTGCCGCCCGTCAGATCGAGTCCGTTTATGTCCCATCCCTGTACGAGCCAGTTTATGACCAGCAGGGCGGGGTCAAACTCGAGCCAACTGTCGATGGCATCCCGGCCGTGATTCGTCGAGCTCATCTTGGCAATCTTAGCGAATCACCAGCCCTAACCAAACCTCTCGTTCCGTTAGTCAAGGCAGTGCATGATCGCGTGACGATTGAAATCATGCGTGGCTGTCCAAATGGTTGCAGGTTCTGCCAGGCCGGTACGACACGACTTCCGGTGCGGATAAGACCCATCGAGAAAATCGTCCAGATTGCACGGAAGGCTATCGACGCGACCGGCTATCGTGAAATTTCGCTGCTCAGCCTTTCGACGAGCGACTATCCGTATTTGACCGAGTTGATCGGTAAGCTGAATGATGAGTTCGCCGGCGAGCATGTTTCGATCTCGCTGCCGTCGCTGAAAGTTTCCCAGCAACTTCGTCATCTGCCGAAGCTGACCTCCGTGGTTCGCAAGGCGGGGCTGACTATAGCCGCTGAAGCTGGTACCGACAGGTTGCGGCAGTCGATAGGTAAGGATATCCGCCAGGATGATATGTGCGAAGCTGTCCGAGCAGCCTATGAGGCTGGGCTCCAGAGGGTGAAGGTTTACTTCATGGCCGGGTTGCCCGGTGAGACGGACGCCGATATCGATGGGATAATCGACTTGTGCTTGGCTCTCAGCGACACCCGCCGGGAAGTTGACGGCCAGCGAGGTGCGATAAACGCCAGCGTATCATGGTTCGTGCCCAAGCCGCATACTCCGCTGCAGTGGGCACCGATGGCATCGATGGAACGTTTTTTCGAAATACGCGAGCGGCTGATATCACGAGCCAGGCGAACGCCCATCAACGTAAAGTTTCATTGGATCGAACGAAGTTTTTTGGAGGCAGTTATCGCGCGTGGAGATCGTCGTGTAGGTACTGCAATTGAAGCAGTCTGGGCAGCAGGGGCGCGTATGGACTCATGGAGCGAGCACTTCGATTTCAAAAAATGGGAAGCGGCTTTCGCTGGCGCCGGTATCGACGCAAAGTCAATCGCATGCAACTCGATCCCGCTGGATCGGTCAACGCCTTGGTCGCATATCCAAGGCCATAGAAGCCTGGAGTTCCTCAAGAAAGATTATCAGCGAGGCCGGGACTTGCTGGCTGACTAGTGCCATATGATCTCGTGAGCTGCGAATACCGGGCCATCGCTGCAACAGAGCTTATAGGACCAGCCCTGATCTGAATTGTCTCTGATTTTTATAACGCACGACTGGCAGGTGCCCATACCGCAGGCCATGTGGCGTTCAAGGGCGAGTTGGCAATCGCAGCCATGCCTGATGCAAATCTCACCGACTGCCTGCATCATCGGTTCCGGGCCGCAGGAGTAGACGGTAAGCTCTTTTGGGTCGATGCCGACAGTTACAAGCCATCTGCCGAAGGCCTCGGAGACCAGGCCTGGATAGCCCAACGAGCCGTCGTCTGTCGCGATTACCGACCCGATGCCAAAATCTGCAAACTGGGCGATACACATTGTTGGCTCGCCTGAAGTTGCCGCAGCGATATCTCCCGAAAGTGTAACCGGCAGCAGGTCGCCGCTTCGTGTCCCGCAGAATGCAACCGTTTGCTTGCCTGCCTGGGCCAGGGCCTCCCCCTGGTAGATCATTGGTGGGATGCCCACTCCACCACCGATCATAGCGGCGTATTTGCCCTTGCCGATTGTAAAACCATTGCCCAATGGCCCGAGTACGCTAAGAGTCTGTCCAGCTTCCACCCCGGCCAGCCAGTTCGTGCCCGTACCGACAGTCCTGTAGATCAAATCGATTTCGCCGGCCGAGGCTTTATCTCTTCGTCCTGCAATGCTCAGCGGCCTGCGAAGCAAAGGCTCGGTGTCTGTTAGTTCTGCCTGGGTTGGCTTGGGCCAGCCGCCTTGAGGCCAGTCAAGCGGATGCGAACCAGTTTGCGGTATAGGAGGCCGGCACTGAAGCTGTACGAATTGGCCTGGCCCCGATGGCGGGAATCCCTCAATGCGCATGGTCACCTTGAAGTGCTCATGGCAAAGTGGGGCGTTGTCTAATACCTCGGCCAGAAATACGCCGCGTTTTTTCTGTTCACTAGCTGGGTTGGTCATCGGAGCCTATGTTAGAACCTCAAGGCCAATTGGTCAACGCAGCCGGACTAGAGCATTTTCAACTTCTTTGTAGTGTTTGAGCTGGCTGCGACTTCAGCTGACTTTCGTCAGGTTCCCTCAACAATGCTAAGGCATTTGTTTTGGTCACATTCCTTGTCAGCCTCGCCGGCGCTGCAGTCAATTCGCTACACGAAGCCTGAAAAGGCTCTCGTTATGCACCCAGTTGCGTATATGCGATTATTTTATATGCCAAGCGGGCTGCAAGAGCTTCGGTAATATGGTTTTCACCCAGTGGGTGTACTTCCATAATATCGGCTGCGACAACTTTCCTGTCCGAGCAGACCGCTCGCAGTAGTGAGGTTATCTGCTTCCAGGTCAGTCCGTCGGGGGCGGGCATTCCCGTACCCGGCGCAATCGACGGATCAAGTCCGCTGATGTCGATTGTGACGTATACCGTCGGGCCGAGCAGAGAAATAGCTTTTTTGATCCAACCCTTATCGGAAGCTATTACTTCCGGGGTTATAAAGTTGGCGACTTGTTGAGGGCACTGATCGAATTGAGCCTTAGAAAAACTACGGATTCCCACCTGGCAGATTTTCTCTGCCGTTTCCATGATCCGCCTCATTGTGCATGAGTGAGATAATTCAATATCATCGAAGTTGTCGCTGAGCTCTGCATGGGCGTCAATCTGTAGGACGCTTATCGGGCCATGAGCTTCGGCGGCGCATTGAACCAGCGGAACAGTCAGGCTGTGTTCACCACCGAGGGATAATAAAAACTTACCCGCCTTCATAACCGGCAGGGCTGTTGCCTTGATACGGTTGGTCTGTTCGTACGGTCCAGCCGCTGGTTGAATGATTGGGTAAGTGGTAATACCCCGACTGCAGAATTCCCCCTTTAGTTCAGGGTCGAATCTGGCAATTTTCCTGGACGCTTCCAGTATTGCCATAGGCCCGCCGGTAGTGCCGGTTCTATAATCCCGTCTGTGTTCATATGGGATAGGCAGAATTACATAATGCGAATGTGCAAGGTCTCTAAGTTCGGCAGGTAGATCGAGGAAATTATCGAGGGATTCTTTCATTGTATCGTCCCGGCCGTAAATAAGGTTCTAATGGATATATCAGCCTTTTGACTGAATGCAATGGTCCTGATGATCTTATCGGACAGATCAATCAATTTCCTTGCGTTCGTTGACGCCGGGTTTGCCCGGTCCTATTATCGCGACCTAAGGAGATAACCCATGGCCGGCAAGACCAACAAAAAAGCAGGCACGAAATCGTGGTCCGCTCGTTTATCTGCAGAGGCAGATACTGCAACGGCTGAGCTTCTAGCCAGTGTCGATATCGACCGTGCACTTTGGCGCTACGATATCGCTGGATCTGTCGCTCACGCTGAAATGCTTAGCGAGGTGGGGCTCATTTCCAAAGCCGAGTTTCGTCAGATAAAAAACGGTTTGCTGGGGATCGCCGAAGATCTCGATGCAGGTAAGCTCGAAATCCCTATCGAACTTGAAGACATCCACATGGTCATCGAGAAGGCGTTGATAGATCGGATCGGCGAACCAGGCGAGAAATTGCATACCGGTCGAAGCCGGAATGACCAGGTGGCATTAGACCTGCGTCTGTGGTCCCGCGACGCCATCGACGAACTGATCGAAGGTGTCGAATCGCTTCAGAAGGCGTTTGTGGATTTTGCCGATCGGCAGGGCCAGACCGTAATGCCCAGCTATACCCATCTTCAGCGAGCCCAGCCCATCCTGGCCGGTCATGCGATGCTCGCCTATGTGGAAATGCTCGACCGTGATGCGTCCCGGCTGGCAGATACGCGGGACCGGCTGAACGTATGTCCTCTTGGATCGGGGGCCGTTGCGGGAACCTCCCTTCCGCTGGATCGGCCCATGACGGCTGAATTGCTTGGCTTTGTAAAAATAACGCGAAACAGTATCGATGCGACCAGCGACCGGGACTTCCTGGCCGAGCTATGTTTCGTTTGCTCGATGATCGGCATTCACCTGTCGCGCTGGGCTGAGGATTGGATTATCTACTCGACGACAGAGTTTGGCCTTATTGAACTGCACGATTCCTATTGCACGTCCAGTTCGATGATGCCGCAGAAGAAAAATGCCGACACGCTTGAGCTTATTCGCGGCAAGAGCGCCGGAGCTATCGCCCAACTTACCGGTATGCTTACGCTGCTGAAGTCTCTTCCGCTTGCGTATAATCGGGACTTGCAGGACGACAAGCGATTTGTCTTTGCGGCGGTTTCATCCATCCAGCAGGCGCTGACGGTAGCAGCAGGCGTTGTATCGACGGCGAAACTCAACACTGTCCGGATTGCCGCGGACTTGGATGCAGGCTTCCTCGACGCTACAGCACTAGCTGAGTACCTGGTCGTCCAGGGGGTGCCGTTCCGGTCGGCCCATCGTATAGTTGGTGGACTTGTCGCCGATGCGGAAAAGGCTGACGCTACCCTGGCTGAACTCGAATTGGACGTTCTTCAGGGGGCATGCGATAAAATTAAGCAGGATGTCTATGCCTATATTGGTCCAGCCAATGTAGTTGCCCGGTATGCTCCTGACGGCGCTGCCGGCAAGAAGCAACTTGCCAAGCAACTTTCCTTCTGGAAAAAGAAGCTTTATTGACTGTGAAAGAGCAGGAGTTCATCGATTGGATTCGCAGCCAGAGCCGATTCGATCCTGCAAAGGTCCCTGTCGGTCCAGGTGACGACTGCGCTGTTGTCTCATTTGGCTCAGAGCAGCTTATTGTAACTACCGACCAGGTCTTAGATGGCGTGCACTTTATCCTGGCTGACCATGGACCAACCGCTGCAGGCCGAAAAGCAATGGCGCGAAATCTGTCTGATATTGCAGCGATGGCGGCCCAGCCCGTGGCTGCGACTGCGACGGTGGCCTTGCCTCGCGGGATTCCTCGGGAGGATGTCGAGGCGATTTACCATGGACTGAGATCGGTTGCCGATCAGTTCGACTGCCCACTCGTCGGCGGCGACGTTGGCGTGTGGGACGGCGCGTTGGCGATCAGTGTAACTGCTTTTGGCCGGGTTGGCCAGCGGGGTGCGATACTGCGGTCGGGCGCGCGAAAAGGCGATGCAATCTGTGTAACGGGCAGCCTTGGTGGGGCGTGGCGGGGCAGCCGTCACCTGGAGTTTACGCCAAGGATCGCCGAAGCCAGAACACTTGCAAGCAGCTACGATCTGCATGCGATGATAGATATTTCTGATGGCCTGGCGACTGACCTTGGCCACTTGTGCAGAGCTTCCGGGCTGGGCGCTGAAATCGAATCGGCGGCCATTCCGATACACGCCGATGTGGCCGGCCTGGATGAGCCACTCTCGGCTGCGCTGTCCGATGGAGAGGATTATGAACTGATTTTCACTATCCCAGCCGATCAGGCAGATCGACTTATCGCCGATCAGCCTTTGTCTGTCGAAGTCACGCGGATCGGCACAATGACCGAAAAGCCCGGCATAGTTCTTGTCGATTCTGCAGGCGGGCGGGAGCCGATGAAAGAGACCGGCTGGGAGCACCAGACCTAAATGAATTGTTTTGTATACACGATTAAGGGCGCGATTATTTGAGCAAATGCTGGTCCAACTGATGGCCGTTGGCATTATAAAAAATGGAAATTTTCGAGACAAAATCTGTTCGCGGCACGATTGAGTTGGGCAAAAAGCTGGCTGAGCGGATGGACGTGGGCTGTTGCGTTGGGCTTTGCGGCCAGTTGGGTTCGGGCAAGACAGTCCTGGTCAAAGGCATCGCCGCCGGATTGGGCCTGGATGAAACTAAACTGGTCCGCAGCCCCACATTTGTACTGGTCCATGAATATCCCGCCCGAGTTCCGGTGTTTCACCTGGACCTTTACCGGCTGGCTGGCGAACCCGAGGAACTGGCCGATCTGGGCATTGATGAGATGCTCGACGAGGGGGTTGTGCTGATAGAATGGGCCGATAGAGGGCGGGAATATCTTCCCAGGCCGAGGCTGCAGATAGATATTGAAATCACAGGCCTGAAAAACCGACGCTTTAAGGTTTTTTCTCAGACAAGTTGACCCCGGCAGTTTGAAAATGTCTCTTAGGTAAGTTGATCCCGGCGGTTTAAAAAGGTTTTTTCTCAGACAAGTTGACCCCGGAAGTTTGAAAATGTCTCTTAGGTAAGTTGATCTCGGCGGTTTAAAAAGGTCTCTCAGGTAAGTTGACACGGGCGGTTTCAGGCGGTAATCTTCCTACCTTCTCAGGAGAGAAGTTTGTGAATGAAGCCATTGCAAAAGCTCATACCCTTATCGAGGCACTCGGTTATATCCAGAAGTTCGCCGGCAAGATCGTAGTAATCAAGCTTGGCGGATCGGTTATGGATTCCGAGGACGCACTGTCTGACCTGCTGACTGACATCGTGTTCCTTAACACTGTCGGCCTGCAGCCGGTTATCGTCCACGGGGGCGGCAAGGCTATATCACAGGCGATGGAAAAGCGGGGGCTGGAAGTCCAGTTTGTTCAGGGCCGACGTTACACCGACCAGCGCACGCTTACAGTTGTCGAGCATGTTCTGTGTAACGAAATCAACCAGCATATTTGCGATCAGATTGAGGCCCTCGGTTCATCGGCCATGGGGCTGCACACGCTAGGTAGTTGCGTGTTGTTTGGCGAGAAACTTTATCTGGACCAAGATGGCCGTAAGATCGACTTGGGGCTGGTTGGTCAGGTTACCTCAGTAAACACGAAGCTGATCGAATTGCTCTGCCAGTCGGGCACCGTGCCGGTAATAGCACCTCTTGGGCGGGATAAGACCGGTGCGAAGCTCAACTGTAATGCCGACACCGCTGCCGGCGAATTGGCCGCTGCCTTGAAGGCTGAGAAGTTGGTGATGATCTCGGATACGCACGGAATCCGGCGAGATCCGGACGATGCCGATTCGACAATTACCTCAGCCGATGAGGATGAGATCAAGCAGATGATCGAGGATGGGATTATTACCGGGGGCATGGTGCCTAAGGTGGCCTCCTGCTTGCGGGCATTGGATGCCGGCGTGGCCAGGGCACATATTATTGACGGCCGGTTCAGCCACTCTTTGCTGCTGGAGATATTCTCCCAAAGCGGCGTGGGTACGCTGATACACAAGAGCTAACCTTTTCGCTATTGCGAGAATCTACCCATGATAAAAAACTTCCTTAATTTATCTGATTTCACCGCCAACCAGCTTCGTTCTTTGCTCGATCGGGCCATTGCTGATAAGAAACTGCTCGCTGACGGCAAGCTTCCAGCTCGTCTTGAGCGCAAGACTTTGGCCATGATTTTTGAAAAGCCCTCGCTTCGAACCCGGGTCAGCTTTGAATCGGCCATGACTCAGCTAGGCGGCCATGCGATTTATTTAGCGCCAACTGATATTGGTCTTGGCAGCCGAGAACCGGTTAAGGACGTCGCCCGTGTCCTGGGTCGAATGTGCGATGGGATATGCGCCCGCACCTTCAGCCACGAAACAATTGAACAACTGGCCGCCCATTCGCCGGGGCCCGTAATAAATGCTTTGAGCGACTATTCGCATCCTTGCCAGGCGATGGCGGATGTGATGACCATGCTGGAGCATTTTGGCGATCTTACAGGCCGGACAATAGCTTTTATTGGTGATGGCAATAATGTAGCCCGAAGCCTGGCAGTTGCATGCGAACGGTTGAGAATGAAGTTTGTACTGGCTTGCCCGGTTGGCTATGAATTGGAACAACTCTTTTTGGATGACTATGCGGATGTAGTTACTGTTACGAATAAAGCTAATGAAGCAGTAGCAGATGCCGACGTCGTTTACACCGATACATGGGTATCAATGGGCCAGGAAGAGGAAAAGGCTGAGCGGGTTGAGGCTTTTTCTCGTTTTCAGATCGACCATGAGCTAATGGTAAATGCTCCGGATCATGCGATCGTCATGCACTGCCTGCCTGCCTACCGTGGTTACGAGATCACCGATGGCATATTTGAAGCACACGCTGAGACGATTCTTTCTCAAGCAGCCAACCGTCAGCATTTCCAGCGGACATTGTTGGATGTTCTGATTGGCTCTGGCGGGATTGAATGAACTCCATTTTGCGGGATTGCGTCATGTCTGCTGGAAAGCTTTGCGGGCTGACAGTACACTTTGGAGATGGCAAAATCTAAACGAAATGATGGCCGGGGCGTGGGTGAGCTTCGACCGGTTAAGATCACTCCTGACTTTGTCGGCTCTGCTGACGGCTCTTGCTTGATCGAAATGGGCAAGACGCGCGTTATCTGCACAGCCAGTTTTTCTGAAGGGACGCCTCCCTGGCGGGCCGACAGTGGTTTGGGCTGGGTTACTGCCGAGTATGGCATGTTGCCGGCTTCGACTGGTTCCCGCAAGCCCAGGCCGGGACTTCGCACTGACGGGCGGTCCGTGGAAATCCAAAGGCTCATAGGAAGGGTGCTGCGCAATGTTGTAAGGTTCGACCGTCTCGGGCCAAATACGATATATCTGGATTGCGATGTTCTGGAGGCTGATGGAGGCACTCGCACCGCGTCAATCAATGGAGCCTTTGTGGCGCTGGCAAAGGCGATAAAAAACATGGCTGATAAGGGACTGTGTAAAAGTAGCGTCCTCACCGGCCCCGTTGCAGCTGTTTCGGTGGGCATAATTGACGGGATAGCTGTTTGTGACCTGGATTATGTCGAGGACTCCGGGGCTCAGGTTGATATGAACGTTGCGATGCTGCGCGACGGGAAATACGTCGAAATCCAAGGCTCGGCTGAGCGAGCAGCTTTTGATTCAGCCCAATTGAACCAGATGCTGGACCTGGCTGGGGCGGGGATCCGAAAGATATTTCGCTATCAGCGTCAGGCAATCAAGCAGGGATAAAAGATATGAAACGCAATATTACTAGTGTAGCAGGTGTGATGGGGGTGCTGATCGGCTTATTGTCCCTGACAGGCTGCCAGAACGGATTTGCCTTTGGAGGCCTGGGTGTTAGATCCTCTGATGCATATGGCATTATGATTTACAGTTTCTCAGGCCCCGGGCATCAGGGGCAGGCTGAGAATCAACTCGCCACTGCTGAGCAGGTGACCGGCTGGAAAGGGCTTCATGTAATCAGTAGTGAAAAAAGTAGCCGGGTTGTATGGGGGAAGTTTCCCTCAGTTAAGTCTGCCCAGCGTGACTTATCCAAGGCAAAAACCCTTGTGCTGGGAAATGGTCAACGTCCCTTCGGGGCCGCTGTGATTATTCCGCTACCAAGTCCGGACGTCGGCCCGCCTGAGTGGAAACTTAAAGGCGCGCCGGGCAATTTTACAGTTATGGTGGCTGTGTTTTACAATGTCCCGGAAGACAATTACGTTGGAAGGAAGAAATTCGCTGTGATGTATTGCGAGCAGCTTCGCAAAGAAGGTGAGTTGGCTTTTTATCACCACGGGACGGTTCGCTCGATTGTGACTGTTGGCCTGCTGGGTAAGTCCGCTGTCCGAAGTTATATGGATGGGCCGGTCCAAAGGACAGTAATCAACGACCCGAAAGCAGTAGCGATTATGAAGCGATATCCTCTCCTGGCGATTAACGGCAGAGAGGAACGAATTCGAAGTTTCAACCCGGAAACCGGGAAGTTCAAATCTGTTCCGCAGAAGACTCGACTGATTGGAGTGCCAGGCAAGAAAGGATCGAATGAAAGCCCAACGGACAATCGTAGTAGCTACCCGCAATCCTGGTAAAATTCGCGAGATTTCAGATGTCCTGGCCCAGGCCCAGGTTCGACTTGTTGGACTCGATCAGTTCGGCCCTATTCAAGAGCCTCAAGAGACCGGTGAAACGTTTGGCCAAAATGCCCGGGACAAAGCCCTGTACTATGCCCGTGCGACGGGGCAGTGGGCACTGGCCGACGATTCAGGCCTGGCTGTCGATGCACTGGATGGGGCACCAGGTGTGCACAGTGCTCGATATGCAGCCGATCAGTGCCCCCCGGGAGCGGGGCGGAAAATTCTAGACCCAGCCAATAATGCTAAATTGTTGGCAGCCCTGACAGATGTTCCCGATGAGCTCAGAACAGCGAGGTTTGTTTGCCATCTCGCATTAGCCAGCCCGGATCGTGTGTTGATTGAAACCTTCGATACAATCGAGGGAAGGATCGGTTGGAAAGAAAAAGGTGACAACGGATTTGGGTATGATCCGTTGTTTTTTGTAGAGCCCTCTGGCTGCACTACCGCAGAGCTTTCGCCCAAACAGAAGAATAAAATCAGCCATCGAGGCAAGGCCTTGATCCATTTTGCTGACATCCTGGCGACATTTCTTACCGAATGGCGATAAAGATCGTTAGGCGGATAAATAGGGACAAAAAGAAAGAGCCGCCGGATAAGTATCCGACGGCTCTTGTTCAATTAACTTTTACCCTTAGGAGCCCTTGGGGAACCGCAGTTCCTCTTCTTCGGGCTGGATGATGATCTTGGGCTTAACCAGGATCAACAGCGTCTTTTCGTCACGGACCTTGCCGCGGTTGCTGAACGCTCTCTGAAGGATGGGGATCTTGGAAAGAAGGGGTACGCCTTCTTCACGCTCAATCTCGGCGGCTTGCTTCAGGCCGCCGATCAGGAGGGTTCCACCATCGGGAACCGACACGGTTGTCTCGATAGTCTGGAACCGCAACTGTGGAAGTTCGATGATTCGAATATCCGGATCGATACCAGGTCCGAGATCACGGAAGCCCAGAAGCTCGGTAACCTGCGGATGCAGCGTCAGGAAAACGTAACGCCTGTCAGCAGATACAGTCGCTTCGATATCTAAAAGCAGACCTGCTTGAAGGATGTCCGTTGTGACGGTTTGTGTTGTTACAGCTACACCATTTGTAACAGTTATGTCACTTTCAAAGTCTGAAATATACTGAAGCTGGTCGGCCAACTGGATGTTTGCCCTCTGGCCGTTGAAGAGCGTCAGGTTTGGTGCGGTAAGTGTCCGCGTAGCCGAATGTGCCTGAGTAGCTTCGATAAGGAAGTTGACCTGAATATCATCCAGGAATGACCCGGCGAAGGACAGGGCGGGGCTGGAGACGAGGTTACCAATACTATCGGCTAGAGGCGTGCCAACCCCGATCATGTTTGCGAATGACTGGCTGTCCTGGAACATGCCGACAGGCGTCCACTTATTGTTGCCCGGCTTGCCAGCCCAGCTACCGCCCGGCAGTTGAACATTGACGGGCAGGCCCGTCGCAGGATCGATAACGACGCCAGGATTCAACGTCGAACCCAGGTTGATGAAGAAATCAAGGTCTATGCCGATGGACTCGAGGTAACCTGTATCCACACGGATGAAGCGGGTTTCAATGGCAATTTGGAGTGTATGGGCCTCTCTCAGCTGGTTAATCAGGTCACGAATCTTTCGATGGTTCTCGGCCGTTTGCGTGATAATCAGTTGGCCGTGCATTTGGGTTATCGCGCCGATCTCACCAGTGGGTCGCCATGAGTTCGGGCTGATGTTCTCGGTGATCATCGTAATCAGAGATTGGACGACTTCCAGCTTCGACGGGTCATCACCGGCACGGACGCCACCGGCGCCTCCACCGCCACCGCCTCCAGTGCCGCCAAACTGTGACGCTCCACCGCCACCGCCACCACCGCCGCCGCCACCGCCACCGCCACCACTGCTACCAGGTGTACCAGGCAGGGTCATATTCTGGCCTGCAAAGTTAGGTATGCGGAAGGTCAAGTCGCGGATATCGTAAACCAACGAATCGGCGTACTGCAGTGAGGAAAGGTCATCAGCGGTAGAGATTGTTATGACTCCGCCGTCGACAATGTAGTCAAGTGGGGTAATAACCCCAACGTCATCCAGAATCGTTCGCAATGCCTTATCGAGTGTGACTTTCTTAAGATGAACAGTCAGGGTACTACTTCGGTCGATCCCGGCGGTTTCCAGTGCCTGCCACTTTACGTGGAAGCTCAGGCCAGAGAGGATTCGCAGGTGGTCTATAGCATCTGCAAAGCTGCCGTCGTCAAAGTCCAAACTTTCGACCGTTTGACCGAGTGCTTTTCGGACACGGGCATCGGCTTCAGATTCAGTTGCCGTACCTGCACCTGCACCGGCGCGCCGCATGGTAATTTCCACCCAATCGTCAGGGTAGCGAAGCGGGGTCCACCAAGGAATCTCGGCCTCACGGAGTTGGTTGGACATCTCCTGTTCCTGGATGCCCTGGATTTTGTCCAGTCCTCGTTCTTCCTCAAGAAGAACCAATTGGCGAACCAGATCAAGTTTGTCAGCGGCCCATTTATTTGTCGGGTGGAGCGTGAGTATCTGGCGAATTACCTGCAGAGCCTCTTCGTTGTTTCGCTCGGCCAGGAGTGTTCCAGCACGCTCGTGGAGGGTTTCGATCTTACGAGCGAGTTGCTGTTGCTCTCTACGAATGCGCTCTCGCCGAGACCGTTCGATCTGGGCCATGCGCTGATTGACTTTTTCTCCCTGCCATACCTGTTGCTTGCCAGCTATTGAAGTCAGCTGATCTTCAACTTGCAAGATCTTGAGGCTGTATTCTTCGCTGTTATAGAGGCGTTTGTTTTGCTGGAGAATATTGCGTGCGATATTGGCGTTGTTGGTCGCGCTATCGAAGGAGTCCTGAGCGAGATTCTCGATGGTATCGGAGATAGCCTGGCGGGATTTTGTCAGTGCGTTATCAAATTCGAGGTCCGATACTTGCCTGGCTACCCTTAGGTTCTCCTGCAGACGGAAGAGGATCGTATTACCAGATGAAGCGGCCACCGGGGCTGAAAGTGCCGGAGCGAAATCTCCGGGGCCGGCTTGGGCGCGTCGCTGGGCAAGTGATTCCAAAAGCTTGTGTATCTGTTCTTGCTCATCATCGGAGGCAACGTCTTCGGTCGCTTCGTCAGCGGGGGATTCAACTACGACTACTGCTGTTTCGGTTTCGGTGGTGGGGGTCAGGAGGCTTTCATCTGCGGGAGCGATCTCAGGTTCCGGCTGGGGTGTTGGTGCCAGAGTGATATCTTCGCCAGCCGTGACGGGAGCCTCTGTGGCTTGGGCGGGGGCCAGAGGTTCAGGGGAAGGTTCAGCCTCAACGGCGACTACAACGGCCTCAGTTTCGCCAGGGGCCTCGTCATCAACGGTTGCTACAGCGGCCTCAGTTTCGCCAGGGGCCTCCTCGTTATCAACGGTTGCTACAGCGGCCTCAGTTTCGCCAGGGGCCTCGTCATCAACGGTTGCTACAGCGGCCTCAGTTTCGCCAGGGGCCTCGTCATCAACGGTTGCTACAACGGCCTCAGTTTCGCCAGGGGCCTCGTCATCAACGGTTGCTACAGCGGCCTCAGTTTCGCCAGGGGCCTCGGTGGTAGCTTGTTGGGCTTTGGCTTGTCGGGCCAACAATTCCATCTTGGCCTGGACCTCTGCGACTTTGGCGCGGGCGTCTGCACGTGTCTGCGGGTAGAGGTATTCGCTTTGGGCGGCGAACCCAAAGCCATCTTTAGCCTTAGCCAATGCACCGTTTCGCAGATCCTGTTCAGCCTGGCGATAGGACTCTAAAGCAGCCCCCTGCCTGCGGATACCCGTGTCAGTTTTAGTCAGGTACTCGCCAAACAGCGATGAGTCTTCTTGGGAAAGGTAGTCGGTGTCTACCTGAAGAAGTGTCGCCTTGGCAGCCTTGAAGTTCAAAGCCTTGTACTGTGCAACCCCCTTGTTGAGCATAGCCTTGGCTTGGTCGGAGTTGGCGTCCTGAGCGCCAGCTGGGAGTGCCAAAGCGACCAAAAGCCATACAGCCATGACTATGGGAAGGTTCCGGTGAAGTTTCAGCACAGCAAACTCCTTTCAAGAGGCAAATCTAGCATGGTCAATCTGCCGGCGTGACCTTTATGGTTTGGCCAGGTTAGGCGTGGTCCGCCGGCGGGTTATCCTTATCCCTTATATTTGCGTCCTTGCACTGCCAGCGGTAGTCGAACAACTTCTCCAAAGTACAACTACCGATGAAAACTCTCGCCGGCGCAGGTCCGGCTTTCGAGATCCAGAGAATACGCTAAAAAAACAGTCAATTGCAAGCCCAAATTCAAAGGTTCCTAAGTTCATTTAATTGGGTGTTGAAGGGTTGGGCAAACCCTTGCTCACAACAAGCGGCCAAGAAACGAGCTGGTTGACTCAGGTCGTTACGAATGGCTGTAATTATTGTATAGCTAATCTCCCCTGCGACCGCCACCTCGCCGCCGGCCAGAGCGGCGTCCCTCTTCGCCGCCACGTGACCGTGACCTACCTTCTCTGCCGGTTTGTCTGGGCTGTCTGATTGTTCCTCGGGTTTCTCGTAGCCTGGGCTTGGGTGGAGGAGGCGCAGAATCCTTAGTTTGCTTGATAAGCTGCTTTTTCCTGTCGGAGTCAGCGTCCAAAGCAAGTAACTTACTTCGCAGTTGGCCCTTGGCATCGAGGAAAATAATCTCTATGGTCTTCTGAGGCCGGGACAGATTATTGACGTAAACTTCTTTATCGAAGTCAAATTGAACGGCATAAGCGCCGGTATCGTAGTTGACCTCCCTGGTGATGCGCTGTCCTGAAATAAGGTCAACAACCTTGGCTGGGCGCCGTTCGCCGATTTTCTCGCCCTGGGCGACTTGGAAAGTCCTGCGTAGTCTCTGTCCCAATGCCTGGCCGTAAACGCGAATACTTACCTCGCCTACATTTGGGGCCTGGCCCGAGAGGTGAAATTCATTGGTGTTGGGGATAAATACAGTGTCTGACCATTCGCTCCAAGGGCTTTCGATCGTCGGTGTTGTCGCATCTTCCTTGCTATCGCTTTTGACTTCGCGTTCATAGGTGAACAGCGGATTCACTAATGAAAGTTGCAGCCTGTAGCGATAGGCCTTCATGGGCTCAAGGGAATTATCATGTATCCACAGAAGGATCATCCCAGCCTGTTTTTGCCTATAGAGGCTTGCCAGCCCTGTTTGGGATGCTTGAGTCGACTTGATTTGGCTGACACCCTTGTCGAACGAGCTGGATTCTGTCCTGCCTTCATCATCGCCTCTACCTCTACCTCTACCTCTTCTGCGCTCTGAGACCTCCGGATCGGACGAACTGCGAGGTAGCGGTGTTATGGGAGATTTCTTTGGAGTGGACTGTGAATCTGTTTGGATGTCGTGTACTTTGGTTTTCGGCAGATGGATTGCCCAGCTTCCCCATGATGCGTCGCTTGATCGCCAGATATCGTAATATCCCGGCTGGACGATAAGTTCCTGCAATTTGTTATCAGACAGAAAGGCAACAGTCTGTCGAACAGGGCGGACATCGATTCCGTCATAGGCAGGTAATTGCGGTGGCCCGACCCAGTTGCCTCTACTGTCGTACATCAACGGGGTGGCTTTGTTAGCCTTTTTGGCTGGAGACCAGCTGCCGTCTTGGTTCATTTGCTGGATTTCGGCATTTACGCCAACAGCTACAAGGCTGACCGGTATACGTGGGTTGTCTTTAAGTACCGAGTTCCACTGCTTGACCAACTCGCCCCACGGATAAACCGCTACTACGTGACAGGTAACTTCATCTTCTGGTGCGCCTTGCTTGGAGGGTACTTCCCATCCGGCCCAGGACTGGGGTTTTTCCGGCTGGAGGATGGGGGTAATGTCATCCAGGCCAATTGGTATGCCCTCCCCGGGAGCGAAATCCAAGTTGATCCCCTTACTGGGAGGGGTAAGGTTGATTGCCTGATCGATCGGGAAAGATCCCTTCCTGGCATCCTCAAACTGCTTAAGGAAATCGGGAACATCCATAGTGGTAGGCTTTTCCCGTTCATAGGAATCCTGTTTGTTTTGGGCTTGAGACAAAATCTTTTTGTCTATTTGTCCGGGCGCCATCCCACCACGGTGACGGGGGGATGAAGCCACGAACTGTATCAAGACAAAAACAAACAGGCCCAGGCATATCGCCAGAACGATCTTCTCAACATGTTGGACCAGGAAGTTCGTCTCGCCGCCCTTGGCCATTTTTCACATCTCCTTGCCGTCGCAGGCAGTTGGTCATTCTTTATTATTTATGTCTGTTGCTGAACAAAGGTTAATACGTATCATCGCTATCAGGGCCAGTTGAACGCTTTATATCCTCAGGCCGGAGTGCTTCGTTGGGCAATAGACCAAGGGTCTCCAGCGGCATAATGGGCCGTACCCAACTGCTCAAAAGCAGCATTTCACCTTCGATCGTAACCAGTGCCACCGGTTCAGGGCCGTAGTAGTAGAGGCTTTGGCTTCCTTCGGTAGACATCACAAAGGAGTCCTTGAGGACCGTATGGTATGGAAGTCGTTGAAGTTGTGCTTCCAGGGCCGGGATATGCCGTGTGGGCATGATCACGGTGAAGCTATAGTGGATGACGTCGTATTCGGGAGACGTTACCCTTTGGGTGAGGGTTGGGGCACTAGGGGTGTCCATTCCGTCATCGAACGAGCTGAATGATTGGCTACTACGACCGCCTCCACCCCTTCGGCCTCGTCGTCCTTCGTCGGAGAAACTTTCGCCGCCGCCACGGCTGATGGAGCCCCCACTCGATCCCCCACCGGTATAGTAGCTTTCATTGACATCGATTCCGATCAGTCTTTTCACCAAGGCCGTCGAAACGGTAAGTTTCTTTTTGGCATCGGCTGCGGTGAGTACTTCATTATTGGTCGCCGCTATTGCCTTGACGATATCCTGTTGGACCCAGAGGTTAATCTGGGCCGTCCAAAGGTCAGTCTGGGCTGCCAAGGTCGATGGCGCGGTAAAGATAGGATCAAAAGCTGATGCGTCTGCGTAGATAGCTCCGCCCGATGATTGCGCGAGAATCGAGCTGATTCTTCCCTGCTGGGTGGCTTTTTCGGTGACCTGTGCCTGGGTCAGGGGGGCGGGGGGGGTCTGTCCGGCAGCTTCGGCGGTGCGTATCTTGGCTTTATGTTGGTTAATAATAGCCGAACGCGAATCCTCAATGAACCGAATGATTTCGGCTTCCGATGGAGCCCTGGTCGGGTCGAGTTGCTTTACCAACGCACCAAGCTGTTTGATGTATTGCTCGGTGAAGGTTAAGTTAAGGCTGCCAATGTTTCCGAACTGCTCTGTCGAAAGAGGAAACGCCGGGACAATTTCACCGCTTAAATTCTGTATCCCCATAGGCTCCTTGCGGTTGAGCCCTTCACTACGCTGCTTGACGGTCTTGCCACCCGATTCGATAGCCTCGACCATTTTGCGTTGAGCTTCGACTACCTTGGGGTTAACTGGCCTTTTTTTTGACTTGATCTTGCTCTCCAGGGCAGCGCGGATAGCAAACTGTTTGTCGTAATCAGCGGTCTTTCCGACATACAGGTACGCTATTGCCCCGCCGATCAAGAGAACCGCTGCTATCAGGATCACATAGAAGATGTTGTTTCGTAAGAAATCCATAGAAGCCTTCTCCGGAGCGTTATTCGATATTCTCTTGGCCCAAATTATCAGCTGACTGTGCATCTTGTATTTTGACCACCAGAACAATCTGGAAGCTGGAGTCCTGGACCATGGATTCTTCGGGAATCAGCGGGTCAGGAAGCACAATTTGTTGCTGGGCTGTTTGCTGAACTTGTTGGCCGGGCCTGATCGTTATTCGAGGGGCTCTTGCCCGGCTGCGTCCTTCGTCGCCTCTGCGGCCTCTTCCACGACCACCACCCTCATCATCGCCGCGGCCTCTTCCACGACCACCACCCTCATCAAAATTCTGGGTGGGTTGGCTGACGCGTGCGCCACTGACTCGGCTGCCAGTGCCTATCCCCGCCCCGGAGTAGGTCGCCAGTTGTTCCAGGTTTGTGTAAACAACTGACATACTGGGGAACTGTTGTTTTTTAGTTCCGGGTTCATTACGATCAGCTATAGCCTTTGCTTGTTCCATAAACTGCACCAGAAGCTGGCTGGCTCGGTTGGCTGGAAGCGGGGTTCGGCCGGTCAGTGTTATTCGATAGCCGCGACTGCCTACATTTGCCTGGTCAGCTGAGGAGTGAATCACATCAGCCAGGTTGGAAACATACTCGGTCTGCATCTGCTCAAATAGCAGCGTCTGTCGCTGGTTCCGCGGTTTGTTGCAAATTTGCTGGAGTACTTTATCTTTATTCGCGCCTTTTTTGGCCCCTGCCCCTGCGGCATCACAGTAAGATACCAGCAATCTTTGATCCTCTCCGGTAGCCCCAAGCAGTGCCTGGGCTATTACTCCGTGAATGTCAGGCCAGAATCGACCGTGGGCGAACAGGTCTATTTTCTGTTGTATTTCCTGCTGGAGTGTTTCGATATCCCGGTCGACCTGTTTATAATCGCTCTCCCATTTTTCCAGCGTATCCACGATGCTCGTAGCCTGGTTGAGAGTGTTCTGTCCCTTTTTGAGGGCGGAAATATCCTTGCTGACTCCGTAGAGCATGCTGCCCAAAGCCAGCAGAACAACAGCGGCCGAGGCGGCAAACCAGGGCTTTTTCTTTGCCCAGATTCGCTTTCGTGTGATCTCTTCGGGCAGCAGGTTGGTCTGGACTATGGTCTCGCCAAGTCCCTGTATTGCCAACCCATAAGCTACGCCGAATGAGAGGGTGTTCTCATTGAATGTCGGAGCACTGACCTGCGCCGACAGTCTCAGCTTATTGTAATTGTCTACCCGAACGACAGGCATGTTCAGGTTTTGCTCCAGGAACTTTTGGAGCCCAGGCAGGCGGAAACCGTTTCCCAGGCCAACCATGCGGCGGAATCGTGATTCACGATGCAATGAGGTGTAGTAACCGACCGATCGCTGGATTTCTTGGACCAGGTCGGCGAATACAGGCCTCATAGCCTGGAATATCTGTCGGGCATATTTGCTGGAAGCGGATGTCTTTTTGAGCTTCTCAGCTTTGTGGAAGCTCAGCTTAAAGGCCTTCACCAACGCCTGGGTGAAGTTATTTCCACCTATCTGGAGGGTTCGGGTCCATATGCTCGAGCCATCTGAGACGACAAGGTCTGTTTTGTCTGCTCCGATGTCAGCCAGGAGCGTTGCCCCTTCGGGGGAGATCTGGTCGTCGTACTTCATAAAGTTGTACAATGCCAGCGGGGCCATCTGTACAACATCAACGTCGATTTCCAGATTCGTGAAATGATCCAGAACTGAAGCTACGTCGATCCGCTTCATCGCAAAGATGCCGACTTCCATTTCGGGCGAGTTGGGATTAGCGAATGTCTGCCACCGCCAGATAACTTCATCGATGGGGAAGGGGATCTGCTGCTCGGACTCGAACCGAACGATGTCGGGAATCCGCTTGGGTTCGACGGGGGGAAGCTTAACGAATCGGGTGAACCCGGTTTGTCCTGGGGCAGCAATGCAAACGGATGAACCAAGCAAGCTGTGGCGGGACAGGAATTTGCCCATCGCATCCCCAATCAGTTGTCGGTGGTTGGCTTCGGGGTCCGACAGGATCTTGGGGTACTCGATAATATCGAGGGCTTCGACTTGGCACTGGCTGTCAAGGCTGCGTAGCTTGATAGCCTTTAAAGCGCACTGGCCAATATCGATGCCCCAAGCGCTTTTAACTTTCGCCATGATTACTCCTCGGCTTGAAGGTCCAGCCGGCCTGGGCCGACAGAAACCTCGTTTGCAGGTATAATCCACACTTAGAACTTCGCTTATCACTAACCGCAGCAGAAGCTGCGCGGATTAGCCTCAAGCCCCAGTGGGCAGGGATGTATAATAAAGTTTTTAACCGGCTTGAGCAACGGTCGTTGGGAAGGATTTTCGTTATCATCCCGTGGCCGTGGTTTGCCGGGCTGGTTTTTTTCCTATAAGTTAGCTTCGACGCCGGTTTGGAGCGTCGAGTTCAACCGGATTTTAGCAATGAAATTTAAAGTTACAACGCTTGGCTGTAAAGTAAATCAGTATGAAAGCGCTGCCTTAGCCGGTGCCCTTAAACAAGCCGGCCTTCAGCCCGCACTTTCTGATGCCGACAACGGCGATCATTCAGACCTACTTGTGGTCAACACCTGCTGTGTCACTACCACCGCCATGCGCAAGTCACGCCAAGCCATCCGCAAAGGCATTAGAAACTCGCCCGGGGCAGCCATCCTTGTCATGGGTTGCTATAGCGACCATGACGAATCAGCCATCCGCCGGCTTCTTGACCAACTCGGCCTGCCAAAAGAGCGAGCCTTCCTGGCCGGACATCAAAACGATTTATCAAAGATCCTGCGCAAGCTTGTTGATAGCCTTGTTACCTCTGCCAACCGCCTGGCGAGTCAATCTAATTGTACCACACAAGCTCCCAGCCTGCAGGTCAATGTTAATTTGCCCGGGACAGGGCTTCTGGACCCGATAGAAAAGTTACCTGCCCATGGGCCAAGTATGCAGGACAATGCCTCTTTGCCTGGGACAGCTCGCCTGGGGCCTATAAAAAAGTTTCCCGCCCACAGCCGGGCTTTCGTCAAAGTCCAGGACGGATGCGACGCTTATTGCGATTACTGCATAATCCCGCATATTCGTAAAGCCATCTGGTCCCGTCCAGTTGAGCAGATTCTCCAGGAGTGTCGCAATCTCGTTCGGGCGGGCCACAAGGAAATAGTCCTGTGCGGAATTTTTCTCGGCGCATTTGGCATATCCACTGCTATCAGGCGCACCTGGCCCCAAGGCCCAGCCCCACTGGGGGAGTTGGTCCGTCAGGTAGCCGGCATCGAAGGTCTGTGGCGGGTGAGGCTTTCCAGCCTGGAACCCGGGGATATTACCGATCACCTGATCGAAATATGCAGTGAGTTGGATAATTTTGCCCCACATTTTCACCTGCCGCTGCAATCAGGTTCGAATCGCATCCTCAAGCGAATGAATCGCCAGTACGACGTAGCCCAATTCCAACAGGCAGTAGAGAAGATAAAACACGCTTTCGATAGGCCCGCCATCACAGCCGATGTTATTGTGGGCTATCCCAGCCAGTCCGAGGAAGATTTCGCACTGACATTGGCCCTGGCCAGGGAGGTCGGCTTTGCCAGGATGCATATTTTCCCGTTCAGTCCAATTGAAGGTACCGCTGCATGGCGATATCGAAATGAGATGCCCGATGCCCAACTGGTCAAATCCAGAGCCCGTGAACTTTCGCTTCTCGCCCAGGATTTAGCGACTCGATATCGAACCCAGTTCATCGGCGATCCAACAGAAGCATTGGTAGAGGCCGGCTTCGACGGCGATCTGACCAGGGCGATGACGGATCGCTACCAGAGAGTTTTTTTCACAGCCAGGAATGCTCGCCCCGTGCCCAGCCCTGGTGAGGTTGTAAATCTAATGATAGATGATCTTACCGATGACGGGTTGCTTGGTTCGTTGGTATAATCGGTGACAAAGTATTGGTTTGCCGTAGCAGTCTATTGTGATTAGAATTGCTGCTAGAATTAACCTACCACACCTGTCCAATGAAGTTCCTACCTATTAACTAAGAGGGCACCAAGTGGATGCTGGCAAGTTCTCATTCCTGGTCACCAACACTTACATAGCCATTATTTTCTGTTTCCTGGCCTTGATTGCCTTGGCATGCCTTACCTTTTTTCTACTCGGCTGGCTGAAAGCTTTATTGCAGCGAATTCGCGTGGAAAAAGCTGCGATTGCATCTCGTTTGGCCAGCATTGGCCCTGACGGTAAGCCTTATCCCCCATCGGGCCGAGGCCTATGTGATAATTGCAGCAAAGTTGTTGAAAAGGTGTATTTTCTTCCGTCAGGAAGGCGGCTTTGCCCCAAATGTTACAAAGTTCATTGTAAGTCGACTGCCGCATAGTTCTGTCGGTTAAAGGAGAAGCCATGACCTCCAAGAGCGATTTAAATGAGAAAATCTACCAGGATGCCCATGGAAAGCAGGTAAGCCTATGGGATCTTCTGGAGTTTTTCTCCAGCTCGGGGCCGATGCGGATATCCGATATGCATCTTAAGGTTGCCTCTCCCCCGGTCTATAGAGTCGATGGCGCACTTCAACGACTTAAGGGCCTCGATCTGACTTCCGAGCAGGTCGAAGTTGTCGCAAAAGCTCTATTGTCTGACAAGGAAATGGAATCACTCAAACTCAACCGTTCCATTGATAGTTCTTTTTTCACCGATGACATGCAGTTCAGGATCAACTGTTTCCATGATCGCGATGGCATGGCCATTGCCTTCCGCGCACTCGAGTCGACAGTCCCTTCCGTCGAGTCGATCGGATTTCCGAATAATATCTGGCGCGACATTATCTCAGCCCAGCAAGGTCTGGTATTGCTTACCGGAATAACCGGCGCGGGCAAGTCCACAACCATCGCATCGCTGATTTCACGAATCGCTGCCGAGCGGGCCTGCAGAATAATTACACTTGAAGACCCGATCGAGTATCGGCTCAAGTCAGACAAGGCCGTGATCAGCCAGCGCGAAGTAGGCCGGGATGTGCCAACTTTTGAGCGGGGCCTTAGGGACTGCTTGCGCGAAGACCCTGATGTAATCTTCGTTGGCGAGATGCGCGACCGCGAGTCAACCACCTGGACACTGACCGCCGCCGAAACCGGCCACCTGGTTTTTTCTACGCTACACACCCGAGACGCCCGGGGTTCGATTAGCCGCGTTCTGGATATGTTCCCCACGAATCGACAGGACGAAGTCGCCAGCCAGCTATCCCTGGGCCTCCGCAGCATTATCTCCCAGAAGCTTATCCCCCGCTGCGATGGTAAGGGCAGGGTGGTGGCGATGGAAATTCTCAACAACACCTACGCAACAGCCAATTTGATCCGAGTCAGAAAACTCGAACAGCTTTACACGCAACTTCAGACCCGAACCAAGGATGTCCCCGACGAGCGGATGATAACTATAGAACGATCACTTGCAAGGCTTGTCGTCGATGAGATTGTTGATCCTCACGAAGCCGAGAAATGGGCCAACGATCGAGGCGTGTTTATGGATGAAATTCAGCGTCTCCAGGCCGAGGCCAAAAAAGCCAAAAAGGCCAAGTGATCGCGCCCCCAAAGCTAAGTAGCTGTTTTTTCTCGACAATTGTTTCGCCTAGAGCGCATTACGTATTCGTGTAGCGAAATGAGCGTTGGCCAAGGACGGCGAAACAGGCAAACCTACTGGGTTGTCGACCTGCCTACCGGCAGGCAGGTGCAGCCGGACGCCGGCCAAGGGCAATGTAGTAGTCAAAACGGCTACGTAATTTCTTGAGTTGCTCTAGCCGATCAGCTTAAAATGCCCACCTGTGAGTGAAGACCCCAAACAACTAACCCGCGCTGCAAAGCAGTTGATCGAGACGGATTTGCTGCTGGGCGGACAATTCTTCCCAGCCGATCGCATGGAAACGGCTCAGATACCACCTTCAGCCCCCTCTGGCGAAAAGGCTGAGGCTCTTCAGGACGTTGAAGCTCAGATCCAGGCCTGTTGCTGCTGCAGCCTTGGTAAATCTCGCACACTACCGGTCTTCGGCGAGGGCAACCCCGACGCTGACCTTGTATTTGTTGGCGAGGCACCGGGCGTAGAAGAGGACCGCACAGGCCGGCCCTTTGTAGGCCGGGCCGGTGAGCTTCTGACGAAGATGATCGTAGCCATGGGCCTGTCTCGCCAAGACGTCTTCATCTGCAACATCCTGAAGTGCCGTCCGCCCAACAATCGCGCGCCTGCTCCCGATGAGGTCCAGGCGTGCTGGCCGAACCTGGTCAGGCAGCTCCAGATCATCCAGCCCAAGGTGATTGTTACTTTGGGAAACCCGGCTACGCATAATCTGTTGGGAACCAAAATCGGCATTACCAAGCTTCGTGGCCAGTGGCAGGAGTTGCCGGATATCGGCGAGGGACTGGCTGGTATAAAAGTCATGCCCACATTCCACCCAGCCTACATTTTGCGACAGTACACTCCGGAAAATCGTAAGAAAGTCTGGGACGACCTCAAAAAAGCCATGGCTGAACTCGGCCTCAACAGCCGCTGAGATTCAAATCAGCCCAGATCGGAATTCAACTTCATCGGGAGTATTTTCAATATGATCGCCGAATCAACTAACCTTGCTCAGATCTTCGAAGGAACGATGCTCGTCTGCTTTGGCCTGAGTTGGGCAGTTGCGATAATCAAATCGCTCCGAACGCGCAGAACCGAAGGCAAGAGTTTGGGCTTCCTCACTCTCGTGCTGATCGGATATTTTGCAGGTATCTCAGCCAAGCTGATCCGCGCGGTGGTTGCAGGCGAGCCCCTCGAGCCGGTAACAATTCTCTATGGGGTCAACGCCCTGTTGGTCGCCGCCGACATCGCCTGTTACCTTAAGTTCCGCCCGGCAAAAGTTATTAGCTGACCAATAAGAGTCTTGTCGCATCCTAGCTACTGCGATGCCTTGGCCGGACGGAGAACTTGCTACGCCCAGCTACGACAATCATTATTTAAAATGCACCTGCCTGGCGGTTTCTTGGTTTGCCTCCGGTCGTGCGTAGAATTGCGCGTGGAGTTACATCGCCTATGAAAGTTTATTGGGGGCTGACCGGTGGCTGATGAGCCTGAAAAATCACTTTTTGAAATCACCAGTTTGCGGAATCAGCTTGGCGTATTTTCGGATAGGACCGAAGCCGGCGATATCCTTGCAAAGTTGATGGCCGATTTTGCCGGCAGCGGTGACCTTGTCCTGGGAATACCCGCCGGGGGAGTAACCGTCGCAGTCGAGTTGGCACGAAAACTCGGACTCGATCTGGATGTAGCTGTGGTCAATAAAGTTACTCCGCCCTGGAACAGCGAGTGGGGCTTCGGGGCGGTAGCCTTCGACGGGTCGGTTGTCCTCAATGAAGATATCCTGCCCGCTCTGGGTCTGGATGAAGCTGATCTCGATAAGTGCATTGAACGGGCTCGCGGCAAGGTCCGCCGGCGGGTGGAGCTATTGCAGCCCGGCAAGCCGATGCCGGAATTAGCTGATCGAGAAATAATTCTCGTCGACGATGGCCTGGCTACGGGAATTACAATGCGAGGCGCCGTCGAAGCGATTGTCAGGGCAGGGGCCAAAAGGATCGTAGCGGCTGTTCCCACCGCCCACGGAGAGTCGGTCGATAGGCTGCTGGCCGGGGGGCGGGTCGAAGCTGTTTATTGCCCGAACCTGCGAACCCGTTATGAGTATGCCGTCGCTCAGGCGTATCTGAATTGGCACGATATGTCCGATCAGGAAATCGTTACCGAGCTGGCTGAGTTCAGGCGATTCCAGAGCCAGTTGTAACGTCATTCCCGGCTAGCCGATCAGCCCTTAATCGACAAGCTTCTTTCGTATCCGTCCGCCGAGGCGGGAAGTAACTTCCTGAGGCACCGTCCCAGCCAGTTCTGCCAGGCCGTTAACGCAGTTGGCGTCGGTTGGGTTATCTGAAATAACAGTTACCTCATCGCCGACGGTCACCTCGGGGATATCGGTTAGGTCGATTATCGTCTGATCCATGGAAACTCTGCCGCGGACGGGCGCGATTTTATTACAGACCTGCATAACCGCGCGGTTGGAATAATCTCGCAGGTATCCGTCGGCGTAGCCGACCGGGACTAATCCAACAACGCTGGGCCGGTCGAAACGGTAGGTCAGGCCGTAGCCGCAACGCGTTCCCTGGGGGACGGATTTGATCTGCATAAGGGGCGCGGTCAGACGCATTGCCGGTTTCAGTTGAAGGTTGTTTTGAATCTGATCGGCCGGCTGGTATCCGAAGATCGACAGGCCCGGTCGAACCATGTCCAGTTGCGCCGATGGAAGTTCTATCGTTGCCGCTGAGTTGGCTGCGTGAAGCAATAGTCCGTCGCAGCCGCCGGCCTGGTCGACTGTCCGTGTAAACAGGTCGATCTGCTCACAAGCGAAACTCTTATCCGCCTCATCTGCGGTGGCAAGGTGAGTGTATATGCCGGTCAGTTTCAGTTGGCTCCTTGTGCGGATAGAGACGATAAGCTCAGATGCCTCGCCAGCCAGTATTCCGCTACGGGTCATTCCCGTATCGACCATCACATGCAAATGGGCGGCCTGGCCAAGTTTCGCTGCTATCTTAGCAACTCGATCGGCCTCCCCCTGGTTAACTACCGTCAGCGTTACCTCGCGGCGGATAAGCTCTTGAAGTTCATCAGCGCCAAACGCCCCAGCCGAGAACAGCATCAGCACGGGCTCTTGGAATCCGAGTTCGCGGATTTCGATAGCTTCGGCACCTGTTACAACCGCCAGCCAGTCCGCGCCGGCAGTGATTGTATCGAGAAGTAGCTTTATCCCATGGCCGTAGCAGTCGCCCTTGACCACGGCGCAGATTTTGGTCCCAGGGCTCAGACAATCCCGAAGCAGTCGCAGGTTCTCCGCGACGGCCCGGCAAGAGATATTGGCGGTTAGAAAACTTTCCATTGGCTTGGGCGGTTGGTTTACCCTTGTTTACCGCGCCGGGACAGGAGAGTCTAGGATTTATAGCCCCATATGAATGGCGATCCCGCAGACGAAGATGGTCCCGCCAGCTAAAGCATGGCTGTATCGACCCAGCCTGGAAACCGGTAACAGGTTCAACCCGAAAGACATTACCAACACCACAGCCAGCATCGTAGCAATCGTCACAACTCCAAATGTAATCGCAACCGGAGCGGCAGCCCAGATATTCATCTGACGCACAGCCGGGAACATCAGCAGCGGAATCAAAGGCTCGCACGGCCCGAAAACAAAAATCGTAAACAAGATCCAGGGCGTGATGTTCTTCTTGGCCTTTGAATCGTGAACGTGTGAATGCTCTTTTTTGTGGGTATGGTTATGCGTATGGGTCGAGCCGAGCCCGTGAATGTGGCTATGAGTATGCGGGCGATTTCTAATCGCCTGGCGAATGCCCCATATCAGGTACGCCAGGCCGAAACTAATCAACAGCCACGCTGCGATGTCACCTCGAATAGATTCGATCCAAACAAGCTTGTCCAGCAGCAGATCGTCGGCGGCCGAGCCGATGGCGATTCCAATCGCACCCAGCAGTATGCTGGACCCAACGTGTCCCAGCCCGCAAAGGAAGGTGATCCAACTGGTCTTGATGGCCGACCAGTTACGGGCCTTGGACATTGCAATAAACGGCAGGTAGTGGTCCGGGCCTAAAACTGTATGGATAAAGCCAATCCCTGCTGCAGTTGAGCAGAGTGTAATAAGTTCCGCCGACATCGCCGTTCCTTAAAAAAAAGCCTACCGATAATGGACATTGTAGCAGCCATAGTAGGTATCACGAAGGCGAAAAGTCGTAATGATTTGGTGTGCGTTATGATTTCCGGGTAAAATCACTGCCATGAACGGAAAGCATCACAAAGTGATAGCTGCCATGAGCGGCGGGGTGGATTCGTCGGTAGCTGCTGCCTTGCTCATCGAAGCCGGCTACGAAGTAATCGGCGTGCATTTTCGCTTGCCGGTCCTAGGCCAGCCAAGCCCAGGCAGGCCCGACCATGCCGCAGACGCTCAAACGGTTTGCGATGCGCTGGGTATTGAGCTTACGGCCTTGGACGTGGACCTATCGTCCGTGGTGGATTACTTTCTGGATGAATACACTCGCGGCAGGACCCCAAACCCATGCCTGATGTGCAACCCGACCGTCAAGTTCCGCTTGCTGATGGATCTTGCAGACGCCCGAGGTGCCGACTTTATTGCCACCGGCCATCACGTCCGAATCGGCGATGTCGATGGCAGGGTTGCTATTCAGCGGTCGGTAAATACGAAAAAGGACCAGTCGTATGCACTCTCGCGATTGCCGGTTGAATTCCTACCGCGGATAATGTTCCCAATTGGCGAGATAGCCAGTAAGGACGAGGTTCGCCGGATAGCATTAGGGCTGGGTTTGACGGTTCACGACAAGCCCGACAGCCAGGAGATTTGCTTCATGGGCGGGGCTGACTATGTGTCTCTGCTGGCGACCGAAAGGCCCGAAGCACTCCAGGCGGGGCCGATTGTAGATTCAACTGGCAAGGAGCTAGCCCGTCACGAAGGCTACGCAAGGTTCACCATCGGACAGCGCAGGGGGCTTAAGTTCGCAGCCGGGGTGCCTGTATATGTAACGAAAATCGACCCTGCCACAGCCACCATAACCATCGGCCCGCGCGATGAGCTTATGACGAAACATCTCAAGGCATCGGGGGCCAATTGGCAGCAGGAAGTTTTTTCTCAATCCGGCCAATTCGATGGGAACGTGCAGATTCGCTATAACCATACCGCCGTGGGGGGCAAGGTAACGATCACCGGTGAGGGTACGTTCGAAGTTGCATTCGCCGAAGAAGTCTCAGCCGTAACCCCAGGCCAGGCGGCGGTTGTTTACGATGGAAACATTCTTCTCGGCGGTGGATGGATAGAGTGATAAAGGACGTTGTAGTTGGCCACTTCAGCCATGCAAGCGATTGATGTAGCGGGTGTAGTACAAATTCGTCCGACCCACAGCCTTGGCTAACGACGACTCGCTGGCCGGCGTTGCGACAAGATGTATATGATTATCCATCAGGCATACTCTCACTGAAGTTGGTACATAAATCGGGGGCAGGTCACTACCATGCCGCGGCTACGCAAGATAAAAATAGTAACCGTCCCCATTAATTGTCCCCATTAATTCGAAGTTGGTACATAAATCGGTGGCAGGTCACTACCATGCCGCGGCTACGCAAGATAAAATAGTAACCGTCCCCATTTAATCACGGCACCCGGCTACCAATTTTGGCAAATCACCTGATCTGAAAGAATACCGCTAACATGAACGCCGATACCAACATCACTGTGACACCGAACAGTGCATAGAAGATTGCAGCCCCAATTGCTATTCGGTGCTTTACATTCCGAAGCGCTACGCATATAGCTTCAATTGCAGCCATATTTGCTGTCGTGAAGAAGCACACTGTCAATCCAATTTTCATGATATGGCTTTCGGTAAGAGCAAACATGAAAACCAGCGAAAGAAAGACCGTCACAAACGCCATTACCGTAACAGCTTTGTCGAGTTTTATTATAATGACAGCAAGTACGTCATCCGGTGTTGGCTCAATAGTGTTTTTGTCTGACATAATAGGTTCGCCGTTCCCTCAAGTGTTCGTCGCCAATGTGACTCAAGAGCCTTTACTGAACATAATTCGGCAACATCTCCTTCGCAACTTCGACGACCTGTCGTACTTTATCGGGCATATCATTTATTAATGCAATAGGTTTAATGGTGATTTTAATCGGGACGGTTACCACTTTATGGTTCTATCTTCTTCTTTCGTGGTCGCCCCCGAGCTACCTTGGCACTTCGATGAATTCGACGGTGTCGGTTTCCGTATCCAGCAGTGCGCAGGTTCTTTTGTGGCCATGGCCGCGGGGCCTTGTAAGTGCGCCGGGGTCGATCACTCGTGTGGGCCCGATCTTTTCGTCTTGGATTTGGTGTGAATGGCCGTGACAGACGTAGGGGAACTGGCCGCCGGCGATAAGTGTGCCAAGTAAGCCTTCATCGTGGCCGTGGGTGGCTATTACGTATTGGTCCGGCCCGATGGGAATCTCGACGGTCTCCGTCGAAAAGGTTACCCCCGCCTCGGAAGCGATTAATTCCAGATGCCCCGGGTGCCTGTCGGAATTGCCAGCTACCGCATAAGCGGGGACACCTGCATTGCCCAGAAGCTTTACGCAATCATCTGAACCCAGATCCCCGCAATGCAAGATAGCCTGGGCACCTCGGTCACGGACAAGGCCGATCGCTCTTGCCAGTCGCTTCGATTTGCCGTGAGAATCTGAAACGATGCCTATTTTCATCTCGCTGGGGGTCTCTATTTAGCCTTCTATCTCAGCTATTACTTCGTCTGGAATGTCGAAGTTTGCGTAGGCATTTTGAACGTCGTCGTGGTCTTCCAGATTTTCCATCAGCTTGAGAATCTGTTTGGCTTTATTTGCATCGACCGAGATGCTGTTTTTCGGGATCATAGCCAGTGCGGCTGAGACTGTTGGAATATTCTTATCTGCCAGTGCCTCCTTGACGGTTGAGAATGCGGGTACATCGCAGATGATTTCGAAAAACTCGCCTTCTGTGGTTACATCTTCAGCGCCGGCATCGAGCGCGATCTCCATAAGTGTTTCTTCGTCGGTTGCCTCGGATGCGATAACGAACGTGCCTTTGTTCTCGAACATCCAGGCGACGCATCCGGTCGAGCCGAGTTGCCCCCCGCCCTTTTCAAATATTTTTCGCATCTCAGGTGCGGTTCGGTTTCGGTTATCGGTGAGGCAGTCGACCAGGAAGGCCACTCCGCCCGGGCCGTACCCTTCGTAGACTATCTGTTCATAGTTTTGCGAGCCGAGTTCGCCCGTTCCCTTTTTGATTGCCTTGGTGATGGTATCGTTGGGCATGTTGGCAGCTTTGGCATCGTCAATGGCGTATCGCAAATGGAGATTGTCATCCGGCTTGCCGCCGCCTTCTTTGGCTGCAACTATGATTCTCTTGGCCAGCTTCGACCAGACGGCCCCTCGCTTGGCGTCTGTGCTGGCTTTGGCTCGCTTGATTTTGGACCAGTGTGAATGTCCTGACATTGTAAACACTCCTATGAGACAAAATGCTCGGAAGGTGCTTTTTTGACACCAATAGCAGCCCTTAAAAAGATTCGATACTTATTGGCCGGCCGGGGTCGGATCAACGGCTAGGGGCGCCGGTGAGGGATATCGCCCGGCCTGGACGGCCCGGACTTTTTCATCGGCACGGCTGGAAATAATCCTTGTCTGACGGGTTGGCTTTTTGATTTTTCTGGCTGCATCAACGGCGCGCGACCAGTACTTGGCGGACAGCTCCACCCAACCCAGCCTGTAGTACACATCACCTGCGTGATCGAATATCTCAGGATCGTCGGGGTTTATCTCCAAATCATCGCCGTCTGCAGTGCCCAGTGCGAGCTGGGTAAGCAGTTGATTGAATACAAAACCGGCCTCGCCGATTCTACCTTGTTTGTAATAAACCCACCCGAGCGAATCTTCGAAGGCGTGTGAGTCCGGCCTGGATGCCGCAGCAAGGCGAATCATCTGCTCTGCGCGGGCAAGGTTCATGCCCTTGTTAGCGTACATGTAGCCGAGATTGTTTGCCAGCATCGGATCCGACGGCGAGAGCTTATAGGCCAGCTCCAGTGCTGCCATCGCTTCTTTGGGTTTGCCCAGCTCGGAAAGGATGACGGATTTCAAGCTTATCAGCTCCGTGTTTTCCGGAGACTCGGCGAGGTATTGTTCGGTTTTGGCGAGTGCTTCGGAAAAACGTCCCTGTTGGGTGAGTGTTCGAATCAAAAACTCCAGAAGAACCCGTTTGATTCGCACAGGGGTCTGGGCGACGATCGGTTGGGTAGCCGGCTGGGTAGTTGGCTGGGTGGCTGGTGCTGTTGCAGGTTGGCTAGCCGGCGTGGTAGAAGGTTTTTTCTCAGTCAACTCGGCCAGCTCGGCCAACCACTCAGTCAGGAGTGGTTCGAGAAGCTCCAACTGATCTGCGTCGGAAAGGCCGACCAGGACGCTTACCCGGGCCATGATCTCCATAGGCTCTTGGGCGGCCCATCCCCGGCAGTAATCGATGGCTTGTTGGTACTTGGTTTGGGCGATCAGCAGGGCTACTTCAAGCGATCGTATTCTCGCAAGCAGGGCGGTATCGCGGCCTGGCCAATCGGCAAGAGCTGCATGGGCCTGGGCGAACAGTTCCGCTTTTGCCAGTGACCCGACCAGGGCTTCGATGGGAACCGATGAATCGGTATCCGCCTGGGCCCAGTTGCGGGCGTATTGGGCAGCATGGTCGGGTTTGCCGTCAAGGACGAGGGTATTAATCCTCTGGACCTTCAGCGGAATCTGCTGCGACTTATTTTGTGTTTCTGCGATTAGTTCATCCAATAGTTTGACAGCGCGTGCGTATTGGGCGGCCTGTTGAGAAAACTTCATCGCCTGGAGTTTGAGGATAATGCGGTCCTTGCCGTCGGCGAGTGATGCCCATTTTGCTGACAGGTCGGCAGCGCGAGTGGGCTTGTCAAGTTTTTCCAGCAGCCTTAAGCTTATCGCCCGAGCCCATCTATCGGTGGGGCGATCGGCGAGCATTTGCTCGACAATGGGAAGGGCCTGGGCATGTTGGTTGGCTTTGCTTAACGCAACAACGTAGACCCTGGCAAATGATCCCTGTCCCGGTTGACGGCGGTAGAGATCGCCCAGCAACTCTATTGCCTTGTCGTTCTTGCCGGCCAGCATGAAAAGCCGAGACTTAATTTCGACAGGTTTGATATTGGTCGGGTCGGCCTGGCTGATTTGATCGAGCCGTTTTATGGCCCGGTCAAATTGATCGCGGCTGGGCAAACGCCTTTTCAGGTCCAGCTCTCTAGAGATGACCAATAGCTGAACGTCAATCGCATCAGGGTCGGCTTGGGTGAGTCGGTCAATGATTTTATCAGCTTGGTCGAACCTGCCTAAGTGCAGGTAGGCTTCGGCGAGCATGATCAGGCCGGCTTGCGAGTCGGGCCTTTTGTCGAGCAGTTTCGTTGCAATTGCATGAGCGGAGTTAAAGTCACCAGCAAGGACCGTTAAATCGAACAGGCGGCGATACAATTGGGGGTTTTCGCCGTGTTTGCGGAGGCCTTCAAGCAACCCCTGCATTGCCTGGCGAACCTGCCCGGCTGAGGCTTGGGCTTCTGCAAGTAAGAGCAAGGTTTGCGAATCGTTCGGGTTAAGTTGCTTGGCTTTTGTAAGTGCGGTAACAGCCTGGTCGACCCGGCCTCGGGCAAGATGGACCCGCCCTTCGAGGGTATAGGTCGAGGCGCTGGCTGGTGCGATCGCTTCGATTTTTTCCAGCAGAGATTCCGCCTCTGTGAAGTTGCGCTGGGAAAGCTCTAAGTCTATAAGAGCTTCATAGGCTGGGACGAAATGGCTGTCATTGGCAATAGACCGGTTGAAATGATCGGCTGCCTGGGCGCTGTCATGTCGAGCCAGAGCGATCTGTGCCATCACGTAATGAACGCCTTGGAAGTCCGGTTGTTCGAATTGGCTGATCTGCTCGATTGCGACAGATAAATCGAAGTCTTTATCTGCTGCAAAGACGGCCGCCGAGGCAGGAACCATTCGGGAAGTTTCCGGCATTGAGGCGATGATTTTTCCCAGAACGAAGATGAACTCGTTGGCACGTCCAGCCTGTTGAGTTTTTTCTGCCAGCAGCTTTGATAGCCCAGGCAGTAGGTCGTATTGGGCTGACTCGCCGGCTAGCTCTTCCAGCAGTTCCATTGCCTCGTCGGTTCTGTCTGCTTTTACAAAAGCTTCGATCAATCCGCGAGCGGCCCCCTGGCTGGTTCTGTCTCGCTTATAGGCTCGTCTCAGCATTTTCGCAGCCTCGTCCGGCCGGCCTAGCAGCAGAAGAAGCTGCCCTCTTTGGACGTAAAGGTGTTGGGGCCGGCGCAGCAACTGCTGGAGGATCGGGTCATCGGTAACGGATCGGCCGCCTGAAGCGAGTATACTGGCAAGGCTGTCATAGCATTGGATCGATGCTACCCAATTTCCTTTGGCTTTGAGTTGATCGGCCAGGCCCAATAGTGCTCGTGCTCGCAGTGTATTGTTTTTCGGGGCTTGGGAGCATTTCAATGCGGTGCGGAATGCAAGCACAGCCTCTGCGTAGAGGCCTTGGGCGACGGCAAGCTCGCCAAGAGTTACTTGAAGTTCCAAATCATCCGGCTGGGCATTGGCGGCAGCGGCGAGGTCTTCGATCGCACCGGCTTTGTCATTGGTAGCCAATTTTAAAAAGCCCCATAGCCGGTTCAATCGCGGGTCGCTGAAGTCCCGGCCAACGGCCTGTCTTAACAGGCGCATCGCAGATTCGTACTGGCCTTGATCTGCCCGTTGCTGTGCGAGTTCAAGCGATTTTCCGACGATCTCATCCAGCTGAGCCAAGGGCGGGTTGCTTGGAGGATCTATCGGTGGTTCAAGTTCATCAAGTCTGGCCAGGGCCTGGGGGTCGATGGGTTGTTGGGCGATCTGGGCCGGGGTCTCCAAAGGCATCGGGAGAGTTGAAACTGCAGGTTCTGACTGTGGATTTCGGCTGCAACTGCAGGCCAATGCTGCCCCCGCCCCAAGTATAACCAGCACTGACCTGAAGGGTTGTCTCACTAGTGAATGACCTTGTTCAGTGGGTATGTGATAATGCCGGTAGCCCCGGCATGCTTGAGTAGCGGGACCATATCTCGCTCTGTCCGCTCATCTATTATAACTTCAACAGCAACCCAGTCGGCCTCGGCCAGGGTAGAAACTGTAGGGCTCCGCTCGGCGGGAAGGATTTGCATGATCTCGTCGAGCTTTTCGCGCGGGACGTTCATCTTCAGCCCGGTCTTTTCCCGAGCTTCGATCGCGCCTTGAAGCAGCAGGGCCAGGTTCTGAGCCTTCTGCAGTTTCCAGTCGATCTTCATCGCCTCTTTATTGGCGATCAGCCAGGTCACCGAAGTCATGATCGTATCAATTACTCTCAGGTTGTTCGCCCGCAGGCTTGAACCGGTTTCGGTGACATCGACAATGCCATCCAGCAGTCGGGCCTTGATCTCGGTTGCACCCCAACTGAACTCGACTTTGACGTTAATGCCCTTGGCTTTGAAGTACTCGTTTGTGCAGTTGACCAACTCGGTGGCGATGATTCCACCTTCGAGGTCTTCGGGTTTTTGGATCGAACTTTCCTCGGGCACAGCCAGTACCCAACGAATCGGGACCAGTTCCTGCTTGGCGTATACCAGTTCGGCTATCTTTTCTACGTCCGAGCCGTTCTCGCAGACCCAGTCATGGCCGGTCAGGCCTATATCAATCACGCCGTCTTCAACGTAGCGACTCATCTCTTGGGCGCGGAACATCAACACCGACATTTTGTCGTCGTCGATTGTTGGAGTGAGGCTTCGCGACGAGCCGGAAATGTTGTAGCCGGCACGGGCGAACAGATCGAGTGTGCTTTGTTGCAATGAGCCCTTGGGAATTCCCAAGACCATTTTATCGTCTGAGGTTTTTTTTACCATTTACCTAGCCTCTTTACTTTTACAGGCAAAGTCACCGAAGGTCTTTTCGACCATTTACCTAGCCTCTTTTATATAACTTGCAAACTCAGCGAAACTAGAAGCCATCCCAAAACCTCAATTTGAGCTGCAAGCGGATCTTTTTTCGCCTGGCTGCGTCGCGGAAACTCGACGAATCGCATTGATTCGACATCAGTTCCGCTCCTTGCCAGATCGAAAAAATCTCTCGCTCTCGCTTGCATTGCAGTTTTTTCAGATGACTTCTACTTTTTGCGGCCATTCTTTGCGGTATTCTTGGCAGTCTTTTTGGTGGCTTTTTTTGCCGGTTTTTTTGTGGCCTTGGTTACCGTCTTGGTGGCTGACTTTTTAGCAGCTTTCTTTGCGGTTTTCTTTGCAGTTTTCTTGACGGTCTTTTTGGCAGCCTTCTTGACAGTCTTTTTCACAGCCGCTTTTTTGGTGGTCTTGGTTAGCGTCTTCCTGGCAGCGGCCTTGGCCTTTGCTTGTTTCTTGGCTTGGGCGGCAGCTTTTTTAGCTTTAGCTTTAGCTTTGGTTTTAGCTGCTTTGGCGGCTTTGGCTACTGCTTCGGCTGCTGCTGCTTGTTCTTCGGCCAGTTTCTTCTGGCGCCACTTGACAAGGGCGAAAGCGGATTTGTCTACAAACTGTCGGAAAAACTTATGTGCCCCAGCATCGTTCCTGGCCTGGATAAGTCTTTCCAGGAATTTCTGGACATCATCAATATCGGTATCAGGTGCGACGCAATCGTTCATTATCAGGCTGTCGACCAAAGTCTGATCGACTGGGATTGCATGGCCGGTGAAGACTTTTTGTATCATCACCGCCGAGGAGTACTGGTCCAGGCCGATTTCTCGCAGATGCTTGCGGAGGTCACGCTTGGACATCTTTTCCATGTATTCGACGGAAAGCTCACAGGTTCGATTGAAGATATTGCCCAGAGCCTTTGACAGTTGTTCGCCTCGCCCTACAGGGTTGGAGAAATCGTTGTCGAGTATTGCGATCATATCTTGCGGGGGAGATCCCCGAAGCTCGTTATAGTCGACGAACTCCTCATCCAGAAGCTCCAAGGCTTTTTTCGCCTGGGCTTGTGTGGCGTCGCTGCTCAAGACGGCCCCAACAAGAACACCGATCGGGTCGTCGTCGGTTTCTATTATGGTTTGGCTCTTGTCTATGCCGGTAAGTAGTTTCTTTATTTTCTTTCCGTATTGCTTGGCATTTTTCATCGAATCGCGATCCTTATTCGTCGCTGTCGGCGTTGGCGGCCTTTTGATCGATCTCGTCCATCGCCTGTTGTATCAGCTCAAGCGTCTTGAGTGTCTTTTTCAGTGTCTTATCCGCATGAAAACTCAGCAGCGGTGTGTTACGCAGCCGGATTTTCCGCATCATCATTTCCTGAATCCGACCGGAAGCGTGATCCAGCCCGCGGACCACGTTCCGCAGGGCAGCGTCATCGCCGAGAACTGAAACGAAAACCTTGGCTGTCAGCAGGTCTTCAGAGACCTCGACGCGGGTAATCGACATCAGGGCAGGGTCGATACGCGGGTCGGAGATCTTTGTCCAGAGCATCTCCCCGATTACCTTGCGGATCAGGTTGCCTATTCGGTCGGTTCTACGTGTCATTATTATGTTTTCAGTTTTTTATGAAGTTTATAGAGTTTTCAAAGCCACTGGATTTCTTCAGTGGCCAGGACCATTTCACGCTGGGTCGCTGCGGAGTTGATGATCCTTTGTATGGCCGATTCGAGATACCTTCCATCGTTGCCGACCATTACCACTGCCAACACCGCGCGTCGCCTGTCGTCTAAAGCATCTACCTCAGCGACCGATACGTTGTAGCGGTTCCTAAGCCGGTCCTTGAAGCTCTTGACTGACCGGCGCTTGTCCTTGAGGCTTGTTGCCCCAGGGATATGAAACTCCAGGTGGACAAGGGCGACTTTTGTGGCCATCGGCAAATTCTCGCTGGTTAGGCGGCCTGGGTTACAGTTTCCTGGCGACCTCCACCTGTCGGTAGAATTCCAAAATGTCGCCTTCCTTGATGTCATCGTACCCTGCGATCTTCAGGCCACACTCCATACCCGAGCGGACCTCTTTGGCGTCGTCTTTGAACCGCTTGAGGCTGTCCAGGGACCGTTCGTTTTCGATGACGATATTGTTGCGGATGATGCGAACCTTGGCATTTCTCGTAGCATTGCCCTCGGTGACGAGACACCCGGCGATAGTACCTATCCGTGAGACTTTGAAGGTCTGTCTGACTTCCGCTCGGCCGAGGCTTTCCTCGCGAATTTCCGGGCTCAGGCCCTGTTCCAATGCGTCCTTGATATCGTCGGCAATGTCATAGATTACGTTGTAGGTGCGGATGTCGACCCTCTTTGCTTCGGCTAAGTGCCGGGCTGTAGAGTCGGCGATAACGTTGAAGCCAAGGACGATTGCATTTGACGCCTCGGCCAATGTTACATCGCCCGTGGTAATGCCACCTACCGCTGTATGGAGAATGTTTACTCGCACATCTTCATTGCCGAGTTTTTCCAGCACGCCGACGATCGCTTCGATCGAGCCCTGGACGTCGGCTTTGAGGATGATACCCAGTTGACTTGTCTCGCCGGCCTTGATCTGGCCGAAAAGGTCTTCCAGCGATTTTGCCGGGGTAGAGGCAAGTTCCTTTGCTCTGACGGCTGTGCGTCTTTCTTGTGCGATGGACCTGGCCCGTTCGATATCTTCCAGCACGAAGAACTTGTCTCCGGCTTCGGCTACTTCGTCGAGGCCTGAGATTTCTACGGGTGTTGAAGGCCCGGCCTTCTTGATGACCTTTCCTCTATAGTCGGTCATCATGCGGATCCGCGCGTGGGATCGGCCTGCAAGGACGACGTCGCCGACCTTGAGAGTGCCGTTGCGAACAAGAAGCGTTGCGACGGGGCCTAGACCTGGCTTCATTTGAGATTCAACTACAAAGCCTGTTGCCGGTGCTTCGTCCTCGGCCTGGAGTTCCAGCAACTCAGCTTCGAGGCTAAGCAGCTCTACCAGGTCATCGACGCCCTCGCCGGATATCGCGCTGGTTTCGATGACTTCCGTGTCGCCTCCCCATTGTCGCGGCTGGAGATCGTGTTCTGCTAATTGGCCCAATGCGCGTTGAACATTGGCGTTTGGTACGTCGATTTTATTCAGCGCAACGACTATCGGCACACCGGATGCCTTTGCGTGGCTGATTGCTTCGATGGTCTGAGGCATTACGCCGTCGTCGGCAGCTACGACCAGTACTACCACATCGGTCATGTTAGCACCGCGTGCTCGCATGGCTGTGAAGGCTTCGTGGCCTGGTGTGTCAAGGAACACGACGTGAGCGTCGTCCTTGTCGTATCGGCTGGCACCGATGTGTTGTGTAATGCCGCCGGCTTCGCCTTCAGCAACGCCTGTATTGCGGATTTTATCCAGCAGCGAGGTCTTGCCGTGATCGACGTGGCCCAGGAAGGTAACAACCGGTGCTCGCGGTGTAAGGTCGCCGATGGCCCTGTCGGCCAGCTGGTCCAGCAGTTCCTGCTCGGCGGTCTTGGAGACCGCAACGGCAAGCTCTATTTCAAAGTCGACGCAGATCGTCTCGGCCATTTCCCGGTCGATGCCCTGGTTGACCGTGGCGAAAATACCCATACCCATCAGCTTCTTGATGATCTCAGCGGATTTAATGCCGGTAGCGGATGAGAGGCTCTTGACGGTCATCGGCTCTTCGATTTCTACTTTGCCGGTCTTTATCGAACTTACCTGATCGGAAAATTTCCGAGATACCGAGGCCCTTCGCCTTCGCAGGCCTCCCCCTGTGGCAGCGGCTAGCCTTTGTGACCGTTCAGCCAGGTCCTGGCTTTTCCACTTCTTGGCTCCCTGTCCACCTGAATCGGCACTTCTGCCTGCAGTGCGGCGGGGGCTTCGGCGTTTGGTCTTGCCGCTGGTCTTGCCGCCACCCTTACCCTCGCCCTTGCCCTCGCCCTTGCCCTTACCCTCGCCCTTGCCCTCGCCCTTGCCCTTACCCTCGCCCTTGCCCTCGCCCTCGCCCTGGGGCACGGGTTGGCTTGCAGCCTCCCTTTCCTTGAGCAGGTCGCCAGGTGCGTAACCTGCGGGAGCTCTTCCTCTGGGGCTGGGACGGGGGGTGCGAGGCGTGCGAGTCGGGCGTTGGATGTAATCGGGCTTTTCTACACGAACGACTCGCGGGCCTTTCATCCTTGCCGGTTCCGGTACAACCTGCGGCCCGGCTGGTTGTACTGATTCTGGCTCGGGCTCTGGTTCGATCTCGGGCTGTTCAGCGACGGGTGCGGGTTCTTGTTCGGCTTCGATCTCGGCGGCGGGGGCTTCGACCTCAACCTCAGCGGCCGTTTCGGCTTGGGCTTCTGCGGCGATTGCTTCGACTGCCTCGGTCACCTCTGCAGTTGGTATCTCTTGCGGCTGGGCCTGGGCTGGGCCAACTTCCTCGCCGGTCGGGGAGACCTCGCCTGGAGCTTCGAGTTCAGGCTCGGCCTTTTTGCGACGCCTGACCTTCTTAGCCTCTTTGCGAGCCTTGGTAAGGTCGACATGCTCTGTCGTCTCGACTGCTGTCCCTATCGAGTCATCGGAGAACCATTCACATATCGTCGCCTCGAGCCCGGCTGAGAGGGTAGACATATGGTTCTTGATTTCGAGCCCCTCGGCCCGGCACTTTGTCAGGACGATCTTGGAGGTAACTCCCAGTTCCCGTGCTAATTCAAATACGCGCGTTGTCAAACGAAACTCCCGGCTATTGCCGTGTAAACCCCTGTTTTCGCTTTTTCTTGTTGGGCTGCGCCCGCCAGGAGCGAAAAACAGGCTGTTACTGGATATTAGGCCTGATTCTGGTCCTCATTGGCCGTCGAGTCAGCTACCTCGTCTTGATCAACTTCCGCTTGAGAGGTGCTTTCGTCGTCGTCGGGAACCTTGTCGGCCTCTATTACTACGTCAGATGATTCGTCACCGGACGGGTTTTCTTGCTCTTGGGGGGCTGATTCGCTCTCGGGGTCAGGTTCGCCGGCCTGGTCGGGCTCGGTCTCGGCTTCTGTTGGAGATGCCGGTTCTTCCTCGAGATCGGCTTTTGCTTTGGCGGCTTTTTCAGCCTCGGCAGCTTTCTTGGCCTCAGCTTGTTCCTGGGCGAGCCTCTTGGCTGTCTCTACGCACTTAGTCAGAATTCGGCCGGCCAATTCCTCGTCAAGTTGCAGTTCCTTTACCAGCGGATCGGGGCCCACTTCTTCGACGTCAAGGACGCTTACCATTCCGATGGCCATGATCTGGTCGACGACAATCGAATCGACGCCTTCGACCTCTCGCAGGGCCTTCTCCAGGATATCGAGGGCGGCATTGAATTCATTTGGCGTGAGAATTTCGATATCCCAGCCGGTCAGCCTCGCCGCTAAGCGAACGTTCTGCCCGCGCTTGCCGATAGCAAGCGAGAGTTGGTCTTCGGTGACGACCACGGTTGCCCGGCCTAGCTCAAAACAAAGAGCGATTTCAGCTACCTCAGCCGGTTTGAGGGCGAAGGCTATAAATATCTTCGATGATTCATTCCACCGGACAATGTCGATCTTCTCGCCTCCGAGTTCCTCGACGATACTCTTGATCCGGCTGCCTCTGATCCCAACGCACGCGCCGACAGGGTCGACCTTTGAATCAAGGCTGGTAACAGCTACTTTTGTCCGATAGCCGGCTTCTCGGGCCAGTGCTCGGATTTCAATGATACCCTCGCCTACCTCGGGCACTTCGAGATCGAACAGGGCTCGAATAAAGTCCGGATGCGTACGCGAAAGGATAATTCTAACCGCTCCAGGCTCTTCCCGTGCATCGAGCACCATCGCACGAATTCTCTGATCGGACAAATATGATTCGCCGGGTATCTGCTCGCCTCGGGGAAGATGGGCTTCTACCCTTCCAAGGTCGACGATCAGCGATCCGCCTTCCCAGCGAGCGGTCTTGCCGGTAACGATCTCGCCCTTGCGGTCGAGGTATTCTTCATAAATGCTCCCACGCTCAGCTTCCCTGATCCTCTGGATCATCACCTGCTTGGCTGTCTGGGCGGCGATTCGCCCCAGTTGACGGATAGGCATTTTATTGCCGGCGACGATAGCTTCGATCTCGCCGGTTTGGCGGTCCATGCTAACCTGGATATCTTCGACGTCAGGATTTGCCTTGCGGATGGCCGAGATCATGGCCTCTTCCAAGTCCTCGAAGACCGTCTCTTTGTCGATATTCTTATCGCGGGCTATCCCGTCGACTATTCTCAACAGTTCCTGGTTCATGGCTGCCCTTTATATAAATACCAGCCCCGTCCTTTCGGGCCTGACAACGGCGACAAAAAAAGTGGGTCACAAAGCCCACTTAACCCATCCGTCCCGGCATCTAATAAAGACGCCGGACCAACCATAGCGCATATACGCTATGGTGGCGGGTGATCGGCATTGCGATACCCACGGACTACCGCCTGGTCCTTTAGCGCAAGGCCAAGGGCCAAATGCGGCCAAGCCAAGATGGGCCGGTTATGCCCAAACAATTTCTTGGCTCTGCGGCAGGCGAATCATCTTCTTCTCATCCTGTCTACTCCCGGTTCACAGCAACAAGCTCCGACCCGAATCCACTATCAGATACAACTTACAGGTGCTCCTGACGAACCTTACAGGCCTGGGCCGCCCTGGCAAGGTTAATTAACGGCACACCTTCCATGCAATAGTAGGTCGCAGACCAGATTATAGATATCTTACCGACCCCGTCAACGGAATACTTTCGGCCAAGGGGGCTTATTATTCCGTAAAAACTACTGGAATGGTAATAAACTGTACGATATGATTTATCTGTTCCGTATCACGGGGACGCGGTCGTTCGTCGAGGAGAACTGTAAACACATGAAATTGCTTATTGTTTTCTATTCTCGTAAAGGGGCTACGCGCCGTCTGGCGCATCGTCTGGCTGAGTCCTTCGCCGGCCATGATTGCTGCATTGAGCAGATTATCGATCTGAATGATCGTTCAGGGCCAATAGGTTTTCTCAAGAGCGGATATGATTCGCTATTCCGTAGGCTGACGCGAATCGAATCTCCCACGGAGTACCCCAGTGATTATGACCTGGTGCTGATTGGTACACCGGTTTGGACTGGAGCTTTGACCCCGGCGATAAGGACTTACCTGTCGCAATTTGGCAGATCGTCGAAAAACGTGGCCTACTTTTGCACGTTTGGCCTGGCCGGTTACAAGAAAGCCTTCCGTGGGCTGCGAAAGTTTTTCAAGCTCGAGCCAATCGCCGAACTGGCACTTAAGGGTCGCCAAGTAAGGTTCGGCCAATTCACAGATCAAGTCAACGAGTTCGCTGCCAAAATCACCTCGGCTCTGGCTGATGCAGGCGATTAGACCAGCGGCGACTGGTTTAACAGTAGGTAAGATTCGGTTACGATGGTTGAAATAGTGCTTAATGCGCTGTTAGAATCGCGTTTCGTCTTTCAGCGATGGTGCTCGTCTGATCAGGCCGGGGCGATAAGCGCACGGTACGGATCAGCAGTTGGAGATTCCACCGTAATGGATTCGAAATCACCCAAGCTTCTCGTCATTGGCTTTGACGGGCTTGATTACGAAATTTTCACCCGCCGCAGCAACCTGGGTTTAAAGGTCCATCCTCTCTTTGCTCCCGTGCCGGTAACGGGTCCATCCTGGACCAGCATATATACCGGCGACAGTGTAACTACGCATAAGATTCGCAATGTTTTCGGCCTGAAGTTTCGCAAGCTTTATTCGAAAAACGATTTTCTCAATACGATGATCTGGTTCACTAAGCAGATTTTCCGTATCATCCTTCAAAAGGAACTGCACAAGCCCAGTGCGACCCCGGCCGATACTCCGTCGAAATATATATGGCAGACACTCGGCGACGCCGGCCTGGGGATGAAAATCGTCGCCATGCCCATAACTTGCCCCGTCAAGGAGATAAACGGCGTTTGGGTGGGGGGCTTCCCTGTGGTTCAAAGGCAGCAGTGGTGTTGGCCACAAGATATGGCAGAGCATGTGCCCGACGATTACCTCGAACTAGCCGACATTATCCAATGGTTCATAGATCCCGAGTGTGATTCACACCGCAAGTGGAAGCGGCTTTTCGGGCAGATGAGTTTAGATGAGGTTGCCGAAAAGACCACCCACAAAGCTCTCAAACTTGCTGATTTTTTTACTTCGCTGGGTAGCGCGGATGTCGAAGCGGTGCAGTTTTCCTTTGTCGACCGCATTGGCCACTGCTTCGGAATCTCAGGCGATTACGAGCAGTTCTGCTATGACCTGGTCGAAAAGCTTATCAAAAAGCTGACGGATAAAATTCAACCTGAATCGATTATGATTGTTTCGGATCACGGTTTTTCCGGGCCTGACCATACCGATTATGGCTGCCTGGCACTTGGCGGTGCCATCGCCGACCGCGTGCAGCTTTCCCCCGGCTACACGCCCAGCGTATTGGATGTCGCTCCGACGCTTGCCGGCTATTTCGGCACGGAGCACCCCTGCGAAGGTAACGACCTGACGGCCGGGGGAACCTACTCCACCCGCTCCAGCGATTCCGACGAAGCCGAGAAGGCCAAGATCATAGAGAACCTGAAAAATCTGGGGTACTTCTAGCAACGGAATCTTGGGCTATTGGTTCCGTCGGCAACAAGTTGCCAACCCTACTAACTACCATGATGGCATCTTGAATAGACGCCCAAAATCGCCCTCATCATGGAGGATAAGCACGATCTCGCTTTCATCGAACACCAGATCGCCACCCTTTTCTTGGCTGGGTAGGTCCGAATCGATTAGGGTTACGATAGGCTGAATGCCGAGGTCCGCATAGCGGCGGATGACCGCCAGCAGATTCATCTTCTTGCGGTCGTCGAGCGATTCAAATATCCCATCATGGTAGACGAATCGCGGGAACTTGTCATTTAGATGGGCACGCAGCACGGCCATGTCGAAGGCGACGCATAACAGTTTCCGGTAAGTGTATCCCAAGTCGGCGCTGGTGGTATTACCAGATTCGTCGAGTATTTCAGCCTTGAAGTCGAGGTGCCCTGACTGATTCGGCGACACACTGAGCAGAGCTTTGCGGTCGATCACGTCTTCGACGATTTCGCTGAAGAAGAGCCGAATCTCCGAAAACAGACTAGTACTGTCCGAGTTCTGCTGCTCTACATCGGCTTCGATCTTTGTTTGCAGGTCTTGGCACTCTTCCGTCAGGACGCGGATGTCGGTTCGCAACTCCTGTAAACGGTGAATAAAGCCGCGCTGCCGCTCCAGTGACGTGATGTCGGCCCTTAGTGTGACTACCTTGTCGGAGACCTGTTTGTACTTGGTGAACACGTCTGTCCCGCTCAGAAAGGACAAAGCATCCGATCGTCGCTTTCCCAGTACGTTGAGTTCGCCGTTTATGCGGTTCAGTTCGGCCTCGACTTCGGCAAGCTCTTCTCGGAGGTAGCCGTGCCGTTCGTCCGTAATCGCACGATTGAAAGCAATCAATTGCTGAAAGTCTCTCTTGATTTGTCCCTCAAAGAGCACGCCCGCTTCTTGGAATAGCTGCTGAGCTTTATCCGGACTGAAAAGAATCTGGCCCTCTTCGAGTGAGGACTGAATCTTCTTCTTGCTGTGATTCAGGGAATACCGTTTCGTATTAAGGCTGGCTATTCGCTCGTCGATCTCATCGACGAGTTGCTCTGTGTGATCCTTGTCCTGAGCGCGGAAATCGAAGGCGTCGAGCAGCTTCTGCTTCTTGTCTGATTCCTGCTGTTTGAGCAGCAAGAGGCCCTCGATCTTGCTGATGTCCTCAATAGATCCGCCAAGCTCGTTTTCAACGATCTTCGCCTTTGCCCACTTTTCTTTGAGTTCATTTTCCTTCTCGTAATGCAGCTTAACCAATGTGGCATCGAAACCTAGAATGTGGGCGAGGAAGGGCTTCCAGTCCGAATGTGCACCGACGAACCTGCGTAGATGGAACACATCTCGGAAGTCCTCCTGTGATCTAAGAAGGTAGCCCAGGCCCTTGCGATACGACCACGGCTTGAGTGCACGCCAGTCAAGCAGACCGTCCAGCATCCTGCGGGCGCGTTTGAACGGCATATCCCAATGATCCCATTCAGACTCTGGCAGAGCAGCGAAGTCCTGATGACTGGTGTTGTGCTTTTTGAAGCTGATTTTGGTCGCCGTCTTCACGCTGCGCCGCACTGTCACGTAAGACGCGTCCATTAACTCAATCTCGAGGAAGAAGACAAAGTCTTCGAAAATGTTGGTGTGTTTAAACAGGAAAGACTTGGGATCACGGCCAGCGAGAAAACCAAAATCGAGCATTCGCCCCAGAATAGTTTTGCCAAGGTTGTGCGTGTCCCTGTTCCGGTTCTCCGGTAGACGAATTTCGGCCATGACGACGTTCAGGCCAGAGGCGAACTCCACCGGCGCGAACAGGCTAGGTTTATTTGAATATAGCTTAGATACCTTCATTTGGACCCACGTATTCCACGGCGTCAGTCTTGGGGCGATAATCGATCAATCCCAATAGGTATAGAAAACTCAGCGCAGGGAGTAGCAGCACATCACCACCGACTACGATCTTCTTTGCGTGGCTCCTCAAATCGTCGTAACTTTCTAGGCGGCATTTCCTGAGGCGAGTCAGCAGCAGCAACGACAAATTTATGACCGTTCGATCAGGGTGGGAGTGTTTAGTAGGTCTAAGCATCTCCAACCTTTCTTCCAATGTCGCAATTCCAGTACATATAAAACAGCAGGGCACGCGTCAGTCGCTTGTGCCCATGCTTGCGCAAGATGGGATCGCGGCCGAATAATAAATCAACTAGATACTCCATTACCTTGTCGAAGGTTTGGTGGTCACTGCGATTGGCGATGATCTTGAGCTGAAATTCATCGATAACAGATTCGTATAATCGCAGCAGTTCAAGGTTTTCCGGCGCGGCCAGAAAAGCGCGAATTTTGCTGGCTTCCTCCAGGTATTTCTTACGCAGTTCCCTCGCATAATCGGCGGTCATGTTGTTGATAGCGTTCTTCTGTTTGTAGCTCACGCGTGATGCCGGTGGATCGTCGATAACGACTGACATCTTGTCCTTATTACGTGCAAGTGCCTGCACGACTACCGCTAGATCCTCAGAATTAACGATCAAGGGTGAATCGACAGGATCAAGGTTTGCCAATGTCGCTACATCGGGGAAGGTCTTTAGCCAGAGTTCAAGTTGTTCCAGCCCACATAAGTAGATCGATTCCAAAGGAATGCTGCACTGCTCCGAGATGTACGTACGTATTTCGCTTTCTGCGTTGCCCGCAAGGCGGCGGTTGGCGAATAGCATGTAGTGATCGAGTTGATTGCTACTTCGCAGGTTATTGATCCGGTGGATTTCCTTGCTGAGGACAGCGTCCTTTGCGTCGGGACTGTAGAAACCGGACTCCGCAAAATGGCGATTAAGGCCGTTAGTGTGTTTGGCCTGGATGATGGTGGTGCCTACCCAAGGAGAAGCACTACTGGGGTGCAATTCAGCCGTCCCAAGGAATTTGGCGTCGCGACCACCATCGGGCCCATCTGCGAAACCCTGTACTGAAATGCCGAGAAGGCGATGGCACAAGAGCACAATCAGTTTCTCAAACTGCGCATAGCTGAGGTCTTCGTACGCATACTTCATAGACGATATATTCCCACAATCGGCCAGCAGATCATAGCAATTACTCCACCCCAAGTACCTTCGTCACTTCATTTCCGAGGTGGTTAATCATCTTTACTGCAATCGGGCAGTATTCGGGGCTACCTCTGTGACCTAGGTACGCAGGCAATCGCTCAAATGAGGTCTTGTCCTTAGGCACCTCGGAAGAATTTAAAAAAGATTTGTGGGGGGGTATTTGTCGGCCGGGCCGGGAGTTGGGGTCTTGGGTCGCCAAAAGGCTACGCCCGATGCGCGCGCAAATGGGACCGCCGGTCCAATAGTGGGTAGGCTTTTTACAAGCAGTAACCTTTACAACTCAACACTGCTTGCCCCTTCGGCAAGCTCAGGGCAGGAAGCAAGCAGTGCCACCCCGTCTTCGCCAAGTCACCGACGCTCCATAGCTATGGCGACGGAGCGGCTTCGACGTGGCAAGCCACCCGGTAGATTGAAAAATATCAAAAACCGTCGAAGAATCTCGAATTTTCAGCAAAAGCATCGACTTCGGCCGAGAAATCAGCAAAGAAAACACAAGAAAATGAAAGAAACTCGAAGAAATTCGAAGGATATGAGTAAACAAAAGCCTTTGTTTAAAGGCTGAAGTGAGTTTTCGACGCGGTAAGAAAACGTTTTGGCATATTGGCCGGCAGGGCCAGGGGGCGGGGCTATCCGAAGCTCCAGCGAGGTTGGTCTTGTTGGCGGCGGCGGATGCTGTTAGACTACCCGGCTTCAAATTCATGGCTAAGCGCAGGCCAATTGGCGAAAGGATAGCAGCATGAGGATCGCCGTAATAGGTGGTGACGGAACCGGCCCGGAAGTAATAGCCGAAGGGCTGAAGGTACTCAAAGTCGTAGCCGAGAAGGTCGGCTTCGAGTATTCGTTAACAGATTTCAACGTAAGCGGCGACCGCTACCTCGAAGCCGGCGGCGATCCGAACAAGGCGTCGATGCCGATCATCACCGACGAAGAAATCGCCGAGCTTCGCACGTTTGACGCGATTTATCTCGGCGCGGTCGGGCATCCTGACATTGCACCTGGGATTCTGGAAAAGGGTTTGCTGCTTCGGACGCGATTCGAGCTGGACCAGTACATAAACCTCCGGCCGGTACAGCTTTACCCGAATGTCGAGACGCCGCTTGCTAACAAAAACCCCGAGGATATCGACTTCGTGGTGGTTCGCGAGAATACCGAGGGCATCTACACCGGCATGGGCGGAGTTCAGTATGAAGGCACGCCGCAGGAGGTATCGACCCAGATCAACTGCACGACTCGCTTCGGCGCAGAGCGCGCAATTCGTTACGCCTACGAGCTTTGCCGCCGCCGCGCGAATCCGAAAATGATGGTAACGCTGGTCCACAAAACCAACGTGCTCACCTTCGCCGGCGGGACGTGGTACCGCGCGTTCATGGAAATCGGCGAAGAATACCCCGACATCAAAAAGGACTACAACCACGTCGACGCCTGCTGCATGTGGTTCGTAAAGAACCCCGAGTACTACGACGTGATCGTAACCGACAACATTTTCGGCGATATCATCACCGACCTGGCCGCGATAATTCAGGGCGGCCTCGGCGTCGCTGCCGGCGGCAATATAAACCCCGAAGGCGTCTCCATGTACGAGCCGATGGGCGGCTCGGCCCCCAAGTATACCGGCAAGAACGTCATCAACCCGATCGCGGCGATCGGCGCGCTGGCCATGCTGCTCCGCCATACCGGTATTTCAAAGAACGAGCTGAAGTACGTCACCGCCGGCGACATGGTCCAACAGGCCATCCTGGCAACCACGCCGAAGATGGCGTCGATGTCCGCCGGCCGGATGGGACACTCTTGCAGTGAGGTCGGCGACCTCGTCGCACAGGCTGTCACGGAAATTCAATAACGGCCGCTCGCAAGTTGCATTTACCGGTCAGTCGTCACAAGCCAATTCGGCTACGACGGCTGGCCGTTTTTTTATGGGGGTAGGGGGGGGCGTTTGCCGCGCAGCCGACCGCATGGACAGCGGCATCCGGAATGAGCTTGTAAAGTTCCAGAATTACCGTATAATAACCAAAAACGCACGTTGCGATTGTCCAAAGTAAGGGCTTTCTGAGATCCGTCTGCCACACAGTTGCTACCAACCATCGGTATCCTGTACGCTTGGGAAGATTTGTCAAGCGGGAAAAGAAAAACCGTCTTTCTTGCAAAGGAAAGAGGGAGTCAAAGGGAGAACATGACTATGCCGAGAACCCGTCTGGTCCGGGGTATCCTCCTCTTGGTGGCGTTATTGGTTGTAGTGGGTTCGGGATACTACGTTTGGGTTTCCTTTGCCGAGATCGAGAAGGTCATCCCCATATGGGTGAGCCTTGCAGGCTGCTTTTTAGCTGTCTGGAATACCCTGGACGCCCGGCTTCCATTGTCGGCCGTGGTTTTGAAGCAACTTTATTTCAATTCTGTCCATACCGCGGGCAATAGTTTCATCGTTAACCTCGGCGGCATCCTCTACAACGGAGGCGGCTCGCAGGGGTATCTGCGGGTCTCTGATATTCGCGCCGTGGACGGCGAGGCCACATCGCGGCTTGACCGCGTTTTCCGGCAACATCGCCTTCGGGATCTTTGGGCCAGGGCAAATCAATGTCAACTACCTCAGAATGACTCTGAGTTCTTCGTGTTACCCCACAACTCAAAGCCGCTAAATATCCGAGTCAATGTCCCCTTCGATCCGACGCTCATCCTCATCAAGGTTTCATATGACGGTCGCCAGTCGCGGAAGATCCTGAGTATCCCACAAGCCCTCCAAGAGGAGACAACCCCATGCGACGACTGAAGCTAACCGAAGATACGATCGAAATCGCCTACGGCGACCAGTGCAACAGCCTCTGGACTTCTGCCCAATCCGCCTTCGAAGAACTGTTTGTCAACCGGGGCAAAGAGCTGGATGACCCCGTCATCAAGGACGGCAGCGCCATCACTCCCGATCATTCGAAGCACCTTTTCAATGAAAAAAAAGAGATCCCCTTTGAGTACATCGACGACAAGCACCCCCACGAGATCCTGTACGTGGGCAAGAAACTGAACGCCGACCCGGTGAGCGTGAAGATTACCGACTGGAAATGGTATACCCCACTGCGTATGAATCCAGTCGACGAGGTGGAATACGGCGCCTATCAACCGGAGGAAAAACTATACGATATCATCAACTCGCGGTATCGGCAAGGCCAGAAGATCATCGTATCCCTCCACGGCGGCACCGGCCACGGCAAGACAACGTTCCTTCGCCATTTCTTCGCCAATTGGTTGCCGGAGAAAGACCCGGATTTCGTCTCGAATATCTTGGTGGTGCGGGTCTCCATGGCCGTCGCCGCCGCTGGCTCAAACGTTGAGGACGACCTGGACAACCGCCTCCACCAGTGCCTCAGACAGGCTGCTCCCTGGATCCTCTCGCGTGAACATCTTTTGGCGATGACGAAGCTGGATTGGCCCTATGACACGGAGTTCAGAGACCGAAAGCTCCAAAAATGCCCCATCAATGGTTCCGAAGAAGATCGTATCGCGTGGATCGAATCCATATACGGCACGCCTTCCGAGGAGTGTCCCAAGAGCCGATTCCACGACTTCAACCGTATTGTTATCAATTACCTAACCTGCAAGTACGGGTGGCGCATCGCCATCGTTTTGGACAACATTGATCAGACGCCGATTCAGTACCAGGAGCAGGCTTTCCTGACTGCCAGGCACAAGCTGGACTGGGTGCGCCTGACCAAGAACGTGTACTATTTCCTTGCGGTGCGCAGTTACATGGTCGACTGTGGGAAGAAAGAATTGTGTGTGCGCGCATGGCGAATCCCGGAGACTGTTCGTATCTGTCCGCCACCAATCCATAGAGTGCTCCTGTCGGTGCTTCCCTACTTCGAAGCGAGTTGCCCCAACAAAGTGGAACTGCTGGACGATCTGGGGGACAAGAGTGACATCTCCTTGACGGTGACCAAGTCCACCCTCATCAGGGTGTTACGGAAATTATTCGAGGAACTGGGCAAACGGAGCGGCCAGATTAACCTGATGAAACTGGCCGGGTACGACGTCCGCCAGCAACTCCTGATGGTCCGCTGCGCCCTGATGAGCCAGGAACTCGACTGGTATCACTCCTGCCAAGTGCTCATGCAGATGGTCCCGCACGACAAAAAATCCCGGGCTTCGTATAAGATTAGCTTTTATGACCTTCTCGGTGGCGTTATGCATCGAGACAACCTGCTTGTCTGTCCCCGCCCTAACCAGACTCTGGTGAACATCTTGTGTGCGGACCCCTTCGACCATTACAGCGTGACGCTGAATTGCTGGTACATCCTCAAGATTCTGTTCGCCAGCCGGAGGTCAGTTGATGAGTTGGTCGAGTTCCTGGATGCCCTCGGCCATCCGAGTGGCCGAACGAAATCCTCCATTGAGAGGCTGCTGCAGTCAGGCATCATCTCCTCGTCGGAAGGGATTTTCCTGGATCGACCTCAGGATCAGGTACAGTACATCGAGATGGGCATCGACGAAATGACGGCCATGGCCGAGACCTATCTTGACATACTCCCCTTCGAACTGCGGTACCTAGAATGTATGGCGTTCTTGACTCCGATGGAGGTCGAATTGCGGAAGGAAATGCCCATTCCCATTCTCGATAAGAATGACCGACCAAAGCGGTTGCCCTTCGAGCAATACGTGAAGGCCGCTCATCTACTGATAATGCAGGTTGCGCAGGACGAGGAGGCCCAGAAGGAATACGTGAACTCGCAAGGCAGCAAGCTCTCCCGCTCCATCCTGGCCGACAATAGCCTGCTCGGGCTGCCCAAGAGGATGCGGGAGAAAGTCGGTGAGACGCTCAGTTTGTTGCGTGACCGCAAGCACTTCTCAAATGCGGACTGGAAGACCATTTTCAAGATGTTTCGATACAAAAAAACCTGACCGGTCTGGCCGGTCCAAGGCCTTTGGGGCTCCGACGGTCAGGATGCCTGCCCCGCCCTCGGCTTCCTTCACGCGGGAGTCAGAAGGGTTGGCAACTTCCCCCCTTCGCCAAGGCTACGGCGGACAGGCGTTGCCGATGGGATCGGCTACTTCTGATCTTCTTCCTTTGCGGCTTCGCCGAGTCGCCGACGCTCGGTAGCTATGGCGACTGAGCGGCTACGGCATCCGGGCGTTGGTGGATTCATCCACCTTGACGACCACCTCATCATAAAGCTCGCAATGGCAGTAAACTAAAAACCCATGTGGGAAGTGCCGGATATAATGTTATGTGGCAGTGAATGTTATATGGCAGCGTTGTATGGTTTGTACCGAGCCACCCGGCTGCGCTGAGGCCTGACGTTGTGGTGGAGGCACTGAGTACATGCGTATCCAGCAAAAACTTACGGTGATGTTGCTGCTGTTTGCGACGATTCCGATCGTAACCGTCGTATTTGTCGATATGGCGATGGTCCGGCCGGTGCTGCACGAGCAGATCGGCACCAGCTCCGTGGAGTTGGCCCGTCTGTCGCTGGGGAGAATCAACGAGTACCTTTACTCCAAGTTCGAGGATGTGAGGAGTTGGTCCACGAGTTTCGCCCACGAAGACATCGCCCACGCCAAAGGCCGCGACCGGATGTCCCAATCGCTGGCCGAGAATATGAGCATCTACGGGGAGTACCATTATGCGATCGTGCTGGATGCGTCGGGAGAGGTCGTCGCGGCCAGCCACGTCGACCTGCTGGGGTGTCGCCTGTCGGGGGATCCGGGTTTCCGGACGGCCATGAGGGGCGAGCCAAGTGTTCAGGACGTGACGCTCGATCCGTTGGTCGGTGCGTATGCCGTCGTCATTTCCTTCCCCATCGGCGCACCCCAGGGAGATGGCAAGGTGCGGGGCGTGGTCTCGGCTGCGTTGAAGTGGGACAAGGTCAACCGGATAGTCACGGAGGTGGAGATCGCGGGCAGGCCGCAGACGGTGGCCGATCATCTCATGCTGACCAACAGCGACGGCTTGACGATTTCGTGCTACGACCCGCGGGAGATGTTCATGACGAATCTGGCCGAGCGTGGGATGAAGTCGTCTATCAACGCCCTTGCCGGGAAGGAGGGCTTCCTCCTGGAGCGGTCCGAGCACGGCCTGCGATCCTTCTGTGCGTACACGTACATGACGAAGTACAAGGACCTGCCGGAGTTGGGATGGGCATTGGTCCTCGAGCAGGACCCCAAGCGCGTCTTTGCCTCGGTCAACGTGCTTAGGCAGACGGTGGCGTACAGCCTGGCCGGTGTCGTTGCGGCGATTGCCGTGGCGTCGTTGGTGCTTGCCAGGAGATTGGCCAGGCCGATGCTGACCCTAGCCGGGGCGGCCAATAGGGTGGCCGATGGCGACTTGAGCGTGAGGGTTCCGGCGACCTCGAAAGACGAAGTCGGCGTCCTGTCGGAGGCCTTCAACAACATGGTGGGGCAGCTGGCCCAAGCCGGGGAGGCGCTGCGGGCTTCGGAGGAGAAGTTCCGTCTCATGTTCGAGACTTCCCCCTTGGGCATGGTGCTGTGCGAGATGGACGGCACGTTCGTCCAGGCGAACCGTGCTTACCTCGACATGATCGGATACTCGCACGAAGAGGCACTGAAGCTCCGTTACTGGGACGTGACTCCTGGCGAGTATGACGCCGATGAGGCGGAACAACTCCGCTCCATGAAAGAGACGGGACGCTATGGGCCCTACGAAAAGGAATATGTTCGCAAGACGGGGGAGCGGGTTCCCGTCTTGTTAAACGGCATGGTCGTCAAGGGGGCCGACGGGATCGAGCGCATCTGGTCGATCGCGGAGAACATCACCGAACGCAAACAGGCCGAGGAGGAACGCCGACGCTTCGAAGTCCAGATCCAGCACACGCAGAAACTCGAGAGCCTCGGCGTGCTGGCCGGTGGCATCGCGCACGATTTCAACAACCTGCTGATGGGGGTACTGGGCAACGCGGACATCGCGCTTTTGGATCTGTCACCTGCCTCGCCAGTGCGCGAGAATCTGGTGGACATCAAGAAGGCATCCCAGCGGGCGGCGGAACTGGCCAAGCAGATGCTGGCCTACTCCGGCAAGGGCAGGTTCATCGTCGGGCCCCTGGACCTGTCCGAGGCGGTCGAGGAGATGGCCCATATGTTGGAGGTGTCTGTCTCGAAGAGCGTGGTGCTGAAGTACGAGTTCGACGACAACCTGCCGGCCGTCAATGCCGACGCCACGCAGATCCGCCAGGTGATCATGAACCTGATCACCAACGCATCGGAGGCCATCGGCGACAAGAGCGGCATCGTCGCCATCACCACCGGCGCTATGCAGGTCGACCGGACGTACCTGCAGGAGACGTATCTCGACGAGAACCTGCCCGACGGGCTGTACGTCACGCTGGAGGTGACAGACACGGGCTGCGGCATGGACGCCGAAACGCGGGCTAAGATCTTCGACCCATTCTTCACCACGAAGTTCACGGGTCGGGGCCTCGGCATGGCGGCCGTGCTGGGCATCATCCGCGGGCACGGGGGCGCGATCAAGATCTACAGCGAGGTGGGCAAGGGGACGTCGATCAAAGTGCTCCTGCCGGCCGTCGAGGCTGAAGCTGTCCCCGCGTCCGGCAAGACCGAAACCACCGCCGACTGGCGCGGCTCGGGCACGGTGCTGCTGGTGGACGACGATGAGACGGTGCGCGCCATTGGCGCGACCATGCTGGGGCGTCTGGGCATGACGGTGATCACTGTTGTCGACGGCCGGGAGGCGGTGGATGTCTTCCGCGAGCGGGCCGGCGAGATCGACTGCGTGATCCTGGACCTGACGATGCCGCGCATGGGCGGCGAGGAAGCGTTCCGCGGACTCCGCTCCATCCGCGACGACCTGCCCGTGATCATGTCCAGTGGTTACAACGAGCAAGAGGTGATACAGCGCTTCGTGGGCAAAGGCATTGCCGGGTTCGTGCAGAAGCCCTACGAATTGAAGAATCTGGCCACAGTGCTAAGGTCTGTTCTCGACAGGTGACCCGCGCCTGACGCGATGGAACAAAGGGGCCGGAGACCCCTGTTTGGCGGGCCGTAGACTTTGGCCAGTTCGGCATCTTCTTGAGACTCAAGATTAATACCGAAAAATGAGCGTACTCATCAATCGAGCCGACTGCCAAAGTTAAGGAGTCTCTGACTATATTTTCTTGAGAATGTAATATGATGGTTTTCTTTGGCGGAATGTGTAATCGCCGCTCTTCCATTCATAGAACATATATTCGGAGCCATCAATTACCTTGATGTGGTATTTGGAAGCGGTTTTTTCTTGTTTATTTATAACAAGGCCCTTGGTCCATGTTTGGCTGTAACCGTTTGGCACTTTGTCATTTTTTAAGGTAACCTTGCCATCTTCTTCAAACATCATGTCATTTAAAAACAGCTTGTTGCTTTTCCATCGTTTTTCGCCGGCGGTGAACTGCTCCATCTCACGGACAAACTCTACTGATTTCCACGTTCCAATCACACGCTTGTCAGCTACAAACGGATAATCGATTTTGTCGATGGTTCGGCTTTCGACATAAACCATGTCCTCATCTTTTTGCAAGACAAAGTAGTGAGGCTTTTTGTTACGGAGTTTGACGTCATCGTTCTTCCACTCGAAGAACATATACTTGACGCCATCAATTTCTTTTATGACATACTTCGATTTGGTTTTTTCTACATCATTGAGTATCGATCCCTTCGTCCAGGTAAGCGCCCAGTTTGTTTTGCCGCCATCGAAGAGAAATAATTCTTTCAGGAATAAATCACTTTTGAAGTTCTTGCGGCCCGGCTTGAAGTCTTTGATATCCTCGACAAAACCTATCGCTCTCCAGCCACCGACAGCCTCTGGGTCATTAACGAATGGATGATCTTTCTTTTCAGCAACACGGTACTTTTTGTTGATGGCGCTGGCAGATGGAAGGATGGACTCCTTGGAATCCGTCCCAATTACGATAGTGACGTCCTCTATTACCTCACCCGGCTTGGTTTCAAACCGATCACGCTGATCTAATCTCAAATTCCGGCCATCGACGATGATCTCCAGAACCTTCTGGCCCTCTTTCTTGGGGAAAAAGCGAATCAGTGTTTCCCCTGCCATAAGGCCTGGCACAATGAAGGTGCTCTTGGTGGGGAAGAACATATGTACCTCTCTATAATCGTCCTGGCCTAATTGGAAAACCCCGCCGGAATTATCCTGGACGCCGGCTATTCCGAATTTGTTTCTATAACCGGTCAGGGTAAAGGCTGAGTACGTTACTTGCTTGCCTGTTGAAAGCCCCTCCTTTTGCCAATGAGAAACCTTTGCTAATCCATAACTACTGCCAATTTCCCATTCATTGCCGCTGTCATCTACGAACTTACCTGAGATGGTAACGCCGCGTTTCAATTTGAAATCAAGCTGCTTGGTCCGGCTGGTAGCGTCAATTTCAATAGGTACTCGAGTCCGGACAAGGTTTCTATGCATGGCGTTTACATGGACAAGGAATTCCCCTTCGCCGAGGCCCTGCATTTCGTAGCGGCCGTTTTCGTCTGTATAGGTGGAAACCAGATCGAAAAGCATTTCTGGCGTATGGGCGACGACAAAGGCCTCGGAGACCGGCTTGCCGGTTTCATCGGTTACTGTTCCGGAAAGAACGATCCCGCCTTCGGTGCGTAACTTGATTTCAATATTGTTGATCTCACGGCCTTCATCGAAGGTAATCAGCTGGGCCTGGTTTCTGGAAAAAGTGCTGGGGTAGTAAATCGGCGGATATGCATCTTCCTGTTCGTCGGCATGCCAGTTTATGGCCATCAAATAAACATCCTTGCCATTCAGCCCGTCAATTGACCAGGAACCGTCGGCACTCTTCTTGATGTCAAAGCTTCTTTTGTTGGAATAGCGGGGGCCTTCTTCCTTTTTAGACCATGCGAGAATATCCATATCCTTGACGTTGGCGGGTACGTTTCCGTTTTCATCCACTATTTTTCCGGAGATACGGAAGGCCGGGGAGGGCTTTAAAATAACCCCCGACCTGTGTTCGCCTTCGGCGAGTGAAAATTGGGGATACACTCTGGGCGCTTTGTTTTCGGGGTTATAGACGGCGTCCTGGAATCCTTCCGTATGTATTGTTCTCAGTGAATATGGGCCTGTTGGGATGTCTGTGAACGCAAAGGTGCCATCGCTTGCGACATCGATAAATATTGGTGCGTGTGTTCCCAAGTAGAACAGGTACACCTTGGCGTGGGGCACCGGTTCGCCTGTTTCAGCGGAAACTACCTTACCGCTGATAGAACAGTTACCGCTTGGCCGGGGGATGTCCGTGCGGCTTGCTTCTTCTTTTTGTGGCCTGAAACCATCAGGCCCTGCCGGCGGTAGCTTAGAAGAAATATCTCCGGCAGGATTGCAACCCATCGGCAATAAGATAACACCTATAGTAATGATCGAGAACAAGCCCAAGAGGCCGAGTTTCGAACTTTTTGGGACGGGTCTGTTCAACATATGCTTTATTCTCCTTTCTAAAGCCTTCTTCGATTCTGCAATGCCAATGAGAGATAAACTGAAGTTCGGCTTCGTAAATATCATTTCCGCTACATCAATCAGCGTACCGGGGTAGCTGTTGGTTTCGCTCTTGAGAGTTACGAGCACCATTTCGTCGACGGCCTGCTCTCTAACTCTGCGGACCATCGCATTTGCGATCCAAATGAGCGGGTTGTAGAAGAACGCGATCTGGAATATGGTCTGCAGCAGGTTTACCCATAGGTCGCCGCGGCGGACATGGGCAAGCTCGTGAATCAAAACGGCCTTAAGCTTGGCCTGCGAGAGTTTCTCGAGGACGGCTGCAGGCATTAAGATGACCGGCCTGAATAACCCGCAGACGGCCGGGCTGAGCGAATTGGCAGATAGCCGCAATTCGATTTTCTGTCGAATACCGACCTGACTGCGACATTCTTCGAGTATATCGAGCACTCGTTTACTGGCGGGTTTGCTCTGGGCGATCAGCCCTTTAACGAAGTAGACCCGCTGGAC
>SDBT01000459.1_pt1 | contig 64402 bp, 55 predicted proteins | sample 2277101 | NCBI WGS metagenome assembly SDBT01 (sample SAMN10404973, study PRJNA504765) | marine sediment metagenome | isolation source: marine sediment core GS10_PC15, 103 cmbsf | place: Arctic Ocean: Southern Knipovich Ridge | collected 2010 | reverse complement strand
AGTTCAGGTTAATTACCTAATAAATATTAATACTGCCCGATACGAAGAATTATTCCCGAAATTAATTTTAAAAATTTTTCCTGAGCGAGCTTAGCTGTTTCTGTAACTTCATCATGACTTAGTGGTTTTTCAGCTAAACCGGTGGCATAATTGGTAATGCAACTAAGTCCTATAATCTCAAGACCACACTGATTTGCGACAATAACCTCAGGTACTGTCGACATACTTGCAGCATCACCACCAATTTTTCTGATCATCCGGACTTCAGCTGCGGTCTCATATGAGGGTCCGGAAGAAACATAAAGTATACCCGTTTTTAAATTTATATGGTTATCTTCGGCTGCATCATGAACAAGTTTAAAATATTTATAAGAATATGGCTCCGACATATCCGGGAAACGCTCACCGCCATATTTTAGTGGTCCACGAAGAGGATTTTGAAACATATTGTTGATTTGATCAGTAATTAACATGAGATCACCAGGAGAAAAATTCTCGTTTATACCACCGGCCGCATTGGTTACGATTAAAATCTTGATTCCCAGCGCCTTAAATATTCTGATAACATAGGTCACTTTTTCAATCGAGTAGCCTTCATAGTAATGGGTTCGACCCTGCAAAGCCAGTATTTGTATCCCCTGCCACTTGCCAAAAATTAAATATCCCTGATGTCCATGTACTGTCGAGACAGGAAAGAAAGGAATATCTCCGGTAGGAATTTTTACCGGCTCTTCAAGCATGTCAGCAAAAGAGCCAAGACCGGATCCCAGTATAATGGCCAAACGGGGTGCGTTATCGGTCATATTATTTATATATGAAATGGATTGATTAAGATCATTGTTCATGATCACCTAAAAAGTTTCTAAAAAAAACGATAGCGTAATTGGTTAAAGAAATCAAAATAAATACGGCTGCCAGCATGATTACTGGATATTTGAGGGCTTCAATGTCTAATAAGTAGACAATCCCGAGAACAGTGATTAAAAATATCGTTAATTTTCCGGGAATATTTGAAGAAAGTACAATATTTTTTTTGCCGATAACAACGAGGGACGCAAGCGTAATAATAATATCGCGACCTATGATCACCACAGTTATCCAAACAGGTAATCCCTGGTAAATAGTTAATGAAAGAAATCCTGCAGTGGTACATACCTTATCAGCGAAGGGATCCAATACCTTGCCCACAGTTGTTATCTGATTCCATTTTCGGGCAAAATATCCATCCAGCCAATCCGTAACCATGGCTAAAATAACAAAACCGATGGCAATAGAATTCTCATGGATAGATATATAATAAAAAATAGGCGCGGCAAGAAATATGCGGACAAAACTCATAAAATTAGCTAAGGTAAATAATTCGTCTTTAGTCATGCTGCGAATCGTCCATTTTCGAATTAATTCAAATCAAGGGTGAAAGGCATAAGAGCCAATGGCTGCATATTATATTCTTTAATGTAATTTTCTATCTGGGTAATGGGATTTTCAATAATATTTTTAATTGTGATAATATTACCGAAGTATTGACGAAAAAGGGACCGGCTTTTGGGATAATATATCAGGCGGATGGTTGTCGAGGGATCAATATCAGCCAGCTCTTTAGCCACTTTTACGGCTTCGCCAAGACCTCCGATCAGATCAATCAGATCATTTTCTCTTGATTCTTCACCGTTCCAGACCCGGCCACGGGCTATTTTATCGATGTCCTCATAAGATTTTTTACGGGCGGTGGCAACCTTGGCTACAAAACTCTGATAAAATGTTGTGATCATTCGCCTTATTATTAGTCTCTCAGAGTCGGTGAATTTACTGCTGAGAGAAAATAGTCCGGCATTTTTTCCCCGTTTAACCACCTCATTTTTCAGATCAATTTTTTCATATAACTCCTTAAGGCTGAATTTACCGGCGAATACACCGATCGATCCAACGATACTCAGCTTTTGGGCTATAATTGTGTCAGCCGGAATAGCTATATAATAACCACCCGAGGCCCCAACATCGGAAATTGATGCCACAATTGGTTTCTCTTTTGCTGCTTCCTCCACAGCGTACCAGATTTGATCAGCAGCCAGGCTAGAACCGCCAGGGCTATTAATTCGTAAGATGATTGCCTTGATGGATTTTGATTCAGCAGCACGGTTTACATCACGAATTACCCGGTTTGCCCCCATTGTTTTGCCAAAATAAGGATTAGATCCGTCTTCTCCCCCGGTCATTGTTCCCGTACAATAAATCACTGCAATGCGTTCTTCTCCCTCAATTCCCACCGAGGCTGGATCAATGTGGGCGTATTCGGCTGCCGAAACTTTTGACAATTGTCTGTCATCTTCTTTAAGAACCTCAGGAACTTGAGATATATATTTAATACCATCAACCAGGCCTTGATCATAAGCTTCTTCAGGACTAAAACCACTAATATTTTCGATCATATTTAAAACGTGATCGTGAGTTAAATTTCTATTTTTTGCAATGGTGGCAATTAGCGATTTATAGCGGGCGTCAAAAATGGCATTAATGACCTCTCTTTGAGGTTCAGACATAGATTGCCGGGTATATACGTCAGGAGCATTTTTATATTTACCGATATGTTCAAAGTCGGCCTCTACACCGATTTTTTTCAATAATCCTTTATAGAAGGTAATTTCTGCCAACAAACCGGTTAAGAACAAATTACCACCGGGAGAGATATAAATGGAATCACAGGCTGTTGCCAGATAATAATCGCGGGTGAGTCCATAATCAAGATGAGCCAGTACTTTTTTACCGGAAAGGCGGAAATCATGGATTAGCTGTTGTAATTCTTCAATTTTTGCAAAACCCGTCATGATAAAACCAACGCGAAGGACTACGCCATTAATACGATCATCCACTGCTGCCATTTTGAAACCCTGGCGAATTTTTCTTAAATCGAGGGTACTTCCTCTTAAATACTCCTCAAGAGCATCAGGTGTTTCATATTCTGGTATCGGTCCTCCCAGGTTGACCCGCAGGTAACTGTGGCTGCTGATATAAGGTTCGGTGTCAAGCAGGGCATCGATAAATAAATAGGCTATAAAGATAAAGAAAAAGAATATAGCTGATATAATAGCCAGCCACTTTAGGAATCGTTTCATTGTTTTTCCTTATAAAGATGTTAAGACACCGGCTATCGTCGCCGTCATAAAAGTCGCCAATGATCCACCCAGAACAGCTTTTAATCCAAATTTTGCTATGTCAGTTCTCCTGTCAGGGGCAATGCCCCCAATACCTCCAAGTTGAATTGCGATAGATGAAAAATTGGCAAAGCCACATAAGGCATAAGTCGAGATGATCACAGCTTTTTCACTAAGTACTCCGGTCGGAATAAGGGTAGACAAATTCAGATAGGCAATAAATTCATTGAGAACAACTTTTTGACCAATCAGTGATCCAACGGTAACTGCATCCTGCCAGGGGACACCAATTATCCAGGCGATGGGACTCAATAGATAACCGAGTAAAATTTCCAATGTAATTGGATTATCATTTATATACAACCCAAGCAGATCAGTTAGTATTCCTGACAGAATCCAGTTAAACATGTATATTAAAGCGATAAAGGCGAGAAGCATGCCCCCGACGTTTGCTGCTAATTTTAGTCCGTCTGCAGCTCCGGTGGCTGCTGCGTCGATTACATTGGCCGAGGTTCTTTCAACCATCACCTTGACCTTGCCCATCGTTTGTGATGTTTCCCTTTCCGGGATGAGAATTTTTGCAATAACAATGGTTGCCGGAGCGGCCATAATACTGGCTGACAGAAGGTGCTTGGCATAAAATAATTGTTGTGCCGGGTCCGTCCCCCCCAATAAACTTACATAGGCTGCAAGAACACCACCAGCAATTGTTGCCATACCAGCGATCATCAGGGTCAATAATTCAGATTTGGTCATCTGAGAAACATAGGGTCGCACCACAAGGGGGGCTTCGGTTTGCCCGATAAAAACATTGGCAGCCACCGAGATGGATTCTGCACCGCTGACACGCATCGTTTTGGCCATTACCCAGGCCATTCCCTGTACAATTTTCTGCATCAGGCCAAGATGATAGAGTACGGACATCAAGGAGGCAAAGAAAATAATTGTAGGCAGAACCTGGAAGGCAAATATAAATCCTACACCTTCAAGGCGGAGTTCTTCAGGAAAAGCCTTTTCAAAAGTACCCTGATTAGCCAGAGCGCCAAAGACGAATGTTGCACCGCTATAGGTAAAATTGATTATCTTTACAAAGAAGCTACCGATTGCATCAAATACCAGCGAACCCCAGGGTGTTAGGATCACAAAAACAGCAAAAAGTAATTGCAACCCCAGACCGGTAAACACAATGCGCCAATTTATATTTTTTCGACTGTTTGAAAATAAGAATGCAATACTCAATAAGACAATCAATCCTAGTAAACCAAATAGAATACTGATCATTTTTTCTTTTTCTCCTTCGCTCCTTTATTTTCTGGCGGTGCTTCAAAGCAGTTCCGGCATCTTGCCTCGTATATGTCTGAGGTACCGATTAAAACCTGGTTTTCCGATTTAGATTTGCGATAAGTGAAATTCGCAGGATTTCCACAGGTAACACAGATAGCATGTGTTTTTGTTATATATTCGGAAATGGCCAATAATTGCGGAATCGGTTCGAAAGGCTCTCCGCGATAATCAGTATCCAGACCGGCGACGATGACCCGCTTACCCATGTTAGCTAATGTTTTGCAAACAACCACAAGATTTTTTTTATAAAACTGGGCTTCATCTATAGCTACCACTTGTGCTTCCAGAGACAAGGGAATGATCTCATTGGCATCTTTCACTACACGGGAGGGTAATTTTTGGGCATCATGAGAGACAATTTCATTATCTGAATATCTTTTGTCGATAACAGGTTTAAACAACTCAACTCTCTGACGCGCTATCTGAGCACGGCGTACGCGCCTGATCAGTTCCTCCGTTTTACCTGAAAACATACTGCCACATATAACCTCAATCCAACCAGTATGTCTGTGAAGTATGGTATCCAATTAATCTTCTCCAATTTCCCTTAATAATGATCTGATTTTGGTTGTTAAGATGTCAATTGCTACGATGTTTTTGCCGCCCTGGGGGATAATGATATCCGCATATCTCTTAGATGGTTCTATAAACTGGGAGTACATCGGACGCACAGTCTCCATATACTGGTTGATCACGGAATTGACATCACGACCACGCTCTTCGATATCTCTTTTTAGTCTACGGATAAAACAAATATCCATTGCCGTATCGATAAAAACTTTAATATCCATTAAATCCCGAAGAGCCGGTTCATTTAAAATGAGAATTCCTTCAAGTACAACAATGTGATGGGGTCCAACTGTTTTGGTTTCATCTTTTCGGCTATGGGTACTATAATCATATATAGGGTGAGCAATCGTTTTTCCGTCCAGCAATTCCCGGATATGTTCTGTTAGGAGATCGTGGTCAAAGGCGTCCGGATGGTCAAAATTCCGGCCGGTCCTTTCATCAAAAGGTATTTCTGAAAGATCCTTATAGTACGAATCCTCCTGAATTCTTACGACATTTTCTGAGCCAAGATTTTTAAAAATATTTTCAGCAACGAGTGTTTTTCCTGAACCGGAAGCACCGGAGATACCGATAAGAATTCCGTTTTTCATTTTTTTCTCAATTTTGTTTCTTCAAAAGCATGCGGTAGTAATTCTGCCAGAGGAAATTGTTCAATATTTTTACCATCTGTCAAGATTATGACGAGGTCTGCAGCGTAGTCATATAAAAGTTGCCGACAAGCACCGCAGGGGGGGCAAAAATCATTATTGGGTCCTACAATTGCCATCCGCCGAAAATTAAGTTTCCCTTCTGACAGTGCTTTGGTAAGAGCCACACGTTCGGCACATATTGTTAATCCATATGAACTGCTTTCTATATTGCATCCGGTGAAAATCTCACCTTCCGATGTTTCCAGCGCTGCGCCCACATTAAAGTTTGAATATTTTGCTTGTGAAAAGCTCTTTGCCTTCCGGGCTGATTGAATCAGATGTGTAAGTCGATTTTTTGACAACATAGATAAACGGATTGTTAAATAAAAGTGTTTGTCTGACTAGTAAATTACTAGAAAAAAGTATTTAATACTTTAAATTTCTGATATTTTCTTGGTTGCACCAATTATACATTTAGAGATAAAATCTTCATGTAGTCTCTAATTTTACTCTGAGATCCATAATAGAATAAATCCAAATATAATATTTTTTCTTTCAAAAACAACCATATTCAATTTTCACAATGAATTTTATTTCTGAGGCTAAAAGGTACTGTAAAAAAATCGAATCTATAGAAGAGCACATTTTTTAAAGTAATACTTGAAATTTTGAAATCTCATTCCTATATTAACAATGTTCCTAAAGTGATTATTCTGTTATAATTATAGAGCTTGTGGGATGGGAACCCTGAATAAAGGTTGCAGCGTTTGTTGCAGCCTTTTTTTTATGAGTGAAAGATTGGAGAAGGTACCTGGAATTGTTGGAAAATAGAAAACGGGAAGTTATAAACCTGCTTGACTCCAGGCTGCAAACCTCCCGCTTTTTCATAAGGGTTAGAATGGCAAATCGTCTTCTTCTTCCTTCGGGGCAGTTTCTTTTTCTTTTCCTGTATTAGAATCATCAGCAGATTCATCAATTGCCGGGACAGGCTCAGCGGCTGAATCTCCGCTTCCTTCACTTTCACCACGACCACCCAAAAGTTGCAGGTTTGAGCAGACTACTTCTGTTTTGTATTTTTTTTGTCCGTTCTGGTCATCCCAGGATCTGGTTTGAAGCCGCCCTTCAATATATACCTGACGTCCCTTGGTCAAGTACTCACCAGCAATCTCTGCGGTTCGGCCAAACGCAACTACCTTATGCCATTCAGTCTGCTCGCTATTGTTACCATTTTGATCTTTTACTGAATGATTGGTGGCCAGGCTAAAGTTAACAACGGCCGTTCCGGATGAGGTGTAACGCATCTCAGGATCACGGCCAAGCCGGCCTATTAAAATCACTTTATTTACTGTTCCCTTTGACATTTGAACCTCCAATTATTAAGTCAATCACTAGATTTAATCTTATCTTAAAAATACGAATTATTAAACGAAAAACAAGTTAGAAAATTTAATAATTCAAAGCATGTTGCGGATGAGATTCAGCACATAACAATTCCTCCTGTATTTTCTGGTTGATCTAAATTAGTATCATACCAGAATCATGCCAATGATCCATATTGCTGGTTGCCCTTAAAAATGCTCAAAAAAACAAAAAATGTTCGGCTAATTCAACCAGATAGCATACATATTATCGCACATTTGTGCGTTTCTAAAGATATTAAAACAGGATTTAAAGAAAATTTTTATCAATCTTCAGGTTGAATTTTTTCATTCGTCTGATTAATGCATCTCTCGACAGACCTAATAACACCGCTGCCCTTTTTTGATTATAATCTGTTTCTTTCAATGCTTTTTTTATTAGATAAAGTTCATTATCCAGGATATTCAGATGCAGTTTTTCTGCTTTGTGATGATCTTTAATCGGAAAATCTGAAATAGTCAGAGTACTATCATCGGAAAGGATCAAGGCGCGCTCCACCATATTCCGAAGTTCTCTGACATTTCCGGGAAATGAATAGGCTTCTAATTTATTCAAAATGTCCGGTGAGATGGCGGGTATCGGCATGTTTTTTCTCAGAGCAAAATATTCAACAAAATAGAAAAGAAGTGGTTTAATATCACTGGTACGTTCTCTTAGAGGAGGAATGTTTATAGTGATCGTATTGATGCGGTGTAATAAATCTATTCTAAACTTTCTCTCGTCAACCAACTGTTCGATATTTTGATTAGTGGCTGAAATTACTCTGATATCCACATCAATCTCTTTATCGGTTCCAACACGTTTTATTTTTTTTTCCTCTAATGCTCTCAATAATTTTGCCTGTAAATTGACAGGCATATCGGCGATTTCATCAAGAAACAGGGAGCCGCCATGGGCCATTTCAAAAACTCCTTTTTTATCTGTTTTTGCATCAGTAAATGAACCTTTCTGATGTCCAAAAAATTCGCTTTCAATAAGCGTATCAGGTACGGCAGAACAGTTTCTTGAACAAAAGGATAGATTTTGTCGATCGCTGGTATGGTGAATTATTCGTGCAATAATTTCCTTACCGGTTCCATTTTCACCCGTTATTAAAATACTTGCATCCCTGTCACGTCCTGCTTTCAAGGCCAATTGCAACACGGATTTAATCTTTTGGCTGGTACCGATAAAATTGCGATCGATGCGTTTTTCAAATTCCATCGAAATCAGAGAATTTCGGTCCTCTGCTAATTCCAGGAGATTTTGTAAATGGAGATATTTACCGGTTCTTTCTATGGCCATCTGAATATCCAGAAAACCAAACGGTTTCTTAATAAAATCCACAGCACCCTTATGCATAGCATCAATGACCATATCCATATCTCCATGGGCACTGATCATAATAACTTCAATATGGGGATGTGAGGATTTTACCTTTTTCAACAAGTCAAGACCATTCATTTCGGGCATCATAACATCTGAGATGAGTATATCGATAGGTTTCTGTTTTAAAATATCAAAGGCCTGTCTAGGATGATAGGCCGCTTGTGCAGCATATCCACGACTAACCAAAAACTTTGCTACCTTATCTGCTATCCTTCGTTCATCATCAAGAATTAAAACGCTTAATTGTTTCATCATGATATCCTTTAGATTTGGTGAATAAAAGTTTGGGATTAGGATTATGCGAGGATGTTATAAGCAAAGTTGTCTTTATTTCTCTTCAGATTCAATCCCAGATAATAATTCTTTCTTTGCAGAATGCAAATATGCCAGAGCGGCGTCATGATCATTTTGAATGGACCCTGAAAGGATACCTTCTTCAATGTATTTTTTCAATATACCGATTTGAGGGCCCGGTTTAAGATTAAATAATGTCATGATTTCATTACCATCCACGGGGCTCTTGAATGCGCGTAAATGGTCTCTTTCCTCAACTTCACGCGCTTTCTCCATCACTATTTCATAATTTTTCAAATAGCGTTTGACCTTCTCAGGGTTTTTTGACGTAATATCTGCTCGACACAATATCATCAAATCGTCAAAAGAATCACCTGCCAGGAACAATAAACGCCGGATAGCGGAGTCGGTCACCTCATCACTGACAAGCGCCATGGGGCGAAGATGAAGTCGCACCATTTTTTTTACATAGCTTATAATCTCCCTCGAATATTTTAATCTATGCAAAATTGATGCCGACATTCTTTCACCCACAACTTCATGACCATGAAAAGTCCATCCGCTCTTCTTGTTAAAACGTTTCGTTTTTGGTTTGGCTATATCATGAAAAACTCCTGAAAGCCTTAGGGTCAGGCTATCTGACATCTCAGAAATCTGGTCAACAACTTGTAGGGTATGATAAAAAACGTCCTTGTGATGGTACTTATCTTTTTGTTCGACACCTCGTGTGGAGTTCAACTCCGGGAAAAAGTGTTCCAATAAATCGGTCTGCTCCAGAAGGTTCAATCCGACAGAGGGCTTGGTGGTAAGTAGAATTTTATTGAACTCTGCCGTGATTCTTTCCTGAGAAATTATTTTTATCCGTGTGGAAGTTGCTTTAATTGCCCTGAGAGTAGCTGGCGTAATTTGATAAGAAAATTGTGTAGCAAAGCGGATAGCTCGCATCATTCGCAAAGGATCATCTGAAAATGTACGTTCTGGTTCCAGTGGAGTTTTAATCAGACCGGCCTTTAAATCCTTCTGTCCATTGTAGGGATCCACAATCTCACCCCAGTGATCGGATCCTATATTCATGGCCATGGCGTTAATAGTGAAGTCCCTCCTACTCAGGTCAGAGAGTAAATCCGCCTTTTTAACTTCAGGTTTGCGAGAATTTTCCTTGTAGGATTCAACCCGGGCTGATACAAATTCGAGTTTATGATTCTTATACTGCAGCATACAGGTACCAAATCTTGGGTAAGTGACAAATGATCCGGCATTGGTACGTTTTTTTAATTCCAGACCATATTTGATCGCATCACCGACTATAACAAAATCCAGATCCAGTCCGTCATATCCACGTAACAGATCTCTGACATATCCTCCAACAACATAAATTGTTACACCTAGATCTTTAGCGAGGGAAGCTAATTCTCCAAATATGATCTTGGTATCAATTTTTATTTTGTATTTCATAGGATACTCAGGTTGGAACAATAAAAAAAGGATTGAGTAATTCAATCCTTTCTATATATTAACATATTTTAATTTAAAAGTTATTTTATTGCAAGAATCTTTTTATACTCACTCTTGTTTAAAACCACATCGATGGCTTCGTATACCTGATCATCATTTTTAAGGCTATAGTGAATGCGCTCATGGTTACCTAAATACATTTCAACAAGATCTGATAAAAGAATGTTCTTTATTTCCTGCTTATGTTCAACTAAATCAGAGGATTTTAATTTATTCAAACGAGTAAGGATCTCTTCAGCGGGATTTATAATGTCTATGGGGAGATCATTATCTCTGGCAGTGCTTAGGAAAGCAAGCAATTCATTTTCACCCTCAATCTGATATTCAAAGTCTCCGGCTTTCACATAAGTGAGGAATTCATTAAATACGTTATCAGAAATATCAAGATTTCCGACCCAATCGGGATGTTGCTGATGATATTCAACGGAAAAATTGAAGAGAATACTTTGTCTCCATAATTCCATTACAACTGAGGGCATATCCTCTTCAGTAACGATCCGGTCGGGGGTAATGCCTCCATTTTCAAATACTACTCTTCTGTTAAGTGTATAAAACGTTTCGTGTTCATGGGCAGTGCGGTTACTATCATTTGATTCATTATAAAATACCGCTTTATTTTCTGTATAATTCTGCTTTTGCACACAGCGCTCACTAGGAATATAGTACTTTGCTGTGGTTATTTTTATTTTTGTATTACTGCTTTTATCAATATTATAAACCTTCTGTACCAAGCCCTTGCCGAAGGTTCTTGTTCCAACAATGATAGCCCTGTCCAAATCCTGAAGAGCACCGGCAACGATCTCTGAAGCACTGGCACTTCCCTTGTCCACCATTACGGCTAAAGGGGTGTTTAAGAGCATAGGGGTTGTGTGTGTCTCGAATGAATGTTCTCCATCACGAAAACCCTTAGTCTTAACAACAGTTGTACCTTTGGGCAAGAAAACACCTAGAACTTCGACGGCGGCTTCAAGCAGACCGCCGGAATTACCACGTAAATCAAGAATAAAGGCATTAATTTCTCCTTTTTCCTCGAGTTCATTGATTGCATTTCGTAATTCGGTACCGGCCTTATCAGTAAAACCGGTCAGACGAACATAGGCTACACCAGGTTCTATATATCCGGCATAATTAACATCTTCAATGATAATTTCAGCCCTTGTGATACGCATAATTATTTCACCAGTAGATCCGGGTCGTTTAAATGTCAGTTCCACATCGCTTCCGATCGGGCCGCGCAGTTTGCGAGAAATCTTTTCCAAAGAAAATGTGCTGACATTTACATCATTAATTTTCTCGATGATATCACCCGCCTGAACGCCGGCTCTTTTTGCGGGTGAATTATCCATAGGGCTAATAATTGTAACGCGATCATTACGCATTCCGATTTCCATCCCCAAGCCACCATATTTACCTGTCGTAATAATCCTCAGACGGGCTTCACCGTCTTCCTCTATAAATACAGTATAAGGATCTAGGGTTTCGAGCATACCGTCAATACCCGCCTTGACGAATTCGTACGGATCAATTTCTTCCACATAATGTGATTGAACCCGATCATAGACTTTTTGAAAGTATTTTAAGCCCTTACGTATTTTTGAGTAGTAATCATTCTCTTCGGCCTGCAAATGCGTCGACTGATAGACAAAAGGTGTTATCAGGATGAAAAAACTGAAAATAGTCAGAATTATATGTTTTCGTTTCATGCTTAGTACCTAATATAACTTATATATTACTTAAATCTAATTTCAGAGAAACAAATTCCCATATTTCATTAAAAATTTTATCAATTGAGTTCCTTGCATTGATAATTTTTATCCTCTCTGGTTCTAATTCGGCCATTTTGTTATATCCTTTAAGAACACGATCATAAAACTCATCACCTGATATTTCCAAACGGTCGGTAGCCGAATTCCTTTTTTGTTTACGTTTATTGACCGCAGCAGTGTCAATATCAAGAATAAAGGTTAATCCCGGTAATAAACCCTCTGTTGCTGCCTGATTGATATTATTAATCAGATCGAGCGGCAAGCGTCGTCCAAATCCCTGATATGCTGTTGTTGAATCTACATACCGATCAGCAATGATAAAGTTCCCGGCTCTTAGTTCAGGAATAATTTGTTCATTAACCAATTGATTTCGGGCTGCACTATAGAGAAATACCTCACAAATATCTGTCATTTCCTGATGATTCTTATCCAATAGAATATCACGAATTTGTTCTGAAATATAAGTTCCGCCTGGTTCCCGGATTACTTGTACGGTTGCTCCCCCGGACTCAAGTTTTTTCCGGAGTAGTTCTATCTGGGTTGTTTTACCGGAAAAATCAATACCTTCAAAGGATATAAATTTTTGATTTTCAATCATTTTAATTTTTTTCTTCTTTATAGTACATTATGTATTTTAATTAAAATGGCAGCCATTTCAGCTCTGCGCCGCCTCTCAGATTACCAGAAAAAACAATATTAGCCCCTTTTGGGAGTTGGATCAAGGCAAAGATAAAAATTAATGATTCTCCCGTGAAATTATGGCACTATCAATCGTAAAAATTGACACAATTCCGGATTAGACTTTAGGTTTACCGCCATAACCCTCGATGATTAATACGATCTCACCTTTAGCCTTTTTTTGTTCAAGTCTGAGTATCAGGTCGGATAAAGTGCCTCTGAAAAACTCTTCAAATTTCTTAGTTATCTCGCGACCCATAACACATCGTCGATCACCCCAGGACGTATATATTTCTTTGACGGTACGAATAATGCGATGGGGAGATTCGTAAAAAACGATTGTTCGACTTTCATTTGCCAGAACTTCGATCTTTGTCTTACGGCCTTTTTTAAGGGGTAGAAATCCTTCAAAGGTGAATCTGTTACAGGGTAATCCGGAAACGATTAAGGCGGCCAGTAAACCAGATGCACCCGGGATTGGTACAATACGGATATCATTATCAATAGCAGCCCGAACCAATGCATATGCCGGATCAGAAATACCGGGGGTACCGGCATCAGATACCATCGCAATAGATTTATTTTCTTTTAATAGCTGGATCAGATGGCCGGTTTGGTGACTTTGATTATAACTATGATAGGCGAGCATTTTTTTTTTAATATTATAGTGTCGAAGCAGGATTGATGTTACGCGGGTATCTTCTGCGGCGATGATATCAACAGAGTTAAGTATATGAACGGCCCTGAAAGTAATATCAGCCAGATTCCCAATCGGCGTACTTACCAGGTAGAGTATACCGGGATTGATTACTTCCACGTATTAAACTCCCCAGTCCCGGCAGTACCTGAAATCCTGGTTTATCGTTCGGTTTGATAGCTTGGCTATGATCGGAGGACGTCGTTTGAATTGAAATATCTGAATACGTTTTTGAATATCTTCGACCATTTTTTGTGGAAATCCCTGTTTTATCAGCATCTCCCTCGAATATCGCAAATCAACCAGATAATGGAGCAGGGTATCAATTTTATCATAGGTATAACCAATTTCATCCTCATCTGTCTGGCCGGTCCAAAGATCAGCTGATGGGGGTTTGTCGATGATATCTTTTGGTACTTTGAGATACTCTGACAGCTGCCGGATCTGTGTCTTATATAAATCACCTATGGGGTTAATGGCACTAGCCAGGTCACCAAAAATCGTTCCATATCCCAACAGAAGTTCAGTTTTGTTACTTGTTCCAATAACCAGGGCATGGTGTTTGAATGAGTAATCGTAGAGGAAACACATGCGTTCCCGGGCCATTCGATTTCCCTGTCGAAGCATGTCTGCCTCCGGATCATGCTTGAAAAAGGCATCAACCATGGCAGAAATATCATATATTTCACTGTGTATTTTAAGATCTCTGGCGACCATCTTGGCATGATCCATACTTTCGGGATTACTGGTCCGAAAGGGCATAATTAATGCAGTTATATCCTCAGGGGGGAACGTTTGGGCACATAAATAGGCAACGACAGCAGAATCGATACCGCCGGATAAACCTAAAACCACTTTTTTAAATCCGGCCTTGGTGGTTTCCGTCCATAGAAATTTTTTTAAAATTCTCTTCACCAATTCCGGATCGATTTGTAAATAACTCATAAGTAACTTCCGATATGGATACTAAAAATATAAAAAAGATTCTGAACATATAAAACAATTTTTAATCTGGATATTAATTTCTAGCAAAGTTGCTAAATTCCCAAAATTTTTTTCCACGAATTATTAGTCGAAAACTGGATCAGACCGTTAACTGGCACGAATTTTAGACAATGACATGAAACAATTTAGTTCATCAAAAGACCTATTGCATAATAAATTTCAAATAATTAGATGTCCACCAAGAGGATGAACGTCCACTTCATGGTGTGATTGCAAAATTGGTATGACTGAATCATATAGCTATTTAATTTTTTAGAATAAATTAGTGAAAGTTGTTCATAATTCGTAAAACTTGTGGATAAAGTCTCGACGATTTTGCATGAGAGAATTAGATTTAAGTGAGAACAGGAGAGCATGAGATAGAATATAGGAGATCTATTTGATCTCAATGATGAATCTATGTAAACTTAAAAGATAAATAATAGTAAATTACTATTTTTCAGATTTCAAATTTTGAATTCCGAGAGCATTGTTCTGAGGGAAAAATTTGATTCTGGGATTCTGGGATTTTGGGTATTAAGAAAGAAATAATAAGATGTGTTCAATATTAGGAATATTCAATATAAAGTCGAACCAAACGGAACTCAGGAAACAAGCCTTGAATATGTCCAGAAAGCTAAGACATCGTGGACCGGATTGGTCGGGAATTTATGTAAATGATCAGACAATCATCACTCATGAACGTCTGGCCATTGTTGATATTGAAAATGGATCTCAACCCTTATATAGCAAAGATGGAAAATTGGTTCTGTCAGTTAACGGTGAGATCTATAATCATAAAGAGTTAGAAGCTGCCTTAGGGATTAACTATGAATTCCTTACCAAATCTGATTGTGAAGTCATTCTGGCATTATATAGAGAAAAAGGAGCCGGATTTTTGAATGAATTAAACGGGATATTTGCCTTTATTCTCTATGACAATGAATCTGGGGATTATTTCATTGCCCGAGATCATATAGGTATCATCCCTCTGTACACCGGTCATGATGAGCATGGAAATTTTTATGTTGCTTCTGAAATGAAAGCTTTGACGGATGTCTGTAAATCAATTGAGGAATTCCCACCGGGACATTATTTATCGAGCAAAGATAATAAATTAACAAAGTATTATAATCGTCCCTGGATTAATTATGAACATGTGAAAGATAGTCAGACGAACAAAAAGGAATTAAAACAAGCTTTCGAAGATGCCGTACACAGGCAACTCATGTCCGATGTTCCCTATGGTGTTTTATTATCCGGGGGGTTGGATTCATCTCTGATTGCTTCTATCGCCAAAAAGTATTCGGCCAAACGAATAGAAACAAATGACCTCGCCGATGCATGGTGGCCGCAGCTCCATACCTTTGCAATAGGTCTGCAGGAATCTCCGGACCTAAGGGCTGCAGCGGAGGTTGCGTCATTTATCGGATCAGTACACCACGAATTCCATTTTACAATCCAGGAGGGATTAGATGCGCTGCATGAGGTAATTTATCACCTTGAAACTTATGATGTTACCACCGTGCGAGCCTCGACACCGATGTATCTGATGGCCCGAAAAATAAGAGCAATGGGTGTAAAAATGGTACTTTCCGGTGAAGGTGCAGATGAAATGTTTGGAGGATATCTATATTTTCACAAGGCACCGAATGCTGAGCAATTTCATAAGGAGACAGTCAGAAAGATAAGCCGTTTGCATCAATTTGACTGTCTTCGGGCAAATAAATCTATGGCTGCCTGGGGTGTTGAAGCACGTGTTCCTTTTCTTGACAGAGAATTTTTAGAAGTGGCGATGAACATCAATCCACAAAGTAAAATGGCTGGTGATGGCCGCATGGAAAAGCAGATTCTCAGAGAAATATTTACTGATTACCTGCCTGAATCTATATTGTGGCGTCAAAAGGAACAATTTTCAGACGGGGTCGGGTATTCATGGATAGATAATTTAAAGGAAGTAGCAGAGAAAGAAATTTCTGATCAACAGATGGAATCAGCCAGTTTCAGATTTCCTATAAACACGCCCCCAACAAAAGAGGGTTACTTCTACCGTCAAATTTTTAATGAGCATTTTCCAGGTGATGTCGCTGCTAAATGTGTTCCTGGGGGGCCATCTGTTGCATGTAGTACACCAGAGGCATTAGCCTGGGAAAAAACCTTGAGTGAAGTAATTGACCCATCCGGAAGGGCGGTGAAAAAAATTCATAAGGACAGTTATTGAGATCCGCCTGATTCTTCATGTATGCTATTGTTGAAATGCGATTAATCGCTTCTTTACGATCTTTTATTCTCGGAATACAATATTGTCTCATCTTACCATAATAGTTCTGGTACCAGGTTTCAGAGAGTCAGGGAAGATTCGCCAACGCCACCATGATTTTTTCGTGTAATCTATCAACGCCACGTCTAGAACCGGTATAATTATTTGCAATCATCGAGAAACTTAAGAATCTTCCGGATTTAGTGGATACATAACCTGAATGTGCACGCACACGCGTGATAGAGCCTGTTTTTGCCCGAACATTCTTTGCTGCTCGGGTTCCTCTTCCCATATTCTTCATATAGCCAATATCATCCGGATCACCGGCAATTCCAAGCGAGTTATAGAAACTATCGAAATAGGGTTCTGCACAGATTTGTTTCAATAATTCTGCAAACAGCCGGGTAGAGGTAACATTTGCCCGGGATAGTCCGGAACCGTCATTTAAGCTCATACCCTCTGAATAGATATTTTTATCCTTCAGCCAGTCTTCAAAGACAGATAAACCATTTTCAAAGGAGCCGGTGCCCATAATTTCTTTCCCAACAATTTTTAAAAGCTGATCAGCGTATAAATTGACACTTCTTTTATTAAGACGATAAATGATATCTTTTAATGCAGGTGATTGTGATGAATATAGAGCAGTCCGATTTGTTTTAACGCTGCCCATCTCTCTGGCCGTTTTTGGTTTACCTTTGACCTGAATATTATGCCCGGCTAATTTTTTATACAGTATCTGTGCGGCAAATTTTGCCGGGTCCGGCAAGGCACCCTTTATTGAAAATTCTTTCACACCGGCGGGGATGGTTCCTTCCAACTGATGAAAATATTGCCAGGGCGCTGCATATATAAAAGCTTTAGCTCCCCCTGAACCAGGAGGCCCGGTTTTCATATGATTAAAAAAGGTGAGATCCTGTACAACCGGCTCTGTGCGGATTACCGTTGCTTTGCCACCTACCCATCTGGCCGGCTTAAAGTACAGGTGATAGAGGTTTTCGTTTATGCATAATCCACTGGTGCTGGCTGCATAATAATTTCCAATATCACTCCAATACCAATTAGCAGGTAAAGGCATATAGTCAAGATATGAGTCATCAGCGATAATATCGCCATTGATTACTGTAATTCCTTTAGAGATTACCACGTTTAACCACTGATCGATCAGGTCGTCAAGGGAGAGTACACCTTCCATATTGGGTGAGCCCAAGGTTGGATCTCCCTCACCCCTGATATACAGGTCTCCCATTAGAATTCCTTTCTCGTTAATGGTTCCGCTGTACTCAAGTGAGGTGTTGAAGATTTTTTCTTCTCCCAGGAGATCAAGAGCTATAGCTGAGGTCAATAATTTTAAGTTTGAGGCGGGGGTCAGGCTTTTAAGACTATTAATATCAATAATGACCTGATCATTTTGAGTGTCGAGTACATACAAACTCCACTCACCATGAATTAAATTAGGCTTTTGCGGGATTGAACGTGCCAGTTTTGTAAGATTGTCATATGAACTTTTCCCGGAAGGAGCAAAATTACCAAATAAAAAAAGTAAGGTTAATGTAATATATTTGATTGGCATGAAAGGTCCTTGTTAAATTATGCGGATTAATTTTAAATTTTATTGATTGCGATCTGATTAGGAAAAAAGCGGGTGTAATGGAAAAATATCTGAGTGCGAAAGGGGGGACTTGAACCCCCACGAGCTTGCGCCCACTAGACCCTGAACCTAGCGCGTCTACCAATTCCGCCACTTTCGCATATGAAATATAAATTTAGCCAGACATAAAATTAAAAGCAATATTTTGCAAGGCTTACTTGCTCACAGAAGATATTTTTTATATGTTTGGTGTCTCTGAGACCGGAAGGTCCAGTCAGTTTTATAAAATATCAGCGCATACTTTTGATAGAAAGATAAATTTAAATGGGTGAAAAAGTAGTTGTAACAAACAGAAAAGCAAGATACGAATATGAAATTACCGATAGTATAGAGGCCGGTCTGGTCCTGGTGGGCAGTGAGGTCAAATCGCTTCGTTCAGGCCGGGCTAACTTATCTGATGCGTATGCCCGGGTGATAAAGGGAGAAATATGGATAATCGGAATGCATATTTCTCCATACAAGGAGGCTACGATTCAAAATCATGATCCTCTAAGAGAACGCAAACTACTTTTACACCGTAATGAAATAAAAAAACTGTCAAGGAAAGTAGAGGAAAAAGGATTTACTCTGATTCCTTTACGTATGTATTTCAAAAATAACAGAGTAAAAGTGGAACTAGGAGTTGCCAGAGGAAAGCGACAGTATGATAAAAAGGTAGCCATTGCACAGAAGGATGCAAGAAGAGAGATGGAACGGGAACAAAAAAAGTTTAAATTTAAAATATAGACATTAAACGTCAAATGTCAAATGCGAAACGGGAGACGTGGAGCACGAGATATAAAAAGAAGTACCTGGTTAAGCAAGAGATCGTCTATGGTATCTGTTTAACCCGGCAAAATGAATACAGGAGAATTTTAGATGTCTTTTCCCACATTGAATGAACAAATGGATGTTATCAAACGCGGAACCGTTGAATTATTACCGGAAGAAGAACTGGTCAAAAAAATCGAAAATTCAGTCAAAAAAAATAAGCCCCTGATTATAAAACAGGGATTTGATCCAACAGCACCGGATATTCATTTGGGACATACGGTTGGTATCAGAAAACTCAAACAATTTCAGGACCTAGGTCATCAGGTTGTCGTCATTATCGGCGATTACACCGCAATGGTCGGCGATCCTTCTGAAAAAAACAGTACACGCCCAAGGCTTACCCACAAAGATGTCATGAAAAATGCTCAAACCTACCAGGATCAGTTTTTTAAAATTCTTGATAAAAATGAAACACAGATCCGTTTCAATGGTGAGTGGTTTAGTAAAATGACTTTTGATGAGATTATGGGATTGGCCGCAAAGTTTACTGTTGCACGAATGCTTGAAAGGGATGATTTCTCAAAAAGATACGGTAATCAACTGCCTATAAGTATTCATGAATTTTTTTATCCTCTTATGCAGGGATTTGATTCTGTTATGATTAAAGCAGATGTCGAGTTAGGAGCGACAGAGCAAAAATTTAACCTGGTCATCGCTCGGCAGATTCAAAAAGAATATAATGTTGACCAACAGATTGTTCTAACATTGCCTGTACTGGAAGGATTGGATGGTTTCCAACGGATGAGTAAATCACTTGGTAATTATATAGGTATAGATGAATCCCCTAACGAGATCTATGGCAAGGTTATGTCTATTCCGGATAAACTGATATATCCCTATTTTGAATTAATAAGTGATGTTTCATTATCTGAGCTGGCAGAAATAAAATCAACCCTCGAAAAATCTGATACGAATCCGCGAGATGTAAAAAAATATCTGGCAAGGGTCGTGGTTAAAATGTATCATGGAGAAGATGCTTCAAAAAATGCTGAATCGGAGTTTGAACGTATCTTTGTTCAAAAAAAGATGCCCGATCAGATACAACAGGTATTAATTGAAGAGAGAAATTGCCGCATTGATGATTTATTGATCAAAACAAAAACCGCCAACTCAAAAAATGAAGCACGGCGATTAATCCAGCAGGGTGGTGTTACCGTAGATGGTGAGAAAATTTTAGATCCATTTACATCAGTATCTATTGAGAAAGAAATAATACTGAAAGTGGGAAAAAGAAAATTCGCAAAAGTCAGGGCCAAGAGTTAAGTAATTTTATTGATACAAATAGTTCGGGATTAGAATAGCAAAATAGCTTATTGCATCGCTTTGCGATAAGTTTCGCGATGATAGTTGTCATAAATTATCAAACGATTCAGGGCATCAGGATCATTTTCAAAGATTTTGGCAAATTTTACATAGTGAGCGTCAAAAAAAGTTTTGAGGTATTTATTGTTTGGTTGTTCATTAACAACTTTTTGAATAGCATCCAGAACTTTTATGCCATATACCCTTGCTTCGGCATGATTACCCTCTTCGAACAAATACAGAGCTTCAAAAAAATCGGGCTTGGCCTCTCGTAAGGGACGGGTTCGGGCATTGGTTATCTTTTGTAATTCTTTTAAGCGGTTTGACCATCCTTTTGGATATTTAGAAAGTGACCCGATATTTCCCAGGTTTTGGGCATCATCATAAAAGGGCATTCCTAAATTTACAGCATAGCCATCCAGTTCTCCGGCCAGAATTAAGAAACAGTAATAATCGATAAAATGTGTTAGGGCATCGAAGGCAATTTTACTGTGATCGAATAAATACCCGGGTTGGTAGGTGAATTCCCATTCCTTGTCATAAAAGCTCTCTCCGGAGACACTTTTGATTTGAAATTGTGCTTTATACATCTTCTCATGACTTTTTACAAACATCGTCTCTATCATAATAAAAATACTAATATCGATATCCGTTTCATATTCATCATCTGTCCAGGCAAAATTATTAATAAAATCCTGAATATTGGTTGCCAGATCCTTAAGATTATTAACTTCCTCAGCGGGAAGATAACCAAAGTCGATGGTGACTGCAGCTTTTAATACCTGAGCGTTGGAAACATTTACTAAAAATAGAAGAAACAAAAGAATTGAACTTATCAGAGTTTTCATGAAGCCCTCCTGTTTAGGAATATAAATGTTCCCGTGAAACCCGGGCAGAAACATTGCATGTAATCTCATATGGAATCGTCGTTAATTCTTCGGCGATTTCATTTATGGAAATCTTCTTACTGTCTGATTGCCCATAGAAAATAACTTCATCGCCCGTATTACATTTTAGCTCAGAACCGAGATCAACCATCACCATATCCATACATATTGTGCCAACAAGAGGATAAATTTTATCCCGGATAATGACACGTGCTGTGTTTGTTAGCCTACGATTTATCCCATCAGCATAGCCGGCAGGAATCACACCAATATGTGTATCTCTTTTTGTATAGAAACGCCGGCCATAGGAGACGGGTTCATTTTTTTTTATATATTTTATCAATCCGAGTTTGGAACGTAAGGAAAGTACTTCTTTTAAGTTCCAGCTTAATTTAAAATCCGGAGAAGGCGGTTGACCATATAACATAATACCCGGACGAACCATATCAAAATAAGAATCGGGATATTTCATAATTGCAGCAGAATTTGCCAGGTGAAAAATAATATCTTCTTCCAGAACTTTATTTGCATATCTCCGGATTTCCTCGAATCGTTCGATTTGCAACAGGGTATAACTCTTATCGGCCTGATCAGATGTGGCAAGATGCGAATAGATTCCCCTCAGGTCTAACTGTTTATCATTTTTAACATCTTTTATGATATTTTCTACCTGGTTTTCTGAAAATCCAACACGGTTCATTCCAGTATCAAACTTAAGGTGAACCGGAATCCTCTTGGATTTGTTGTATCCATTTTTTTTTATAAAAGCTAATTGTTCCTTTGAAGTTATAGTAAGATGTAAATCATGCTCCAGAGCTTCCTGAAAGTAGTCTGGTAATTGCGCACCAAATACCAATATTGGCTGGTGGATGCCAGCCTTGCGTAGCCTTATCCCTTCTTCAACAAAGGCAACACCGAGATACTCACAACCGGCCTCTAAGGCGGTTCTGGCCACCTCAATATCTCCATGACCATAAGCAAATGCTTTTACCACGGCCATTATTTTGCGTGAACCAATAGATTTTTGGATAAGCTCAATATTATGATGTAAATTTACGTGTGAAATATATGCAATTGTTGGGCCCATTAGTCTGTTAAAAATTAAATTTACCTGCAATGTCGTCGAGTGTTTCACCTTTTAAAATTGTTTCCACCTGATTTCCTTCCACAAGGTATTCCGCTATTATTGGACGTAAATTATAATTTGAAGCAAGTACCTGTCCATAGGCGCCGGCACCGGTAACGGCGATATAATCCCCTTCTGTCAAGTTTGGAAGAGATTTGTCTATGGCAAGAAAATCAGATGTTTCGCATACCGGCCCAACTACATCCACCGGTTCTGACCCAGCATCAGATTTAATAAGGGGTACAATCTGATGATGGGCATTGTAAAGGCTTGGTCGTATCAGATTATTCATGGCAGCATCAACGATATAAAACTTCTTCTGTGGTGTTCTCTTTACATACTGGATTTTTGAAATAAGCAGGCCGGCGCTTCCTAGTATCGATCGACCCAGTTCAATCAGAATCTTTAAATGGCTGTTTTTGAAGGGTTCCAGTAATTTTGGTAAGATATTATTGATATATGTTTTTGGGATACCTTCCGGATTTAGCTGATTTTCATAATCAATACCAATACCACCTCCGAGATCGACATGTTGTATTGGGATATTTAATTTTGCCAAATCCTCGATTAGCTGCTTGATAAAGGTTACGGTCTCTATATATGGCTGTGCGGTAGAAATCTGTGAGCCGATATGCACATGAATTCCCGATGGTTCAATATAAGGATATTGGACCGCCTGTTTGTATAATGATAAAGCAGTTTTTCTGTCGACTCCAAATTTGCTGGATAGTAAACCTGTGGATATATAGGGATGGGCGCCGGCATTGATATCCGGATTAACGCGTATGGAGATAATAACTTTTTTCTTCAATTTCCCTGCAATTATGGCCACAGATTTTAATTCGGCTTCAGATTCTATATTCAGTGAATGTATTTCATCTTTAATTGATGTTTCGATCTCTACTAACGATTTTCCTACTCCTGCAAAAACAATTTTTTGAGCAGGAATACCTATCTTCTTTGCAAAATATAATTCCCCTCCGGATACAACATCAGCGCCAAAACCCATCTGCTTAACAATATTTAAAAGGGCCGGATTATAGTTTGCTTTCAAGGCATAACAGGGTAAAAAATCCAAAGAACCGGCATGAGATAAAATCTCGTGGCAATTCCTCTCTATTTCACTCCTGCTGTAAATATAAAAAGGGGTGGGATAATTAGAGACAAAGCTGTTTAAATCAATCTTTTCAAGACAGAGGTGTCCAGAGGTATTATAATATAGAATTTTCATGTATCTCTTTATGATTATTGGGGTTCAAAGCAAAATAGCAAATATGTGTTATTTTATCAATATAAATTTAACATGATACAACCAACAATATTTCATTGCTCAACAACAGTGTAGTGAAAAAAAACTAAAAATAATCATGAAAAAATAAAATTTCTTTAAAGAATAACAGCAAATAATGCGATGATTAAAAATAGGGAAGTAAATATGATTCAGATTGAGAATTTTCCTTAATTATGACATATCGTTAAACGGAAAGAAGTCCTGAATGGGAGGAAATATGAATAACCCTGGTACCCGAGTCTACTATGCTAACAATGAGTCATTGACAAAATATTTTGGTGAAATCAGCAACATTCCTCTTCTGACCTCAGAGGAAGAAGTAAAATTAGCATCAAAGATCCGTCAGGGCAATAAAAGGGCACTAACCCAGCTAATTCAGGCCAATTTGAGATTTGTGGTGCGGGTGGCGTTGGAATATAGAAATCAGGGTCTGCCCTTAGAGGACCTGATTAATGAGGGCAATTTGGGATTAATAAAAGCGGCTAAACGTTTTGATGAGACAAAAGGTTTTAAATTTATTTCCTATGCCGTCTGGTGGATCAGGCAGAGTGTTTTGCAGTCTTTAGCAGAACAAACCCGAACCGTTCGCCTACCTCTGAATAGAATAACAGCCATCAATCGGATTGGAAAAACTCATGATTCCCTGGAACAGATCTTTGAACGCGAACCTACTCAGGAAGAAATTGCTGAGAACTTAGAAATGTCAGCGGGTGAAATTAATTTCATTTCTCAATTGCCGGGAAAACAACTTTCTCTTGATGCTTCTATCTCATCTGATGAAAAAACAAGTTTACTTGAAATTACAAGTGATGATAACCATCTATTACCTGACCAGCAGGTAACAGACCAATCATTAAAAGAAGAAATAGAGAAGGCGCTTGAAAGCCTCTTAAAAAAAGAAGCAGATATCCTTCGCATGTATTTTGGGTTTGGCAGCGAGCGTCCTGCAACCCTGGAAGAAATTGGCGAAAAATTCCATATCACCAGAGAGCGGGTTCGTCAAATAAAAGAAAAAGCGATTATCCGGTTGAGACATAAATCTCGTAGCAGACATTTAAAACAGTTTATTGATCAATAGGGATTGTTTCCAACTTTTCAGGTATTTAAGTTACACCATCTCACTGACTAAATATTGATCACACCTTGTTTTCTTCTCTCCTTTTGATTAGATTTATCAACTTTATTTGTGAAAACCATCATATAAAAGTATTAAAAATTTAAAGGATCATATGAGCTATCAATCAATCGTACTGGTTAAGCAGGTACCTGATACAGCCAATATTTCAGGACAGGTTATGAAACCTGATGGAACGGTTAACCGGGCAATGTTGCCAGCTATTTTTAATCCTGAAGATAAGGTCGCCTTGGAATTAGCGCTTCAAACACGCGACAAATTTGGAGGAGAAGTCATCGCATTGACCATGGGTCCGCCAAAAGCATCTGAATTGCTGCGAGAATGTCTGTATATGGGTGCAGACCGTGGCATTTTAATAAGTGACCGAAAATTCGCCGGTGCTGATACCCTGGCCACCTCATATGTACTTTCCGAAGCAATCAAAAAAACAGGCTCCTTTGATATGATTTTTGCCGGGCGACAGGCTATTGACGGCGATACTGCTCAGGTTGGGCCTCAGACGGCAGAAAAACTAGGATTGCCCCAGGTTACCTACACCGAAAAAATCGAGAGTTTGGAGAAGAAAAAAATTACGATCCGACGCAAGATTGATGGTGGACACGAAATTCTTGAATGCCAGCTGCCTGTTCTGATAACGGTTATAAAAGATGCAGCAATCCCCAGACCTTTTAAAGCCCGAAGAGTGATGGCTTTTAAGAATGCAAGGTCTTTGGTCGAATTAGAAAAAATGATGGAAGGTAATTCTCTACTCTATATTGATGATCTAAAAGATGAATATATATCAAAGTTCTTGTTTATTGAAACTTTAACCATGGACGAGCTGAAGCTGGAAGAGAGTCGTTGTGGCTTACACGGGTCACCTACAAAAGTATTTAAAATTGATTCAGTTGTACTCGGCGGTGGTGAGCACATCAAAATTGAACCCACCAGGGATGGATTAGGCCTCCTGGTTGATAAACTGATGGACGATCATATTTTGGGATAAAGGTTATTTATGGAAAAATTTGCAAATGAAGTATGGATATTTATAGAACAAAGATCTGGAAAGCCGGCTGATGTAAGTTTCGAGCTTCTTTCAAAAGGAAGAAAATTAGCTGAAGCTTTGAAAGGCTCATTAAAATCTGTCGTAATTGGAAGTGAAATGAAAGATGTGGCCCAACAAACATTCCAATACGGAGCAGAAGAATGTCTGCTGGTTGATCATCCGGATTTAAAAGATTATAAAACTGTGCCTTATAGTCGGGTAATGAATGATCTCGTCTCAAAACACAAACCACGGATTGTATTATATGGGGCCAGTTTTATCGGTCGGGATCTTGCCCCAAGGGTTGCCTCCTATACCAGAAGCGGCTTAACAGCGGACTGCACAGACCTGCAAATTTCAGATCTAAAGTATTTGCGGCAGGAATATAAAGATCTTCTTTTGCAGATACGACCGGCCTTTGGAGGGAATATTATTGCAACAATTATTACACCTAATGTTCCTATTCAGATGGCAACGGTCAGAGAAGGTGTAATGGAAAACTTGCCCCTGGATAAAGCAGTACCGGGTAAAATAATTGAAATTGCTTTTACACCGGAAAAGATTGATAAAATGATTAAGATCATCGAAAGACACCACGAAGAAAGTAAAATCAATCTTAAAGGAGCACCCGTTATTATTGCTGGTGGGTATGGGATGGGATCAAAAGAGAATTTTCAATTATTGCACGAACTGGCTCATGTGATAGGAGGTGAAGTAGCGGGCAGCAGAGCGGCGGTAGATGCCGGATTTATTCCCCATGAACGTCAGGTTGGTCAGACAGGTACTACGGTAAGACCAAAATTATATATTGCCTGCGGAATTTCCGGTGCTATCCAGCATCGTGCCGGAATGGAGGATTCTAATAAAATTATCGCCATTAATACAGATCCGGAAGCACCGATATTTGATATTTGCCATTATGGGATCGTAGGGGATGCAGTTGATGTAATCCCGAATTTGATTGATGTATATAAACATAAACTAAAATAGAGGATTTCGATGCCAAATTTTTTCACTGAAAACTCGGATATACTTTTTCAATTTGAAAACCTCGATATAGAAGAAATTGTAAATCTGACCGAAAACTTCTACGAAGAAGCAAAAGAATATAATTATGCACCTACAAACTATGCTGACGCTTTGGAAAATTACCGTAAAATATTGGAAATAGTCGGTGATATTTCCGGTAATTTTATTGCTCCTCGTGCCGCTGGAGTTGATGAGCAGGGAAACATAGTCGAAAATGGCAAAGTTGTCTATGCAAAAGGTACACAGGAAAACCTCAAACAACTGGCCTCAGCAGAATTGATGGCTGTAGAGTTCCCGCGCAAATATGAAGGTCTGAATTTTCCCAAAACAATTTATATGATGATGGTCGAAATTCTATCACGCGCTGACGCCTCGTTAATGAACATATTTGGGCTGCAAGATATCGCTATAACCATATCTAAATTTGGGAACGAAGAACAAAAAAGGGAATATCTGCCTGGTTTTGCTTCAGGTGAATATACCGGGGCCATGGCCCTGACTGAACCTGATGCGGGATCCGATCTCCAGGCAGTAAAATTACAAGCCTATCAAAATGAGGATGGGCAGTGGTTCCTGCGTGGTGTCAAAAGATTTATCACAAATGGTGGCGGTGAGGTTTTATTAGTGTTAGCACGTTCTGAAGCGGGTACCAGGGACGGAAGAGGGTTAAGTATGTTTGTCTGTTACGGGGATGATACTGTAGTCGTTCGACGTATTGAAAATAAATTGGGAATTCATGGGTCTCCAACAGCAGAACTTCAATTTAACGACACACCTGCTGTTCTGATTGGTAAGCGTAAATTTGGATTAATTAAATATGTTATAGATTTGATGTATAGCGCCCGACTGGGCGTATCAGCACAGGCACTTGGTATCTCTCAGGCTGCTTATGAAGAAGCATTATCCTATGCCAAGGCGAGAGAGCAGTTTGGACAACCAATTTATAATATTCCTCCGGTAACCAATATGCTAATTGATATGCGTGTTGCCTTGGAGACAAACCGATCGCTTTTTTATGCTACATGTAAATGGGTAGACACAAGGAATAAATTTGAAGAACATATTGAGAAGCTAAAAGTAGCAGGTAAAAATTTTCAGGAAGAATCCGATCGAATGAAGGAAGCAAACAAAATCTGTAATTTATTAACACCGATGACAAAGTATGTTTTAACCGAGGCATCGAACAAAATCACCTATGACGCACTGCAAATTCATGGCGGTGCCGGTTATATGAAAGATTTTACCATAGAGCGTCTGGCGAGGGATGCCAGAATAACTAATATTTATGAAGGAACCTCCCAATTGCAGATCGTGGCAGCTGTTGGTGGGGTCATCAAGGATATATTAGAACAACATTTTGAGCAGAAAATGAATAAATCTTATAAAGGTGCTTTGGTAAAACTGGCCGATCATCTTAAAGAAATTAGAGAAATTTTTCTGGATTGCCGTAAATATGTTGTTGATAAAAATGATCCTCGCTTCCAGGATGTGGCAGCAAAGGAATTGGTAGAATTATATTCATTCTTATATGTTGGTTTTCTTGTTTTGGAAGAAGCAGAAATAAACCGCCGCAAAATTTTTATCGCCAACCGTTATATAACCAATGCATTAGCAAACGCACGAAAAAATTCAGAATCAATAAAAAACGAACAATTTTCTGATCTGTTGCACGCAGATGAAATTTTGCTATAATTCTTCATGGAAAATCAAGTGCTAATTATTTCAGGTATCTAAAAAAAGGGCTAAAATATTTTTCCCCCGATTGATATTTAAATTGAGGTTTTGTCACACACTCTTTTATTAATCCTGATCTGGCTTTTTAAAACTGCTTCCGTTATCAAGGTATTTTATCTGCAAACGAAAAATATTTTTTTATACAATACTGTTTAAGCATCGCCTTAAAATATTAAAGGAGAAATTTCGTGAGTTATAAAAAACCAGATTCAAAAAAAGATTATGCTTTGATACTCGGTGCTTCAAGTGGATTCGGGGAGTCCGTTGCCCTGGAATTAGCCGCAGAAGGTTTTAATATTTTTGGGGTCCATATGGATCGTGGAGCCGGATTGATAAAAGTAGAACATATCAAGCGCCAGATCATGGATCTTAATGTGGAAGCACTATTTTTTAATGTTAATGCGGCATCTGATAAAAACAGGGAGCAGGTAATTCAGAGGATTACGGATCACTTTAAAATTAAAAATATAAATGGCAAAATTAAAGTTCTTCTCCATTCCCTCGCTTTTGGATCATTGGCACCTTATATTCATAACGATCCCAAAGAGAGACTTTCCTCAAAGCAGATGGATATGACGTTGAATGTCATGGCGCATAGTCTGGTGTACTGGTCAAGAGATCTGCTGCTTGCGGACCTTTTTACCCACGGGACTAAAATTTATGCAATGACCAGTTCCGGATCGGTTCGTGTGACGCCATATTATGGTGCAATATCGGCAGCTAAGGCGGCATTAGAGTCTCACATCCGGCAGTTAGCATTGGAGTTTGCACCATACGGAATCACCGCTAATGCACTTCGGGCTGGAGTAACTTTCACACCTGCCCTTCGAAAAATTCCCGGACATGAAACAATGATCGACCTTGCCCTGAGCCAAATCCCCTTTAAAAGACTAACGCAACCAAACGATATTGCAAAATACATTGCAAGTCAGGTTACATCAGATGAAGTTTGGAATACTGGAAATATTATCAATCTTGATGGTGGTGAAATTGCTGTGGCATTTCACACGCCACTAAAAAAGTAAAAAACAAATTGCCGAATCATACAATGCATTTCTTTATCTATAAAACATATGTTCAATTTTAATACATCGATCCATTACAACTTCTAATCCAGCTTCGCGTGCAAGGTCTGCTGCTTGTACATTTACTATTCCTAATTGCATCCAGATTATTTTCGCTTTTATACTGATTGACTCTTGTATTACAGGTAGAATTTGATCGGGTTTGCGGAAGATATTGACAATTTCGATTGGGTCAGGAATTGCTGCAAGGGTAGGATAGCATTTCTTGTTTAAAATGTTGTCATATTTTGGGTTAACCGGATAGATATTGTATCCAGCACCTATAAGATAATTTGTGACTCCATAGCTTGGTCTGTTTGGTGAAGCGGATAATCCAACAATAGCAATGTTTGTATATTTATTTAATATAGCTCTGATATTATCATTGATTTCTGATTCAGGCATTTTAATGTCTCTCTTCTCATATTTAATGACGTAAAGATTATAAAGACTAAGGCTTATTTATTTGTTCTGCCACCCCAATTCTCAAGACTTATGTTGGATCGCTTCCTATTACTGTAGCGAGACAAAGTCCGGATCCCCTCTGACTGTAATCGCTGATAAACATGACGGAAGTTCAGACCTATCTGATTCGGAGAATGGGCATCAGATCCTATTGTGAGAGGTACCTGATGTTTTTTAATCATTTTTAACCAATCGTATCCCGGATAGGACTCCTTTACTGATTTACGAAATCCGGATGTATTGATTTCCATTGACATGTCATTTTTTAATATTGATTTTAATAAAATCTCTACTTTATCTGGAATAAGTTTGGTAAAAGAGTACCCGGATACCTTAATGATATCAACATGTCCGACAACATCAAATAATCCTGTATTTATACCCTGAATAATAGTTTTTAAATAATCTGTATATATTTCCTCTCTTGTTTTGTCAGGGAAGTTATAATCAAATACCCAGTTCCCTTCCGGCCAGTGATGGAGAAAATGTACAGACATAATTACAATATCAAAGTTATAAGAGACAAGTATCTTCTCAATAAAATCTTCAAATCCCTGATAGTAATCGGCTTCAATCCCAAACCGTATTGTAATTTCAGGATACAGAGATCTCATTTGCTCTATCCACCCCGCATAGACATTCAATTCTTTATAGGACATGCGATGTGCAATGTCAAAATTATCCGGCAGGGGAATATGATCTGTAAAGGCGATTTCACTTAAACCAAGTTTAATGGCCTCTTCAACGTATGAACAAATCTCACCCTCGGCGTGCTTACAGAGTTTTGTGTGAATATGATAATCGATCATTTAGGTTTGTATATGATAAAAACAGGTCAAGAGAAATAAAAAAAGAGAACAAAGTATAGTTTGTTCTCTTTTCTTTTCAAAATTATATGGTAAAGGATTATTCCTGTGCTCCAACATACCGGTCCTTTGGAAAAAATCTTAAATAGATAATATCGGAAATTATGATTGCTTCTTTTGAATATGGATTAATTCCCCGTTCATAAAATTCATTATCGATTGTAACTGAAGCTTCCTTCCACGCAGTTTCATCATTTATCAGGTTAATGAAAGAGAGAAATTCATTTTCATTTTTGCTGAAGAGTTTTTTTATAATTTTTTTCCTTGCCCGGCCAACAATTATACCATTCAGATCTTCCAGTGGTGCATCAGATTTAATTTGATTGGCAACAAAATTTGCCATATCATCTGCAACGCTTGATTTTACTGCAGGTGCTGCGGCTGTGACAACTTCTTCTTCTTCCTCTTCTTCCTCTTCTTCAGCAATTTCTTCCGGTTTCATTTCACCCAGTTCAATATCCTCTACTTCCACAGCAGGCATACTATCCTCAATATCTTTCACATCATCTATTTTTAAGGTTTCTTCCTCTTTAAGTTCAACTTCTTCTTCAGCCGGGGCTTTTATTGGATCTAAACTTTCAGCGGTTAAAATTAACTCCAGATCTGAAAGTGAGATTTCCGATTGTCCCTCTTCATTCAATTCTTCAATAAGTTGCGTGTAAGTATCAAGATTGCGATCTTTAAATGCATGGAGCAGCACATCAAGTTCGAGTGATTGAACTTCTTCTCCTACAGCTTCCTTCATAAAGCCTGTCATGGTTTTTATCGTTTTTAGGGTGGTTTCCAGACGGTTTTCCTTAAAAGCGTTCTCATCAATCTGGGCGATTAATTGTCCGAATTGCTCACCAGAGATTTCTCTCAAATACTTGGTATTAAAATAGTCCGATATGGCATCTTTATAATACTCATACTTAAAGAAGTATTTAAGCATATTATAAATATCGATAGTAGAAACGACTTGCTGGTCTTTAAATATGAACTGATTGAGGGTTCTGTGTGGTTCAATTAAGTAGTTCATTTCCAGTTTTACAGCCCGCTCGATGAGTTGATTGAATTTATTGATATGAAACCGGGCGTTTTGTTTTAAATAGTCGAAAATCTGATCAATCAACATCCTTACTTCCGGCATGTCATAGTCAAACCGGTCGCTGGAGTTGAATTTTTCCTCCTCCTCCCGGATCCATAATTCAACTTCCTGGTCGAGGAAGTGTTTTATAGATTCTGGAATTTGTCGGGTTTGGATATATGCGAGCGGGATGTCATGCATGTTAGGATCTGAAACAACCTCGTCTCTTACTTTTTTTATCAGAACATCAACTAGCTTTTCAAGCATTGTAAATCTCCCCTTCTATCAATAGTAGCGCCGAATTTAAAAGTCTTCACTTTTATTTACAAATTAATATTATGACTTTATCAGATTCACCCAAACATTTCTGGATCTGGGCCCATCAAATTCGCAGAAAAATACACCCTGCCAGGTACCTAATTGAATCCGGCCGTTTTGAATCAGAATTACCTGAGAACTGCCAAACAGACTGGCTTTAATATGTGCAGCCGAATTGCCTTCCATGTGCCGGTAATTATCTTGAAAAGGAACAATTTTGTTAATTTCCATCAGTATATCGGCTTTGACATCAGGATCGGCATTTTCATTGATGGTAATTCCCGCTGTGGTGTGTGGAATAAATACATGGCAGACCCCTTCCCGAATTCCGTTGCTGCTAACAATTGATTGTAACTGAGCGGTAATATCAATAATTTGTGTTTGTTGGCTTGAACTAACAGCAAATTTTTCCATAGATCCCATCCCCTTAGGTTTTTAATTTTTTCTTTTTTGCAGCCGGAAAAAGAATATTGTTTAAGATCAGCCGGTATCCGGGAGAATTTTTATGCAGTGATAGTTCCGTTGGAGGATCTCCCACCTGATGCGTATAGTCTTCAGGATCATGACCGCCATAGAAAGTAAACGTTCCTTTTCCCTTGTTGCCGTGAATGTATTTTACTTCGTTACTTCCTTCAATTTTCCCCATGATGACTATGGAGGGTTTAATTTTTTCCTCCCGAAACATGGTAGTCTGACCCATAAATCCCTTAACTATGTTGACGTGATTTTGAGTAAGCATGGTTGGAATGGGATCGTATTTTGCTGAGAACTCAAATAAAGTGAAGTAATCGGTCTCGGCATCGCGAAGACGCGGACGGTGACTTGGCGGTGTATCAATATCACTGAATTCGTAGATACTAGGATTTAAGAACAGACTAAAATCATAAAAAACGAGTGTCTTTGAATAGTCGAGTTTATCTAAATAATTTATATCTGCGGGATCATGATCGAAGGGAACAGCACAAATATCTACGTTTTCGGCTGCGAGGGCAATATCAAGCGCATCGGTAGCAGAGCACATCGCAAATAAAAAACCACCAGATTCAACATACTGTTTTATTTCCCGTGCGACAGCACCCTTAAACTGGCTTACTTTCGAATAGCCAAGGCTCGTGGCTAATTTTTCACTTTCAATTTGTTGTTCAATATACCAGGGCTCATTTTTAAAACTGGCCCAGAATTTTCCATATTGTCCGGTAAAATCCTCGTGATGCAAATGAAGCCAATCATACCGTGATAAGTAGCCGGCCAGTACTTCCGTATCATAAACTTTATCATATTCGATTTCAGAATAATTGAGAGCCAAAGTGACGGCATCATCCCAGGGCTGAGAGGTAGGAGGGCTATAAACGGCTATTTTTGGGGCCTTTTCCAGCAAAATTTTATCCATATTATTATCCGCAATTGTGGCGTAAATATTGTTGACCTGAACGGCTGAAATCGATTCATAATAAACACCCCGGAGACGGCATTCACTTTCAAATATAGAAAGTTGAGGAACCAGAAAAGATCCTCCTCTATAATTTAACAACCACTCTACATTTGTATCTTTTCCCAGTATCCAATAAGCAATTCCATAGGCTTTAAGATGATCGGTTTGATTGAGATCCATTGGTATAAGTAAATAATCAGCTCTGGCAAAGTTGGTAATAAAGAGTATTATTATAAAGATTCTGGTCAGCATTGTCTTAGATTTGCTCCCGGGCTATTTTATCATTTAAGATTCTTGCCCTCTCACGAACATCCTGAATAAACAGGCTGTTTGGATATGCAACCATTAATTCGTGAAGAATATCTGTAGCCGCTTGAAAATTATTAAGCCCTTCTTCACTCTCAGCCAACAAAAATAATATCTCATCAAAGTACTTATCGTCAGGAATCTCTTTACGAAGAAATCTCAACACCTCTTTAGCGCTGTCATATCTTTTTAATCTTAAATATAGTTTACCGGCATTTCTTCCTGACAATGATTGTAAATTACTTTTTTCTTGACATAATTCCTCATATGCTTCGGCAGACTGGATGTACTTTTTCTGGAACTTAAGCAGTTCTGCATCAGCAAATTTTGTTAAAATCAGAGAGTCCTGAATAAAAGATTTAATAAGAAAATTTCGAGTGAGGATATCATTCATCAGTGGATCAGCAGCCGGCATATTTATCAATAATTGTTTTAGATGCCTATGCGCGAGGGTAAACTCATGATTAAAAAAGTAAATCTCTGCAATTTTATAACCGGATAAATTTTTCAAATCATTTTGAGCTACGAGTTGATAAGTACCTAGAGCCCGGTCAGTCTGATTTTTGGTCAGGTAGACATCTCCGAGTCGGATGAGAACTTCATCTCTGGTTTTACCACTCGAAACTTTATCCAGGTATATCCTGTAATACTTAATCGCCATATCCAGATCGAAATAATACTCGAAGTAAATATCACCGAGATTAATCAAACTTCTGGTAGCATATATCTGATTGTCTCTTGAAGACTGTTCGAATTCAAAAATCTCGATAGCCCTTTGCATACTTTTTGCGGATTCCTCATTGTGATCCAATCTATAAGCCCATGCAGCATAGGAACGACCCAGTTCGTATCTGGCCTGTAGTATCAATGGAGAAGAAGGGTATTTATAGATTAAATATTCATATCCTTCGATAGCATGATCAAAAGCATTATTGGCATAGGCTTCAGTAGCATATTGATAGAGATATTTACCGGAACTTCTGTCTGTTTCCATATTTTTATAAACATTAAACGCCTCAGAAAATTTTTTATCTTTTAAGTATATTCCGGCAAGAATTTCCTTTATTTTGATTTGATCTGGATTTTGCCTCAAAAAACTTAAGATAGCATCAGTGACCAAGCTATTTTTATTCCCTTTATTTGAGAGTAACAACAATTGACGTTGAACAAAAGTGAACTGTTTCGGGAATTTGATGTAATATTGAAGATAATGTTCACAGGCTTTTTCATAATTCAATTGAGCCCTGTAGAGATTGGCAATATCCACATGCAAAATCTCTTGTCGTTTCAGATCATGTATGGCTTTTGTGTATATCAAAATTGCTTCATCAAATAGCCGTTGTCTTACCATCGTTCCGGCTACCAGCCTGTAGGCAGAAGGGTCAGTCTTATTTTGCTGAAGAAATCTCCCCCACAGAGAAAAAGCTTGTTCCCGTTCATTATTGAGAAAATAAGCTTCTGCTAAATCTACGTGCCAATTACTCATACCTTTTTGTTCTTGAACTACTTTTTCTAAAAATTGGATAAGAATAGCATATTGTTGTAATTCGATATAGCAATTTTTTATTCCGGCAATTGCAGCCATGTTACGAAGGTTCTTTTTGTAGATATCCTGATAGATTCTTAGAGCATCATCATAATTATGTCTTTTCTCCAGGGATTTAGCTATTTTTAACTGGCTGTTGGAGGATTGCGCCAGCACCGGTTGCAGAAGCAAAGACGAAACCATAAAGACAAAAAAGAATTGTAGAATACACCAATTATGTTTTCGAAAAACGAGGCAAAATCTCATCACAAATAAGCATTCCTTTGTCTGTGAGCTGAAAATAACCATTGTTAATTTTTGCTAACTTCTCTTGCTCCAATATCTGAATATCTGATTTATAAACCTTGAGAAATTTAACGTTAAATCTTTTTGTAAAATCCATTAAACTAATGCCGCGATATGTTCTCAGGGCCAGAAAAATATGTTCAAACATTAGTTCTTCTTTGCTCAGGTCTTCACTGAAATCACGGGGAAGTTCATTATTGACAAGGGCTGCCATATATTTGGTAACAGATCTGACATTTGCCCATCTGTTCTCCATCCAAAATGAATGGGCAGAAGGGCCAAAACCCAGATAGGGAGTGTGATTCCAGTATTTATAATTGTGTCTTGAAAAGTGATTTTCTGATTTTGCGTAATTTGATACTTCATAGTGAATATAGCCTCTGTCCACCAAAACTTGATGTCCAATTTTAAAAAATTCTGCTTCATCATCTTCACTGAATTGTGAAAATTCACCTTTCACTTTTTTCCCAAAAAACGGTGTACCCTTTTCATAGCTCAGATTATATACTGAGAGGTGCTCCGGTTTAAATGAAATAACTTTGTTCAGGGAATATTTCCAATCATCAATCGATTGATCGGGCAAAGCAAAGATCAGATCAATATCAATATTGTGGAATCCAGCCTGGCGACAATTATTGATAGTATTTATAGCTTCATCAACTGTATGGATCCTTTCCGCAGCCTTTAATTCATGATCTAAAAAACTTTGGACCCCAATACAGATTCGATCAATTCCCAATACTGCCATCTCCTTGAGTTGGGATAATTGGACAGTGCCGGGATTTATTTCAATGGTTATCTCACAGGTTCTATCAAAATTAAAATGGTCAGCCAGCGTATTCAGAATTAATTCAAGATCCTTGGTGCTCAGAAGAGAAGGCGTACCTCCCCCAAAGTAAATAGTATCAAATAAAGCATCTGTTTGGATACGAGCAGCAGTAAGGTTTATTTCAGCTATCAAAGCACTTATAAAAGGCTTAATTAGCGAAGTTTCTTCGATGGAATAAAAATCACAATATCCACATTTGGACTGGCAAAAAGGTATATGCAAGTACAGTCCGGGATTGTAAGAAATATTCATTATTTTCAACGAATAATATCGGCAATTCTTTCAAATCTAACTTTCTTGAAGAAAAGAAAAACATCAGAGAATGAAAAATTACCTTCCCAGGAAAGATAGATGATAAGCGCCTCACCCACAATATTATCAAAGGGTACAAAACCCCAGGCACGGCTATCAGAACTGCGATCACGGTTATCGCCCATCATAAAATAATGGTTCTCTGGTATTTTCAAAGGGCCGAAATTATCTCGGCTACCGTATTTATTATTATCAAAGGTAGGAAAAGTATACCGTCCTTCGTTTTTTCTCATAATGGTGTTTTTGTCCATAAATTTCATATTGGGGGGTCGGGGAAATTGTACCCCGTCAACAAACACTTCTTTGTCTACAACCTCTATTGTTTTGCCTCCGGTAGCAATGCAGCGTTTAATATAATCAAGACTTGGATCTAAGGGATAACGAAAAATAACGACATCATTTTGTTTAGGTGTTTTAAAACCCGGAATTCTTACCCAGGGGATATCAAAACCGACATCTGTATAAGGAATCCCGATCCAATCGGGGGTACGCATACCGTAATTAAATTTATTCACAAGCAGAAAATCACCGATAAGTAACGTATCTTCCATTGATGATGTTGGAATCCGGTATGCCTGAACAATAAATTGTCTAATGATAAGGGTAGCAATCAGTGCAACAAATAATCCTTCAAAAAAATCCCGCGAGCGTTTATCGTTTTCAATTTTTCTCTTGTTCAAAAATATCCTCCTCTATGTCTTTTTTAACATAACGTCACACAATGGTTTAAAGTTTCAGGAATTATCGCTGTCCATAGATAGGACTGCAAGAAAGGCCTCCTGGGGGATTTCCACACTACCCAATTTTTTCATTCTTTTTTTACCCGCTTTTTGCTTCTCCAGTAACTTTCTTTTTCTTGAAATATCCCCCCCGTAACATTTGGCTGTCACGTTTTTACGCAGGGCCTTAACGTTGGTTCGGGCGATAACTTTACTTCCGATAGCGGCTTGAATGGCAACCTCAAACATTTGTCTCGGAATGAGCTGTTTTAATTTACGACATAAGCGGCTACCCCATTCATAAGCCTTATCCCGGTGGGCTATAATCGACAAAGCATCAACAATCTCACCATTGATCAAAATATCAATTTTGACCAGATCGGATTGCTGATAGGTATCGATCTCATAATCAAATGAAGCATAACCGCGTGACAGAGATTTTAGTTTGTCAAAAAAATCGAAAATCACTTCTGCTAAAGGCAATTGAAAAGTCATATCAACACGGGAAGAGTCGAGATAAAGCGTATTTGTAAAAACACCTCTGCGATCACGCGCCAGCTTCATGATATTTCCGATATAATCGGCTGGTGTTATTATTTGGGCAGTGATATAGGGTTCCTCAATATGATCAATATTTCCAGGAGGGGGTAATAAGGTTGGATTGTCGATTTCAAGCTGCTGTCCGTTGTTGAGATGGACACGATATACGACATTCGGAACCGTATTGATGATACTAATTTTGTATTCCCGTTCAAGCCGCTCTTGTATAATTTCCATATGCAAGAGTCCAAGAAAACCACAGCGAAAACCAAATCCCAGAGCTTTCGATGTTTCTGGTTCAAAAACTAGAGAGCTGTCATTGAGGAACAGTTTGGCGAGAGATTCGCGTAACTGCTCAAAATCATCACTATCGACGGGGTAAATACCACTATACACCATGGGGTGGATTTTTTTATATTTGAACAATGGTGCAGAGGCTGGTGACTTAACGGTGATGATGGTGTCTCCGACTTTGGTGTCATGTACATCTTTTGCACCTGAGATAAGATAACCCACCTCTCCTGCCTTTAATGAGTCGACGGGTTTCCGGGTCATTTTTAAAATGCCGATTTCTCCAACTTCAAAATGTTTTATCGATTGAAAAAACTTTATTCCTTCGTTTTTTGAGAACATTCCTTCAAAAACTCTTATATACGTGATCACACCACGGTAAGGATCGAAAACGGAGTCAAATATTAAAGCTTGTGCGGGATTATCTGCTGAACCCGATGGAGACGGAATTTTATCAACAATTGCCTCCATAAGCAGATCTACCCCTTTTCCTGATTTTGCACTCACCTGATAAATTTCGTCTTCTGCACAACCGATCACATGAACAATTTGACTTTTTACAGACTCTACCTGAGCGCTGGGCAAATCAATTTTATTTATAACTGGAATGATATGCAGGTCATTTTCAATAGCCAGGTATAGATTACTTAAAGTTTGCGCTTCAATACCCTGGGCAGCATCAACTACGAGCAAAGCACCTTCACAGGCGGCCAAGCTTCTAAAAACTTCGAATGAGAAATCTACATGGCCGGGGGTATCGATCAGATTGAAGGTATATGTCTCATGATCAGGTGCAGTGTATTGCATCTGTATCGCGTGCGATTTTATTGTAATTCCCCGCTCCCTCTCCAGATCCATGTCATCAAGAACCTGATCCACAAGATCGCGTTTGGAAATGGTGTTGGTAAGCTCAAGCATTCTATCAGCCAGGGTGGATTTCCCGTGATCAATATGGGCAATGATACAGAAATTTCGAATTTTATCTATATACATGTACTTTCGCCAGTTAGAATTTATATAGACTGAAAATTTAAACAAGAACCTTTAACTGCGCAATTAAATTAACCCTTGGGTCACCTGTTTAAAATTTCTTTGTCACTTTGGGAAAGATTTATTAGCTTTTAAGACAAAGGTTCTAAGGTGTAATTCATTTAAGATTTCATAATAATAAAAATAACTGAAGCCAAATTCATGCTAATGAGTTGGTAAATACATTTTTTAATGGTAATAATCAGTGTTTTTATTCCGACAATCATAAATGACACTTATTATAGCAGAAAATTCGATAACATATTTTCCTTGACTTTCAATATATTGAAAGTAAATTATTTAATTTAAAAGAGATAATTTATCGTGAATGCAAATCCTGAAAAACAAAATTTGAAAACTTGGTTACAAAATCATCCCAACTTACCCCGGCACATTGGTATTATTATGGATGGTAATGGCCGATGGGCAAAAAAAAGACGTTTTCCAAGGATCGCCGGACATAATGCGGGAATAGATTCTGTTCGCGAAGTTGTGGAAGCGTGTGGAGAACTTGGAATTGAAGTGCTTACACTTTTCACATTTTCCCAGGAAAACTGGAAAAGACCCTTATATGAAGTCTCAGCTCTTATGAAACTTCTGGTTACGACATTAAATCGCGAGATTAGAGAATTAATGGATAAAAACGTACGGATAACCTGTATTGGAAATTTGGAAGATCTGCCGGAGCTAACCAGACAGAGTATGATGGAAGCTATTGAAATGACCAGGGACAATACAGGCCTGACTTTAAATCTTGCTCTTAGCTATGGAAGCCGAAAGGAGATAAAGGCTGCTATTGCTGGCATAGTTGAAGATGTTGTATCAGGAAAAATTGCTCCGGATCAGATTGATGAGTCATTGATTAGTGACTACTTACAAACATCTGGCCTACCGGATCCCGATCTGGTTATAAGAACAAGTGGCGAGTTCAGAATCAGCAATTTTATGCTTTGGCAGATTGCCTATGCGGAAATATATGTGACAAATACATTATGGCCGGATTTCAGGACACCAGATTTATATGAAGCGATCAATAATTTTTTGAGGCGCGAGAGAAGATTTGGAATGGTTACCGAACAATTATATTCTAAAAGCTCGCTCCAAGAATCTTAATGAATGAAAAACCTCCCGACAACAAGGTAACATCAACCAAACTTCATATTACCATAAAAGATTTTTTTCTGGCCTTCTGGAAGACAATTGTCATTTGGATGATTATTGGTATTTTTGTTACCATAGCGCTTCATTATGAGGTCGATAAAACACTTATTGGCTCGATCGTAGTTGTTTTCGGCCTTATTACCCAGGCGTTTATTGGTTTAATTAGTATAATAGCCCTCGTACCGGTATTCGGCCCAATCATAGCAAAATTACTGGCATTACCGATCTTCTGGATGATAAATGCGCTTGGTTATTTCGTCTCGCTGGTGGCGATTAAAAAAGGATATTCAAGAGATGTATTGAATTATAGAGTATTGACCGTTGTCTTACTGATCGGGATTGTCATTGGTTATATTATAGGGAAACTTATTTAGCAAATTGGTTGAAAAATCCAGGATATTTTTTTTGTCTAATACTGCCGTTACACTTACGTTTATTTTTTTCTAATAACACAAAACAGCCTATTTAACAAAGTCAGCAAATCAATCATCCAATTATTCTATGAATCCTTACTTAAAAACAATTACCGAATTATATGGATTACAAAAATTTTCCATCAAAATGGGATTGGAAAATATCTCAGAAATTTGTGATCATTTAAATAATCCGCAGAATTTGTATCCTGTCATTCATGTGGCTGGTACCAATGGTAAAGGTTCGACCTCTCGTATGATTCAGGCAACTCTGACTTCCCATGGATTAAGAGTCGGTTTGTATACCTCGCCCCATTTAGTTGACTTTAGAGAAAGAATAGTGATCGATGATAAACAGATAGAAAAAGACTACATTGTTGAATATTGGAGAAAAATTTCACCGTTGATATATCAGCTTAAAGCAACGTTTTTTGATACTACTACGGCATTGGCTTTTGAATACTTTGGATATAAAAACATCGATGTTGCGGTAATTGAAACCGGGTTAGGCGGCCGCCTGGATTCAACCAATATTGTGAATCCTGTATCTGTTGTTATTACACCGATTGAGATTGACCACACTAGACAATTAGGAAATAATTTACAGTCTATTGCATGGGAAAAGGCTTCGATTATTAAAAGTGGATCAACGGTATTTGTGGCAAAGCAGAAGAAGATGGTTCGAGAAGTATTGGAAAAATGTTCTTCTAAAGCAGAGATTTGTTACAATTTCACAGATTCCGTTAGAATTGATAAGATAAGGGCCGGGTTGGACTATCTCAATTTTAATTTGGTTGATAAATTAAGGAAGCATAAATTTAACCAGCTAAGATTGAATCTTGCCGGATTTTATCAAACCAGTAACGCTGGTTTAGCCTATTTATGCTCCCGCTGGTATCTGGAAAAATTAGAGTTTTTATTTTCAGAGGACCTGTATCGGAAAACTTTGGAAAATATTACCTGGGCAGGGCGTTTACAACTCGTATCAAAATCTCCTTTAATCTATTTTGATGTCAGTCACAATTATTCCGGATTTAAAAACACACTAGAATTCGTAGATCAAATTATTAACAGTGGTAATCGTTATTTACTTCTGGGTTTATTGAATGATAAGGCTTATAAACCCATCATAAGGCGGCTACAAAAATCTTTTCGAAATGTGATAATTACTGAACCCGTGCACAACCGCGCACTTCCTGCAAAAACAATAGAGAAGGAGTTACAAAAATATGGCGTAAATTCAACAACTTTTATTTCCCTCAGGGATGCTTATGACACGATTGTTCAAAATCTGAATAAAGATGATGTTTTATTTGTCATGGGCAGTCATTATATCATTGGTAAATTACTTTAGTTTTCAGCCAAAAAGCACTTGACTCAATACTAATATCGGCTTAAATTCCATCAACTGCGAAAAGCTCCATTTAAGTTTTCTCGCCTAAGGTGGATTCAATCATGCTCGTATCATACAAATGGGATTTCATACAGAGCGCAAAATTGTACCAATTAAACGAACACGTTATAAGAAATAATTATTAACAAGACTATTATATACATCCTTTGAAATTATCATCGTTAAATAAAAAGCGTATCCCCAATATGTAACTTGCATTTAAATCGCCTATATGCCGGGCCGTTGTTTACTATTATATTAAGCAGAATTTAATTTTGTGGCATGTATTCCTGGCTTATTGACTGATAATCGAGTGTATTTGCATATTAGTAAGGAAATTAGTGACGGATTTCGGAGGGAATTAAATTGAGTTTAAATCGAAGAAAGGTTTAAATCATATGTTGGATATTGAAGAACTAAAAGAGAAAAAGATTTCTGAATTAAATAAAATTTCTCAGGAAATGAACATATCCGGATATAGCGGCCTTAAAAAGGCTGAGTTAATATTCAGGATTTTGGAAGAACAGACAGCCCAGGAGGGTCTGCTTTTCTCCAAAGGGGTTTTGGAGATCTTGCCGGACGGATATGGTTTTTTACGTTCACCGAATTATAACTATCTACCTGGTCCTGATGATATATACATTTCACCTTCGCAGATAAAAAGATTTAACCTGCGGACAGGCGATACGGTCACCGGGCAAATTCGTCCCCCGAAAGATAACGAAAGATTCTTTGCCTTACTGCGGGTTGAAGCGGTAAATTTTGAATCTCCAGAAAAAGCAAGAGAAAGACTATTATTTGATAACCTTACACCGCTTTATCCTGAAGAACGCATCAATCTGGAGACGAAGCCACGTGATTTCTCTATGCGTATTTTAAATTTGCTAGCCCCTATCGGAAAAGGCCAGAGAGGAATGATTGTTGCTCAACCCCGCACCGGTAAAACTATTCTCTTACAGAAAATAGCAAATTCAATTACGACGAATCATCCGGAAATAGAGTTGATTGTTTTACTAATTGATGAACGTCCCGAGGAAGTAACTGATATGGAGCGTTCGGTGGATGCTGAGGTTATCAGTTCTACTTTTGATGAACCAGCAGAACGACATGTACAGGTTGCTGATATGGTTCTGGAAAAAGCAAAACGTTTGGTTGAGTACAAAAAAGATGTTGTAATTTTACTCGATAGTATTACACGTCTGGCAAGAGCCCACAACACGGTGGTCCCACATAGTGGAAAAATTCTTTCCGGTGGTGTGGATTCAAACGCCCTGCATAAGCCAAAGAGATTCTTTGGAGCTGCAAGAAATATTGAGGAAGGAGGCAGTCTTACAATTATGGCCACCGCCCTCATTGATACGGGTTCCCGTATGGATGAGGTTATTTTTGAAGAATTTAAGGGTACGGGTAATATGGAACTCGTTCTGGATCGCCGTCTCACCGATCGGAGAATATTCCCATCAATTGAATTAAATAAATCAGGTACTCGTAAAGAAGAATTACTGTTGACCAGAGAAGAGCTATCACGCGTTTGGATATTGCGTAAATTGCTGAACGAGATGAATATTATTGAGGGTATGGAATTCCTGCTCGAAAAAATGAGGGAATCAAAAGATAACAAAGATTTCTTAAGATCTATGAATGCCTGAAAATCAATATAGAAAATTTTAGTCTGATTAAGAGATTCGATTCAAAGCCCAAGACGCTTTCTTATTCTGAAAACGATAGCCTAAATTTTCTTTTGGAAAGATACACTTGCACATACTGATTCTTAATATTAAATTAGCAGGCTTAATATTATAATGATATCAGGAGTACTAAAAAATGAAAAAGGATATACATCCGGAATATAAAATATCACAGATTACTTGTGCATGTGGTAGCATATTTCAAACCTATTCAACTGTTGGTAACATGAAAGTAGAACTTTGTTCCGCCTGTCATCCATTTTTTACAGGTAAACAGAAACTTGTTGACTCTGCAGGCCGGGTTGAAAAATTCTTGAAGAAATATAATAAAAAGTAGCCATCCTCATTGGGTGGTGTGATAGGCTATAAACGGAACATGACGGGATTGAAACTCATGTTCCGTTTTTTTATTTTGCTATGGAAATCATTCAGAGAATAATGTAATCAATATGTAGGAAAAATATATGAAGACAAAAAAAATTGAAGAGAAAATAATGCCGGTAGGGGGACAGGCCGTAATTGAGGGGGTTATGATGCGGTCACCCAAGCGTCTGGCTACAGCTATTCGAAGAACCAGTGGAGAGATAGAAGTTAAGACAGACGAATACATTTCATTGATTCAACGAAAAAAATTATTTGATGTCCCGATTATCCGGGGGGCGATAACCCTAATTGAGGTGATGATTCTGGGTATAAAGACCTTACAATGGTCGGCGGATAAAGCCATGGAAGATTTAGAAGAAGAGGATATAAAGAACGGTAAAAAGGTTAAGAATAAAAAAAAGCAGGGTTTGTCAACTGCAAGTGCAATATTTACAGTTGCAATTGCACTGACAATTGGTATTGGGATGTTTTTTATCTTACCTATCTATCTGACGACAGAGATCTTTAACATAGAAAAAGAAGCACTACTTTTTAATTTTGTTGCCGGCCTCATCCGAATATCTTTCTTTTTACTCTATGTTTGGGGCATTTCATTTATGAAGGACGTCAAACGTCTGTTCCAATATCATGGAGCTGAGCATAAATCAATTTTTGCATTTGAAGATAAAGTATTTCTTTCGCCGCAAAATGTACAAAATTACTCAACTTTTCATCCCAGGTGCGGAACGAGCTTTCTTGTAATCGTGATGTTAATATCGCTTATATTTTTTGCATTTTTGGATACGATTATCATCTCATTTACGGGAAGTATCAGTTTTCTCACCCGTTTAGTCACACATATTCCTCTTATTCCCTTTGTAGGGGGTATATCATATGAAGTACTGAAGGCATCGGCAAAACATGCTGATTCAAAAATTGTTAGGTGGCTCATTACTCCGGGTCTGGGTTTACAAAGAATAACAACCAGTCAACCGGATGATAGTCAGGTTGAAGTCGCAATTGCTGCATTACGAGCAGCATTAGGCGAGGACTATAAGGATGAATTGGTGGTAGAAGAATCGACATCATCAGCAAAAGCTGAGGTTTGAGAGGGAAATATGCTTGAGTCTAAAATCGAAAAAATCCGAGCCAGAAATGAAGAATTAACACAAGAACTATCTAAACCGGAAGTTGCATCTGATCAGTTAAAATTCGGAAAACTGGCCAAAGAGCAAAATGATTTGCAACAGGTGATCAGCCATTATGACTGTCTTTATAAAATTATCCTTCAGTTAGAGGATGATCAGCAAATTATTGATGCTGGAGATGATGAGGAACTGGTTGCTATCGCGAAGGAGGAGATATCGGATCTTTCCTCAAAACGTGCAACAATGGAAGAGGAATTAAAACATCTTCTTATTCCCAAAGATCCAAATGATTCAAAAAATTCAATTGTAGAAATACGTGCCGGAACAGGTGGCGATGAGGCTGCTATTTTTGTGGGTAATCTCTATCGCATGTACACGAAATTCTGCGAACGAAAAAAATTGAAAATTGAACAACTCAGTTCCAATGTGTCAGAAAGAGGTGGTTTTAAAGAAATTATTTTTATTGTAAGTGGAGAAAACGCCTACGGTATATTAAAATTCGAGAGCGGCGTACATCGCGTCCAGCGTGTGCCGGATACCGAAACACAGGGCCGTATCCATACATCTGCTTCATCGGTAGTTATTTTACCAGAGGCTGAGGATGTAGAAGTTGATCTCAATCCTAATGATTTACGTGTGGATGTTTACCGATCTTCCGGTCCCGGGGGACAGAGTGTTAATACGACAGATTCTGCGGTAAGGATTACACATTTGCCTACAGGAATTGTCGTTACCTGCCAAGATGAAAAGTCACAATTGAAAAATAAAAACAAGGCAATGAAAGTTCTGAAGGCCAGACTTTTAGATAAAGCACAATCTGAGCAGAATGAATCAATTACCTCGCAACGAAGAAAGTTGGTAGCGGGGGGTGATAGAAGTGCAAAGATCCGAACTTATAATTATCCTCAAGGGCGGGTGACTGATCATAGAATTAATCTTACATTATATAAATTGGAAAAAGTTTTGGAAGGTGAACTGGATGATTTTGTTGAACAATTACATATCGCGGATAGGAATGAGCAGCTTCAGGAGGAAACTGCTTAAGATAAAGCAGGTTTATCAGTAATTTTCATTGTTAATATTTTAATACTAAATGGTATATAACAACTGCACGCAGTTTATATTTCGTAACTATAATTCACATATCTTTCTTCCTTAAACTGACAACATCCATGTCAATTCAGAAAAATCCCCTAACTATAGTAGAACTTATAAATCGCACCAGCGATTATTTTAAAAAAAAAGAAATTAATAATACCAGGCTAAGTGCAGAATGGCTTCTTTCTCATGTTCTTAATCTTGATCGGATTCAACTCTATCTCCAGTATGATCGCATTCTAACCAGCTATGAATTAGATGCTTTTCGGGAATTAGTGAAAAGAAGAGCCGGACATGAGCCCCTGCAATATATTATCGGTGAAACAGAATTTATGGGCTATAAATTTAAGGTTTCGCCTTCAGTTTTAATACCCCGCCCGGAGACCGAATTGCTGGTTGAGAAAATTTTACTTCTGAGAGAAATCATTAGAAGTAAAAATCCTGTTATTTGGGATATCGGTACAGGAAGTGGATGTATCGCCATCAGTATTGCTTTGCTCTGGCCGGAAAGCAGGATCGTCGGTAGTGATATATCAACAGATGCTCTTGAAATTGCCCGGGAAAATATTATGCTGAATAAAATAGAAAATTCTATTCAGCTGATTAATCATAATATTTTATTAGATGATGTTCCCGTATCCTTACAACCGGACATCGTGGTTTCGAATCCTCCGTATATCGGCATTAAAGAAATGGACAGTTTGGATGAAGAAGTAAAATTGCATGAGCCTAGAATGGCCTTAACGGATGAGAAAGACGGACTCATCTTTTATGATAAAATCTTCTCGTTGATTGAGAAGGGGCTTAAGAGTAAATTCTTTTTGTGTGAGCTTAGTGGGACTCAGTCTGCTGAAATTATAAAGCGGGCTAAAAAATTAAATGTGAGAGAAATACAGATTTTTAAGGATTTGAATGATATTCCCAGAATTCTCCAGATCCGAGGAACTTAATTTATGAACAAAAAAAAGTTAAAAAAACAACAGATGAATATAATTTCTTTTGTAAAAAGAAGAAATTCAGTTACCAGTATACAGGAAATTAAACAAGCAATTTGTGTAAGCAAAAAAAATATGCATCTATTTGAGAAGGCCATTGATTTGTTAATCCAGTCGGGCAGGTTGCAAAAGGATTCAAAAAGCGGGGGGTATATCCTCTCTTCTAAAACGAAAAAGATCATAGGGGAGTTAAGGCTTACACGGAGTGGTTTCGGGTTTGTTGTTCAGAATGATGATGATGCAGATGTGTATATAAGCAGAGATCACTTAAATACCGCTTTAAATAAAGATATCGTAGAGGTAAAACTCTATGCACGACGACGAGGGAAAAATCTGGAGGGATTTGTTACAAAAGTCATTGAACGCAAGAAAAGTCAATTTGTCGGTACTTTTCATAAAACAAATTATTATGGATTTATGGTCCCTGATGATCGCAGGATATACAGAGATTTTTTTATTCCCAAGGAAAAACAGAAAGATGCCAAGGAGGGGCAGAAAATACTGGTTGGATTAGAAAAATGGGATACAGATCATCTGAATCCAGAGGGAAAAGTGTTGGAAATCCTTGGCTTTCCAGGTGAGGCAGGTGTTGATGTTGCTGCAGTTGCCTATTCTTTTGGGATAGCCACGACTTTTCCTGAGCGGGTTGAGAAAGAAGCTTCACAGATTAAAACCGAAATTGAAGCAGGAGAACTAAAAAGGCGGTTGGATTTACGTGATCTGGAAACTTTTACTATTGATCCTGTTGATGCTAAAGATTATGACGATGCTGTATCTCTCGGCATTTTAGAAAATGGAAACTATTTGCTGGGGGTACATATTGCAGATGTTAGTTTCTTTGTTGCTGAGAACTCACACTTAGATAAAGAAGCCTTCAAAAGAGGTACAAGTGTCTATTTGGTAGATCGGGTTATTCCAATGTTACCAGAAAACATATCAAACAAAATATGTAGTCTGCAACCAAATGAAGATAAACTTACTTATTCCTGTATTATGGAACTTAACCAGCTGGGAGATCTGATTTCCTATGAAATAAAACCTTCAGTTATAAACAGTAATTTTAGATTTACCTATGAAGAGGCACAACAAATTATTGATGATAACAAGGATAGTGCTTTTGCGAACACTCTTATAAATATGATGCATCTAAGCAAAATTCTTTTAAAAAAGCGATTTAATGAAGGGGGGATAAATTTCGAAACCCCGGAAGTTTCATTTAACCTTGATCAACGAGGATTCCCCATCAGTATCATTAAAAAGGAACGATTGGACAGTCATCGTCTAATTGAGGAATTTATGCTAATGGCAAATAAAACTGTTGCACAGCACATCCAACGTACGGGCCTTGGTAAGGAAAAACGTCATTTTATTTACCGCATTCATGAAAAGCCTGACCGGGAGAAAATGAAGAATTTTTTTGAATTTCTTCACGCTCTGAAAATTAAATTTCAACCGGCAAAAAATGTTACTTCACAATATTTTCAGATATTATTAAATAGCATAAAAGGTAGAAAAGAAGAAATTGTAATTGAAGAGGTTGCCCTCCGCTCAATGATGAAGGCAGTTTATTCAACCAATAATATAGGTCATTTTGGTCTCGGTTTTGAAGATTATACACATTTCACTTCTCCCATTCGTCGATACCCTGATTTAACAGTCCACCGGCTCTTAAAGCAGTATGGACAGGGGAGCCAGGCGCAACAAAACCGTGAAAAGGCACAAATCCTCCAGAAAATATGTGAACAATCAAATATTACAGAACGTACCGCAATGGAGGCAGAACGTGAATCAATCAGACTAAAACAGGGGGAATACATTAGCCAAAAAATAGGCGAAGAATTTAAAGGCATCATCTCAGGGGTGATGTCTTTTGGCATATTTGTTGAATTGATAGATACCCTGGTTGAGGGTTTGGTTCATATTCGAAATCTCGATGATGACTTTTATATCTATGATGAAAAAACATATACATTAATTGGGCGGGATACAGGCTTTAAATTAAGACTGGGAGATGAAGTAAAAATTAGAGTAGATGAAGTCAATCTGGAAGAGGGTAAAGTCGATTTTGCCTTGATAAATTAATTAGATATTTGAAAATGATCATGTCGTTTTAAAAAGATTAAGTTATTTATTTATCGCATGCTGGAAACGATTAGTCGTTTTTTCGTACAAAAGTTAAAGTCTTTGAAAAATTTATTTTTAAATATAGATATTCCTGATGATTAACGGTTCTGTAAAATTCATATTTAAGATTACAGGGTTCTTGCTTATTTTTGCATCGACCGTTTTCTCAGCTGGCCAACCAGAATACGGCGAGTCGTTTTTTTCAGATACACTCAACTATAATGAGATTACTGATTCATTAAGTGCAGATTCCGTTCGAATTGATTCTACCCAGAACGATCAGAACCAGGGTGTACAACTTGAGGGACCTATAACTTATTCTGCATCGATTGTTAGTGTTAGTCGAACCGGTAATAAAATATATCTTGAGGGTGATGCAAAGGTTGTTTATCAAAATTTAACTCTTGTAGCAGAAAAAATTGTGATTAATCAGGATGATAAATCGATGTATGCCGAGGGAGTCATAGATACAATTGACAGTGAAGGGAATCCTGTTTACTCCGGAACGCCTGTCTTTTCGGAAAGAGGAGAGGAACCGATTCATGGTAAGACCTTGTACTATGATTTTAATACGAAACGTGGAAAAATCGGATATGGCAAAACAAAAATGCCACCAGGTTACTATAAAGGCGAACAAATCTATAAAATAACAGATAAAACCCTTTTGATAGAAGATGGTTATTTTACTTCCTGCGAGTATATCGATAATCCTCATTTTTACTTCCGTAGTCCTAAAATGCGTGTAGAGGTAAGCGAGAAAGTAGTTGCCAGACCCGTATATCTATATATTGCGGATGTACCAATTGCGGTACTCCCCTTTGGTGTTTTTCCAAATAAAAAGGGAAGGCATTCAGGTATTGTGATTCCTAGTTATGGTGAGAGCGCCTATGGAGGACGCTTTCTTAAAAATATGGGTTATTATTGGGCACCGAATGATTACATCGATGCCACTTTTACTACGGATTATTATGATAAACTGGGTTTTACTTATCAGGCGAATTTTAATTATATCATGCGTTATGTATTAAATGGAAGAATATTTGGATTCTATTTCCCCCGTGACCCAAACAGACCCGAACTCCGGAATCGCTGGGCGCTTCAATTTTCTCATTCACAAACTATAGATCCTACATTACGTTTAGCCGCCAGTGGAAAATTTCAAAGTGATGGCGATCTGGCAAAAGACTACGCTTCAGATATTAACCGGCGTGTTGATCAGATTCTGACCTCTAACTTAACCCTGAGTAAGAGATGGATAGGTACAAAAAATAGCATGCAGTTTAGTTTGAGCAGGACAGAAAATTTACAAACAAAAACTATTACCTATACCGCGCCAAATTTACGTTTTACAAGATCCCAATCGTCAATTTATGAAACCATTACAGGGAAAGCACCCCGTGGAGAGCGTACCTGGTATCAACAGATTAATTTTTCCTATAATGGACAACTACTAGGGAAAGGAGGGAAAGTAAATCTTGAGGATGAAACCTTTGAGACTGATGATAGGATCGGTGTGCAACATAATATTGGATTAAATTCGCCACAGAAAATTTTCCAATATTTTAATATTTCACCGTCCATCTCGTATAATTCTATTTGGGTTAATGAAACGACAGAAGCTGAGTATGATTCCGTAAATGACGAAGTAGCCAGAAATCAGGTTACCGGTTTTGCTATACGTCGAACTTATAGTGGGGCCATTTCGTTAAATACAACCATGTTTGGGCTTTTTGAGCCCAATATCGGTACACTAAAATTCATACGACATAAAATAGATCCCAGGATTTCTTTTCGCTTTGCTCCTGATTTCTCTGATCCCTCGTACGGTTACTTTACGGAGGTTGTCGATAGTTCAGGCCGGGTTATTCAGGTCGACCGATTCGGAAAAACGGCATTCAGTGGAACACCGAGAGGAAAAGCGCAATCGGTACAAATTGGGTTGAACAATTTATTTCAAGCAAAGATGGTAGATGGTGAGAAGGAATCTAAGGTAGATTTATTTACATGGAATTTTAATACAGGTATAAACTTTTTGGCAGATAGCCTTAAATGGCAGAATCTATCGTCAAATTTCCGGGCCTCACCGATTAAAGGTGTAAACATTACTGTAACAAGTCAGCATAGCTTCTATAAGAGAAATTCTCTAGGAAGTGGAGCGATAAATATATATACAATTCCCAGACTCCTGAATTTGAATGCAAATATGGGATTTTCGCTTGACCAATCAATTTTTAAAAGCGGTGCTGATGAGGAAACGGAAGTCGAATCCGAGGAGGGTGCTGCTGAAGTTTTGTTGGAGGAAGAAGATGATGAGGGCCGTGAAGATCTGTATTTTAATGAAGAGGATGTATCAGACGAATTTGCCGCCAGTCGTGTTAACATTCCCTGGCGAGTAAACTTTAATTTTAATTATAATTTAAATCGCAGTAATATTAATAAAATAGAACGTTTTAATATTAAGGCGACAGCAAATATTACAATAACAAAAAATTGGAAATTAAACTGGACCGGTACTTATGATGCTATAAAAAAGGATCTTGTATATCAGAGCATATCTATCTATCGGGACTTACATTGTTGGGAAATGTCATTCAACTGGCAACCGAGCATTGATTATTATTCATTTCGAATCAATGTAAAAGCAGATATTCTTCAGGATTTGAAATTAACTAAACATCCATCCGGAACAGCACGCAATGTTTCCTACTAAAAAAATGGGAATATGATGTTTTCTGAATAAGTAAGTTGTTTTGGAATAAAAGGATAACCAGGCAGGTCTATCATAAGGTATTACTCATACCTAATGAATTGTTTTATGATTGAATGTAATATCAGAAGCTATGCATGTACTCAAAGCTAAATATCAGAATCTGGACGAAGAAAAACGAATATATTTCTGGACAATTCTATTCTCCTTGTTAATACATGCTGTGTTTCTTCTAATATTTACTCAGGATATGTTAATCATTGATTTATCCCCTGAAGAGAAGGACCTTCCGGAAGAAGTTACGGTTGTGTTTCCGGAAAATAAACCGAAATCAATAGTAGAAAATATCAATGAAAACAACGAAATACCGGAGGTATCAGATCTCCTTTCTGATTTTAATTCTATTGCCAGAAGTAAACAACTACTGGAAAATATCAGAAATCAACCGATGAGTGAAGGCAATATTCCTTTTCCAAATCTGACAAGACCTTATTTGCAAAATAATTTTAAAACCCAATTTCAAACAAAAAAATTTACTAAAGAAGCACTGATCGGTAAGCAGGCAAGTGATGATATGATAAGAAATCAGAAAGATCAGAATCAGAAAAGTATGCAGGCCAACCAGAGTACAACAAACAACATCTATAGTCAAAAACAATTTTCTGCCGATCAGCTTGGTGACATAACCCTGAGTACTTATGCCTGGGAATGGGCACCATATATCAATGATCTAAAGCGAAAATTATACACTGTTTGGTTTACACCTGCAGCATATCACAGGCTGGGATTGATTCATGGATATACGGTTATCGAATTCAGTATATCCAGGGATGGCAAACTGAATGGATACAAAGTACATGAACATAACGGACATGAATCCCTTCAAATTTCTAGCGTTAATGCAATTAATGCAAGTTTTCCCTTTAAACCTCTTCCAGCTAATTTCCCGGAAGAGAAATTAATAATCACAGCTAAATTGATCTATCCGAATCTGAGAAGGAGTAACTGATATGATTGAGATTTTAGAAAGAGGAGGTTTCATGATGTACCCCCTCATTCTTGCTTCTGTAATTGCATTAGCGATAATTATTGAGCGTTTTTATTCTCTACGTAAGAAAAAGATAATTATTCCAGATATTATAAACGTTGTGGAGCATTTCAGTTCATTTCAAGATATGGAATTAGCCAAAAACATCTGTGCAAAATACAGTGGCCCGTTATCAAATTTGATTAAGATGGGATTGGATAATACAGATTTAGAACGTGCCGAAATAAAAGAGTTGATTGAAGATCAGGGACGTCAGGAGGTCCGGCATTTGGAAAGGGGGCTCACAATCCTCGAGACAATCGCTGTCATTTCCCCACTTATGGGGCTGTTGGGAACCGTTTTGGGTATGATTAAAGTATTCGCAGTGATTAAAGAGCAGGGTATTGGACAGGCGGCGGCCCTTTCTGGGGGTATTTCAGAAGCCTTGATTACCACGGTTACGGGTCTTTTTGTGGGAATACCAGTTCTTATCTTTTATAATTATTTTGCCAGAAGAGCTGAAAACTTTGTGCTGGATATTGAAAAATATTCTATTTTTCTTATTCAAAAAATAGGTAAGCTAAAAAAGACCAATTCTAAATAAAATGCTGATTTAAGCAATGAAGATGTGGTGAAAGAATGAAATTATCCGAAAAACCTGCAAGAAAGATAGGCATCAATCTTACGCCTTTGATTGATGTTTTGTTTATCCTGATTATCTTTTTTACTGTTTCATCGACTTTTATGGAGCAACCAGGTATTGAATTGAAACTCCCTGAGGCTGAAAGTAGTCAATCACATACGGCACAGAAAGTTATCGTCTATGTCGATAAAGATCAAAACGTGTTTTTAAATGATGATCCTGTAACGATTGAAAATCTTGCGGAATCTGTTGAAGCCTTAATTTCTGCTCAAACAGATAAAAGCATAGTATTACATGCCGACAAAGAGGTTGCCCACGGGATTATCATTGAAATTATGGATCTTTTGAGAAAGCGGGGCATTTATAAAATTATCATTTCCACGGTAAAACCATTTACGTCCAGCTCCTGAAGTAGATTCGGATTATATTTTTTATCACAAAATTGTCTTGGTTTGAATAACAGTCTAAATGTGAGTTGCGGACTTTGTCTTGATCAGGAGTTCTTGAGCATCTTAAGAGAAAATAAATTTTATTATAAGAATTTAACACGACTCGTCACTAATTATTCAAGTTCGCAAATCAGATTCTAACGGAGCAATAAAGATACAGATGGAGTATTTTAGAGATAATATCGTTCAGCCAGCAGTTAGAGAGAGACTCCAGAAGAGTTTCTTGAATAATCGTATTGCCCATGCCTATCTGTACTATGGTCCGGAAGGTGGAGGAAAAGAATCATTTGCATTGGAATTTGCAAAAGCAATTAACTGTGTAGATGAAAATATGAGGCCCTGTAATGTCTGTCCATCATGCCTGAAAATAAAACAGTTTAATCACCCCGACGTAAAATTTATATTCCCTGAATTAAAAACCTGGACATCAAAAGAAATTCAACAAAAATATCAGTTAAAGGCAGCCAATCCATATCTGAGAATTGAAGCAACCGGACCTACAAGTATATCCATAGACAGAATTCGGGAACTAAAAAATGAAGCGAAATTCACATCGTATGAGGCCGAGAGAAAAGTTTTCATTATTACAGAAGTTGAAAAAATGAAGCGTGAGAGTGCAAATTCATTTTTAAAATTGTTAGAAGAACCTCCGGATAATTTACTGATAATTCTTATTGCCTCTTCGTTAAGTGCAGTCTTAGATACGATTAAATCGAGATGTCAGGTTGTCTACTTCCCCCCATTCACTGTTGAATCTGCCCTGCAAATCCTGGGTCAATACAGATCTGTCTCAGAAAAGGACCGTGAAGTGGTACAAATTGCTCAGGGAAACTTAAAAGAGATATTTGAATTAATTGATCAGGAAAATGAAGATAAACGAAGGATTGTTTATGAATTTTTGAAAGCTGCTGCTAAGGGAAGTAATTATGAATTACACAAAATCATAGACTCCATCAGCCAGCGTAAAGATAGAAATTTCTTGCTGGACATTCTAAATTTACTTATTTTGTGGTTTAAAGATACAATCCGCATTATTTCTTCGCCAGAGAAGTTGCAATTGATCAACATTGATTATAAGGAAGAAATTATGCGATTTTCGAGGAGCTATGCAGATTCGGATTTTGATAAAATTCTTTTAGAAATTGATAAAGCAATTTCCAGCATAAAGGCAAATATTCATATTCCGTTGCTTTTAACCGTAATGGGAATTCAAATAAATAAACATCTGCACAGGATAAATTGATTGGTTGGGAGTAAAGTTAATGTCACCTGAAGTTGTTGAAATTACATTCAAGCGAAACAGAAAAAACTACTTTTTCAATTCAAATGATATTAGTCTCACAGTAGGTGACTATGCTGTTGTGGAAGTTGAAAAGGGTGAGGACTTAGGACAGATCACTCAAACGGGTAGACTTGTTATGCTCAAAGATATTAAACAAGAGCCCGGTAATATACTTCGTAAAGCGGAAGACGTTGATATCGAGAAACTGAAAGATAACAGGAGAGGCGAGACTTCTGCCTTTTACATAGGAAGAGAGTACATTGAAAAAAGAAATTTAAATATGAAACTTGTTGATGTTGAATACCAGTTTGATCAAAATAAATTGACATTCTATTTTACTTCATGCCAGAGAGTTGACTTTCGTGAGCTTGTAAAGGATCTAGCGAGTAAATATCGTACGCGTATTGAATTAAGACAAATCAGTGTGAGAGAAGAAGCAAAAAAACTAGGTGGCTTAGGGATTTGTGGTAAACAATTATGCTGTACCTCCTTTATAGAAAACTTCTCACCAATCTCCACAACAGATGCAAAGGATCAAAATCTTCCCATGAATCCATCAAAATTATCTGGCATATGCAGCCGGTTGAAATGTTGCATTCTTTTTGAAAAAGGGTTTTATAGCTCCTCACTCAAAAGATTTCCCGCTCTCGATTCTCCTGTTAAAATGGATAGAGGCGTAGGCTATGTCGATAAAGTTGATATCTTCAATGATAAAGTATATCTCAGATTTGAAGGTGAAGAATTTGAGGAATTCTCACTCAATGAAGTAAACAAACACTTAAAGTAAAAAGGTTTTGCTCTTTCATAGTCTCCTCCCAAATCCTATAATAAACATTTCTTGTACAGGAATGCATGAATCCGTATATTTTCCGCCCATGATATCTTTCAGTGAAAAGGAATAGAATGTTAAAAACTGAAAAATTGATAGTAACAAGTGCTTTACCCTATGCAAATGGTCCTATTCATTTAGGCCATCTTGCCGGTGCCTATCTTCCTGCAGATATTTTTGTCCGGTATCATCGTCTCCTAGGGAATGATATAATCTATATTTGCGGGTCTGATGAGCATGGTGTACCTATTATCCTTCGAGCCAGAGAAGAAAAAAAAACACCACAGGAAGTTGTGGATTATTATCACAGGAAAAACAAGGCAAGTTTTGAGGAGTTTGGGATAAGTTTTGATTATTACGGACGAACGTCATCATCAATTCATCATCAAACCAGTCAGGAAATGTTTAGGAAAATTTACAATAAAGGCGTTTTTGTTCTAAAATCGGATGATCAACTTTATGATCCGCAGGCAAAGATGTTCCTCGCGGACCGGTTCGTTCGTGGTACTTGTCCGAGTTGTAATTTTGAAGAGGCATATGGGGATCAATGTGAAAAGTGTGGTATTTCTCTTAGTCCTTCAGACCTGATAGATCCAAAAAGTGCAATAACAAATGCCAGACCAGTAAAAAAGAAATCGACACATTGGTATTTACCTCTTGCCGAATCACAAAAAGATTTGGAAATATGGATTGCAAGTCATCCGGAATGGAAACCTAACGTTTTAGGACAAATTAAAAGCTGGTTATCTGAAGGATTAAAGGATCGTGCTGTAACCCGGGATTTAATCTGGGGTGTACCGGTTCCGGAAGATATTGCTAAAAATGAAGGTGTTGATGCATCAGGAAAGGTATTATATGTCTGGTTTGATGCCCCCATTGGATATATTTCAGCTACTAAGGAATGGGCAATTAAACAGGGTGATCCGGAAAAATGGAAGGAGTACTGGCAAAATCCGGAGAGGAGGTTGGTTCATTTTATCGGTAAAGATAACATCGTTTTTCATTGCTTGATTTTTCCAGCAATGCTGATGGCACATGGTGATTATATATTGCCAGAAAATGTTCCTGCCAATGAATTTTTAAATTTAGAAGGGGAAAAATTATCTACTAGCAGAAATTATGCCGTATGGTTAGATGAATATTTGAAAGAATTCGATCCCGATCCTTTACGTTATTGTCTTGCGAGCATTTTACCTGAAACAAGAGATACTGATTTCTCTTGGAAAGACTTTCAATCCAGATATAATAATGAGCTGGCTGATATCCTGGGAAATTTCATTAATCGGACCCTAACATTTATTCACAAGAATTTTAAGGGAAGGATTCCGGAGAAAGGCAAAATCAAAGAGGATGACCAGCAATTAATATCGATTCTGTCGTCTATGCCCAAGAAGATAGGAAATTTCATTGATAATTATCAAATCAGACAGGGTATCCGTGAGGCGATGGATTTAGCACGCTTCGCAAACAAATATTTTAATGATCAGGCTCCCTGGAAAACAATTAAATCCGATCCCGAAAAATGTGGCACAACCTTAGCCCTATGTGTGGAGACGATTAAAACTCTTTCTATAGTCCTTGATCCTTTTATACCTTTTACCACCAAAAAAATTAGAAAACTCATCAATTTACCTGAAAATAATCAACAAAATCTTTGGGATCAGGCGGGGGATCTTACAATTCCTCCCGGATACCTAATTAATCCCCCGCAAATATTGTTTAAAAAAATTGAAGATGAAATTATTGATCAACAAATTGCCAAATTAAAAGGCAAAGATAAAATAGCAGAAACCGGGGAACAAAAATACGAATATATTACTATTGACGATTTTAATAAAATCGATTTGAAAATTGCAGAAATTATCCGGGCAGAAGGAATTCCAAAAACGAATAAACTGGTCAAACTTCAAGTTCGGCTTGAAGATGAGGAGCGTCAAATAGTCGCCGGGATTGCAGAAAACTATGATGTAGAAGAATTGATCGGAAAACAGGTTGTCATAGTAGCAAATCTTGAACCTGTTTCTATTCGAAGTGAAATGTCAAATGGAATGTTACTGGCAGCGAAAGATGGTAACAGGTTAACATTAATCACACCATTAGACAGGATAAAAAATGGTGCAAAGGTTAACTGACATCTGATCTGCGAGACCGGAAATATATATAGACGACGATTCATCATCATATGATTTGCTTAGCCGTTGAGGTTCTTAAATAGTGATATTTACCTTTTATATTGTCTTAAATTGGTTATTTATAGTATTTATTGGGGCCATTGCCCCGGTCTATTAATCTGAGGGTTCTATGTTTATTGATACCCATTCACATTTACAATTTGAGAGTTTTGATGAAGACCGAGAAATGGTCATTCAGCGTGCAATAAAGAATAATATTGATGCGATTATTACCATCGGAACCGATGTTGATTCTTCTATGGAAGCAATTAATATTGCTCATAAGTTTGCGGTTGTATTTGCAGCAGTAGGAATTCATCCTAATGATTCCATGAACGTTGATATTGATGAATTCAACAGGATAAAGACCCTTGCCAATAAGGATAAAGTTATTGCTATCGGTGAAATTGGGCTTGACTATTACCGGGACCATACGACACAATCAAAACAAGAGGAATCATTTAGGGAGCAAATTCGTATTGCACATGAAGTGAGCTTACCCTTGATTATTCATAATCGCGATGCTCATAACGATATTTTGTCAATATTAAAAGATGAGAAGGCTGAGAAAATTGGCGGGGTATTCCATTCATTTTCGGGAGAGATTAAATTTTTAGAGTCGGTGTTGACAGATAATTACTATATATCTTTTACAGGTCCGGTCACATTTAAAAATACAAATTACAACAAGCTAATTGATTGCGTTCCTTTGGAACATCTATTATTAGAAACAGACAGCCCGTTCCTTTCTCCTGTACCTTTTAGAGGAAAGAGAAACGAACCGGCACATTTAAATTACATTGCAGAAAAAATTGCTCAGGTTAAAGGTTTATCGATAGAAGAATTAGCTCACATAACAAATGAAAATACAGAGAATCTATTTCATTTAAAAGATCAATGGCAAACAAAGTTAAACCTCTGAAAAAATATGGTCAAAATTTTCTACTTAATGAAAATTATGCCGATAAAATAGTCGATTCTCTTGAAGGTCAGCATGATGATATCATAATAGAAATAGGGCCGGGAGACGGGATTCTTACAAAAAGACTGATTAAAAAAAAAATAAGAAATATTATAGCAATTGAGATTGATCCAAGACTTTCAGAGTTATTGGAGCATACATATACAAACGAGCTTACTGTAATACAAAAAAATGTTTTAGATGTTTCCTTTTCAGATTTTGACTTTGGTAGTGGTGTGAAAATTATTGGCAATATTCCCTATCATATTACATCAAAAATTTTATTTAAAATTATTGAAGGTGGCCCGAGTATTAAACGGGCTGTCTTAATGATTCAAAGAGAAGTTGCCGACCGTCTGTTAGCTAAACCCCGCGCAAAGGCATATGGGTATTTAACAGTTATCACACAATATCATAATAAGGTTCAAAGAATACTTGAGGTAGACAGGGAATATTTTTATCCAGTTCCCAAAGTAGATTCAACGGTCATTAGTCTCGAATCAAAGGACCTAACGTCAGATTTAAATGATTATATATTGTTCAGACAGATTTTAAAAACAGTATTTCAACAACGCCGAAAAATGTTACGAAATAGTCTCAAAAAGCTTTTGAAGGCTAAGCACATGGATATTATTAAATCAATAAATCTTAATTTACGTCCCGAAGAATTATCGGTTGACGATTATATTAGCCTTTCAAATGAAATCTCAATTAATGGTAAAAATTAAAGAAGTGCGAGAACAATGAAATATATTTCAGAAACAGATTTTACAGAGGTTTTAAACAGCATTCGTGATCTGATTGAGAAAAAAAACCAGGGTACATTATTAAATCTTTTAATTGATCTTCATCCTGCAGATATCGCAGATCTTCTCACTGTACTTAAAAAGGATGAAAGGAAATATCTCTTTCCACTTTTACCTACAGATAAAGCTAGTGCCGTATTGACAGAGCTGGATCCTCCAATTGTTGATCAAATATTAGAAGATGTTTCCGAGAAGCAAATATCATCTCTTGTCGATAAAATGGACTCCGACGATGCTGCTGATATTATTTCTGATTTACCTGACGAGATAGCCCAAAGCGTTCTTGAGCAAATCCCGGATGAAGTATCGGAGGATGTAAAGGAACTTCTCACATATGATGAAGATACCGCAGGCGGTATCATGGCTCTGGAGTTTGTTTCAATTAACCAAAAAATTACGGTTAATGATACAATAAAAGAAATCAGAAGGGCCAGAAAGAAAGTAAGTATCATTCATAATATTTGGGTTGTAGATAATAAAAATGTTTTAACAGGAAGTATATCTCTTACGGATCTTGTCCTGGCAAAAGGAAAGACATTGATTTCAAAAATAGTCAATAAAGAAATTAAATTTGTCTACACAGATATGGATCAGGAGGAAGTCGCAATTTTATTTAGAAAATATGATTTGTTGGCACTTCCTGTAGTTAATTCCTCCTATCAATTGGTTGGACAAATAACGATTGATGATATTATTGATGTAGTAGAAGAAGAAGCGTCTGAAGATATTTCACTTTTCGCTGGAGCGAGTGATGAAGAAATTCAGGAAGATTCTTTCTTGAAAATATCCTGGGTTCGTCTGCCCTGGTTGATGATTGCATTTGTTGGTCAGCTGATCGCAGCTTTTATAATACAAAGTTTTGAAACTACTATTTTACAAATCATAGCGCTTACGTTTTTTATGCCGCTTATAATGGCAATGGGAGGGAATAGCGGGATTCAGTCATCGATTATTATCATAAGGGGATTGGCAACGGGAGAAATTTCTATTGATAGTACCTGGCGTAGATTTTTTCGTGAATTACGTGTCGCTCTTTTTATTGGTTTTATTTTTGGTGTTACAATTGCTATCGTTGTCGGACTTTGGCAAGATATAATCATGGGATTAGCGATTGGTTTGGCGCTAAATCTTGTTATCCTGCAGGCGACTTTATTTGGTGGATTAATTCCGTTTATTCTTAAGAGAGCTAACATTGATCCTGCCCTCGCTTCCGGCCCATTTATAACGACGGTAAATGATATTCTTGGCCTTCTGATATATCTTTTAATAATAACGGCCTCAATGCCCATGTTCCTTTAATATGTCTCCAATAAAGACAGCAGCCATTGTTTTAAAATCAATAAAATGGAAAGACACGTCCAAAATTGTCACCTTATATACACGAGAAGAAGGCAAGATCGGGGTGATAGCAAGGGGTGCGCGAAAATTTAAAAATCCGTATAGTGGGGTGTTAGAATCAATAAATTTGGTAGAAATTGTTCTTTACTCTTCTTCAAAGAGACAATTGCAGATATTAGGGACAGCTTCATTAGAGAATAGTTACCCTAAAATTAAAGCGGATTTTAATAAAACAGGTTATGTCTATTGTATTCTTGAATTGATCTCCATTTTGGTTCCAACTGGTTCAGTCGATGTTGTTTTTTTTGATTTTGTTCAAAAATTGCTGGAAGAAATGGGGAAAATTGAAGATCCCAGAATCATTTTTTGGTTTTTTTTGTTAAAAATCAGTTCATTTTTGGGTTTTCGTCCTGAATTTAAAATATGCTCTGTCTGTTCGGGGGAACTAAACAAACATAATTCATATTTTTCATTTCATCACGGTGGGTTGGTATGTAATAACTGTTTTACCGAAAATTCCGAAGGGTGGAGGTTAAATTCTGATACGAGAAAAATTTTGTACGAATTACAAAAAATGAATTATAAGACAATATCTGCAAAATCCGTAAAAGTGGAAAAAGGATTCCCCTACACGGAGTTTTTGTTATCGTATTTAAGATATCACTCGGATGAGAAATTGGAACTAAATTCTTTAAAAATTTTAAAATGATTTTATAAAAAAAGTAAACAATTTAAAGACAATGGTCGATAATACTAAAACACCATATTAGCCCTGATTAGCCAAGGAGAAATTTGTGAGCAAGAGTAAATCGAGTACGGTAATGGAAAAGTTGGTATCACTTGCTAAGCGGCGAGGTTTTATTTTTCAAAGTAGTGAAATATATGGTGGTATTAACAGTTGTTATGATTATGGTCCCCTTGGGATAGAGATGAAAAAAAACATTAAGGATCTCTGGTGGAAGTCAATGATATATGAGCGTGAGGATATTGAGGGGCTGGATGCCAGTATCTTAATGCATCCAAAGGTATGGGAGGCTTCCGGCCATATTGAAGGATTTACAGATCCTTTAGTAGATTGTAGGAAGTGTAAGGCAAGATTTAGGGCAGATCAGCTAGAGGAAGCTATTTGTCCAGAGAGAAAAAAACCGATCAATGACGAGTGTAGAAAAAATTTTACTGAACAGAGATCATTTAACCTGATGTTTAAAACTTTTATGGGGCCACTGGAGGATGCGGCAAATCAGGTTTTTTTGAGGCCGGAGACAGCGCAAGGAATCTATGTAAATTTTCACAATGTCAGAGAAAGTTCAAGACAAAAGATTCCCTTTGGCATTGCTCAGATAGGAAAGGCTTTTCGAAACGAAGTTACACCCGGGAATTTTATTTTTAGAACTCGCGAATTCGAGCAGATGGAGATGCAATATTTTGTACGGCCCGATGAAGACGAGAAATGGTTTGAATATTGGAAAGCGCAACGGATGGAGTGGTATCAGCGTCTTGGAATAAAAAAGGAAAAATTACGATTTCACGGTCATTCTAAGAAAGAATTGGCTCATTATGCAAAAAGCGCTTTTGACATCGAATATGAATTCCCATTTGGTTGGCAGGAAATTGAAGGTATACATAACCGCACGGATTTTGATCTTAAGCGGCACCAGGAATTTTCTGGCAAGGATATGCGCTATTTTGACGATCAAAATAATTCGAGGTTTTTACCCTATATCATTGAAACGTCAATCGGATGTGATCGTACTTTACTGACCATACTTATAGATGCCTATGATGAGGAGGAGGATAGGGTAGTTCTTAGATTGTCACCATCTGTTGCACCAATAAGGGTGGCTGTATTTCCTTTAGTTAAAAAGGATGGAATGCCGGAACTGGCTCGGAAAATTGTTGATGATCTAAAGGGGGATTTCCGTGTCTTTTATGACGAGAGCGGTTCGATTGGCCGTCGTTATCGTAGGATGGATGAGGCCGGAACGCCATTCTGCGTCACAGTTGATTCTGATACATTAATTGATGGTAGTGTTACAATACGAGAGAGAGATACGATGATGCAGGAGAGGGTTG